>Ga0335083_10000447_pt1 | contig 63817 bp, 64 predicted proteins | sample Lox_Sample_42_FD_206716 | JGI IMG/M metagenome (GOLD analysis project Ga0335083, IMG submission 206716) | Soil microbial communities from Loxahatchee National Wildlife Refuge, Florida, United States - Lox_Sample_4.2 | ecosystem: Environmental > Terrestrial > Soil > Wetlands | place: USA...
GACCGGCACCTCGACGAGACCCTCGAGCCGCTCCTCCGTGAATTCCCGCACCTCGTCCGCCATGAGCGAGCGGGAGATCATGAGGCCGCCCTCGATAGCCAGCCGACAGAGACCGATCGCCGCACGGCGAAGGCCGTAGGGATCGCGCGAGCCGGTTGGCTTGTGGCCCAGGGAGAACGACACGTTCAGCGTGTCGAGCTTGTCCGCCGCCGCCAGCACTTTGCCGGCCTCCGTCTGGGGCAATGGGCCGCCCGCCGAAGCCGGCAGGTACTGCTCGTCGATCGCGGCGCACACAGCCTCGGGGTATCCCGCGAGCCGCGCGTACTCCGCGCCGATATGGCCCTCGAGATCCGGGAACTCGCGCACGAGCTCGGAGGCCTGGTCGGCCTTGGCGAGCCGCGCCGCCTCGATCGTCGCCTCGCCGCCTCCGAGCTTCTCCACAAGCGCTCGTAGGCGCTCCGACTTGTCGGCCAGGCTCCCGGCCCCCGCGAAGAAGGTGATCGAGCCGAGCCGCTCCGCGAGGCGGTCGATGCCGAGGGCCACGTCGCGCTCGAACGTGAAGCTGGCGTCGTCCAGCCGCCCTTCGAGCACGCCCTCGTTGCCCGTGAGGACCGTGTTGGTATCGCCCCCGTTCGCGACGAACGCGAAGCGGTTCCCTCCGAGGGGAAAGTAGCGCTGGTGCGACTGCATCGCCGTCACGACGACTCGTTCCGGCAGCTGGAGGAAGCGCTCGTCGAACGTGCCCTCGAGGACGGCCACGCTCTCGACCAGGTAGACGACCTCCTCGAGGACTCCGCCAGGATCGCTCCAGGTACCGATCGCGTCGAGACCGGAGACGATCTGTCGCCGGCGCTCCTCGGCATCGGGCTCCACGCCGGCGTCTCTGAGCCGGTCGAGGTACTCGTCCGCACGCGGTATCTCAACGGCGCCGCCGGTGAAACGGTGGCCAAACGACGTCGCGCCGACCGCTGTCTCGGCGTCGATCTTCGCGAGCGTCCAGCGAACCGGCCTCGCGAAGCGGATGCCGCTCGCGTCCCAGCGCATCGATTTCGTGAACGAGAGACCGCGGACGATCGCGTCGAGCCGTTCCGGCACCACCTCACGGAGCGGCCGCCCAGGACGCTCGATGCCGAGGAAGCCTTCCCGTCGAACGAGGTCGTCCACCCCGACACCGTGCTTCTTCGCGAATCCCGCAGCCGCCTTCTCGGCGAGCTCCTCCGGTGGCCCCTTGACCCACTCGTCCGGCGTCTGCTCCGCGACCTCTTCGAGCACGACCGCGATCCGCCGAGGGGCGACGAAGACCCGCCCGGGCCGCACCCCGAGCTCGCGCTCGACGAGCACGGGGAGCTGCTCGGTGACCTCGCGACAGGCACCGGCCGGGAGCTCCTCGCAGCCGATCTCAAGCAGCAGCGTCGCCATCGGCCTCCAGATAGAGCTTCGCCACGTCGCGGGCGAGCTCTCGAACACGCCCGATGTAGGCCGCGCGCTCGGTCGCCGAGATCGCCCCACGCGCGTCGAGGAGGTTGAAGGTGTGCGAGCACTTCAACACCTGGTCGTACGCCGGCAACGGGAGGCCGCGCTCGAGAAGGCTCCGGCACTCCTTCTCCCGCTCCGCGAAGCGCGCGGTCAGCGCGTCCACCGGTGCGAGCTCGAAGTTGTACGCCGACCACTGCCGCTCGCTCTCGCGGTAGACGTCGCCCCAGGTGACCCCCGGCGCCCACTCCAGGTCGAAAGCGGTGCGCACGCCCTGCAGGAACATGCCGAGCCGTTCGAGCCCGTATGTCATCTCGGCGGGGACGAGCTCGACGTCGATGCCGCCGAGCTGCTGGAAGTACGTCCACTGGGTGATCTCCATCCCGTCGCACCAGACCTCCCAGCCGAGCCCCCAGGCGCCGAGCGTGGGCTGCTCCCAGTCGTCCTCGACGAGCCGGATGTCGTGCCGCCGCAGATCGATCCCGATCGCCTCGAGCGACCCGAAGTACCGGTCGAGGACGTCCTCGGGCGCCGGCTTCAGGATCACCTGGTACTGGAAGTAGTGCTGGAAGCGGTACGGGTTCTCCCCGTAGCGGCCGTCCAGCGGTCGGATGACCGGCTCGACGTAGGCGGTCTTCCACGGCTCGGGGCCGAGGCACCGAAGGAACGTCGCCGGGTTCATCGTCCCCGCCGCGAGCTCGGTGTGGTACGGCTGCATCAGGACGCAGCCCTGGTCGGCCCAGTAGCCCTCGAGCGCGCGGATCATCTCCTGGAAGTTCACCGAGGTGAGCCTAACGGCCCCGCTGGTCTGCGCATCCGGCGCCTACGCCGAGAGCGTGCGCAGGCGGAATCCGCCGTGGTACTCGTACGAGGCGGTGACGACCCGAAGGGCCTCGCGCGCGCCGCGGGCAGTCAGGCCCGCTGCACCGGCGTCGGCCAGCGGCCGGCGGAGAAGGGCCTCGATTCCGAGCAGCCCGTCGCGTGACAGCGGCATCGCGCCGCCGTCCGCGCACGAGCTACAGACGGCACCTCCCGCCTTGGGCGAGTAGCCGGAGAGATCGGTCTCCGCTCCGCACTCGGCGCAGCTCGTGACGTGCGGGAGGTAGCCGGAGAGCCACAGCAGCTTCAGCTGGAACGACAACACGAGCGGATCCACGCTGCACTGGCTCGGATCTCCCGGCTCGAGCGTGTCGAGCAGATCGAGGAAGCGCACCAGGGCCAGAAACGCGCGGTCGTTCGCCTCTTGCTCGGGAAACAGGCGGAGCATCGCCTCCGCCCCGACGAGCCCGACTCCGAGACGGTACGGCTGCTCGCGCGCCTCGCGATGCGACCGGATCAGCTCCACTCCGGTGACGGTCTGGAGCTCGCCCCCGCCCTGGTGGAGCATCACCTCGACGTGGCTGAGAGGCTCGAGACGCCCGCCGAAACGCGACTTCGTCTTTCGCACGCCTTTCGCGACAGCGCCGATCCGGCCGCGCGCGAGCGTGTAGAGGTGCAGAACGCGGTCGGCCTCCCCCAGGCGGAACGACCGCAGGACCACCGCCTCGGTCTTGTACGTTCGGGCCATGCGGCTCAAGTCTAGATTCGGGCCTGGCCGCTACCGCCGCCGCTGACACGACGGGCAGTACCACGTGCCACGGCCTGCGGCCCGGATCTTCTCGATCGGCGTCCCGCAGCGCTCGCACGGCTCGCCTTCGCGGCCGTAGACCTTGAACTCGTGCTGCATCCGACCCGAGCTCCCGTCGGGCGCGCGATAGTCGCTCAGCGTCGCGCCCTGGCGGTCGATTCCGGCCTTCAACGCCGATCGGATCCCCCGGTGGAGGGCGACAAGCTCGGCCGCGTCCAGCTCTCCGGCCGGAGTTTGAGGATGAACGCGGGCTCGCCAGAGCGCCTCGTCCGCGTAGATGTTCCCGACGCCGGCGAGACGGCGCTGATCCAGGACCGCGGCCTTGACCGGCGTTCGCCGGCCCTCGAGTGCCTCCGCGAGCTGCTTCGTCGTGAACCCGCGCGCCAGGGGCTCGGGCCCCACGCGCTCGTCGAGATACGGCTCGAGCTCTCCCGGCTCGAAGAGCTGCCAGGTGCCGAACCGTCTGACGTCCCGGTACACGACGTCCGACTCGTCGTCTAGTCTGACAACAGCCCGCCGGTGGGGATCGCCGGCTGGCAGGGAGCCCCCGTTCGCATGAAGGAGCTGTCCCGTCATCCGGAGGTGAATCAGGAGAGATCGACCACTTTCGAACCGAACAATCAGATACTTGCCGCGGCGCTCGAGTGCTGCGACCCGCTGTCCCTCAAGCTCGGAAGCCACTCCGGCCGGGTCGAACGGACGCGTCAGACGCGGGTCGGCGATCTCGACTCGCACGAGCCGACGCTCGACGAGCGTGGGCTCCAGCTGGACTCGAACCGTCTCGACTTCGGGTAGCTCGGGCATAGAGCCAGCCTAGCCCGGCACGCACATGTCCCGGTTTGTGTGCACCGGCTCGGCCGTGATCTCGCTCGCGCTCTGGGATTCAGCCGAGGGATTCGAGCACCACCGAGTGCTCCGGGGGGGCCTCCTCGGCGAGCTCGTAGGCGGCCTCCAGCTCCCGAGCGGCCTCGGCCGCGGCCACTTCCGTCCTCGCGTGGATCACCGCGAGCGGTTCGCCCTGCGCAACGTGGTCGCCGCGCTTGCGGAGACAGACGATCCCGACCGCGTGGTCGATCGCGTCGTCCCTCGTCTGGCGTCCCGCGCCGAGATGGAGCGCAGCCTGTCCGACGCGGACCGCGCCCAGGCGGGCGATGTGCCCCTCCCGTGGCGAGGCGAGCTCGCGCACGACCGGCGCGGTCGGAAGGGCGGCCTCGTCCGGATCGCCGCCCTGGGCACGGATCCAGCGCTCGTAGCTCTCCGTGGCAGTCCCGTTCTCGATTACCCGCAGCACGCGCTCTCGAGCCTCGCCCTCATCGATGCCGAGGTCCGAGACGGCGAGCAATCTGGTGCTGGCCGCCGTGACGAGCTCCACGAAGTCGGACGGTCCCTCACCCCGGAGCGTCGCCCTGGCCTCGCGGATCTCGAGCGCGTTTCCAACCGCGCGCCCGAGCGGCTGGTCCATGTCGGTCAGCAGACACACAACCTCACGCTCGAAGCGGCTCCCGAGATCGAACATCACCTCGGCGAGAATCCGCGCATCGTCGACCGACTTCATGAACGCGCCGTCGCCAACCTTGACGTCGAGCACGATCGCATCGGCTCCGCCGGCGATCTTCTTCGACATGATGCTCGCGGCGATCAGCGAGTAGTTGTCTACCGTCGCGGTGACGTCCCGCAGCGCGTATAGGCGCTTGTCGGCCGGAACCAGATCGGCGGTCGCCCCGACGATCGCCATGCCTGCGTCCTTGACCTGCGCGATGAACTCGTCCGTCGAGAGCTCGACCCTGAAGCCCGGGATCGACTCGAGCTTGTCGAGCGTCCCTCCCGTGTGCCCGAGGCCGCGGCCGCTCATTTTCGCGAACGGCACGCCGCAGGCAGCGACGATCGGCCCGACCGCGATCGACGTCTTGTCGCCCACGCCGCCCGTCGAATGCTTATCGACCGCCTTGCGGCCGAGGGCCGCATGGAGATCGATCGTCTCTCCGGTCTTGATCATGGCGTGGCACATCGCCTCGGTCTCGGCGCCGGTCAGGCCGCGGAAGAAGACCGCCATGCAGAACGCGGCGAGCTGGTAGTCCGGAATCTCCTCGCGCGCATACCCGACCATGAGCTCCTCCAGCTCCTGCGCGCTCAGCTCCCCGCCGTTCCGCTTGCGCTCGATCAGCTCGACGGGATGGATCATCGCTCCGCCACGAAGACTGTCACGCGCGTCCTGGAGGAGAACGGCCCCTCGATCTCCGGGAGCGGGCGGGGAACAGCATCGGCGAAGAGCGTCGAATCGACGTACTCGCGAAGCGCCTGGCCGTCGGGGAACACGAGCTCCGCGTCCACGTCCCTCCTCTCGACGCTCGCGAAGTGGCGGCGGAGCGGCTCCTCCCCGCTCTCGCGCGAGAACTGGCGCATCGGAACCCCGAAGCCGACGAATTGCCAGACGTCTGCCATGTGCTCCGCTCCGATCGTCGCAGCGACGAGCCGCCCATCCGGCTCGAGCACGCGCGCGAGCTCGGCGAGGGCCCGCTCGAGATCGCTGACGTGGTACAGCATCCAGTTGGCCACCGCACAGTCGAACTCGCCGTCCTCGAACGGCAGCGACTCGACGTCGGCCTGACGCGCATCGAGCCCCCGCGAGGCCGCCAGCTCGACCATCCGCGGCGAGAGGTCCGTGGCCACGACCTCCGCCGAGGTCTCCCTGGCCACGCGCTCGGCGAACTGGCCCATCCCGCACCCGACCTCGAGCACGTGCCGCGGGGCGACCTCCGCCACCGCTGCGAACGCGACGTCGAAACCATCGGGTCCCTTCCGATAGCGCTGCTGCGCTTCGCGCCGCACCGCCAGGCCGGCCTCGGTCTCGTACTGCCGTCGAACGAGCTCGGGGTCGTTCAGCCTCACGGCTCGACGATCGGTTGGCCGGGGAGCGCCCTTCCCGGCGACTTCCCGCCTAGCCAGATGTTGACCGTCGAGCCCACGTCGGCGAACTCGCCCTCGTGGATCCGGCCCGCGGCGTTTCGCCCTTCGACGTAGACGAGCAGCAACGCGTACTCGCGCGAGTGATCGGTCGACGGAGTCGTCGGGTCGCAGCCGTGGTCCGAGGTGAGAATCAGGAGATCCTGCGGCTGGAGCGCAGCCAGCAGGTCCGGGAGCCGTCGGTCGAAGTCCTGGAGGCAGCGGTGGAAGTTGACGGGGTCGTTGCGATGCCCCCAGAGCATGTCCGTCTCGACGAGATTGACGAAGACGAGACCGTCGTCGAGCTCGTTCAGGAGGGTCTCCGTCTGTTGGATCCCCTCGACGTTCGACTTCGTCGGATGCGATTCGTCGATGTCGCAGCCGGCGAAGATGTCGCCGATCTTCCCGACAGCGTGAACCTTGTGCCCGGCCTCGCGCACCAGCGTCAGGTAATTGGGACGGCGCGGCTCGAGCGAGAAGTCGTGGCGATTGGGCGTGCGCTCGTAGGCGCCCGGCTCGCCTAAGAACGGTCGCGCGATCACGCGCCCGACCGCATGCTTCCCGGTCAGGATCTCGCGCGCGATCCGACACGCCTCGTACAGCTCGTCGAGTGGGATCGTCTCCTCGTGGGCGGCGATCTGGAAGACCGAGTCCGCCGACGTGTAGACGATCCACTTCCCTGTTCGTTGGTGCTCCTCGCCGAGCTCCTGGATGATCTCGGTGCCGGAGGCAGGCTTGTTGCCGACGACGCCGCGCCCCGTTCGGTGCATGAACGGGTCGATCACGTCATGCGGAAAGCCCTGCGGGTAGGTGGGAAACGGCGTCGGCGTCACGACCCCCATCAGCTCCCAATGCCCCGCGGTCGTGTCCTTGCCCTTCGACCGTTCGAGCAGCCGGCCGGCGACGGCAGGTGCCCCGGGCTGCGGCGGACAGCCCTCCAGCGGCTCGATGTTGCCGAGGCCGAGAGCCTCGAGGTTCGGGAGGTCGAGCCCGCCGACCGCGCGGGCCACGTTGCCGAGCGTGTCCGAGCCCTCGTCGCCGTACGCAGCCGCATCCGGCAGCGCTCCCGCGCCAACGGCGTCCAGCACGATCACGCAAGCGCGCGGCACCCGGCTATTCTAGGTTGGTCGTGGACAGCGTCTTGGGGCTGATCGGTCTGATCGTCTTCGCGGTGTGCGTCGTCGCCTGCGCCGCCGGCGTCACCTGGGTCGTCGTGAAGGTCAGCCCGGCAAAGAGCAAGCAGAGCCAGAGCCAGAGCTAGCGGCTTTCAGACCGGCGACAGCGGCAGGACGTCCTCGAGCGGGTGGAAGTCGAGGCCGTGTGCCTCCGCCACCGCTTCGTAGGTGATCTTCCCCTCGAGCACGTTGACGCCACGAGCCAGTGCCCGGTCCCGCGCGACCGCCTCGGCCAGCCCGTAGCCGGCGATCGCCTCCACGTACGGCAGCGTCACGTTGGTGAGCGCCTTTGTCGACGTGATGGGTACGGCGCCGGGCATGTTCGCGACGCAGTAGTGAGTCACGCCGTCCACGACGTAGACCGGCTCGCTGTGCGTGGTCGGGTGCGAGGTCTCGGCGCAGCCGCCCTGGTCGATCGCGACGTCGCAGAGGACGGCCCCGTCCTTCATCGCGGTGACCATCTCGCGCGTGACGAGTCTCGGCGCGACCGCGCCCGGGATCAGCACGGCGCCGATCACGACGTCCGCCTCGACGATCGACTCCTCGATCTGGAGGCTCGACGACATGACCAGGCTGACCCGGCCGGAGAGGATGTCGTCCAGGTGGCGCATCCGATCGATCGAACGCTCGAGAATGGTCACGCTCGCACCGAGCCCGAGCGCGATCACCGCGGCGTTGTAGCCGACGATCCCGCCCCCGATCACGAGGGCGTGCCCGGGCGCGACACCCGGGACGCCGCCGAGCAGGAGGCCACGCCCGCCGAGAGGCTTCTCGAGGAAATACGCGCCCGCCTGCGCCGCCAGGCGGCCCGCGATCTCGCTCATCGGCGCGAGTAACGGCAAGGCGCGGTTGTCGGTCTCGACGGTCTCGTAGGCGACGCACGCGGCGCCGCTGTCGGCGAGCGCGCGGGTCAGCTCCTCGCTCGCGGCGAGGTGGAGGTACGTGAAGAGCACGAGCTCTGGCCGCAGCAGCGGGTACTCGGAGGGCAGCGGCTCCTTGACCTTGAGCAGGAGCTCCGCCTCGCCCCAGATCTCCTCGGCCGAAGCCGACCTCGCGCCGACTGCGTGATACGCGTTGTCGGGGAACGAGCTGCCGTTCCCCGCGCCCGTCTCGACCAGCACGTCGTGACCGCGCAGAACGAGCTCCCGCGCGCCCGCCGGGGTGAGCGCGACCCGGTACTCGTCTGCCTTGATCTCCTTGACGACGCCGACCTTCATTGGGCGAGAAACCCTAGCTTGTGGGGTGATTTCACACTGCCGCGTCAGAGCCGCAGACGTTGCACAATCGTGACGATCGCGTCACCCACGCGTGCGCGTTTCGTCGTTACGATCGCCTCGGGGAGGAGGTCGGGCGAACCGTAGTACAGGACCCTTGCGAGATCGTTCGGGCGGGTGCGGCCTACGCGCCCGCCAGCTGCTCGACGAGCCGGCGCTCGTCCGGGCCGAGCGAAGGCGGCTCGCCGGCTGCAGCGTTCGCGCGCGCGTGCTCGGGGTCCCGCGTCGCCGGGATGACGACGTCAACGCGCCCGTCCGACAGCGCCCACTTGAGCAGCGCCTGCGGCCAGGTCGTGACGCCCGCGTCCCGTAGCGGCTCGAGCTCGTCAGGCGAAGGCGGGCGGCGGAGGAGCGCTCCCTCCCCGAACGGGCGCATGATGATCACCGCGACGTCGAGCTCCGCCGCGAGCGGCAGCAGCCGCCGCTCGCACTCGCGCTCGTGCGGGTTGAGCGGCAACTGAACGGCCTGGAAGCGCCCGGTGCGCAGCGCCGTCTCCAGCTCGTCGAAGGCGGACGGGTCGTAGTGTGTGACGCCGATCCGACCGATACGGCCCTCGGCCTGCTCCCGCTCGAGCCAGGGAAGATGCTCGCGCCAGGAGACGAGGTTGTGGACCTGCTCCACGTCGACCCGCCCGAACCACTCGAGCTGCCGGCCGTAATGCCGCATTCCGTCCTCCAGGCTCGGCGACCAAATCTTCGTCGCAACCACCGTCTCCTCCCGCCGCCCTTCGAGGGCCGATGAGAGCGAGGCCTCGGCCTCGCCGTACATCGGCGACGAGTCGACCAGTCGCGTCCCCGCCTCGAATGCCGCGTCGACGACCTCGCCCGCAAGCGCCGCGTCGCCGCCGAACGTGTTCCAGGTGCCGAGGCCGACGACAGGGCCGAGCCGGCGTTCCTCCATCACGCCGCGAGGCTCTGAGCCAGCCGCCCCGCTGCGAAGGCCGCCGCGAAGAACCACGGCTCCTGCGCCGGGCCGCGTCCCATATGGGAAAGCGGCAGGCCGGCGCAGGCCTCCTCCCACCCTTCGACGTTGACCTCCTTCCGCGGCTTGACCCAGGCCGGGGCGTCGAGCCCGGACGGCCAGGCGACCGTGACTCCCCCGAAGCAAAGCGCGAGCACGCTCTGCGTGTGGTGCGAGACGCCGCGATGCCGGGCGCGCTCGTCTGTGCTCGAGACCCGGGCCGCGAGCACCGGCGAGCCCCCGAGAGCGGCGGCCGCGTTCACCGCCTCGGCAGCCGCGAGGCCGCCGTGCCCGAGGCGGGATCCGGTGCCCACGATCCCCGGGCCGATCGCGCAGACGACTGCGTCGTGCCCGCCGGCCGCAGCCCAGGCTAGTGCCGAGGCCACCCCGACGCACTCGACGTCCCCGCCGAAGCACGCGCCCGCGGAGATCGTCGTCGCCACCAGCTCCCGCCCCCGGAGCGCGCGCAGCGCATCCGAGAGCGGTAACGGCAGGGCGCCTCCCGCCAGCTGGACGTAGGCGACCCGCAGGCCGCCCCCGAGCCCGGCGCAGACAGGCGCCACCTGGCTGTGGAGGGAGCAGCACACGACGGGCATCCCGCCGAGTTCATCGGCGAGCGGGCCGCCCTCCTCCGCGTGGAGTGCCGCGGCCTGGAGCGGCGTGTACGGCAGCTTCATGACATGCGCGCCCTCTTCCGGGGGCAGGTCGAGCCCACGCGTGAGGTTCGCGTGGAGCACGTCGAAGCCGCCCGAGCCGAGCTCGAGCTCGCGTGCCTGGACGTTCACGAGCACCTCGTCGCCGAGCTCGACCGGCCCGGTGAGCAGTGGGTAGGCGACGCAGGCAGCGCCGTCGACCTCCAAACGAACGAGGCCCTCGTGCTCCTCGAGGATCGCGGTAACGCGCCCACGGCGCAGGCTCAGCGGCACGCTAGTGCTCTTCCGCAGCCGCGGCGTCGACGAGCGCGAGCGTCACGTCGACCATGGTCTCGAGATCGGCCGCGGCGATCCGCTCGTCCGGCGTGTGGATGTCCGTCATCCCGTTTGCGAGGTTGACGCACTCGAGGCCGCGCTCGTTGAAGACGTTCGCGTCCGCGCCGCCGCCGGAGAGGATGTAGCTCGGCTCGCACCCGGCCCGCTCGAGCGCCGAGGCGGCGAGCCGCACGGGAAGGGCTTCGCGGCGAAAGCGGTAGCCACGCGCGGAGCCCTCGACCTGCGTCTCGACCTCGCACTCCCCGAGGCTCGCGGCGAAGGTGATCGTCTCGAGCATCTCCTCTACGAGCTCGGCGAGCATGGCCTCGTCGTGGCTCCGCGCCTCGGCCTCGAAGCTGCAGTGCTCGGGGACGACGTTGCGCGCGGTCCCGCCCCGGATCCCGCCGACGTTCGCGGTCGTCTCTTCGTCGAGCCGCCCGAGCCGGAGATCGGCGATCGCGCGGGCGGCGGCCGCGATGGCGGAGCGGCCCTCCTCCGGGAACATCCCCGCGTGGGCGGCACGGCCGTGGAACGTCACGTCCAGCTTGGTCTGGTACGGCGCGCCGAGGATCACCTCGCCGATCGGCCCGGCGTGGTCGTAGACGTAGCCGGTGCGCGCCTCCAGCCACTGCTCGTCGAATGCCTCGGCGCCCCGCAGCCCGACCTCTTCCATCGGCGTGAAGAGCAGCTCGATCCCGGCGTGGCTGCGACCCTCGTCGACGAGGCGCGCCGCCGCCTCGAGCATGGCCGCGACCGCCGCCTTGTTGTCGGCACCGAGGATCGTCCCGGCCGCATTCCGGACGAACTCGTCCTCGCCGACGACGGGCTCGACCGGCCCCTCCAGCGGGACCGTGTCGAGATGAGCGCAGAAAAAGAGCCGAACGCCGCCCGAGCCGGTCGGGGGAATCCGGCCGTAGACGTTGCCCATGGTCGACCCGATCCTCGCGCCCGCGTCGTCCTCGTCGGGCTCGATCCCGAGCGCGCGCAGGTACTCCAGCACACGGTCGGCCACGGCGCGCTCCTCACCGGGCGGGCTCGGCAGCGCCGCGAGCTCGAGGAAGAGCGACAGAACGTCCGGGGCCCAGCCGGGTCTCACCGGGCGATTCTAGGTTCTAACCGGCAGCGCTGACCGCGGCGCCGGCCCGCTCCCGCGAGCGCGCGAAAGCCGCGCCGACGAAGTCGCGGAACAGCGGCGCGGGGCGTGTCGGGCGTGACTTGAACTCGGGGTGGAACTGGCTCGCGACGAACCACGGGTGGTCCGCGAGCTCGACGATCTCGACAAGCCGTCCTTCCTGGAACGTGCCCGAGACGACCAGGCCGGCGTCGACGAGCATCGGCCGGAAGTGGTTGTTGACCTCGTAGCGGTGGCGGTGCCGCTCGTTGATCACGAGCTCGCCGTACGCGCCGAGCGCCCGCGTGCCCTCCGCCAGCTCGACCGCCTGGGCGCCGAGCCGCATTGTCCCGCCGAGGTCCTCGATCTCCTTCTGCTCGGGCAGGAGGTCGATCACCGGGTACGGCGTCTCCGGGTCCATCTCGGTCGAGTTCGCGCCGTCGAGCCCGACGACGTGCCGCGCGTACTCAGAGACGGCCACGTGCATCCCGAGGCAGATCCCGAGGTACGGAATCCCGTGCTCGCGCGCCACTCGGCAGGCAAGGATCTTCCCCTCCCAGCCTCGCGAGCCGAACCCGCCGGGGACGAGGACGCCATCGACTTCCTCGAGCTCGGCCTGCGCCTCCTCGAGTGACATTCCCTCCGCGTCGAACCAGCGCACGTTGACGGTGCAGCCGTGGTGGACGCCCGCGTGCCGCAGCGCCTCGTGCACGGAGAGATAGGCGTCGCGCAGTTTGACGTACTTTCCGACGAGCGCGATCTCGACTTCCCCGTCCCGCGGCGAGCGGATGCGCTCGGTCAGCTCGAGCCATTCGCCGAGATCGGCCTCTCCGGCCGGCAGGCAGAGCTTCTCGCAGACGAGCGCGTCGAAGCCCTCCTTCTGGAGCGCCGACGGGACGAGGTAGAGATCGGAGACGTCGTGGTTCGCGATGACCGCGCCCGGGTCGAGGTCGGCGAAGAGCGCGATCTTGTCGCGGATGTCCGCCGAGATGGAGTCGTGCGAGCGCGCGACGATCACGTCCGGGTGGATGCCGATCCGGCGCAGCTCGTTGACCGAGTGCTGGGTCGGCTTCGTCTTCAGCTCGCCGGCGGTTTCGATGAAGGGGACGAGGGTGACGTGGACGTAGCAGACGTTCTCGGGGCCCGCCTCGCGGCGGAACTGGCGGATCGCCTCGAGGAACGGCAGCGACTCGATGTCGCCGACCGTCCCGCCGATCTCGGTCACGACCACGTCGCAGTCGCTCGCCTCGGTCGCGCTGCGAATCCGCTCCTTGATCTCGTTCGTGATGTGCGGGATCACCTGCACGGTCGAGCCGAGGTACTCGCCCTTTCGCTCCTTGCGGATGACGCGGTCCCAGACCGAGCCTGCGGTGTGGTTGGCCGTGCGCGAGAGGTTCTCGTCGATGAAGCGCTCGTAGTGGCCGATGTCGAGGTCGGTCTCGGCGCCGTCCTCGGTGACGAACACCTCGCCGTGCTGGAACGGGCTCATCGTTCCCGGGTCGACGTTGATGTACGGGTCGAACTTCTGCATCTGCACCTTCAGCCCGCGCGCCTTGAGCAGGCGCCCGAGCGAGGAGGCGGTGATCCCCTTGCCGAGAGACGAGACGACACCGCCGGTGACGAAGACGTACTTCGGCGGCCGTCGGGCCATCAGGCCCGCCCCAGGCGGTCGAGCCCGGAGAGCACCGGGGCGCGCTCGATCAACTCACCCAGCGAACGCGTCTCGCCGAGGACGGTGAGGGCTACGAGCGATGCGATCGCAAGTCGACGCCCCCGAGCCGTGAGCCCTGCCACGGACCCGTAACCTAGCACGGCCCCAAGGACATTCGACCCGGCGTCACCGAGCATCGTCATCTCGCGAAGATCGTACGGAGCGAGCATGACGGCAATCGGGACGTAGGCTCGGGTTGGTCCGCGGAGAAGGGCGGCGCCCGCCAGGAACACCTTGAGCGCACGGCCGGGACGGGTGTCGAGCAGGTTCAGGCCGTTCGCCGAGAGCGAGACGAGCGCGGCACCGGAGAGCGAGCGGGTCGCGGCGAGCGCGAACGCGGGGATCCCGACCGCCTTGAGCACGCCGGTCGTGCGGCCCGTGCCGAGGTGCTGCCGGAAGCCTCGCTCCGGACCGCTGCGCAGGTCGTCGACGAGGCCGAGCAACGCGATCCCGACAACGCTGAGCGCGACGCGTCGCGGCGCACGGAGGCCGCCGAGCACGACGATCACGCCAACGAGCGGCAGCCGCAGGCCGCGGTAGTTGCGGGCGAGCGGGCCGCACGCGAGAGCCGCCTCGACGAGCTGGCGCCCCCGGTGGGCGAAGCCCGCGGCATCGCGTCCGGTCGACCGGTGTCCGAGAGGCAGCTCGAGCTCCTCCACCCGGAGCCCTTCCCGAACCGCGTCGATCGTCATCCGCACCTCGCACCCGAAGCCGGGAGCGGTCGGAAAGCACACCGCTCGTGCGGCAGGCGACAGCGCGCGCTGGCCTGAGAGCGGCTCCCGTGCGTCGAAGCCGGAGAGCGCGCTGATGAGCCACCGTCCGGTGCGCTTCGCGAGCCCGAGCCCGCCGCCCTGCCGCTCGGCGAACGCGGCGATCGCGAGGTCGACATCCGAGTCCAGCAGCGGGGCGAGGTCCCCTTCGAGATCGGCGTCGCAGAGGAGGAGCGCTCCCGGGCCGGCCTCGCGCTCGGCGAGGGACAGCGCCTGGCCCTTGCCAAGGCGTGGCAGCCGGACGACACGCGCCCCCGCCCGCTCCGCCGCGGCAGCGGTGCCGTCGCGCGACCCGTCGTCCGCGACCAGCACCTCGGCCTCGGGGAACGCGGCCCGAAGCGCGCGGACCGTCCGCCCGACGGACGCCTCCTCGTCGCGGGCAGCGACGAGGATCGTCAACGGCTCACCCACCCGTGCGCGCGGCGATCGGGAAGGGCGGGAACGACTGTTTTGCGGTGGACTTGAGGCCGTACTGGCCGGGCTGCGAGCCGGCGAGCAGCAGCACGACGCTCAGGCGGCCGGCAGGCGTGTCGATGTCGTCGACGCTCGAGAGACCCGCGCGCCGAAAGACGGCCACGGCTGAGTGCGCGGCGTCCGTCGTCTCGACCCCGACTGCGGGCAGACCGGACGAGTTCAACCCCTTGTAGAGCCCGAGGAGGAAGCGGCTCGTCCCGGCCCGCTGAGGCGGGACCGTCCGCGCGACGACCACGCCGTCGACGGGCTCCTTCCCGCCGCCGAACTGCTCCTCGACCAGCGTGTCGGTGAGGGCGTCCCAGAGCGGCGTGTCCCCGCCGTTGACCAGCTCCTGGCCCAACGCCTTCCCGAGGTTCTCCAGCTTCCCCTTGCCGAGGTAGCCCTTGTCGTCGCTCTGGCTCGCGAGCCTGGCGTCGACGGTCGCGGCGTCGATCGGCATCTTCAGCGCCCGCAGCCGAACCTGCTGCGCGCCGGCGTCCGTCAGCGCCTGCGAGATGTCGGAGCGCATCTTTCCGTCCACCGAGCCGACGAAGACGACGGCGATGCGCTTGCCCTTCAGGCGGTTGCGTACGAGTACCGGATAGGTCTCGTTCACGTACAGCTGCGCGGCCTTCTGCTCTCGATCCGAGAGCGCCGACTTCTGGGACGCGTGGTCGAGCTGTGTCTGAAGCTGGGCAACTCGCTGCTCGAGCAGGCTCTTCTTCGCGCGGTCGACGAGCCCGCGATCGGCGATACCGACGCCGACGAGGATGCCGATCACGAGCGCCAGGAAGACGGCGGTCAGGGAGGCGACGTGGTAGCGGAGGTCGAACATCTCAGAGCTCGGCAGCAGTCTGGCACAGGGCGTGGAGCCTGTTGAGCGCCGTACGCGGCACCGAGTGGTTGAGGCGGAACCAGCTCCCCTCGACCGTCAGTGTCGCCTGCGTCCGGCTCTCTCCGGCCGGCTCGAGCACGAGTTCGGCCTCGACTCCGTCCTCCGCGAAGAGGACATGAAGGAACTCGTTCTCCCGCACCTCCATGACGACGAGCGTGCGCGTGGTGCGCGGGCTTCCGAGGACGGTTCCGAACAGGCCGCGGCCCTGTGGCGAGGCCGTCAGCTCCCAGCGCGCGCCCGGCGCGAGCCCGCGGCGGTCGGGCTGCACGCCGCGGACGCCCGGCCACCAATCCGAGAGGTGGAACGGCTCGGCGAGGAACCGCCAGACGTCCTCGCGGGACGCGAGGAGCTCACGGGCTGCTACAGCCTTCGGCACGCCTGAAGTGTTGCGATTCCGGCGCAATTCCGCGCGCCACACGCGCAGATTCTCCCGATACGATCGCCTCGGGGAGGAGGTCGGGGCTACCGGTTCGGCAGAAACGCTCGAAGGGCCGCGGCCAGGTCAGCCCAGGCCGAGCAAGGCCCGGATGCGGTCGCTCAGGAGCCCGATGAAGTGGCGCAGTCCGGGTGAGGCGAGAATCGCAACCACGACCGCGGCGAGCCCGGCCAGCGCGAACGCGATCAGCGGCCAGAGGCCGACCTGGCGGCTGACGAGCCGGGAGACGCCCTTCGCGTCGACCAGGATCTCCCCGACCTTCAGCCTGGTCACGAACGTCGAGGACATTCCGGCCCGGTCACGCTCGAGGAACTCGATCAGGTTGAAATGCGTCCCGACGGCGACGATCAGCTCCGCGCCCCGCTCGTAGGCGAGCAGCAGGGCAACGTCCTCGCTGATCCCGGGCGCGGCCACCGAGCTGTACTCGAGGCCGAGCCGTTCGAGCCGGGCAGCCCCGGGCGCCGCGCCGTGACGGTACGCATGGACGACGAGCTCGGCGCCGCTGCGTAGTGCCTCGTCGGAGACCGAGTCCATGTCGCCCACGATCACGTGGGGCTTCACGCCCGCCTGGAGCAGCGCATCTGCTCCGCCGTCGACGCCGACGATCACCGGCTTGAAGTCCCGCACGTACGAGCGCACGATCGCAAGGTCGCGCTTGTAGCCCGGCCCGCGCGCGACGACGAGGACGTGCCGCTCGCGGAAGCGTGTCCTCAGAGGGGGGAAATCGATCCCCTCGGCGAGCAACCGCCCCTCCTCGCGCAGATACAGGAGTGTGTTCTCGGCGAACACCTCGAGCGCGTCGGTCACCCGCGCACGCTGCTCCTCCAACGCTGTCTCGAGCTCCCGCGCGTCGAGCGCCTGGCCAGTCGCGAGACAGCTCCCGTTGCGGAAGAGGCCCGCGCCCCGGACCGTCACGTGCTCGCCGTCGACGAGCTCGTCGAAGAGCGGCGCGCCCGGGGCGTCGATCAGGCGAACTCCGCCGCGGACGAGCAGCAGCGGACCGGGATTCGGGAAGCGCCCGCTCTGCGAGGGCGCCACGTTCACGACGACGCGGACGCCCGATTCGAGCAGCTCTTCGGCGGAGGCCCGGTCGAGATCTTGGTGGTCGATGATCGCGACGTCGCCAGGGCCGAGCCGCCGGACGAGATTCTTGGTTCGGCGCCCCAGGCGGGCCGTGCCGGTGAACTCGATGAAGCTCATCGTGCCTGCTCCGCCTGGACGGCCGCGATGAACTCCTCGCCGCCGAGCATGCGCCGGATCTCCTCAGCCCGCTCTGCCTCGTCGAGAGGCTCGATTCGCGTGTGCGTCGGATCGCCGGGCACCTTCTCGACCCGGAAGTGGCGATCGGCGAGGCTGGCGATCTGCGGCAGGTGGGTGATCGTCACGACCTGCGCACGCGACGCCAGGCGGCGAAGCGTCTCGCCGACGGCGTGCGCCGTCTGCCCTCCGATCCCGGCGTCGATCTCGTCGAAGACCATCGTCTCTCCTCCGCCGACCGCGGCGATCGCCAGCGCGATCCGCGAGAGCTCTCCGCCGGACGCGGTCTCGGCCACCGGCGCGAACGGCAGTCCGGGATTCGGTCGGATCAGAAAGGCGACTTCGTCGGCACCCGTCGGTCCGGTGGCCGCGGGCCGCAGATCGACGCGAAACTCGCCCTCCCCAAGGCCGATGCCCTTCAGCTCCGCCGCCACCGCCTCGGCGAACGGCTCCGCTGCCTGTTCGCGCGCCTCGCGGAGTAGGGACACGAGGCCCTCGACTCGCTTCTCTGCCGCGAGCAACGTCTCGGCCGCAGCAGCGAGCAGGTCCGCTCCTCCGTCCACGGCAGCTATCTCCGTTCTCGCCTCCGCCGCGCGTTCGAGGAGCTCCTCGTAGGTCGTGCAGCCGAACCGCCGCCTTGCCTCGGCGATCCTCTCGAGCTCGCCCTCGACGTGCTCGAGCCGGTCCGGCTCCGCCTCGAGCGACGAGAGGAACACGCGGAGATCCGAGGCCGTCTCGCGAAGCCGCATCTCGGCGTCTCGCAACTCGGCCGCGGCCAGCTCGAGCTCGGGCGCGAGCTGTTCGACGGGCGCTAGCGCCTGGCCGGCAAGCGCCGTCAGCCCGGCGGCGCCCTCGCCTTCCTCGGGTGAGATCGCCTCCCCCGCAGCCGCGATGCCGGCCGCCAGCTCGGTGACGTGGCGCAGGCGCTCCCGCTCCCCTCTGAGGGACTCCTCCGCATTCGGTTCGAGCCCCTCCGTGTCCTCGACGAGCGCGCGGAGCTCGGCGAGTCTCGTCTCGGCGGCGGCGACCCCGTGCGTGAGCTCCTCGTGGCGGTTCCGCGCTGCCCCCAGCTCGCGCCAGGCAAGCCTGAGCTCCGAGCGGCGCTCCGCCTGCTCCTCTCCGGCGAACGAGTCGAGGAGGTCGAGCTGGTACGAGGCACGGGCGAGACGACGCTGCTCGAACTGGCCCGACATGGCGATCAGCCGCTCGGTCGCCGCGGCGAGATCGTCGCGCGCAGTGCCCCGGCCCCAGGCATAGGCCCGGGTTCGGCCGTCTGCGAAGACGCGGCGCGCAAGCACGAGGACGTCCTCGTCGTCGGGTTGTAGCTCGGCGAGCGGCCCCAGCCCCTCATCTTCCAGGAAGCCCGGCGGCGGCTCGAGCTCCGCTTCGACGTACGCCTCCTCGCCATCGGGGCCGACGAACGAGTCGTCTCCGCGACTCCCGAGCAGGAGGCCGATCGCCTGCGCGAGGATCGTCTTGCCGGCGCCGGTCTCGCCGGTGATCGCGTTCAGGCCCGGCGCGAACGTGAGCTCTGCCTCGCGGATGAGAACGAGGTTTTCGATCCGGAGCCGGCGCAACATTGCCTGGATGCTACGCCGAGATTCCCCGCGGGGCGACCCGCTCAAACAGCCGATTCCGCCCCGCGCCGGCCCCTAGATGTTCACGCGCGCCCCAGGGTGGGTGGGGGCTTGGGACGGTACCGGCCGGGCGGGCGCTCCGTGTGCCGATTGTGTGTCGATTTCACACCGGTTTCATGCGCGGGCCTGACGGTGCGGGCTACGACCCGAAGATTCGGCGGTACCGGCTGAAGAACGTACTCTCCGGAAGCGTTGCAAGCAGGCTGCGCTCCCCGGCCAGGCGCACGACCGCCGCCTCTCCCGGTGCGAGCTCGCGCACGCGGTGCCCGTCGACCAGGACCGTCGCAGCAACGTCCTCGGTCCTGTTCGCAATTTCGAGCGTGGACCCGCTCGCAACGACGAGTGGGCGCGCGTGCAGGGAGTGGGGCGCAACGAAGGTGACCGCCATCGCCTCGAGGCCCCAGACGAGAACGGGCCCGCCGTTCGAGAGGTTGTACGCGGTCGAACCAGACGGGGTCGAGCAGATCAGGCCGTCGCAGGGCTGCGAGCCGAGATCCTCGCCGCCGACGGCCCAGCCGAGCTCGATCATCCGCCCGAGCGTCGAGCTCGTGACGACGACGTCGTTCACGGCCATCCAGCTCTCGCCGTCGGACTCGCACTCGAGCGCCGGGAGCTCGACCACGCGATAGTCGCCGCCGAAGGCGCGTCCGACCCCGTCCTCGAGCGCCTCGCCGTCACATGCCGCGAGAAAGCCGACGCGGCCGAAGTTGACCCCGAGCACCGGCACGCCGCTCCCGAGGAACCGCTTGAGCGCGCGCAGCATCGTCCCGTCCCCGCCGAGCACGACCGCCAGATCCGCATCCGCGACATCGCCGTGATCGCTCCCGAGCCCGTGCTTCTCGACCTCCTCGTCCGGGTACAGCAGCTCGACGCCTGCCTCGGCCGCGACCGCCTGGAGGCGCTCGAGCGCCGCCCCGATCGTGTCGGGCTTCCCGTGCGTGATCACGGCGGCTCGCTTCACTTCAGCGGATTGCTTCGTCGATCCAGCTCTCGAGCTCATCGGGGATCTCCGGCTTCTCGCGGTTGACGAGGTGGAGGAAGAACTCCCGGTTCCCTTTCGGGCCGGGCAGTCCAGAGTCTACGACGCCCGTGACCTGCGCCCTCCACGCGACCGTCGCCGCGCCGACCTCCCACAAGACCCGCCGCCAGACATCCGGGTCGCGGACCACTCCGCGGCGGGTCTCTCCTCGGCCGGCCTCGAACTGCGGCTTGACGAGCACGAGCGCCTCCCACCCTGGCGCCGCCAGCGCCAGGGCCGGCGGGAGCGCCGTGCGGACGCTGATGAAGGAGACGTCGCACGTCACGACCACCGGCGCGAACGGAAGCTCCCGCAGGTCGCGGACATTCGTCCGCTCGAGCACGGTCACGCGCGGATCAGCCCGCAGGCGCGGATGGAGCTGTCCGCGGCCGACGTCGAGCGCGATGACCCGCGCGGCGCCGCGCTGCAGCAACACATCGGTGAACCCTCCCGTGGAGGCACCGACGTCGAGGCAGTCCCGCCCGGCCGGATCGACCCCGAGCGCGTCGAGGGCGTGCGCGAGCTTCTCGCCGCCGCGCGAGACGTACGGCGGAGGCGAAAGGACCGTGAGCTCGGCGGAGTCGTCCACCTGCTGGCCGGCCTTCTCGTATCCGGGAACGAGCCCGGCCAGGACGAGCGCCTGCGCCTGGCTGCGGCTCTCCGCGAGGCCGCGCTCGACGAGCAGCAGGTCCAGGCGCTTCTTCGCCACCGCTACGGGACAGCGTGCTCGGCCACGGAGAGCACCGCGTCCCAGGCGAGCTCCGAGGCGACGACGCCGAGCGCGGTCGTATCGAGCAGCGGGTCGCTCTCCAGCCCCCCGGTCGAGACGGCGAACAGCACGTCGCCGTCCTCGAGTGCGTGGAACGGCTGGATCGCTCGCGCCATCGAGGCGTGCACCTGACGGCCGAGAGTCCGCAGCTGCCGCTGGTCGAGCTGCAGGTTCGTGGCGACCATGGTCAGCGTCGTGTTCCCCGGGGGCGTGCGCACCGGGCGGCCGTCAGAGAGCCGCTCCTCGAGGCCCGGAACGAGGGAGCGCCGTAGTCCCCTCTCCGCGTCGTACTGGCCGAGGACGACCTCGCCCGACCGGTTCACGATCGCGCCGACCGCGTTGACGACCGTGAAGACGGCGACCTTCGTCTCCCCCACCTCTCGGAACGCGCCGCCCTGGCCGGCCGCCTCGCGCTGGTCGAAGTCGAACAGCTTCCCGACGGTCGCGGAGCGCCCGGCCCCGCGTGGGCCGAGCGGGAACACACCCGGGCGCGATGCCCGCAGCGCCGCGCGGCCGAGCTCCTTGTCCGGGTACACCGCGTTGTCCCGTGGCCCCCAGTCGTAGACGATCGCACCGGCCACGATCGGGATCTCGAGCCATCCGATCCGGTACTCGCGCCTGGCCAGGTGCTCGGCCGCGACCCCCGCAGCGGCCTCCAGCCCGTAGAGCGAGCCACCCGCGAAACAGACGGAGTCGAGCAGGTCGTAGCCGGCGCCACTGACCCCCGGCGAGCCGCCGCGGACGTCGATGGAGGCCGACGCCCTGTCAAAGAAGGAGAAGACCGTGCAGCCGGTCGGCCCCTCGTCGTACTCGGCGACGCCGACCTCCAGGCCCGGGAAGTCGAAACGGAGCTCGGGCCCCTCGAACGACGTGCGCGTGACGAGCTCCGCCGAATCGTTCGTGAGCCGCGCCACAGCCGGCCTTCGATCAGGACGTTCGAGCCGCGAGGCTCGACACGATCCCGCCAAGCACGGATGTGTCGGCCGGCACCGCGGCCAGCCGGGCCTGCGCGCGGTCCGCCGTCTCGTCCGCGAGCGCCCGTGCTCCCTCGGCGCCCCGCTCGCGGACGTAGCCGTCCTCGTCGAGGATGTCGTCCACGATCTGGAAGAGCAGACCGACCTCCTCGGCGAACGCGCGCCAGGGCGCCTGCTCCCGCTCGGGAACCTCGGCGACCCAGAGCGCGCATGCAACCGCCGCGGAGAAGAGGCAGCCGGTCTTGAGGCGGTGCAGAGCGGCAAGGTCGTCGGCGCCGCCGGTGATGTCGAGGTACTGCCCGCCGATCATCCCCAGCGTCGCCTGCACGAGCTCGCGGGCGACCGCTGGGGTCGGATACGTCAGCGCGAGGCGGAGCGCCTCGGCCAGCAGCGCGTCGCCGGCCAGGATGCCGACCGCCTCGCCGTACTCGGCCCACGTGCTGGCGCGGCCCCGCCGGAGCCGGTCGTCGTCGAGCGCGGGAAGGTCGTCGTGGACGAGCGAGAAGTTGTGCACGAGCTCGAGCGCAGCCGCCGCCGGAAGGGCCGCTTCGGGCTCCGCGCCCGCGGCCTCGGCGGTCGCGAGGCAGAGAACCGGCCTGACCCGCTTGCCGCCGCCCGCGAGCGAGTAGCGCAGCGACCGCTCCAGCCCGCCGAGCTCGGGCGTCAGCGCCAGCTCGTCAACGTACTGCTCGACGAGCTCGAGCAGCTCCTGGGGCGAGCTGGGTGCGCTCAACCGGCCTCCCGCTTCGCCTGCTGCAGCTGTGCCTCGACTTCCTTAGCGATCTCGGACAGCTCCTCGAGGATCCCGATCGCCTCGTCCGGGTCAGACGTCTGCTCGAGCCGCGCCCGCGTCTGCTCGAGCCGCTCGAGCAGCTTCTCGGCGTCCCTGAGCCGATCCTCGGCGCTCACGCGATGCTCACGCTGCTCGCTCCTTCACGATCCGGCCGAGTATGCCGTTCACCAGGCGACCGGCGTCCTCGGAGGAGTACCGCTTGGCGAGAGCAACCGCCTCGTTGATCGCAACCTCCAGAGGCACCTCGCCGCGGTCGAGCTCCAGGATCGCGAGCCGCAGGATGTTGCGCTCGAGCGCGCCGAGTCGGTCGGCGGGCCATTCGTCGGAGGCCTCGGTGATCCGACGGTCGAGCTCCTCGTGCTCCGCGACCACCGCCTCGGCGAGCTCGCGGGAGTACTCGTTCACCTCGCCCTCGTAGAGCGAGGCGAGCTCCTGGCCGGTCACGTCCCACTGGTACAGGAGGACGAGCGCCGTGCGCCGCGCCGCCCGCCGACCGCCGCCCATCAGCTGATCTCCTCCACGCTGACGTCCACGCGCTCCACCTCGAGGCCGCAGGTGGCCACGACCGCCGCAGCGACCCGCTCCTGAACCGTGCGCGCGGTCTCGGAGGCGACGCGACCGTGGTGGACCGCGAGCTCGAACGAGACGGAGGCGCGGCCGCCCCCGTGCGCGACCTCAACCGACCGCCTCGGCCGGCGGACCGTCGCCCCGTCGACCGTCTCGGCGGCGCGCACGACGAGCCTCGTCAGTGCCCCGGGAGAGACCGTGATCGAGCCGCCGGCCCCATCCAGGACAAGCGGATCGGTCACGAGCCCGTCAGCGCGGGCAGCGCGGCGCCGCCCTCCGCGAGGTAGCCCGTCGAGTAGTGGCCGGCCGCGAACCCCTCGCTGCGCAGGATCTCGATCGAGAGCTCGCGCGTCGTCGTGATGCCCTCGAGCTGAAGCTCGCCGAGAGCCCGCAGCGCCCGAGCGATCGCCTCGTCGCGCGTCTCGTCCCAGACGATCAGCTTCCCGACGAGCGAGTCGTAGTGCGGCGGCACGACCATGCCCTCCTCGACGTAGGTGTCGAGCCGCACCCCGCCTCCGAGCGGCGGGCGGAAGCGCGTGATCCGGCCGGGTGTGGGCGCGAAGTCCCGCGCCGGGTCCTCCGCGTTCAGCCGGATCTCGATCGCGTGCCCGCGGCGGTCGGCGCGCCCCGTCCGCGTCAGGCGCTCGCCTGCGGCGATGTGGAGCTGCTCGCGAACGATGTCGATCCCGGTGACCAGCTCGCTGACCGGGTGCTCCACCTGGAGCCGCGCGTTCAGCTCGATGAAGTAGAACGACCCGTCCGGCCCGAGCAGGAACTCGAACGTGCCCGCGTTCCGGTAGTCGATCGTCTGACACGCTCGCTCCGCCGCGGCCTCCATCCGCTCCCGCGTCTCGGGTGTCAGGGCCGGCGACGGCGACTCCTCGATCAGCTTCTGGTGGCGGCGCTGGATCGAGCACTCGCGCTCGCCGAGTGTCAGCACGCCGCCCTGCCCGTCGGCGAGCACCTGGATCTCCACGTGTCGCGCCGGCGAGATCGCCTTCTCGAGGTACAGGCTGCCGTCACCGAACGCGGACTCGGCCTCCAGCGCAGCCATCCCGAACGACGCCTCGAGCTCCTCCGGCCTCTCGACCAGCCGCATCCCCTTGCCGCCGCCCCCGGCCGAGGCTTTGAGGAGGACCGGGTAGCCGATCTCCACGGCGGCCGCCTTCGCCTCGTCTGCGGTGGTCGCCCCGTCGGTTCCGGGGACGATCGGCACGTCCGCCGCGCGCATCTCCGCCTTCGCCTGCACCTTGTCGCCCATGCGCGCCATGGTCGAGGCGCTCGGCCCGATGAAGACGAGGTCGTTGTCCACGCAGGCCTCGACGAACGCAGGGCTCTCGGCGAGGAACCCGAAGCCCGGGTGCACCGCCTCGCAGCGGGTCGTCGCCGCAGCGGCGATCAGGGACGGGATGCGCAGGTAGCTCTCGCTGGCCTGCGGCGGGCCGATGCAGACCGCGCGGTCGGCGAGCCGGACGTGGAGCGAGTCCTCGTCGGCCGTGGAGTAGACCGCGACCGCCTCGATGTCAGACTCGTGCAGCGCGCGGATCACGCGGACGGCGACCTCTCCGCGGTTGGCGACGAGCACACGGTTGAACATGCCTAGACGGCGTCCAGCGGCGGCAGCGTGACCGGCTCGAGCTCGAACAGGAGCTGGCCGAACTCGACCGGCTCCGCGTTGCCGACGTGAATGTGGCGGACGACCCCGGGGACGTCTGCCTTGATCTCGTTCATCAGCTTCATCGCCTCGAGGATGCAGAGCGTCTGGCCGGGGGCGACCGCGTCCCCCTCCTCGACGAACGGCGGTGCGCCGGGCTGCGGCGCCCGGTAGAAGACACCGACCATTGGCGCCTCGACCCGGACGACGCCGTCGGTCTCGGGGAGTGCGTCGAGCGGTTGCTCAGGTGCCTCCTCCTGCTCGGCGGCCGCCGCGAGCCGGGCCTCGAGCGGCTCCGGCGTCCGGCGCACGGAAACGCGCATGCCGGACTCCTCGATCGTGACCTCGCCGACGCCGGACTCCTGGACGATCCGGACGATCTCGCGGATCCGCTCGGCGCGGGCCTGGTCGACGCCGCCGGCGGCGAGGCTCTCGGCGCCCTCCGCCCGCCCGCGGATCGTCCTCAGCAGCGGCTCTGCCTCGTCGCCGAAGAGCCCGAGCAGGAGCAGCTCCTCCTCGCTGGACGCGAGGCCCCCCGCGTCGGCCCGTACCTCGTCGAGCTCGACCGGCTCCTCCTCCATGGGCTCCTCGCCCGCGACGAGCTCCACAGCACGCTTCACCGCCGGGTCGATCGGCCCGGGCGGGGTGCCGAAGCGTCCCTCGATCAGGCCTCGCAGCTCGTCGACGACGGTTTGGTAGCGGGACGCCGAGAGGACGTGGATCAGCGCCTGCGAGCCGAGGATCGCGCCGATCGGCGAGGCGAGCGGCGGCCAGCCCACCTCCTCGCGGATTCGAACGAGCTCCGTCAGCACCTCGTCGTGCCGGTCACCGGCCGCGTGAGTGCGAAGGTGGTTGTCGAGCGCGGCCACGAGGCCCGGCGGCAGGCGGTGCTCGGCGGCGCGCACGGCGATCCTCGGCGCGAGCGGCGTCACCGGCTCGTCGCCGATGTGCTCGTCCACGAGGTCGGACGCACGCCAGAGCGCGTCGACGTCGACGCCGGTGTCGAGCCCGAGCCCCTTGAGCGCCGTGGCGATCGCCTCGCCCGAGACGCGGTGGATCGTCAGCGCCACCGGGTAGACGGCGCACGAGATCAGGTCGGCGCCCGCCCGTGCCGCCTCGAGGCCGGCGGCCATCGCGTTGCCTGCGGCGCCCTGGCAGTAGAGGCCGACGGGCAGCCCGCTCTCGGCCGCGAGCCTCACCGCCAGCTCGTGCGCCTGCTGCGGCTCGAGGGAGCTCGAAGGATCGTGCACGAGAACCCTCGCGGCGCCGAGACCCGGAAGCTTCTTCGCCTGCTCGACGAGCGCATCGGTCTCGCCCGTGTAGCCCGAGCCGTAGACCAGGCCCGCGTCGAACTCCTTGCCGGCCGCGGTGATCGCCTCGCCCGCCTCGCGCAGGTTCTCGACGTCGTTCAGCGGGTCGTGGAGGCGGAAGACCTCGATCCCGCTGTCGGCCGCGCAGGCGACGAAGCGGCGCACGAAGTCGCCGCCGACCGGCCTCGAGCCGACGAGGAACCGGCCGCGCAGCGCCATCGCGAGCGGCGTCTTCGTCCGCTCGTTGAGCGCGCGGATCCGCTCCCACGGGCTCTCGACGCCCCGCCGGACCGCGGTGTCGAACACGCCGCCGCCCGAGACCTCGAGGTAGGCGAACCCGGCGCCGTCGAGGATCTCGGCGAGCCTGAGGATGTCGGCCGTCGGCATCCGCCCCGCGAGCGGTTCCTGGCCGAGCAGCCGGATGGTCGTGTCGACCAGTGCGGGCATCGGCAGGAGCCTAGCGCGGTTCGGACAGCCGGAGGGCTAGGCGCGAGAGATGTAGCGCCCCTCGCGCGGGTCGACCTTGATGCGGTCGCCGACGTTCACGAACAGCGGCACCTGGACGACCGCGCCGGTCTCGAGCTTCGCGGGCTTCGTCACGTTCGAGACCGTGTCCCCGCGCACGCCGGGCTCGGTCTCGGAGACGCCGAGCTCGACGGCCGACGGCAGCTGTAGGCCGACCGGGCTGCCGTTCACCCAAAGCACCTGGACCGAGCTCGACGGCTCGAGGTACGGGAGCGCGTCCTCGACGCTCGCATGCGAGAGCGAGAACTGCTCGTACGTGTCGGTGTCCATGAACACGACCTCGTCGCCCGCGTCGTAGAGGTACTGCACGTCCTTGACCTCGGTGTGCACGCGCGGGAACTTCTCGCCCGCGCGGAAGGTCTTCTCGACGACCGCGCCCGAGTCGAGGTTCCGCAGCTTCGAGCGCACGAACGCGCCGCCCTTGCCCGGCTTGACGTGCTGGAACTCGAGGATGCGCCACACCGAGCCGTCGAGCTCGATGTGCATCCCGTTCTTGAACTGGTTGGTGCTGACGGTCTCGGCCATGCGCCTGAAGTCTAGGAGACGGTGACCGGCTCCTTGGTCGATGTGGTGAGGATCTCGGGCTCGCCGTCGCGGACGATGACGAGGTCCTCGATCCGGATCCCGCCCAGCCCTTCGAGGTAGATCCCCGGCTCGACGGTGACCACGTTGCCCACGACGAGGGTGTCCGTCGACTCGCGGCTGAGCCTCGGCGCCTCGTGGATCTCGACACCGACGCCGTGGCCGAGGCCGTGGCCGAACCGGTCGCCGAACCCGGCCGCGTCGATCACCGAGCGGGCGGCCGCGTCCGCGTCGACGCCGCTCGTGCCGGCGGTGACCGCCTCGAGCCCTGCGAGCTGTCCCCGCAGGCACGCCTCGTACGCCTCCTGGAGCCGCTGCGGGAGCGGTCCCGTCCAGAACGTGCGCGTGCAGTCGGAGCAGTACCCGTCGACGAGCGCGCCCGCGTCGATCACGACCGTCTGCCCGGGCTCGACCTTCTGGTCGGACGGCTGCACATGCGGCTTGGCGCTGTTTGCCCCCGCGGCGACGATCGTGTCGAACGCCGGGCCCTCGGCGCCCAGCTCGACGAAGAGCGAGTCGAGCCGCCACGCGAGCTCGCGCTCGCTCCGGCCGATGAAGGGCTCCTCCGCGAACCGCTCGTAGGCCTGGCTCGTGATCGCGCCGGCCGCGCGGATCGCCTCGAGCTCTGGCTCCTCCTTCACCGCCCGCAGCGCCTCGACCAGGCCGCGTCTGGGGACGAGCTCGAGCCCGCCCGCGGCGAGCATCTCGTACTGCGTGTACGTCATCGCGTCCGCCTCGAAGCCGAACGTCCCGGAGAGGCGCTCGGCGAGCTCGGCCCAGACCTGGCGCTTCGTCTCCACGAACTCGACTCCCTCCACGGCGCGGCCGGCCTCCGCGTAGCGGAAGTCGCTGAACAGGAGCGTGCGATCCGGCTCGACCACGAGGGCGGCGTTCGAGCTCGAGAAGCCGACGAGATAGCCGATGTTCGCGCCGCTCGCGACGAGCAGCGGCTCTTCCAGCGACGGCCGCAGCCGCTCGACCCGATTGCTCACGCGGCCTTCTCCGCCAGGATCTCGAGCGCCTCGCGGTAGCCGTCCGGCCCCTTCCCGATCACGCGGGCCGAGGCGATGTCCGCGAGCACCGAGTGGCGGCGCCACTCCTCGCGCTCCTCGATGTTCGAGAGGTGCACCTCTACGACCGGCACCTCGAAGAGCTCGAGCGCGTCGCGGATGGCGTAGCTGTAGTGCGACCAGGCACCGGGATTCGCGATCACACCTCCGGCCCAGTCGAGCGCGTCGTGGCACCAGGCGACGTACTCGCCTTCGCTGTTCGTCTGACGGCAGTCGGCGAGGAGCTCGAGCTCGCGCGCCCACTCGTAGATCTTGCTCTCGAGCTGGTTGAGGCTGAGCCCGCCGTAGAGCGCCGGGTCGCGGCGCTCGAGCACGTCGAGGTTCACCCCGTTGAGGACGGCCACGCGCACGGCGCTGACTCTACTCGGCGATCAGCTCGTCGAGGGCGGCGCGCACCTGATCGTCTGGAAGCTCGACGCCGGTCACCGGCTTACCCGGAGCCTCGAGGAGGACGAGCCGCGGCTTCCCCGCGCGGCCCTTCTTGTCGCGGGCGAGTGCCGCCCACGCGGCGTCGCGGTCGACACGGACCGGCTCGGGCGAGAGCACCTCCTCGACCGGCGCCGTGTCCAGCTCCGAGAGGCGCAGCGCGGCGAGCAGGCCGAGCGCGACGGCGTCGCCGTGGCTCACCTCCCCGTAGCCGCCTGCCGCCTCCAGTGCGTGCGCGAACGTATGCCCGAGGTTGAGGACGGCGCGCTCGCCCCGCTCGTGCGGGTCGCGCAGGCAGACGGCCGCCTTGTACGCGGCGCAGCGGCGGACGAGCTCGGCGTCCGGGAGCTCCCAGAGCGGCTCGCCCACGAGGAGGCCAGTCTTGACGACCTCGGCCGTCCCCGCACGCCGCTCCGCGGGCGGCAGCGTCTGCAGGAGGTTCGGGTCGACGACCGTCAGCTCGGGCCAGTGGAACGCGCCGACCAGGTTCTTGCCCTCGGGCAGGTTGACAGCGGTCTTGCCGCCGATTGCAGCGTCCACCTGCCCCACGAGCGTGGTCGGCACGGCGACCCACGCGACCCCGCGCAGGTAGGTGGCCGAGACGAACCCCGCCACGTCGGTCGTGCACCCACCGCCGACCGCGACGATCGTCCCGTCCCGGTCGAGCCGCAGGTCGCGCCAGATCCGCCCGACCGCGGCGATGCTCTTCGCCTCCTCGCCGCCCCTGAGCGTGTGGACCGGCGCGTCCAGCGGCTGTGGGTGGATCGCGAGCACGCTCGCGTCCGCGATCAGCTCGACGTCGCCGTCCGGCAGAAGCTCCGGGAGCCGGGCCAGCGCGCCTTCCTCGACGTGGATCCCGGCAGCGGCGAGCACGATCTCCTCCGCGGAGGCCGCGGTCACGTCGGCGGTCTCCTCGTAGAGCGGCAGGCGCCGCTCGTGCAGCGCGCGAAAGCTCTCCTCGTCGCGGGCCAGCGGCCGCCCGGCGCCGCTCGCCCGCGCCCAGGCCGTGCCCGCTCCGACCTCCAGGTAGACGGTGAGCGCTTGCTCGCGCAGCGCCTTCCTGATCTTCGGCGTCTCGACCGCGCCCCCGCCGAGCGCGAGCACCGCCGGGCGCTCGTTCCTGAGCGCCTCGACCGTCGCCTCTGCCTCCAGCACGCGGAACTCCACCTCGCCGCGCTCCTCGAACAGCTCCTGGATCGAGCGGACGGTCGAGCGCTCGATCTGGCGGTCGAGATCCACCAGCCGCCGCCCGAGCCGCTCGGCCACCTGCAGCCCCATCGTCGTCTTGCCCGCGCCCATGAACCCGATCAGCGCGACGTGCCGGTCTAGCGCGTGCGCCACGGGATCCGCTCCACGTACGCGCGGTGGGCGGTGACGAAGTCGGCCAGCGCGTCTCCGCCGAACTTCTCGCGCGCCGCCCGCGCCAGCTCGAACGCGACCGCCGCCTCGGCGACGACGGCCAGCGCCTCGACGGCGGCCACGTCGCTCCGCTCGACGAGCGCCTCGCCCGCCTCGCCCGTCGCGAGGTCGACGGAGCGGAGCGGGCGCATGAGCGTCGGAAGCGGTTTCATCGCCGCGCGGACGACGACCTCCTCGCCGTTCGAGACGCCGCCCTCGATCCCGCCGGCGAAGTTCGTCTCCCGGTAGAGCGCGCCCTCGTCGTCGGCCAGGATCTCGTCGTGCGCCTGCGAGCCGCGCCTCTCGGCCAGCTCGAAGCCGGCGCCGATCTCGACGCCCTTCACGGCCTGGATGCCCATCAGCGCCGCGGCGAGCCTCGCGTCGAGGCGCTCCTCCTTGGTCGCGTACGAGCCTAGGCCCGGCGGCACGCCGCGCGCGACGACCTCGACGACGCCTCCCACGGTGTCGCGCTCGGCCCGCGCTTCGTCGATGCGGCGCTCGAGGTCCTCGCTGACCACCCGGCCCTCGACCGCGATCCCGATCTCCCGCAGGAGCGCCTTCGCGACCGAGCCCGCCGCGACCGCGACGGCGGTCTGCCTCGCGCTCGCCCGCTCGAGCGCGTCGCGAGCGTCGTCGAGCCCGAACTTCTGCGCGCCCGCGAGGTCGGCGTGCCCGGGCCTCGGGAGCGTGACCGGCTTCGTGCCCTTGCCCTCTGGCTTCCCCTCCGGCGGCCAGGGGCTCATCCCCCACGTCCAGTTCTTGTGGTCGCGGTTGTGCACGACGAGCGCGAGCGGCGTCCCGAGCGTGCGCCCGTGCCGGAGGCCCGCGAGCACCTCGACGACGTCCTGCTCCAGCTTCTGCCTGGGGCTGCGGCCGTAGCCCTGTTGCCGGCGCGCGAGGTCTGCGTCGACGGCCGCACGGTCGAGCTCGAGGCCGGCAGGGAGGCCGGTCAGGATCGCAACCAGCGCGGGGCCGTGCGACTCGCCTGCGGTGCTCAGCGTCAGACTCACGGCACTAACCCTAGGGCCGCGCGCATCGCGTCGACGGGCGCCTCGACGCCGGTCCAGAGCTCGAACGAGGCCGCACCCTGGCGAACGAGAGCCTCGAGGCCGTCGACCACGAAGCGGCAGCCGGCTTCGCGGGCCGCGGCGACGAGTGCGGTCGGCCGCCCGTCCGCGTAGTAGGCGAGGTCGACGACCGCCTGCTGCGCGCGCGGCTCGACCAGCACCTCGTCACGCACCGGAGTTGCGTTCACGACCAGGTCGCAGCCGTCCGCGTCGGGCGGCCAGTCACCGCGCCGCGAGAAGACACGCACCTCTCCGGGCAGCGCCGGTCGGAGCGCCTGCGCCGCCCCGCCCGCGCCGATCAGGCAGACGCGCTCGGCCTCGATCCCGGCCACGATCTCCTTGTCCGTGTTGAACCCGTGCAGGCGGCCGTCGCGGAACACGAGCGTGTTCACCGAGTCGCCGTCGGCCTCGTCGCACAACCTCGCGACCGCCTGCTTGTGCGGGATGGTCACGTTCGCGCCGGCAAATCCGAGCGCCGCGAGCCCGGCCACGGCCTCCTGCAGCCGCACCGCCTCGACCTCGAGCGGCACGTAGGCCCAGTCGAGTCCCCGCGCGGCGAACGCGGCGTTCTGCATCCGCGGCGAGAGCGACCCGGAGACCGGCTGCCCGAGCAGGCCGACGAGCCTGGTGGCGCCGCCGATCACCGGTACCCGTGCGCGGCCTTGTACCGCTCGAAGGCGGAGTAGCTCGCGGTGAAGAAATGGTGCTTCTTGTCCGGCTTGCGTACGTAGTAGAGGTAGTCGACGTGCGCCGGATGCGCCGCCGCCTGGATCGACGCCAGGCCCGGGTTCGCGATCGGCGTCGGCGGCAGGCCGCGGCGCTTACTCGTGTTGTACGGGCTCGTGCTTGCGAGCTGCGACTCGCGGATGGCCTGCGTCGGCGGGATGTTCAGCCCGTAGCGGAGCGTCGCGTCGATTCCGAGCGCCATGTGCCGGTGGAGGCGGTTGTAGATGACCGCGGACACGAGCGCGCGCTCCTCGGGCACCGCCGCCTCGCGCTCGATCATGGAGGCGATCGTCAGAACGTCATACGGGGTCAGGTTCTTGGAGCGCGCGTAGCGGAAGTTCACCTTCGCCCAGTTGCGGCGGAACGCATCGAGCTGCTCCGTCTCGAGCTGCGCTTCCGTCGTCTTCCGCGTGAAGTCGTACGTGGCCGGGAAGAGGAAGCCCTCGAGCGGGTAGCGACGATCCCCGAAGCCCGGCTGAAGGCGCTTGTGGCTCGTCGCCTCGAGGTAGCCGCGTGCGGTCAGCTTCGGCGCCTTGCCGCGCTCGCGCTCCGCGATCTTCGCCACGGCCTCCACGCGCGCGGCCATCTGGGCGCGCGTGAAGCCCTCCGGGAAGACGACGCGGAACGGCTTGGGCGGCAGCGCCACGGTCGTCGTCTGGCGCCGGCCTCCGTTTCCGCCTCCGATGCTCGCCACGGCGAACCAGGCAACCGCGAAGCCGGCCGCGAGCACAGCGACCGCGAGGAGGCGCCGCCGGTAGATGACCGTGCGAGGCGTCCGCCTCGGCGGGCGCTCGCGCGGCGGCATCACTCCCTGTCGGCGCTCGTCCACTCGAGGTAGCTCGACAACAGGTGCGCAGCCGCCCGTGCATCGTCCGGTTCGGACAGGGTCGAGGGACCGTCCCTCGGACATGTCCGGGCGAGCCGTGTCGTGAAGCGCTCGTCGAAGCTCTCGACGGGCACGTCGACCGCCGCGCGCAGCGCCTCGACGAACGTCTCCGTCTCGCGCGCCTGCTCCCCGTGCTCCCCGCGCAGCGTCAGCGGCATCCCGACGACGACGCGCTCGGCCTCCTCCGACCGGATCAGCTCGACGAGCCTCGCGAGCCCGGCCTCGCTGCCCACGCGCTCGACCACGCCCAGCGGGCGGGCGATCGTCGCGGAGGGATCCGAGACGGCGACGCCCGTGCGGGCCGAGCCGTAGTCGACCGCGACGATCTTCACCCCAGCGCCCGCCGCAGCGCCTCCTCCGCCTTCGCGAGCGCGTCGTCGAGCTTCTCCGGGTTCTTCCCGCCGGCGCGCGCCATCGTCGCCCGGCCGCCTCCGCCGCCGCCGACCTCCGCCGCGGCCTCCTTGATCACGGCCACGGCGTCGAGCCGGCCCTCCAGCGAGTTGTCGAAGTTCGCGACGAGGTGCACGCGTCCGTCCTCGCTCGAGCCGAGCACCACAGCCGCCGGAGCCCGTTCCTGCTTGATCCGGTCGGACTCGGCCAGCAGCGCGTCCACGTCCACGCCGCTCGCGCGGCCGACATAGACGTTCACGCCGCCGATCTCCTCCTCCCTGCTCGGCTCCAGCCGCACCTCGACCGGCGCCGCCTTCGCCGGCCCTTCCTTGCGCGCCCGCTCGAGCTCGCCGCGCAGCTCGTCCACCTCGCGCGCGCGCGCGTGAAGCAGCGCATAGGCCTCGCCCGAGGTGACCGCCTCGATCCGCCGCGTGCCCGACCCGATCGAGCTCTCCGAGAGGATCACGAACGGGCCGATCTCGGCCGTCGCGCGCACGTGCGTCCCGCCGCACAGCTCCCGTGAGTAGCCCGGGATCTCGACGAGGCGGACCTCATCGCCGTACTTCTCGCCGAAGAGCATCATCGCCCCGAGCCGCCGCGCCTCCTCGATCGGGACGATGAACGCGCGGACGGGCAGGTTCTCGAAGATCCGCTCGTTCACCTCGCGCTCGATCCGTTCCCGCTCCTCGGGCGCGACTGCCTGCGGATGCGTGAAGTCGAAGCGCAGCTTGTCCGGCCGCACCGCGGAGCCGGCCTGGCGCGCGTGCTCGCCGAGCACGTCCTGCAGCGCCTTGTGGAGGAGATGCGTCGCCGTGTGGTTCGCCATCGTCGGGAACCGCACCGCCCAGGGCACGACCGCGCGCACGCGCATCCCCGCCGAGAACCCCTCGCCCTCGAACGTCAGTGCCTGGTCGTCGTCCGGCAGGCGCGTGGCCCCGACCAGCTCGGCCCGCGCGCCCGTCTCCTCGCTAACGATGTAGCCGGCGTCCGAGACCTGGCCGCCGCCCTCCGGGTAGAACGGCGACTGCTCGAGCTTCGCCTGGAAACGGCGGTCGCCGAGGTCCTCGTACGCAACGATCGCGGTGAGGACGTCCGTCTTCTCGTAGCCGACGAACTCGCTCCGCTGCTCGCCGCTCACGCGCACCTCGACCGTGGGAGCCGCCTTCCGCGACCGCTGGCGCTGCTCCTCCATCAGCCGCCGGAAGCCGTCCACGTCGACCGGCAGACCGCGCTCGCGGGCCAGCTCCTCGGTTAGCTCGAGCGGGAAGCCATAGGTGTCGTGCAGGCGAAACGCGTCGTCGCCAGCTATCGCTTCGATGTTCCCTCCCGCGACCTCCTCGAACAGCTGCAGGCCGCGGGCCAGCGTCTCGGAGAAGCGCTCCTCCTCCTCGCGGAGCACGTCACGGATGACGCCCTGCCCCTCCTCGAGCTCGGGGTACGCGTGGCCCATCTGCTCGACGACCACGTCCGCGAGCTCGCTCAGAAACGGCGTCTCGAGCCCGATCCTCCCGGCCTGCAGCACGGCCCGCCTGACGATCCTGCGCATCACGTAGCCGCGCCCCTCGTTGGAAGGCGCGATTCCGTCGGCCGCCATGAACGTCATCCCACGTCCGTGGTCGGCGAGAATCCGGTGCGCCTTCGTCGCCTGCTCGCTCTCGCCGTAGGCGACGCCGGACTGGGCCGCGATCCATTTCATGATGTCCTGGTAGCCGTCGGTGTCGTAGACGGACTCGACGTCCTGCAGGATCCGCGCGCCGCGCTCGAGCCCGAGACCCGTGTCGATGTTCTGCTTCGGCAGCGGCGTCAGCGACCCGTCGGCGTGCAGCTCGAACTCCATGAAGACGAGATTCCAGAACTCGAGGAACCGCTCGCACTCGCAGCCGGGCGCGCACTCGGGCCGGCCGCAGCCGACCTCCTCGCCCCAGTCGTAGAACATCTCCGAGTCCGGCCCGCACGGCCCGGGGCCGCCGACCGACCAGAAGTTGTCGGCGCGCGGCAGCCGGACGATCCGGTCGGGCGGCACGCCCTTCTTCTCCCAGTGCGCGACGGCGACCTCGTCCTCGCCGAGGCCGAGCTCCGGGTCTCCCGCGAAGACGGTCACCCAGAACCGGTCGAAGTCGAGCTTCATGTGCTCGAAGACGAACTCCCAGGCCAGGTCGATCGCGCCTTCCTTGAAGTACTGGCCGAACGAGAAGTTGCCGAGCATCTCGAAGAACGTGAGGTGGTAGCCGTCGAGCCCCACTTCGTCGATGTCCGGAGTCCGGAACACCTTCTGCACGGTGGTCAGGAGCGGCGCGGGCGGCTCCTCCAGCCCGAGGAAGAACGGCATGAGCGGCTGCATCCCGGCCGAGACGAGCAGCGTCGAGCGATCGTCCGCACGCGGGATCAGCGGCGCCGAGGGCCTGAACGCGTGCCCCTTCGACTCGTAGAAGGCGCGGAATCCCGCGCGTAGCTCCGCAGTGGTGCGCATCACCGTGATTCTAGGGACGCGTTCTGCCGGTCAGCCGCTCGCGCGGATGGTGCCCGCGCCGACGACCGCGTCGCCGTCGTAGAGCACCGCGGCCTGGCCCGGCGCGACCCCGTACGCGGGCTCGTCGAGGTGGAGGCGGAAGCCGCTTCCTTCCTCGTGGACAGCCGCGGAGACGGCAGGCGAGCGGTAGCGGAGCTTGACCTCGGCGCGGTCGACGGGAACGTGGAGCCTCCCGCGCGCGACGATCTCGTCGGTGGCGAGCGCCGGACGGGGGCCGACGACGACCGTGTTCGTGAGCGGCTCGCTCCGCAGCGCGTAGAGCGGCTCGCCTCCGGCGACGCCGAGGCCCTTGCGCTGCCCGGGCGTAAAGCGCCAGAAGCCGTCGTGGCGCCCGAGCTCGCGGCCCCGCTCGTCGATGACCGGCCCCTCGGCCACGGGAAGCCCGTGCCGCTCCAGGAACGCGCGGTAGTCGTCGCCCGCGAGGAAACAGGCCTCCTGGCTCTCGGCGCGGCCGGCCACCGCGAGCCCTGCGCTCGCCGCCTCCGCGCGAGTCTCGTCCTTCGTCTGCTCGCCGAGCGGGAACCAGATCCTGCCGAGCAGCCGCGGGTCGAGGCACGCGAGCATGTACGACTGGTCTTTCAGCGGGTCGGCCGCGCGCGCGAGCAGCAACCGCCCCTTGTGCTCCAGTGAACGAGCGTAGTGGCCGGTCGCGAGCCGCTCGGCGCCGGCCCGCCGCGCGAACTCGAGCAGCTCGGCGAAGCGAAAGCTGCCGTTGCAGCGGATGCACGGGTTCGGCGTCTCTCCCTCCGCGTAGCCACGGATGAACGGCCCGACGACCGCGCGGCGGAACTCGTCGCGCAGGTCGAGCGTCACGTGTGGCAGCCCGAGCGAGTGGCACGTCGCGCGGGCGGCGATCACGGCCTCCGGAGAGCAGCAGGCGCGCTCGGCATCGGGCCCGCGAGGGTCGAGCCAGAGCCGGAGTGTCACACCGATCGCGTCGGGCCCAGCGCGCAGGAGCGCGACCGCGCTGTCCACGCCCCCGCTCATCGCAACCGCGACGCGGCCGGGCTTCGGCGGCGCAGAGAAGATCGGGCCGAGCGCGTTCGCGAGCGCATCGACCGCGAGCTCGTCGCCGCCGACCGCCGCCGCCTCGAGCAGCGTCAGCCCCTCGAGCGGGCGCTCGAGCCCTTCGGCCTCCGAGCCGACGATGCGCTCGCCGTCGACGACCAGCCGGACTATCGCCCAGCGGCCGTTCCGCGAAGAGTCTCCGACGACCTCGATCATGAGCCCAGGCTAGCGACCCTGGCGATCGCGTCGTCCGGCGGTCACAGCATGGCCCGCTCACCGGGGCCGAGCAGAAGAACGGGGGAACCGGGGTCCCCCCGCTCCTACTCCACCCTGCCGCTGTCCTGAGCCCGCTTGCGAACCTGGACTAGCCAGGTGGGTGCCGCGTCGCCTCCGGTGCCTGGCACCTCGGGTCGAACTACAGCTCCCTCTGCGTTGGTGTTGGTTCTACTTTGAGACCCAGGCCACGCACAGGGTCGAGCACGCTCACTTTAACGAGATGTCAACCGGTCGAGGTTCCGGCGAAGACCCAGCGGACCTGCTGGACGCCGTCGAGCCCGAGCTTCTCGGCGAGCTTGGGCGTCAGCTCGAACCGGCGCCCCGGTGGCACCGGCCGGTGCTCGATCACCTGCGTGAGCACCTGCGGGCTGCTCTTGTAGGACATGTACAGCTTGATCCCACACGGGAGGACGGAGTCGGTGATCCCGATCGTGTTCGGGCGCAGGATGATCCCGCAGTTCGTCCGCCGGCCGAAGCGGGCAGCGGTCGCGCCGGCCAGGCTCGTCCGCCAGTGGCCGCCGTCGAGCGTCACCGGCTGGAGCAGGCTCCGCGTCTTCGCCTGGCCTCCGTGCGAGGTGAGCGCCAGTGCGACGATCGCCGCGAGCAGCGCGATCGCAGCCAGCGCGACCTCCCGCTGGGCGACCGCCGCGGTCAGGCCGGCCTCTCCGCCATCGACCAGGTCAGATCCGCCCCGAAAGCCTCGCGCACGAGCGGGTCGAACTCGACCGGCAGGTCGCCGGAGGGATCCGCGAACTGGCGCAGGTTCAGCAGGAGCAGCGCGCGCTCCTCGTCACGGGCGCGGTCGCGGCCCTCTGTCTCGGCGGCGACCTTCTCGAGCTCCCAGACGTTCCATTCGCGCGGGGTCTGGTCTCGCTGGACGAGCGGGACGACCACCTCGGGCTCGGGCTCCGGCTCGGGTTCGGGCTCTGGCTCTGGCTCGGGCTCAGGAGCCGGTAGGGCCGCCAGCGCCACCGGCTCGGGCTCTGGCTCGGGTTCGGGTTCGGGCTCCGGTTCGGGTTCGGGTTCGGACTCTGGTTCAGGCTCTGGCTCTGGTTCGGGCTCCGGCTCGACCTCGGCGACCGGGGCTTCCTCGGGAGCAGGCTCCGGCCCGGGCTCCTCAACCTCGGCCTCCGCATCTTCCTCGTCCTCGTGGGCCGCCGCGCTCGACCGCGCTTCGCTCCGCTCGACGATCGCCACCAGGAGCCAGGCGCAGAACATGATCGCGGCGATCCAGATCCACCCCAGCCCAGCGAGCCCGACGGCTGCCGCAACCAGGATCAGGAACCCCGCTTCGAGCAGGAACCTCACCAGCGGAATGTGGATCTTCACCTCCGGGTCTCCTCCGGCTCGACCCGCTCGTCGTCAGGGCCGCTCGAGCCGAACAGCTCGGCCACCTCCTTCGACGCGCGGCTCGCCTCCGCTGTCGTGCGCCGCGGAAGCAGCTTCACGTGCCGCGGCGGCTCGGGAGGCTCGGGCTCGGGCTCCTGCGAGCGACGCCGCAGTCGGAAGCGGCGGCGCGGCCGCGGTTCCTGGACCGGCGCCTCCTCGGCAGGAGCCGCCTCGGGCTCGCCGGCCGCCTCGACCTCAGCGGGCTCCGGCTCGGGCTCCGGCTCGAGGTGCTCCGGTTCTTCCTCGGGCTCCCGCCCCTCCGGCCGCTCGGGCGGTGCGACCACCGTGCGCTCTTCGGGCCGCGGCCGGAAGATGCGCTCCTCCTCCTCGGCTTCCTCCTCTTCTTCCTCCTCCCGCTTCGCGGTGGGCAGCAGGTACGAGACCGGCGAGCGGTCGATCCGCTCGGCCGTCAGCTCCGCGAGCGCAACCAGCAGCCACGCGGCGGCCATCACGATCACGATGTAGAGGGGCCTGAGGTGCGCGAGCCCCGCGGCCACGGCGAGCACGACGAGGAACAGAGCCTCGAGCGCGAACCGGACTCCCAGCCGGCGCGGAAGCACGCGGAGAGCCTAGCCGCTGCTGTCGTCGTCCTCTGTCTCCGCCTCGGGCGGAGAGGGCGGCGACGGACCCGGCGAGACGGGCGGCGAGAGAGGCGGCTCGGACGAGCCCGTGTCCTCGGCCTCGGGCGCAGCCTCGGCCGGCGCGTCTCTCGGCCCGCGCAGCGCCGATGCCGGTTCGGCTTCTCCCCCTCGAGCCGCCTGGCCGGATGCTTCCACCGAGTCCACGATCGACTGGGCGACTCGGCCGATCGCCTCGTCGCCGAGGCCGGCAGCGCCCAGGAGCTGCTCGGCGCCTTCCTGGGCGCGCCTGATGATCGCGGCTGCCTGCGACCGGGACCACTCGAGCGTCTTCTCGACCTCGGCGCGGGCCGAGTTCGTCAGCTCCGTTGCCTGGTGGCGGGACTGCTCGAGCAGCCGGGCCGCGCGCGACTCGGCCTCCTTGATCTCCTGGGCCGCGTGCTGCTGCGCCTCCTGCACGGTCTTGCGTGCCTCGGCCTTCGCGGCGTTCAGCATCTCGGCCCGCTGGCGCTCGCTCTCGTTGCGGTAGCGCTCCACGTCGCTCTCGTGCTCCTGGAGGTCGCTCTGCTTCCGCGAGACCTCCTCCTCGGTACGGCGGAGCTGGGCGGCGGACGCGTTCTGGGCGTCGCGCTCGATCGTGTCGGCCATCTCAGCCGCAGCGCGGATGAGGTGCAGCGCGTCCATCCGGACGGCGTGCCCGGTCGGCTCGATCCCGCTCTGCCCGGCTGCCTGGAGCACGCGCAGTTGAACCTGGAGCTGCGTCGCATGCCGCCGGAACGCCTCGAATGCCTCACTGACCTTTTCGCGGTCGTAGCCGTCTCGCTCGCTCGGCAAGTCTTCCACGCGTGGCAGCGACGTCAGCGCCGGTGCCTGCGCTCGCTCAGAACCTTCGGGTGCCATCCGCTTCCGTTCGCCTCCTGTTCGACCTTGCTCTTCGCCAGCAGTATGACTGCTCTATCGGCTCGCGCCGACCTTCCCGCTAGCCCTTTTCGTCCTGGGTCAGCGTCGTGATTCCCAGCTCGGCCAGGATCTCCTGCGCGATCGGGGTCGGGGCGCCCGTCATCGGCTCGGAGCCGCTCGCCGTCTTCGGGAACGCGACCACCTCGCGGATGTTCGACTCGCCGGCCAGCAGCATCACGAAGCGCTCGAGGCCGAGCGCGAACCCGCCGTGCGGCGGCGCGCCCATCCGGAGCACCTCGAGCAGGAACCCGAACCGCTCCTCGGCATCCTCCTCGCTGATTCCCATCGCGCGGAACACCCGGCGCTGCAGCGACGGGTCGTGGATCCGGATCGACCCGGAGCCGAGCTCCCAGCCGTTCCAGACGAGGTCGTACGCCTGACTGATCGCGCGGCCGGGGTCGGTCTCGATCAGCTCCTCGTCGCCCGGCCGCACACCGGTGAACGGGTGGTGGCTGAACGTCCAGCGATTGCCGTCCTCGTCCCACTCGAAGAGCGGGAAGTCGGTCACCCAGAGCAGCTCGTCGCGCGTCACGTCGATCAGCTCGTACTCGCGGCCGAGGTGGTTGCGCAGTGCCGAGAGGACTCGAGCCACCGCGCCGGGCTCGTCCGCGCCGAACAGGATCGTCGACGGCTGGTCCGGCCGGAGCGCGTCGATCAGCTCGTCGGAGAGGAACTTGGCGATCGGCGAACGCACCTCGCCAGCCTCGTCGAAGACCAGGTACGCGAGGCCCTTCGCGCCCCACTCCTTCGCCAGCTCCTCGAGCGACGCGAGCTCCGAGCGCGAGAGCTCGCCCGGCATCGTCAGGCACTGGACGCTCGGCGCATCGGCGAACACCTTGAACTCCGACCCACGCGTCAGCTCGGTGACGTCGCGCAGCTCCAGGCCGAAGCGGAGGTCCGGCTTGTCGGACCCGAAGCGCGCCATCGCCTCGTGCCAGGTGATGCGGGGGAACGGCCGGGCCGGCGGCTCGCGGCCGAGCGTCTCGAACGACGCGACCACCGCGCCCTCGAGCGTCTCGAAGACGTCGTCCCGCGTCGGGAACGAGAGCTCGAGGTCGAGCTGGCGGAACTCGAACTGCCGGTCGGCGCGGAGATCCTCGTCCCGGAAGCACGTGGCGATCTGGTAATAGCGGCCGAACCCGGAGACCATCAGGATCTGCTTGAAGATCTGCGGCGACTGCGGCAGCGCGAAGAAGCGGCCGGGCTGGAGCCGGACCGGGACGAGGAAGTCGCGCGCGCCCTCGGGGGTCGCCTTCGTCAGGTTCGGCGTCCAGATGTCCAGGAACCCGTGCTCGTCCATGAAGCGGCGGATCGCGGAGACGACCGTCGCCGAGAGCCGCAGGTTCTGCTGCATCCGCTCGCGGCGGAGGTCGAGGTACCGGTAGCGGAGGCGGACGTTCTCGTCCAGGTTCTCCTCGTCGAGCTGGAACGGCAGCGGCTCCGAGCGGGAGACGATCTCGAGCTCGTCCACCTGCAGCTCGACCTCCCCGGTCGGGAGGCTCGGGTTGACGGCCTCGGGCGCGCGCGCCGCGACCTCCCCCTCGGCCCTGAGCACGAACTCGTTGCGGACCTCGTGCGCCACCGCGGCGGCGTCCGGTGCGCGCTCGGGGTTGATCACGAGCTGTGCGAGGCCGCTCTCGTCGCGGAGGTCGATGAAGACGAGCCCACCGTGGTCGCGGCGGCGCGCGGCCCAGCCCGCGAGCGCGAGGCGCTGCCCCACGTGCTCGAGCCGGAGCTCGCCGGCCTTGATGTCTCGCCATCTCATCGTCGGAGCCTCTCGCCGAGCTCCGCGGTCGGCACCTCCTCGTCCGGCTCACCCGCGCGCCGGATCGTCGAGCGCTCCGGGCCCCAGTGCACGACGGCCTCGGCGCCGAGCCGTCTGGCTTGCGTGAGCTGGCCCTTGAGCGAACGGCCCGCGTAGTCGACGTCCGCACGCAGGCCGGAGCGGCGCAGCTCCGCGACGAGCGGCATCACGCGTGGCTTCAGGCCGTCGTCCTGCAACGCGACGAAGACGTCAAGCCCGGGCTGCTCGGCGGTTACGCCGGCCGCCTCGAGCGAGAGCAGCAGCCGCTCGATCCCTGCGCCGAACCCGATCCCCGGGGTCGGCGGCCCGCCGATCTCCTCGACCAGCCCGTCGTAGCGGCCGCCGCCGCAGATCGAGCTCTTCGCGCCGATCGCCTCGTCCACGAACTCGAAGGCCGTACGTGTGTAGTAGTCGAGCCCGCGCACGAGGGTCGGCGCGAGCGTGTAGCGGATTCCGTAGTCGTCGAGCAGCGCGCGGACCCCCTCGAAGTGCGCGCGGCACTCGTCGCAGAGCGCGTCGCCGATCTTCGGGGCATCCTCGAGCGCCGCTTGGACCCGCTCGCTCTTGACGTCGAACACGCGCAACGGGCTCGTCACGCGCTTCTGGCGCGCCTCGTCGTCGAGGACGTCTTCGTGCTCGTCGAGCCAGGCAGTGAGCCGCTTCACGTACTGCGGCCGGCAACTCTCGTCGCCGATCGAGTTGAGCAGCAGCTCGTAATTCGTCACGCCGAGACGTGCGAGCAGCTCGTCGTAGAGCTGGATCAGCTCGGCGTCGATCGCCGGATCGGCCGAGCCGATCGCCTCGACGGACAGCTGCCAGTGCTCGCGGTAGCGGCCGCGCTGCGGCGCCGAGTACCGGTACATGCTCGCGACCGTGTAGAGCTTCGCCGGCTGGCCCTCGCGGTGCAGGCCGTGCTCGAGGTACGCGCGCGCGATGGGCGCCGTTCCCTCCGGACGGAGCGTCAGCGAGCGGCCGCCGCGGTCCTCGAAGGTGTACATCTCCTTCTGAACTACGTCGCTGCCCTCTCCTGAGGTCCGCGCAAACAGAGCCGTGTCCTCGAAGGCAGGCGTCTGGATCGGGCGGTAGCCGTAGAGCGAGCAGAGCCGCTCCGCCTCGTCGATGACCAGCCGCCAGAGGGGCTGCTCGGCGGGAAGGATGTCGTGGGTGCCTCGCGGCGCCTCGAAGCCCGTCACGAGACGCGCAGCGGTGCGAGGAACGGGTTGCGGGCGAGCTCGGTCCCGAGCGTCGTCGGCGGCCCGTGGCCCGGATAGACGACGGTCTCCGGCGGGAACCGGTGAGTCAGCGCTCGCAGGGTCTCGACGAGCGTCTCGTGGTCGGCGCCGGGGAGGTCGGTGCGCCCGACCGAGCCCGCGAAGAGCACGTCGCCGGAGAAGAGGCTGCCGTCCGCGTGGTAGGCGAGATGGCCGGGAGAGTGGCCGGGGACGCGCAGCGTCTCGAAGCTGATCTCGGCCAGCTCAAGCGTCTCGTCTCCGGCGAGGAGGACGTCCGGCGTGTACGAGCGGGCGGTCGCGCCCGGTGGGACGAGGTCGGGAAGGTTTTCCAGCAACGCACGCTCGTCCGCGGCCATGTGCACGGGCGCGCCGGTGCCCTCGGCGAGATCGGCGACGCCGAGGAGGTGGTCCCAGTGTCCGTGCGTGATCAGGATCGCGGTGCACGTCGCTCCGAGGCGCGCGAGTTCGATCCGAAGCTGCGCCGCGTCGCCGCTCGGGTCGACGACGACCGCCTCGCTCGCGCTGCGCGTCGCGCGCACGACGTAGCAGTTCGTCCCAATGGGGCCGAGCTCGTGGCGGTCGACGACGATGCTCACAGAGCGCTCACCGGACGGTGAGTCTAACGCCGCGCGCTCGGGCCTCCCGCGCCCCCGCAGGCGCTCACGGGCCCTGACCGTACCCAGTATCCCGACGACCGACTCGTCTACCGACAGCCGTCCCGTAGAAAGGCGCGCCCGGCCTCCTCCCCACTGCGAGCCTAACCCTGAAACGCGCACGCGTGGGTGACGGGAATGTGCCGAGAGCGTGCCGAGCGCTCGACGGGAATGTCTGCGACCGGTCCGCTCGGGAGGATCCCCTACCGGCGCCCGGTGCGGGGCGGCGGAGTCTGGCCGCGCCGCCGGAGGTACGAGCGGTACATCGTGCGATCCATCAGGTACATGAACGGGATGAAGAACGCCGTGTAGAGCGCGGTCAGGAGAAGCGTCGTCGCCATGGTCTGGTTGTGGCTCAGGAAGTTGAACGCGACGAAGATCAGCGGCGCAAAGATCAGCGCTCGACGCGCCACCCGGCCCCACGAGGGTGGATCGACCTTCCGGGGAGCGCGGCCGCCGCTCTTGCCCTTCTGCGGAGTCCGTTTGCCGTTGCGACGGGCGTCGCGGTCGCGGGATTTCTCCGGCTCCTCCACGGGATCGGCGTCGACCTCGTGTCCCTCCTGGTCGACGTACACGAACTCGTACTCGTGCCGGCGCTCCTTCTGGCGGCGCCTGCGCTGCTTGCGACTCGGCATCGTGGCTAGCGTAGCGCCGCTCAGCGTTGCCAGGCCAGCTCTCCCCCGCGTACGACGGTGACGACGAGCTCGCCGGCCAGGTGATAGGCGAGATGACGCCAGTCGGACGCGTCCAGGAGCACGAAGTCCGCCTGGTACCCGGGTGCCAGGCGGCCGAGCCGATCGGCCCGGCCGAGGACGTGCGCCGCGTTGACCGTGCACGCGCCCAGAGCCTCGGCCGGCGACATCCCGAGCTGCGTGCACGCGAGCGAGCAGACCAGGGGCAGGCTTTCGCAGAAGGCGCTCCCCGGATTGAAATCCGTCGCGAGCGCGACGGCGGCGCCGGCAGCGATGAGCTGCCTCGCGGGCGGCATCGGCCGTGCGAGAAACAGCGCGCTTGCCGGAAGCAGCACGGCGACGACCTCGCTGGAGGCGAGCGCGCGGACGCCCTCCTCTCCTGTCGCCTCGAGGTGGTCGACGGAGCGCGCGCCCAGCTCGATCGCGAGAGGGACCGCGCCCTGCTCCGCGAACTGGTCGCCGTGCAGGCGCAGCGCGAGGCCGACAGCGCCGCAGGCGTCGAGGTAGCGCCGCGCCTGGCGCACATCGAAGGCCCCCCGCTCGACGAAGACGTCCGCCGCCTCTGCCAGCTTGGCTGCTTCGGGCAAGACCTCTGCGAGCGCGAAGTCCAGATACGCGTCGCCGTCCGCGAATTCCGGCGGCACGGCGTGTGCGCCGAGCCAGGTCGGGATGCCACCCGCCTCTGCGATCGCCCGGAGCGAAGCGATCTCGGTGTCCCGGTCGAGCCCGTACCCCGATTTCGCCTCGAAGGTCGTCGTTCCCGACCGGAGCATCCACTCACCGTGCAGGAGCACGGCATCGCGGAGCCCCTCCGCGCCCGCGGCACGGGTCGCCGTCACCGTCGAGAGGATCCCTCCTCCGGCCGCGTGAAGCTCCTCGTAGCTGGCGCCGGCCGCACGCAGCGCGAACTCCTCGACCCGGTCGCCCGCGTAGCACGCGTGCGTGTGGCAGTCGATGAGCCCCGGAATCGCGCTCAGACCACGGCCGTCGAGCTCGACGAGCTCTCCGGAGACGCTCCCGAGGTCGCGCATCCGACCGCTCGAGACGACAACTCCGTCCTCGCAGAGGAGGAAGGCATCCTCCACGACCTCGACCTCGTCGAGGTCCTTGCCGCGCAGCGGAAAGTCGCCCCCGCTCGGGGTCGCAAGCTGCGCCAGATCGCGGACGAGGAGGCGCGCGGACTCGCCGCCGGTCGCAGCGCCAGGCGTCACGCGCGAGCGGACGGCGGCATCGGAGGCTCGAACCCCTGCCGCTCGGCGGCCTCGATCGCCTCGTCGTAGCCCGCGTCCACGTGCCGCATCACCCCGGTGCCGGGATCGGTGGTCAGCACGCGCTCGAGCCGTTCGGCGCTTTCGGACGAGCCGTCGGCCATCACGACCATCCCTGCGTGGATCGAGTTCCCGATTCCCACGCCACCTCCGTGGTGGACGCTGACCCAGGTCGCGCCGGCCGCCACGTTCAACAGCGCATTGAGGATGGGCCAGTCTGCGATCGCGTCGGAGCCGTCACGCATTGCCTCCGTCTCTCGGTACGGAGACGCGACCGACCCCGAATCCAGGTGGTCGCGACCGATCACCACCGGCGCTTTCACCTGCCCGTTGCGAACGAGCTCGTTGATCGCGAGTCCCGCCTTCGCGCGCGCTCCGTAGCCCAGCCAGCAGATCCGGGCAGGCAGGCCCTGGAATGCGATCCGCTCCGGCGCGACGCTAAGCCAGCGCTGGAGCGCCCGATCATCCGGGAAGAGCTCGAGCAGGGCCGAGTCGATAGCCGAGATGTCGGCCGGGTCGCCCGACAACACCGCCCACCTGAACGGCCCGATGCCCTCGCAGAAGAGTGGCCGGATATAGGCCGGGACGAATCCCGGGTATGTGAATGCATCCTCGACGCCCGCCGCCTCGGCCTCACCTCTCAGGTTGTTGCCATAATCGAAAACATAGCTCCCGGCCCGGACGTACTCCAGAAGCCCGCGAACGTGGTCGGCGATCGACTCGCGCGCCCGCCGGATGTACTCGTCCGGATCGGATTCGCGAAGCGCGTCGGCCTCGTCCACGGTGAGCCCGCTCGGCACGTAGCCGTTGAGCGGGTCGTGGGCTGCGGTCTGGTCGGTCACGAGATCGAAGTGCTCTTCGCGTCGCGCAAGCTCGGGAACGACGTCGGCGGCGTTGGCGAGCAGCCCCACGGAGAGCGCCTGTCCCTCGCTGGCGGCGGAGCGGATGCGGGCGAGCGCCTCGTCGAGCGAGTCGGTTGCCTCGTCCAGGTACCGGGTTTGCAGCCGCCGCTCGATGCGGGCGGGATCGACCTCGATGCAGAGAATCGCAGCGCCGGCGAGCGTCGCGGCGAGCGGCTGGGCCCCACCCATTCCCCCGAGACCGGCCGTGAGAATCGTCCGACCGTTCAGGTTCGGCGAGCCGAAGTGCTTCTCCCCGGCGGCGGCGAAGGTCTGGTAGGTGCCCTGCAGGATCCCCTGGGTCCCGATGTAGATCCAGCTCCCCGCAGTCATCTGCCCGAACATCGTCAGGCCGAGCGCTTCGAGCCGGCGGAACTCTTCCCAGGTCGCCCAGCGCGGGACGAGGAGGGAGTTGGCGATCAGGACACGCGGCGCCGACGCCTGCGTGCGGAAGACACCGACTGGCTTCCCGCTCTGGACGAGCAGGGTCTCCTCCTCGCCCAGCGTCAGCAGTGAGCGCACGATCGCCCGCAGTGCCTCCGGGTTGCGCGCCGCCTTGCCGGAACCGCCGTAGACGACGAGCTCCTCGGGCCGCTCCGCAACCTCGGGATCCAGGTTGTTGAGCAGCATCCGCAGCGGCGCCTCGGTCGACCACGAGCGAGCGTTGAGCTCGGTGCCTCGAGGCGCTGTGATCGCCGAGAGGTCTCCGCAGAGGCTCTCGACCGTCGCGTCGAGGGAGCGCGTGGTGCTCACTGGCGGCGCCGTTCCTCGCGCATGCGGATCGAACGCCAGGTCCACGCGGTGCCGAGCACGAAGGCGCACGTGGCGCCCACCACAGCCCAGAGCACTCTGCCTCCGGTGGCGATGGCCACGACCACGACGATCACCGCGAACGCGCCGTAGATCAGCGCGCTGTCGCGGTACGGTCGTGCTGCCCGTCGGCGCCGGCCGGTTGGATGTCGCCCGTTCGTGGTCGTCATCGCAACTCGCCGAGCTCGGCCTCGACTGCTTCGACCAGCGCCCCTGACCGAACCGCCTCCGCGACCGCCTCGATGTCCCCGGAGAGCTGGCGGTCGTCGCGAAGCCGCGGCGAGAGGGAGCGGACCAGCTCACGGGCGCCCCGGCTACCGACCCCCGGCTGTAGCGGCGCGAGAAACTCGACCCCCTGCACGCCTGCGAGCAGCTCGATGGCCAGCACGCGCTCGGCGTTTGCGAGCACCTGCCAGGCCTTGAGCCCGGCCGCGTTGCCCATCGACACATGGTCCTCCTGGCCGGCGCTCGTCGGGATCGAGTCGACGCCGGCCGGATGCGAGAGCACCTTGTTCTCGCTCACGAGGGACGCGGCCACGTACTGCGGGATCATGAACCCGGAGTTGAGGCCGCCGTCGCCGGTGAGGAAGGCGGGCAGGCCCCCGGAGAGCGCAGGGTTGACGAGCCGCTCGATCCGGCGCTCGGAGATGTCCGCCAGTTCCGCGACCGCCATCGCGAGCGCATCGAGCGCGAAGGCGAGCGGCTGGCCGTGGAAGTTCCCGTTCGAGACGAGGAGCTGTTCCTCGACGAGCACGAGCGGGTTGTCGGTCGCCGAGTTCAGCTCCGTCGAGACCGTGTAGCCGACGTAGTCGAGCAGGTCGCGGCTCGCCCCGTGCACCTGCGGCGCACAGCGAAGGGAGTAGGCGTCCTGGACCTTGTCGCACCAGCGGTGTGCCTCGTTGATCGCGGATCCCTCGAGCAAGCGGAGCACGTTCGCGGCCGATTCGATCTGCCCCCGAAGCGGCCGGGCGTCGTGAATCTGTGGGAGGAAGCTCGTTCGGGAGCCCTGCAGCGCCTCGAGCGAGAGCGCGCACGCGATGTCGGCCGTCTTGACGAGTCTGCGCGCACGCGTCAGGCCGAGCGCCCCGAACGCCGCCATGAACTGTGTGCCGTTGACGAGCGAGAGCCCCTCCTTGGCCTGGAGGCGGATCGGCTCCAGACCCGCCGCGGCCAGCGCGTCGGCACCGGGCAGGCGCGCGCCCTCGAACCAGGCTTCTCCTTCGCCGATCAGCGGGAGGGCAAGATGGGCGAGCGGCGCGAGATCGCCGCTGGCGCCGACCGAGCCACGGCTCGGGACATGCGGAGAGACGCCGCGGTTGAGGCAGTCGACGAGCAGCTCGACAGTGGTTACGCGCGCGCCCGAGTAGCCCTTCGCGAGCGCGTTGGCCCGCAAGAGCATCGCCGCCCGGACGATCTCGGGCGGGTACGGCTCGCCCACGCCGCAGGCGTGGCTGCGCAGCAGGCGCAGCTGGAGCTCCTCTGTCAGCTCCTCCGGGATCGTCTGGGAGACGAAGCGGCCGAAGCCGGTGTTGACCCCGTACGTGTGCTCCTGGGCGCCGTGCACCGCGTTCTCGACGACGGCCCGGGCGGCGCGCATGCGCTCGCGCGCGGAGTCGGCGATCGTCACGGGCGCATGATCGACGGCGACCGCCCAGACGTCGGCGACCTCGAGATCGTCGCCGGTGAGCGTCTTGCTCTCGATCATCGCTCCGAGTCTATCCCGCCCGATTCGCCCACCCGCGGGCGCTTGGCCCCGCTCTAAATACGGTTCGCCCGGCCTCCTCCCCGAGGCGATCGTACGTCGGAAATGCGCACGTGTGGGTGACGGCTTCGTGCCGGATGTGTGACTAATGCGACCTTCGCGCCGGGCCGGGTGATCAGTCGTCCAGGAGACGCAACTCGAGCACCCGCGAGATGTCGAAGCCGTCGATCCGGAGCTTCGCCCCCGCCGCTGCCGCGGCAGCCGTGGCCGGCATCAGACCGACGAGCTCCGAGCCGACCACGTCGGCCCCGCGCGCGGCGGCCTCACGCTCGATTCGCTCGACGATCTCGTGCAGAGGCGCAGCCTCGGAGTCCTCCACGTTCATGCTCACCTGCACGAGCCCCGCGCTCGGCAGCTCGAACCCGAGAGCTCGAACGCCGGCGAAGCCGCCGTCCCGTTCCCGCACGGCTCCCGCGATCTCGCGCGCCGCCTCCAGCGAGCCCCGGAGGTTGACGTTGAACGCGACCAGCGGCCGCCGCGCGCCCACGAGAACCGCGCCGGCCCGCTCGTCGAGGCGCACCGGCCCGAAATCGGGCTTCAGCTCCCCCGCCTCGAGCCGCCGCTCCAGCTCCTCCGTCCCGCCCCTCCGGAAGAACGCCGGCCCCCGCCCCGGCTCGAGCTCGCCGTAGAGGAACACCGGCAGCCCGAGCTCGCCGCCCACCCGTTCTGCCAGTGTCAGCGCGGCGGCGCCGGCTCGCTCCATGTCGTCCGGCTCGAGCGCCACGAGCGGAACGACGTCGGCCGCGCCGATGCGCGGATGCGCGCCCTCGTGGCGCCGTAGGTCGATCCGCTCGCGCGCGCAGGCGATCCCAGCGAGGAGCGCCTCGACGAGCTCGTCCGCCGTTCCGACGAGCGTGAAGACCGAGCGGTTGTGGTCCGCGTCCGAGTGCACGTCCAACAGCCGGGCTCGCCCGCCGAGTGCGTCTGCGAGCGCCTCGATCGTCGCGCGGTCACGCCCTTCCGAGAAGTTCGGCACCGACTCGAGGGGCCGCGCCACGCGCACAAGCCTACGTAGTCTGAGAGCCGTGAAGACCTATTACGACCGGCGCGCACCCGAGTACGACGACTGGTGGCTCGGCACCGGCCTGCACGCGGCACGGCACCGGCCCGGCTGGGACGAGTCCGTCGCGGAGCTGACCGCGACGATCGCCGCCCTCCCGCCCGCGACGACTCTCGACGTCGCGTGCGGCACCGGGTTCCTGACGCAGCACCTCCCGGGCGCGATCACCTTGCTCGACCAGAGCGCCTCGATGCTCGAGCTCTCCCGCGCACGGGTGCCAGAGGCGTCGTTCGTCCAGGGCGACGCTCTGCCGCTCCCGTTTCCCGACGGAGCCTTCGAGCGCCTGTTCACGAGCTTCTTCTACGGCCATCTCGAGGAGGACGACCGCGCCCGCTTCGTCGACGAGGCGAAGCGGGTGGCCCCCGAGCTCGTCGTCGTCGACTCGGCCTTGAACGACGAGCACGAGCCGGTCGAGTGGCAGGAGCGCGTGCTCAAGGACGGCTCGACCTGGGAGGTCTACAAGCGCTTCTTCACGCCCGAGGAACTTGCCGGAGAGCTCGGCGGCGGGCGCACGCTCTTCCACAGCCGCTGGTTCGTCGCCGTCCAGGCGTGAGACGACGCTCGCGTCGTCTCGTTCAGGCCGAGCGGGGTTCGCCCGCTCGGTCGTCTGAAACGACCGGTCGACACGCTCTTCGTCCTGAGAGCATCGGCGAGTGACCGGGCGCCGGACGCGCTACCGGTCGCTCGGCTCGCTCCAGCACGACAACCGAGCCTGTCGCGCCTGCGCCGAGGCTGGCCACGCGATCGAGTCGCGCCCCGTGGTGCAGGGGCACAGCGGGCAGCAGGCGTACCTCTTCGGCCAGGCGCCCGGGGTCGCCGAAGGGAACGAGCGACGGCCCTGGCGCGGGCGCGCGGGCCGCACGCTCAGGCGCTGGCTCGAGCTCGGCGAGGACGAGTTCTACGAGACGTTCTACTGCGCTTCGGTGACGCGCTGTTACCCGGGCCGCTCACCCGGCGGCCGGGGCGACCGCACCCCGACCCCGCAGGAGCAGGGGCTCTGCGCGTTCTGGCGCGACTGGGAGCTGCGCCTGCTCCGCCCCAGGCTCGTGGTCCCCGTTGGCGGCCTCGCCGTCCGCCACCTCCTCGGCCTTCCCCGTCTGGGTGAGTGCGTGGGCCGCCGCTTCGACCTGGACGGAGCCGTCGCGATCCCGCTCCCCCACCCCTCGGGCGCGAGCGCGTGGCTGAACAACCCAGCCAACCGCCGCCAGGTCGCCAGGGGCGCGCAGCTGATCCGGACGGAGCTGGCCCGGCTCAACGACAGCCCTGACGGCGGCTAGGGTTCGAGGGTGAGGGAACGACCGCCGTACCGGCAGACATTTGTGCGCCTGCTCGGGTTCCTCCGCCCCTACACCTGGACGCTCTGGATCTCCGTCGTCCTGGCCTGCATCTACCAGGCGGCGCAGTTCGCAACGGCGTTCCTGACCGGGCGGGCGGTGACGAGCGCCGTCTACGGGCACCACCAGCACACGTTCGAGCTGATCGTCGCCGCGGTCATTCTGGTGGGCGCTATCCGGGCCCTGGCGATGATGGGCCGACGGCTGATCGCGGGCAAGCAGGCGCTCGGTGTGGAGCTCGACGTGCGCAGCGCCCTCTACTCGCACCTGCTGCGGCTCTCGTTCCGCTTCTACGACCAGCATCAGACCGGCCAGCTGATGTCCCGCGCGACCGTCGATCTGCAGACGGTGCGGTTCTTCCTCGGCTACGGCCTGATCTTCTTCTTCCAGTACGTGATCACGATCGTCGGCGCTGCGGTCGTGATGTTCGTGCTCGACTGGCAGCTCGCGCTCGTCAGCCTCTGGATCGCGCCGCTGCTGATCGCGATCGCCTATCGCTACTCGCACGTGGCTCACCCGCTGCTGCGCGACGTGCAGCAGAAGATGGCCGACGTCGCGACGGTCGCCGAGGAGAACATCGTCGGCGTCCACGTCGTCAAATCCTTCGCGCAGGAGCAGGCCGAGCAACGGAAGTTCGAGGATCGCTCGGAGGAGGTCTTCCGCCAGAGCATCGCTGCGAACCGCCAGCGGGCGATCTACGTTCCGGCGCTCTCGTTCCTGCCGCTCCTGGCGCAGGCGACGGTGCTGATCGTCGGCGGACGGATGGCAATCCAGGACCCGCATTTCCTCGGCGAGTTCATCACCTTCAACGTCCTCGTCCTGATGCTCGTCGTCCCGCTGCGCTCGCTCGGCATGTGGATCGGCCAGGCCCAGCGCGCGACCGCCTCGGGCGAGCGCATCTTCGAGATCATGGACGAGCCCGAGGAGGTCGCCGACCGGGAGGGCGCGGGGACGCTTCCACCCGGCCCTGGGCGCATCGCCTACCGCGACGTTCAGTTCGCGTACGCAAAGGGCAGGACCGTCCTCGACGGGATCGACCTGGAGATCGAGCCCGGCACGACGGTTGCGCTGATCGGGCACACCGGCTCGGGCAAGACGACGCTCGCCTCGCTCGTCCCGCGCTTCTACGACGTGACCGGAGGCGCGGTCGAGATCGACGGCGTCGACGTGCGCGACGTCGCGGTCCGCTCCCTCCGGAGCGAGATCGGGGTCGTGCCGCAGGATCCGTTCCTCTTCTCCGCCTCGGTGCGCGAGAACATCGGCTTCGGCCGGCTGGACGCGACCGACGAGCAGATCGAGCGCGCCGCGCGCCTCGCGCAGGCGCACGAGTTCATCGCCGACCTTCCGGACGGCTACGACACCGTCATCGGCGAACGCGGGATCACGCTGTCGGGCGGCCAACGCCAGCGCGTCGCAATCGCCCGCGCGCTCGTCGTCGACCCGCGGATCCTGATCTTCGACGACGCGACCGCCTCGGTCGACGCGACCACCGAGGCGAAGATCAAGCTCGGACTCCGGGAGGCGATGAAGGGCCGGACGACGATCATCATCGCCCACCGCCTTTCGACGATCTCGCTCGCCGACGAGATCATCGTCCTGGACGCGGGCAGGATCGCCGCGCGCGGGACGCACGAGGACCTGCTCGCCGCGAGCCCGGTCTACCTCGAGGTCTACGAGCACGGCCTGCTCGAGCGCGAGTTCGCCGACCGCGTGGAGGCAACTGCGTGAGGGTCTGGCAGGCGGGCAGCCACCTCACCCAGCAGCGCGGCGCGCAGGTCGACGACTGGTCGTGGCAGGCGACCGCCCGGCGTGTGACGACACTTGCGCGGTTCACGGCGCCGTACAAGAAGCGGACGGCTCTCGCGATTGGGACGCTCCTCCTCGCGACCGCGGTCAGCCTGGTGCCGCCCTACCTGTGGAAGCTCGCCATCGACAACGGCGTCCTCGCGAAGGACGAGCAGGAGCTCTGGGAGGTCGGCGCCCTCTTCGTCCTGGCCGGGCTCCTGACGATCCTCGCCACCTCCGGGCAGACCTACTTCACCGGCTGGACGGGCGAGCGCATCCTCGCCGACCTGCGCAACACGCTCTTCCGCCACCTGCAGCGGCTCTCGCTCGGCTTCTACGAGCGGAACCGCGCGGGGGTGATCATCAGCCGCCTGACGAACGACGTCGAGGCGCTCGACCAGCTCGTCACCGACGGCTTCACGAGCCTGATCCAGAACACGCTGACGCTGTTCGGCTCGATCGTGATCGTGTTCTTCCTCGACTGGCGCCTCGCGCTGGCGACGCTGGTCGTGCTCCCGCCTGTGGCGATCGCCACCGCGCTCTTCCGCAAGTACTCGGCCCGCGCCTACCGCGAGGTGCGCGAGCGGCTCGGCCTGCTCACTGCGACGCTCGCCGAGGACATCTCCGGGATGCGGATCGTGCAGGCGTTCACGCGCGAGCGCGAGGCCGAGCGCAAGTTCCGTCAGGTGAGCGAGGACTACCGCGAGGCCAACCAGCGCACGGTTGTCCTCAACGGCCTCTACTTCCCCGCCGTCGACTTCCTCTCCGCGATCGCGACTGCGGTCGTGCTCGGCTACGGCGGCTACCTCGTCTTCGACGGATCGATGGAGGCGGGGACGCTGTTTGCGTTCGTCGGCTACCTCGCGAACTTCTTCGACCCGGTGCAGCAGCTCTCGCAGCTCTACAACACGTTCCTGTCCGCGACCGCGGCGCTGGACAAGATCATGGACGTCCTCGACGAGGAGCCGGAGATCGTCGACCAGCCGGATGCCGCCGTGCTCCCGCGGATCGACGGGGACGTCCGGTTCGAGGGCGTGCGCTTCGGCTACGGCGAGGGCCCCGAAGTACTGCACGGCATCGACCTCGACGTCCCCGCCGGGACGACCGTCGCGCTCGTCGGTCACACCGGCGCCGGGAAGTCGACCATCGCGAAGCTGCTCGCCCGCTTCTACGATCCGCGCGAAGGCCGGATCACGATCGACGGCCACGACCTCCGCGAGGTGACTCAGGAGTCGCTCCGCGAACAGCTCGGAATCGTCCCGCAGGAGGGCTTCCTGTTCGCCGGCACCGTCCAGGAGAACATCGCGTTCGGAGAGCCGGACGCGGGTCCCGAGGAGGTGCTCTCGGCGGCGGGCGCGGTCGGCGCGCACGACTTCATCCTCCGGCTCGAGGACGGCTACGAGACGCAGCTGCAGGAGCGCGGCTCACGGCTCTCGCTCGGCCAGCGGCAGCTCGTGGCGTTGGCACGCGCGCTGCTCGCCGACCCGCGGGTCCTGATCCTCGACGAGCCGACCTCGTCCGTCGACATCGGCACCGAGCGCCGGATCGAGGCCGCGCTCAGGACGCTCCTCGAGGGGCGGACCGCGTTCGTGATCGCCCACCGGCTCTCGACGATCCGCGACGCCGACCTGATCGTGGTGCTCGAGCACGGCCAGGTCGTCGAGCAGGGAACGCACGACGAGCTCATGGCCAGGCGCGGCCTCTACACATCGCTCTACGGCGACTGGGCCGCGGACGTCGCCTGAGCGAATTCGTGACAAAAGCGTCAATTCCCTGAAACGAGGGATGCTCGGGACCTCCCGGCGTCCCGATCGTCGTGGGCGATGTCCCGCTCCCGGATCGCCAGGCTCGCGGGGGCACTCGCCGCAGCCCTCGCTGTCGCCGCGTCGGCCTCGCCGGCCCTCGCGTGCACGCGCGGCTACTCGTACGCGGGCCTCTACTCCTCGAGCCCCGCGTTCGGCGTCGCAGCCTCGCTGAGCATGCTCGCGCCTCCGAGCGTCGACGGTGGCCACGTGGCCGCCTGGGTCGGAGTCGGCGGCCCTGGGCTCGGCCCGCGGGGCACGGACGAATGGCTCCAGGTCGGCCTCGCTTCGTTCGCGGGCTCGCCGGAGACGCGGCTCTACTACGAGCTCGCCTTGCCCGGCCAGGCGCCGCGCTACGTCGAGCTCGCATCGGGCATCCGACCGGGCGAGGTCGTGCGCGTCGGCCTGCTCGAGCTGCCGTTCGCGCCGGGGACGTGGATCGTCGTCACCCCGCAGGGGCTCGCCGGGCCCTTCTACCTCCCGCCCGCTCCCGCGCCCTGGGCGCCGGTGGCGACCGCCGAGAGCTGGACGCCGGCAGGATCCCTCTGCAACGGCTACTCCTACCGCTTCGGCGACGTGCAGCTCGCAGGCCACGACGGCGGATGGAAGCCGCTCCGTCGTGCGCACAAGCTGCAGGATCGGGGCGCGCTCGTGCGCCGGAGCTCGCGCTCGACGTTCACCGCCCGCGCGGCCTGATCGGGCCGGGCCTGGGCTACAATCCCTCGGCCGCAACGGCACGTTGCGGGGTCGTCTAACGGTAGGACGCTCGGCTCTGGACCGAGTAGTCTAGGTTCGAATCCTAGCCCCGCAGCCTCACGAACTCGCTGGAAACGCGCACCTGACGCGCTGTCCCAGCACGACAGCCTCCGATGGCTACACTACGCCCTCGCCGGGCGCATTCGTCTAGTGGCCTAGGACACCGCCCTCTCACGGCGGCGGCACGGGTTCGAATCCCGTATGCGCCTCTCTATGGATCCGGAGCGGGCGCGCGAATTGCTCACGGCCGAGCGCGAGCGGATCGAGCGCGCCCTGGCGGGGCTGGGACATCAGAGCACGGGCGAGCTGTCGGACGAGGAGGATCCGGCGAATCTCTCCTCCGACCTCTACCAGGACGAGCTCGATCAGGGGCTCGCGGCCGATCTGCGCGAAGAGCTCGCAGCGGTCGAGCGGGCGGAGGCGCGCCTCGCCGCGGGCACCTACGGCCTCTCGATCGAGAGCGGCAAGCCGATCCCCGACGAGCGTCTCGAGGCGATCCCCACCGCCGAGCGCACGGTCGAGGAGGAGGCCCGCTGATCCACGAGTGCGCCGACCCAGGCTCATCTCTGCGAGGCGCGCAGCCGCGGGCGCCCCGCCTTTGATTCAACAGGCGACGATCAGCGTGCCGACCGTTTCATCAACGCGAAGCCCGAGTCAACGTCGGCTGCGGTGGTGGCACGGCGTCGAGGCAGATGATGTTGATGCACTGGGGCGTCAGTTGGTTGCCGCCCGCGACGTTCCCGCCGCCGTCGATCATCCCCGGTAGGCACTGGGGCGAGAAATTGGGGTCGATGCACGCGCGGATTCCGTATTCGCCGTTGCCTTGCGAGATGTTGTCGGCGATCAGGTACGCGGGCCCGAAGGACGTGTCGACTGACTCCCGCACCCAGATTCCGGTGCCGCCGTTCCCACGGGTCGTGTTGTCGGTTATGTGACTGTCCGAGGTGTCGACGTGAATCCCGTCGCCGCCGTTCCGCGAGACCTCGTTACCCGAGATGGTCGCCCCGTCGTCCTGGTTCTGAAGGCGGATGCCGTCGACCAGGTTGTCGCTTACACGGTTGTCACGAAGCGTCAGGTTGTAGATCAGAGGGCCGGCGTAGATGCCAGTTCCGCCGTTGTGGCCGACCGTCGAGTTCTCGACTGTCCATTGCCCTTCCCAGCTCAGCGAGACTCCGCGCTGGTCGTTGTAGGAGAAGTCGGAGTCGCGGGCGATACCGTGGCAGTTGCAGTCGATGTTGAGCCCGTTGCGGTTGTGGTTGGCAGTCAGCCCGATCAGGGTCACACCGGAGCCGACCGTCACGCCCTCGTCGAAACCGGCGACCGACCCATGCTCGACCCCACTCCCGAGCCCGAGGTCGTGTGGCCGTTCAGGTCGAGTGTGGCGCCGCCCTCGACCACGAGGCCGTTGCCGGGGCAGTTGAGCAGATCCTCCTGGAGCGTCGTGTCCACGGTGATCGTCGCCCCGCAAGAGATGGGTTGTGCGGCCGGCGTCGGAGGAGGCCGCGGAGGGGAAGGCGAAGGAGGGGCGAACTCCGTCGGACCGCCGAAGACGTTGCTCGCCGAAAAGGCGCCCGCCGGACTCGCGCTCGCCAGCAGGGCCGACGCGGCTGCAAGACACAGAGCCACCGACAGCCGCCAGGTCTGCCGCCACGATGACCTCGGCCGCACCGGCCCTCACCTCCCAGATCGTGAACCTGGTCACGAGCGTACGGCGCGGGCGTTCGGCTTGAGAACTGGCCTTTGGGCCAGGAGACCGCTTACGCAAGGCGGTTCTCGTCGGGTAGAACTCGGACGTGGCCATGTTTCTCGTCCGCGTGAGCCAGTCCGGCCCCGAGTGGAACCCGTCCAAGCCGATGGAGGGACAGTCGGACTGGGACGCGCACGCCGAGTTCATGGACGCGCTCGTCGATGACGGCTTCATCGTCCTCGGCGGGCCGCTCGCCGCCGAGCGGCAGGTCGCGCACGCGATCGAGGCCGAGTCGGAGGACGCGATCCGCGCGAGGCTCGCCGACGACCCGTGGAGCAAGAGCCACCTCGTGATCGAGCAGATCGAGCCATGGACGATCAGGCTCGACGGACGAGGCCGCTAGCTCCAGTTCCCGCGCGCGGCTGCCGATGCGATTCGCGTGTGGATGCTGATCCCGATCGCAGGGTTTCTCTTCGGCCTCGTGCTCGGACGCTGGTGGGCCGTCCTCGCCGCTGGACTCCTCGGCGCCTACGTCCTCGCGACGAACGACCTCGAGGGCCACGTCGGCACCTGGGTCGCACTCGTGCTGACCTGCCTGCTCGCGTGCGCGATCGCCGCCGGGGTCGCCCTGCGGCGCCTGCAGCGGCGCCGTAGCCTACGAGGCGCCTAGCTCGTCCAGCAGCGGCCGGGTGTCGAGCGGGTCGAAGCCGAAACGGCTTGCAATCTCCTCGCTCAGCGGCCTCGTTCCCTCGATGAAGAGCGCGCGCAGGCGCTCGCCGGTCTTTTCGCTCTCCCACCAGTCGTCGCCGACCTCGCGCTCGAGATACGAGCGCAGCTGCGCGGCGCGGATCCACGCGCGCAGGTAGTCGGCCGAGTAGAACCCGGCGTCCATGTCCGCGAGGAAGCCGTCGGCCCGGTAGCGGACCCCGGTCGCCTCGGTCAGCCGGCTCGCGTACCCGTCGCTCGTGCCGCCGTCGTCGGCGAACCGGCTCCAGAACTCGAGCTCGAACTGGAGCTTCGCCGCGTAGCGTCGGAACAGGAGCGCCTCCATGAACACCGTGGCCTGCGCGTTCTTCGCCGCCTCGTCGTCCGAGAGGCCGAAGTAGCGCGCGTGCCACTCCGGCCGGCGCGAGATCGCCTCGATGATGTACGAGTAGATCTCGGTCAGCGCGTGGTCGCGCGAGATGTTGCGGAACGTGTACGGCAGGCTCGGGTCGCAGCCCGCGTAGTGGAGCGCGTGCCCGGCCTCGTGCAGGAAGGCCTGGTAGTCGTGAAGGCCGCCCTGCGCTCTCGTGATCAGGTGCACGACGCGGGGCGGGTCGGAGGGGATCACGCAGGCGCGCGGCGACTTCTGAGGCCGGTCGTCGAGATCGAGCACGATGTTTGGCTCCGCCTCGAGGTCGAAGCCGAGGCGCGCGAGCGTCTCCATGCAGACCGGGACTGCCTTTTCCTTTGTGTAGATGCCCTCGAGCGGCGACAGGCGGCGTACGTACGAGACCTGGTACGAGTTCGGCAGCGCGTCCCGCTCCGGGCCGAGCAGGCGGTCGAACCATTCCTCTCGCATCTGCGAGTACACGCCCTCCGCCGCCGCGCTCGCGGCAGCCAGGGCCGCCTCGAGGTCGCGCAGCGAGATGCGTTTCTCCTCTTCGGTCCGCGCGATCGGGTCGTTCTCGCCGGTGATCTCGGCCTCCAACGCCTCGCCGGCCTGGAGCACCTCCAGGCGCTCGTCGTTGAACGTCGCGGAGGCGTCGCCCGCGAGCCGCCCCAGCTCGTCGCGATCCGCGTACGAGGAAAGCACCGCGAGCTTCGCCTGCGCACTGCGAAGCGGAAGCTCCTCGCCCTGGAACTCGACGCGGGCCGCGAGAACGGCATTCTCGAGCGCATCCTCGCGCTCGGCGAGCTCGGCGGTGATCAGGCCGGCCTCGCACGTCTTGCGCAGGCGGTAGAGCCGCTCGCGCTCGTCGTCCGCGGTCGCCTGGTCCTCGGCCGCGGCCAGCGCCTGGAGCTGCTCGCGCGTGAAGAGGTCCGAGTAGCGGGCGACGATCTCCGCGCGCTCGGAGACCTCCTTCTCCCCCACGCGAACGGCGCGGCCCTCCTCGGAGCGCTCGAACAGGTAGCGCTGCAGGCGGGACTCGTACTCGGCGGGGCGCAGGATTTCGGTGACGCTCACAGGCGGGCCAATGTACCCGAAGCGCTAGTCGTCGCTGCGTGCCCCGAGGCGCGCGAGCGTCTCGTCCCTGCCGAGGAGCTCGATGCTCTCGAACAGGCCCGGAGAGACCGTGGATCCGGTGACGGCGATGCGGATCGGCTGGAAGGCCTCGCGCGGCTTCAGGTCGAGCCGCTCGGCCAGCGAGCGGAGCGCCTCCTCGATCGCTTCGGCCTCGAACGGCTCCACCTCGGCGAGGGCCTCCGCAGCCGCCGGGAGGACGGCGCCGTCCTCTACGGGGCCGGCCTCGACCGGCGCGAACAGGAACCCCGCGAAGGCCGGGAACTCCCCGAGTGTCGCGATCTTCTCCTGGACGAGCGGCGCAGCCCGACGGACGAGCTCCTCGTCCCAGTCGTAGCCCTCCTCCCGCAGGTAGGCGACGAGGCGATCCGCGTACTCGTCGGGCGGGAGCGCGCGCAGGTAGACGCCGTTTAGGTGCTTGAGCTTCTCGTAATCGAAGGTCGCCGCGCTCTTGCCCACGCGCTCCAGGGTGAAGCGCTCGACGAGCTCGACCCGGCTCATGATCTCCGTGTGGTCGTCGTAGCTCCAGCCGAGCAGGGCCATGAAGTTGACGAACGCCTCGGGGATGTAGCCCTGCGCGCGGAAGTCCTCGACCGTGATCGCGCCGTGGCGCTTCGAGAGCTTGCGACCGTCCGGGCCGTTGAGGAGCGGGACGTGCGCGTACGCGGGAACGTCGGCGCCGATCGCGCCGAGGATCTGCAGCTGCTTCGGCGTGTTCGAGACGTGGTCCTGGCCGCGGATCACGTGCGTGATGCCGTCGAGCGCGTCCTCGAGCGGCGAGACGAAGTTGTAGGTCGGGCGGCCGTCCGAGCGGACGAGCACGAGGTCCTCGAGCTGCTCGCTCGGGACCTCGATCCGGCCGAGCACGACGTCCTCCCAGCCGGTCACGCCCTCGTCGGGCATGCGGAAGCGGATCGCGCCCTCGTCCTCGTAGGCCTTCCCCTCGTCGACGAGCCCGCGCGCGACCTCCTGCGCGTGCTGCATCCGGTCCATCTGGAACGTGATCTCGCCGTCGATGTCGAGGCCGAGCCAGCGCAGCGTCTCCTGGATCTGGTCGACGGCCTCGGCGACCTCGCGGCCGGTGTCGGTGTTCTCGATCCGGAGGCGGAACTCGCCGCCCTCGTGGCGGGCGAAGAGCCAGTTGAAGAGCGCCGTGCGGGCGCCGCCCACGTGGAGGTAGCCGGTCGGGCTGGGCGCGAAACGGACGCGAACGCTCACAGCGTTAGCGTACTGGCGTGGCCGAGCGAATCCTCTCCCAGCGCGAGCTGAACCGCGCCACGCTCGCGCGCCAGCTCCTGCTGCGGCGCGCGCGGCTCCCGGTCGTGCGAGCGGTAGAGCGCGTGGCCGGCCTGCAGGCGCAGATCGGCTCGACGCCGTACGTCGGCCTCTGGACGCGCCTCGACGGGTTCCGCCGTTCGTCGCTCGAGCAGGCGCTCAAGCGGCGCACCGTTTCGCGCGGCGTCCTCATGCGCGGCACCGTCCACCTCGTCTCGACCAGCGACTACGGGCTCTTCGGCACCGCGCTCGAGGTCGCCTCGCCGGGCTGGGTCACGCCCGATGCGGAGGAGATCGCGAGACAGGTCGCAGCATCGCTCCGCGAGTACGCGGCCGAGCCGCGCACGCGGGTCGAGATCCTCGAGTGGCTCGAGCGCGAGCACGGCATCGTCTCGGACGGGACAGGTCGCGTGTGGTACGCGATCCGGCTCGAGGCAAGGATCGCCCACGCGCCGGAGGCGAGCCTGTGGAAGGCCCGCGCGCAGGGCGCCAGGTTCGTCGCGGTCGAGTACGACGAGCGGGAAGGCAGAGCGGCCCGCGCCGAGCTCGTCCGCCGCTATCTCGCGGCGTTCGGGCCGGCGACGCGCGCAGAGATCGCGGGCTGGTCGGGCATGAAGGTCGGCGCGTTCTCGGACGTGCTCGACGGGCTGCGGCGGCTGCGCGACGATCGCGGCCGCGAGCTATTCGACCTCCCGCGGGCACCGCTGCCCGGCGCCGACGCGCCCGCCCCGGTCCGCTTCCTGCCGAAGTTCGACAACGTCCTGCTCGACCGCGCGCGCGTGCTGCCAGAGGAGTACCGGAAGCTGATCGTCCGGAAGAACGCCGACGTGCAGCCGACCTTCACTGTGGACGGCCTCGCCGCAGGCGTCTGGCGCGTCGAGCGCGACAGGGTCGTGACCGAGCCGTTCGCGCCGCTGCCCCGGACCGTCAGGCGCGAGCTCGATGACGAGGCCGCACGACTCGAACGGTGGCTTTCCAACGACTGACCCTTCGACCGGTCATTTCGGACGGATGCGCGGCAGAGCCACGCATGCTGAGGCGAGGCACCGCAAGCGACGCCTCGAAGCCTGGCTGAGCTAGCGTCCGGGCCATGCTGCTCGGCGCCCACTGCTCCGGCGGGGTCAAGAAGGCGCTCGACCGCGCTGCCGAGCTCGAGATCGACTCGGTGCAGCTCTTCGTCCAGAGCCCGCGTGCGTGGCGCTTTCCCGAGCACGATCCGGCCGATCTCGCGGCCTTCCGCGACCGCCGCGCCGAGCTCGGGATCGGCGGCGTGCTCGTCCACGCCCTCTACCTCGTCAACCTCGCGTCCCCCAAGGAGGACTTCTACGAAAAGAGCGTCGCGACGCTGTGCAAGACCGTGGACGCGGCGTGCGCGATCGAGGCCGAGGCCGTCGTCTTCCACGTCGGCTCGCACCAAGGCGCGGGCTTCGAGGCCGCGGTCGAGCGGGTCGCGCCCGCGCTGGCTCAGGCGCTCGAGCGCTGCAACGAGAGGACCTGGCTCTGCATGGAGGACACGGCCGGCGCCGGCGACACGATCGGCCGGTCGCTCGACGAGCTCGCAGCGCTCTACGACGCGCTCGATGCTCACCCGCGCCTCGGAATCTGCCTCGACTCCTGCCACCTCTACGCGTCGGGCTACGACGTCACCGACCCGGGCGAGCTCGACGCGCTTCTCGGTGAGCTCGACACGCGGATCGGCCTCGACCGGCTCCGCTGCCTGCACGTGAACGACTCGAAGACGCCGCTCGGCTCGAACCGCGACCGGCACGACAACATCGGCGACGGCCTGATGGGCGAAAAGCTCGGCGTCTTCGTCGGCCACCCGAAGCTCCAGGGCCTCGCGGCGGTCATGGAGGTCCCCGGCCGCGAGGGCAAGGGCCCGGACTCCGAGCAGGTCAGGAAGCTGAGAGAGCTACACGCGCGGGCGACGGCGTAGCTACGACGCGATCCGCGCGAAGACCCGGAACGACGGCTCGCCGACCGGCAGCTCGTGGAACTCGGGGTTCACGCAGCCGAGCTCGTCCAGCCGGCTCTCGTAGCACGACTCGACCTCGGCCTGGCAGAGCGGAAGCGGCGGCGCCATCGCCTTGACCGCGCCGAACCCGCCGCGCCGCGACTCGGCCTCGCGCAGGAGGTCGAAGTCGATCTCGACCTCGAACACGTTCTGCATGCACCCGATGTAGGTGTGGCCGAACTCCTCGTACGAGTAGAGGAACGGGCACCCGCGTTCCGCGCACGCGGCCGGATAGACGACCTTGTCGCAGTGGACTTCGCAGCGGCGACACTCGACCTCGTCGTGCGGGCGCAGGGGAAGCTCGTTCCGCCTGGCCGCCTGCTCGCGCGTCCGCATAGATGGATTGTGGGCGCACTCAGGTGCCCTGCGCAAGACTTGACAACTCGCGGATTAGGGGGTAAAGCCGGCCGTTCTCAGGCGTGGGCGAGGCGTCCCGCGACGTTGAGCACGTCCATCATCGTGAACGCCCGATGGTCGGGCTCTGCACCGTCCGGGTGCTCGTCGGCGCGGAACCAGAGGGCCTGCACGGTCGTCATCCCGAGCTCCGCGGCGCCGCGCACGTCTTCGTAGAGCCGGTCGCCGACGAACAGGGCGCTGGTCGCCTCGACATCGAGCGCGTCGAGCGCGCGCTCGAAGATCTCCGGGTGCGGCTTGCGCTTCCCGACCTCCGACGAGAAGACGGCGAAGTCGAGCCGATCCGCAATCCCCATCCGCTCGAGGTCGCGGTGGAGCAGCCAGCCCGGGTCGAAGGCGTTCGAGACGAGCCCGAGCTTCAGGCCGCGCTCCCGCAGGGACTCGAGCAGCGCGTGCGTGTCGCGCGCGAGCCGTCGGGCAGGCTCCCATGCCTCGTGCTCGGCCTCCAGGAAGCGGCCGAGCCCGTCCTCGTCCACGGAGATGCCGAAGTCGCCGAGCAGCCGCTCGACGAGCCCGGGGTACTCGATCTCGTCGATCGTCCCGGGAGCCCAGAAGAACGGCTCGTAGCGCTCGCGGAAGTGCTCCGTCAGCTCGTCGGTCTCCGCCAGCCGATCGGCCCCGATCGCCCGGAGGCCCGCGCGCTGGCCGGACGCGACCAGCTCCGGGTCGTAGGCGAACTGCATCAGCGTGTCGCCCCAGTCGAAGAGGACGGCCTCGAGCATGGGCCGCTAGGGTAGCTGCGTGGGCCGGAAGCTC
>Ga0335083_10000448_pt1 | contig 63756 bp, 60 predicted proteins | sample Lox_Sample_42_FD_206716 | JGI IMG/M metagenome (GOLD analysis project Ga0335083, IMG submission 206716) | Soil microbial communities from Loxahatchee National Wildlife Refuge, Florida, United States - Lox_Sample_4.2 | ecosystem: Environmental > Terrestrial > Soil > Wetlands | place: USA...
CCGCTCATCGGCCCCGCGCCCGTCGGCGGCGGCGCGTACTGCATCGGCTGCTGGTACTGCTGCATCGGCGGCTGCTGGTACTGCTGCATCGGCGGCTGCTGGTACTGCTGCATCGGCGGCTGCTGGGGCATCGGCGGTTGGCCGGGCCCGGGCGCGAACATCGTCGCGGCCTGCGCGTGTGCCGCCGGAGCGAGCGCCCCTAACTGCTGTTGCGGCGGCTGATACGGCTGCTGCGGCGGTGGCTGCTGCGGCGGTGGATACGGCTGCTGCTGGGGACGCCCGAGCTGGTCCATCACCTCGTTCGCGGAGTATCCGAACGCCGTCTTCGCCATCCCCGGTTGCACGGCTGGGGCGGGGGGCTGCTTGGCACCGCAGAACACGCAGTGAAGTGCCGCGTCGGGCAGATCCTTCGAGCAGCTAGTGCATTTCTTCACGAATCCCCCGGTCGAGGCTTCGACTATACATTAGGCTCCGTGTCGATGGTCAGCCTGGGCGACGTGAAGCGGAGCGCGGCCACGCTGTTCGGACAAGGTCAGCACGTCGCTGCGCTCCGGTTGTACGACGCGGTCGTCGCCGCGGCTCCGCTCGATTACGACGCGCGCATTCGCGTCGCCGATTGCGCGCTCGCGTTGAACGATCCGCGTGCGGCGAACGTTTATCGCGCGGTCGGTTGGTACTGCATCAAGGCGGGCCATCCGCTCGCCGCGCTCGTGTGCGCGCGCGTGCTCGAAGCGCACGGTGCGGATCCCTCGGATCTCGTCGCATCGCTCGTCGTCACGTACGGGAGCGAGAGCGAGCTGCTCGGCAAGGTTGCCGCGCGCGTCGCGCTACCGGCCGAGGGGCTGCCGGTCGCGGTCCCCGACGTCCGGCTGCCGGCGCCGCCCGATGCGGTGACGACCGCGCTCGCGCGCGCCGAGCACGCGACCGACGCGTTCAAGGATTTTCCCGAGCAGCTGCACGCGATCCCGCTGTTGTCCTCGCTGTCGGAGGCCGCGTTTCGGCGCGTGCTCGGCACGCTCGTCTTGCGCCGACTGCCGGCCGGCGCGCTCGCGATCCGCGAAGGCGAGCCCGGCAACTCGTTCTTCTTCGTGGCCGGCGGCCAGCTGCGGGTGTTCGCGACCGACGGCCTCGGCCGCCAGACCGAGCTCGCGAAGCTGGGCGAGAACGCGGTGTTCGGCGAGATGGCTCTGCTCTCGGCGCAGCCGCGCTCGGCCTCGGTCGGCTGCTCGACCGAGGTCGATCTGCTCGAGGTCGGGCGCACGTCGCTCGCGGCGCTCGCCGACGAGCTCGGCCCGGTCGCCGAGGCGCTGCACGGGTTCACGCGCGAGCGTCTGCTCGGAAATCTCATGGCGACGTCCGCGCTGTTTCGGCCGTTCAACCGCATGCAGCAGCGCGATCTGTTGCGCCGGTTCACGAGTCACGACGTCGCGCCCGGCACGGTCGTGATCCAGGAAGGTGAAGAGGGCCGCGGGCTGTTCGTCGTGCTCTCGGGCGAGCTCGACGTGTCGCGGCGCGCCGCCGATGGCGAGACCGTGCCGCTCGGCGGCCTCAAGCCCGGTGACGTGTTCGGCGAGATGTCGATCGTGCGTCACGGGCGCACGACCGCGACCGTGATCGCACAGCGCCCGGCCACGGTGCTGTTCCTCGCCCGCGAGTACGTGTCGCGGATGGTCGACGGCGTCCCGGAAATCAAGAGCTATCTCGAAGCGTTGGCGGAAGATCGCGAGATCGACAACCAGCTCCTGCTCGGCGAAGACGACGTTCCGGCGGACGAGCGAATCCTGATTTAGGGCCTATACTTGTCCGTATGGACGAGCAAGAACCGAAGCGGGCCGGGTCGAGCAAGATCCTGTGGCTGCTGCTGCTCCTCGCGATCGTGCTCTTGTGGCTGTACTTCCGTCCCGGAAGCAACCACAAGGTCGATCAGATCAGCCGAGCGGATGACGAAGCCGCGCAGGCGATCGATCGCGACGACATCCTCGTCGACCTCAACGACGACGCGACGCCCGCGCAGGTCGCGGCGCTCGACCACGACTTCGGCATCGACCTCGTCCCGGTCGACGACAGCGGCGAAGCGGCCGCGACCAAGCTGTATCGCGCGGCGGTCGATCCGGCGCGCGAGGACGCGCTCGTCGCCGCGCTGAGCCAGCGCCCCGAGGTCGAGATCGCGGAGCCCGACTCGTTCGTCACGCTCTCGCCCGAGCCCGGCCTCGAGGTCACGAGCGACGCGCAGAAGGAAGGCTTCCCGAACGATCCGATGTACCCGAAGCAGTGGCACCTGAACCAGATCGGCATGCCGAAGGCATGGGAGCTCGCGAACGGCAACGGCGTGATCGTCGCCGTGCTCGACACCGGCGTCGCGTACGAGAACTACGGACGCTTTCATCAGCTCCCCGATCTCGCCGGCATCCAGTTCGTCGATCCGTACGATTTCGTCGGCAACACCAAGCACGCCGACGACGATCACGGCCACGGCTCGCACGTCACCGGCACGATCGCGCAGGCGACGAACAACGGCATCGGCGTCGCCGGCGTCGCGCTCAACGTCAAGATCATGCCGCTCAAGGTGCTCGGCGGTAACGGCTCGGGCTCGATCGCCGGCATCGCAGACGCGATCCGCTACGCGGCCGATCACGGGGCGAAGGTGATGAACATGTCGCTCGGCGGCGCGTTCCCGTCGCGCGTGCTGAAGAAGGCGGTCGAGTACGCGCACGCCAAGGGCGTGGTCGTCGTGTGCGCGGCCGGCAACGAGAGCCGCGGCAAGGTCGGCTATCCGGCAGCGTATCCCGGCGCGATCGCGGTCAGCGCGACGCGGCAGGACGAAGCGGTCACGTTCTACTCGAACTACGGCAAGGACGTCGACATCGCGGCGCCCGGCGGCGATGTCACCGACGGCCGCGGCAACCGCAACAACCCCGACGGCGGCGTGCTGCAGAACACGATCGTGATCGGCGACCCGACCAAGGACGGCTACTTCGCGTTCATGGGCACGTCGATGGCGTCGCCGCACGTCGCGGGCGTGGCCGCGCTCGTGGTCGGCGAAGGCGTGACCGATCCCGACATGGTCGAGTCGATCCTCAAGGACTCGGCGCGCAAGCCGCAGGATCAGAAGTTCACCGCGGACAAGTACGGCGCGGGCATCGTCGATGCGCCGGCCGCGATCCTGAAGGCGCGCGCCGAGAGCGGCGGCTGGCAGCTGGCCTTGGGCCTGCTCATGGCCGGCGCGGTCGTCGCGAGCGCGCGCCGCCGCGGCAAGCTGGGAATCAAGCTCGGGCCGTCGTACCTCGCCGGCGTCGTCGCCGGCGCGTCGGGCCTGTTCTTCCTGCCGTACCTCGCGCCGGCGGTGTCGTCGCTGCCGGTCGTGCACGCGCTCACGCACGGCCTGCCGTCGTGGGACCTGTCGCTGCTCGGCCCGGCCGGTCACGGCAACGCGCTGTTCTTCAGCGCGCTCGTGCCGCTCGTGCTGCTCGCGATCGGCTACGGCGTGCCGAAGCTGCGCGGCGTGCTCGCCGGCCTCGCGGTCGGTGTCGCGGCGCACCTCGCGTTCTTCGCGGTCGTGCCGCTGACGTCGCTGCACTACGTGCCGCACGCGTTCGGGCTCGCATCGATCTGGCTCGCCGTGAACGCGTTCGCGTGCCTCGCGCTGGCGCGGATCGCGCTGCGGCGTTAGTCCGCGGGCTGCGCCTGCTCCGCGCCGAGCGAGATCACCTGGCCGCGCTCGGTGACGTTTTCGTACTCGAAGCGAATCCAGTCGGCTTCGCGGACGACCTGCTGGATCGAGGCTTCGTCGAAGTCGCCGCCGTAGCCGAACGTACCGTCCGACTCGCCGCCGAAGCACAGCGGCTCGGTCGACGCGGGCGAGTCGAACCCGGTGATCGAGCTCGACATCGCGAATGCGCCATCGATGTACGCCGACACCGTCTGTTGCCCGCGATCGACGACGACGACCTGCTGCGACCACGCATTCGGCAGCGGCCCCATCAGCGTGATGAAGTGCGCGCCGACGCCGTCGCCGAAGTGAGCCTCCCAGTCGCCGTTGCTGACCTCGAGGTCGAACCCGGCAGACAGCGTGTCCGTGGCACCTTTGGCGAGCGTCACGTACTCGTTCGTCTGCGCGGTCGGCCGCACCCACGCTTCGTACGTGAACGAGTCGGTGGTCGCGAACGCGAGGCTGCCGTCGGCATCCCCGCCGCACAACGCGTCGTGCAACACCGCGTCGAAGTGGCGGGCCTCGCCGACGAGCCCGGTCGTGGGATTCGGTGCGACGCCGATCGACGTCACGGTGTGTACGTGCGACGAGCTGTCGGACTCGGTCTTCGACTTTCCGGAGAAGTGCCAGACGCCGACGTACGCCTTCGACCACACATCCGACGGCTGCGACGTCCGCGCGTCGGCGCCGTACATGAGATAGATCGTCGTCACGCCGGGCGGCAACGTCGGCACGGCGACCCACGCTTCGAGCGAGCCGGCTCCGTCGTACGCGACGACCTCGCTCGGCAGCTCGGTCGTGCCATCGGTGAACAGGATGTCGCTGCCATCCGCGGACGCGTGCTTCGTCAGATCGGGATCGCCCGAGAGCACGACGCTGAGCCGGAACATGGTGAACGTGCTGCTCGTGTCCTGGGTGATCGAGACCGGCTTGCGGAAGACGGTCGGCGGCGGGATCGTGTCGAGTCCGAGCACGGCGTCGCATCCGCCGGCTGCACAGACCGCAGCAACGATCCACCTCACTCGCGCATCATAACTCCAGCTCGCACCGCGCGCCCTGGCCGGGGCTCTCTTCGACGGTGACCGCGAGCAAGACCGCGCCGGGCGCCACGATCCGCGCCCGCAACAGCGTCGCGACGTGTCCGGCGAGCGCTTCGACCGAGACGTTATCGATCGGCAGGAGCAGCGCGTCCTCGCGCGGCATGACGTACCGCGCGCCGCACAGCCGGAACTCGAGCTCGTCGTCGTCGCGCACGATCTCGAAGAACGGATTGTTCGCGGCGAGCAGCACGTGCTCCTTCCACGCGCCGCACAGCTCGGCGAGCGCAGACTTGAGCGGCGCGAACGGCACCATCGACGCGAGCTCGATGCGCTCGATCTCGAGCTCGACCGCGATCGTGTAGTTGTGGCCGTGCAGGCGCTCCTTCGAGGCGTCCGCGAACACGGTCATGTGCGCGCACGAAAACTTGTACTGCTCGCGTGCGATCACGATTCGATGCTTCATCACGGTCAATCCTGCGTGATCGTCAGGGTGTACTTGCCTTGGTCGGTGTCGCCATCGACGATGATGATGACGAGCTGGCCTGCGGTCAGGCTGACCTTCAGCTTCGACAGGAAGTTGGTCATGCAGCCGTCGTCGTCGCAGGCGAGCTGCGTGCCGGTGCAGCTGCCGTCGCGCACGTACAGCGTCGAATCGAAGTCCTGATTCGGGCTCGCGCACAGATCCATCGTGAACATCGCGGTCGCCGGCGCGGTCCACGCGTAGCTGACGTCAGGCGAGCCTTGGCCGTTGCAAGACTTGTAGGTATCGGCGTGGCCTTGCGTGTTGCCGGTCGCGACCGCCCCGAGTGCCGAGCCGAGGTCGAAGTTCGCGCACGCTGCAGCGCCGCCGTCGGGCGGCAGGCTCGAGTCGATCGAGTTCGTGCCGGGCGCGTCGAAGTAGGGAACATCGGGGAAGTCGGCGCGCCCGTCCTTGGGCACGCCGCCGCACACCATGTCGATGCACGAAAGCTCGACCGGGCAATCCGCGTTCGTCGTGCACGGCGCGCCGGGATGGATCGTCGGATCGTAGCAACCGCCGATCACGCAAAGCATCGCGAACGGGCGGTACATCGCGAGCGAGTCTACATTATGTTGACGGCATGTCAGTCGCAGCGCGGATCGCGATCGTGCAAGCAGACATCACGACGCTGGCGGTCGACGCGATCGTGAACGCCGCGAACACGAGCCTGCTCGGCGGCGGTGGAGTCGACGGGGCGATCCACCACAAGGCCGGCGAGGAGCTGCTCGCGGAGTGCCGGCTGCTCGGCGGCGGCAACGTCGGCGATGCGAAGCTCACCCGAGGCTACAAGTTGCCCGCGAAGTACATCATTCACACCGTCGGCCCGAAGTGGACCGAAGCGTTCGAGGTGGCTATCGGCAGGTGAGGGCGACGCTCGGCATCGGATCGTGTGCGTAGGTGAAGCGCACCGAGTACGGGAACGCGCCGCCGTCGACGTCCATGCCGATCGTGCCGTCGAGCACGCGGCCGCCGTCGCCCTTGAACTGCATCGTCCACTCGGTCACCTTGATGCGCTGGCCGGTCTCGGGCCGCTCGGCGACGATCGACGCGAGCTGCATCGGCACCTTCTTGCCGTCCTGGACGTCGGTGAGCGGCACCGGCGCGCCTTCGAGCACGTAGTGAATCGTCGTGCCACCGTGCTCGTTCTGGACGTCGATGCGATTGCCGATCGTGAAGTGCGACTCGATCGCGCGCGCGATCTTGCCGAGATCGAGGTGGCCCGCGCGCGCTTCGGCGAGCGTCAGCCCGAGCACGTCGAAGCCGGGGCCGGCGGCCTGGAACTGGATGTCGAGCGTGCTGGCCTCGCGGCCGAGCACCTGCCACACGCTGCCGCCGCGCATCGCCGCGCCGATCGCGCGATCGGCCGACGTGCCGACCGTGATGCCCGCAAAGTAGCTCTGCGGATCGAGCGGATCGAAGTCGAGCGCGCGGCCGTCGGCGCGCGCGAGCTGGAGCGCCATCATGTGGTTGCCGGTCTCGAACAGGCCGTGGCCGCGATACGCGAGCTGATTCGGCCCGCCACGGCCGAGCGCCGCATGCGCGATCACGTTGACGAGCGCGTCGGAGAAGTCGAGCTGCAGCCCGCCGCACACGATCATCTCGTGATAGCTGTCGCGCAGATCCGCGACGATCGCGAGGTTCGCGTTCAGATCGCCGGTCGCGCAGCCGGCGAGCGCGTGCGGATCGGACGTCTCGTCGACGATGACGTGGCTGGAAGTCTGCGCGCCGCCGCAGCCGACGAGCGCGAGCAAAGCCAAACAGGATCGCATGACGTGTTTCTGCGGACGCCCACCACCGTAGAGCCTGACGCAGCTGCGATGGCAACGCGCGGCAATTACGCGCTGGCCCCGGCGCGATCGCGGCCGCGGCCACCACGCCGGCGCCGGCGCCGGCCTCCGCGATCGCCGCCGCCGCCCGAGCTCGGGGCGTTGCGTGGCGGCGGCGGAGCGCCGGCCTCGGCCGCAGCCTGTGCTGCGATCTCGGTCGACATCTTACCCGCGACGCGGAACTGATCCGGCTTCCAGCCCTTCTGCGGCACGACCGTGATCAGCTTCTGGAATCGCTTCTCGAGCGCGTCCAGGTAATCGCGCTCCTGGCGTGACAGGATCTCGGCGACGCGCGGCGCGGCCTCGAGCTCGATCTTCTCGTTCTCGACGAGCATGCCGCTGCGCCGGACCTCGCGCAGGATCTCGTACGCGACCGTCTCGACCGACTTCACGACGCCCGCGCCTTCGCACGTCGGGCATGGCTCGGTGAGCAACTGGACGAGCGACTCGCGCGTGCGCTTGCGCGTCATCTCGACGAGGCCGAGCTCGCTGATCTTCGTGACGTTCGTGCGCGCGCGATCGCGCGACAGCGCCTTCTGGAACGCATCCCACACCTTGCGGCGGTTGCCTTCCTTGTCCATGTCGACGAAGTCGATGACGATGATGCCGCCGATGTTGCGCAGCCGGAGCTGGCGCGCGACTTCCTCGCACGCCTCGAGGTTGTTCGCGGTCACCGTGTCTTCGAGGCTGCCCGAGCCGGTGTTCGTGAAGCTGCCGGTGTTGACGTCGATCGCGGTCAGCGCCTCGCCCTGATCGATCACGAGCGAGCCGCCCGAGCGCAGCGGGACGCGCCGCGACACCGCGAGCCGCAGCGCGGGCTCGATGTGGTGATGGTCGAAGATCGGCCGGCGGCCCTCGTACTTCTTCACGCGCTCGGTGAAGCGCGGCAGGAACGCCTGCGTGAACTTGCACAGCCGCTCGTACTGCTCTTCGTCGTCGATGACGATCTCTTTGGTGTCCTCGCGCATCAGGTCGCGCACGCAGCGCAGCACGAGGTCGATGTCGGCGTAGACCAGGCCGGGGCCGTTCATCTGCTCCTCGCGGCGCTCGATCTCGCGCCACACCTTTGCGAGGAAGTCGACGTCGTCGCGCAGCTCCTGGTCGATCGCGTCCTCGGCGGCGGTGCGCACGATGAAGCCGGTGCCTTTGGGACGCGCGGCGTTCACGATGTCGCGCAGCCGGCGCCGCTCCTTGTCGGAGCCGATCCGCTTGCTCACGCCGACCTGCGAGACGTGCGGCATGAACACCGAGTAGCGACCCGGCAGGGACACGTAGCCGGTCACGCGCGCGCCCTTGAGGCCGATCGGATCCTTCGTCACCTGACACACGACCGGCTGGCCGGGCTTCAGGAGATCGTCGATCTTGCGCTGCGCGAGCTGCTTGCGCGAGCGCGCGACGCGTGACGCCGCACCTTCGGGCGATTCGTCGCCGTCGTCGACCTCGGCATCCTCGAACAGCTTGCGCTCGTCACCGGAGCCGAGGACGTCGGCGACGTAGAGGAACGCGGCGCGCTCCACCTTCGGGCCGAGGTCGACGAACGCGGCCTGCATGCCGGGCAACACGCGCGTGACCTTGCCGCGATAGATGTTGCCGACCATTCCGCGGTCGCGCTTGCGCTCGATAAAAAACTCCGCCAGGGCACCTTCCTCGACCACCGCCACCCGGGTCTCGGGACCCTCGGCGTTCACCACCAACATGTTCTGCATGAAAACCTGTGCAATTCGTTGCGGGGCGCTCCGGAGCGTCGCGACATGAATGTCCTAGCGCGGGCTCGCTCTGGAGCGGATAGACACCGCTCGGTAGCACGTGACCCGTGCGAAAACAAGCCATTGCGGCGGGAGCGAGCGCCATGGCCCACTGCTTGCTTCCGATCGGGCCGCCGGTGTTGCCGCATCGGCGCTCGTAGCCCGGTTACCTCTAACTCCCGAACTACGAACACCTAGTCTAGTTGGTCTAGTCCGATCGAACGCCTTGGGTTGCCGCCCATGGCGTTCTTAGTTTTCGGGATTTTCGGGCGGGCAGTCGTTTGGGAACGAGCAATTCGTCGGCGAGGCGGTGTCGCCCTTGCATTCGTTCGTGCCGCCGCCACAGCAGTTGAACGCGCAGGTCGAGCCCGAATCGGAGACGTGGAGGCCGCTGCAGATGTTGTCGAACGTGCACGTGACCGTGCAGTCGGCGTGGTCGCAGTCGATCGTCGTGCCGTTGCAGGTGTTCGAGGCGGAGCAGTTGATCGCGCAGCTCGTCGCCTGGCTGCAATCGAGCGTCGCCGGCCCGTCGCACGTGTTCGCGGTGGAACAGTCGATCTGACACGGGATGCCCGGTGGGCACGTCACGTCGCCCTGTACGGTCGGCGTGATCACGCACGTGCCCGTCTTGCACGAGCCTCCCGCCAGCGCGCACGCGCCGACGATCGGAGCGCACGCGTCGGGCGCGTCGAGCTGGCGCGCGTCGATCGGGCGGGCGTCGATCGCGCGGGCGTCGATCGCACGTCGGGTGTCGGGTGTCGCCCCGTCGCCGGCTTGCGCCGACGGTGAGCCGTGCTGGAAGCTGCACGCAGCCAGCACGGCCAGCACGAGCATCCGCATGCCTCATGTTCGCATGTATCGTCGCGACGTGGACCAGGGATCGACCGCTGCTCCGCAACGCTCCGCGTTGCTGCGCGCCCCGGCGGAGCCAGAGCCGGGGCTTGCGATCGCGTTCGTGCTCGCGCTCGGCCGTGCGCTCCATCGTTACGGCACGCCGGCGTATCGCCTCGAAGAAGGCCTGCGACGCGTGTGTGATCGACTCGACATCGAGGCCGAGGTGTTCACGACGCCGACCGCGATCATCATGAGCTTCGGACCGGCGACCGACCTGCGCACGCGCATGATGCGGGTCGACGGCGGCGAGCTCGACATGGGCAAGCTCGCCCAGCTCGACGCGCTCGCCGACGACGTCGTCGCGCATCGCATGAGCGCGGCCGACGGCGTGAAGCGGGTCGACGCGATCGTCGCCGCGCCGCCGCGGTTCGGGCGCGCGCTGTCGACCGCCGCGGCCGCGCTGACCGCGGCCTCGATCGCGGTGTTCTTCGGAGGCTCGCTCGCCGACGTCGCGGTCGCCGGCGGCATCGGCCTCTTGCTCGGCATGCTCGCGCAGTTCGTGTCGCGCTCGACCGAGCAGGCGCGCGTGCTCGAGCTGGTGTCGGCCGCGTTCGCCGCGCTCGCGGCGTCGCTCGCCGCGGCCGTGTGGCCGGGCATCACGCCGTCGCTCGTCACGGTGTGCGCGCTCGTGATCCTGTTGCCCGGGCTGTCGCTCACGGTCGCGATCGCCGAGCTCGCGACGCGCAACCTGATTGCGGGCACCGCGCGGCTCATGCAAGCCGTCATCGTCTTGCTCGAGCTCGTCGTCGGCGTCGCGCTCGGCGAGAAGCTCGCGAGCGTGCTCGTCACGGTGCCGCACGTCACGCCGGTCGCGCTGCCCGAGTGGGCGCGCTGGGTCGCGCTCGCGGTCGCCTCGACGTCGCTCGCGATCGTCGTGCAGGCCGGCGTGCGCCAGCTCGGCTGGATCGTCGCGGCGTGCGCCGTCGGCTACGTCGGCAGCCGCACCGGCGCGGCGTGGCTCGGCGGTCCGCTCGGCATGACGGGCGTGCTCGTCGGCGCGCTCGGCCTCGGCGTGATGTCGAACATCTACGCGCGCTGGCTCGATCGCCCCGCCCAGGTCGTGCAGGTCCCGGCCGTGCTGCTGCTCGTGCCCGGCAGCATGGGCTTTCGCGGCATGGCGTCGCTGCTCGACAAGGACACGCTCAGCGGCGTCGAGACCTTGTTCGCGATGTTCGTCGTCGCGCTCGCGATCGTCGCCGGCCTGCTGGTGTCGAGCGCGATCGTGTCACCCCGGCGGTCGCTTTAGCTCGGGATCGTCGGGATCGGCGTCGCGGTGGACGCACGGATCGTTGTCCGGATCGTGGCCGCACGCGAGCACGCCCGGCGACGGATCGTCGAGGTCGACACCGGCATGCTCGACGACGTCGAGCGAATCGAGGATCGCCGCGCGCCGCTCGGCCGACACGCCGGGCACGCGATCGGAGCGCGCGAGATACGCGACGTAATACGCGTCCTCGCGCCGCGCCTCGAGCTCGCCGCGCTCGATCGCGCCCTCGAGCTCGCGCTTGAGGTCCCCGATCAGCCGCGACGGCGGCAGCGCGAACGTCTCCATGATCGCGTTGCCGACGCCGGTCGGCAGCGGCGGCAGCTTCGCGTCGGCCTCGGCGAGCACGTGCACGCGATCGGCGAGCGCGCTGATTTGCTCGAGCAGCAGCTTGCGCCGGCCCGGCCGCTTGCTCGTGATGTCGGCGCGCGACAGGTCGAGCAGATCGATCATGTGCGGCCCCATCTCGCGATGGAAGCGGCGCACCGCGCTATCGGTCCACTGCTCGCTGTACTGGTTCGTGCGCAGGTGATGCTTGACCAGGAAGCGGATGGTCGAGCGCTCGTCGCGCGCGAACGCGAACCGCTGCTGCACGCGATCGAACATGCGCGCGCCGACCTCGGCGTGACCGTGGAAGTGCACGCCCTCGGGCGTGAACGTGCGCGTCGGCACCTTGCCGATGTCGTGCAGCAGCGCGGCCCAGCGCACGAGCGGCCGCGACACCGTCTGCTTCACGACCTGCTTGGTGTGCGCCCACACGTCCTTGTGCTGGCGCCCGGTCTCCTGCACGAGATCGACGGTCGCTTCGAGCTCCGGGAACAGCACTCGCAGGATCGCGGCGCGATGCATCCACTCGAGCGCGACATCGACATCGTGCCCCATGAGCGCCTGCTCGACCGCGGTGCGCAGGCGAGCCTTGTCGGCCTCGGCGAGCCGCGGCGCGTGCTCGCGCGCGAGCTCGGTCAACGCGTCGGGCGGCATGCGGCCGTGCTCGGCGACCGCGGCCGCGATCTCGACGATCACGACCGGGTCGGCCTCGACGAGCCCGCGCACGCGGTCCGCGATTGTCTGATCTCCGGACAAGACGGCAGTGCCTACCACGTCTTGGTACGGCCCGTGCTGAGAGCCGCGGCTTCCGTGCAAGGTCGCATCACCGAACGTCAGCTGCCGGATGCCGAGCGCTCGATGCCCGGCATCACGCGGTTCTACGCGCGTCTCCACGTGAAGCCCGCGACGTTCCTCGACCTTTTGTGGCAGTTCGAAGGCGCCCGCGAGGGCCGCTGCGCGTCGCGGAAGCGTCGCCGCCGCTAGCGCGTTCTGCTCTCATCGGCTGGCAATTCGAGCAGCCGAGCGTGACAGACCGTCGCACTCCGGAGCCGCCATGGGGCAAGATTCGACGAACGTGACCCAGCGTCAATCGGTCGCCCGACCTGAAGGCGGCAGAAGGGCAATCGGCGTTTTCGACTCGGGCGTCGGTGGCCTCACCGTCGTGAGGGCGCTTCGCACGGCGCTGCCCGGCGAGGACATCATCTACCTCGGCGACACCGCGCGCGTGCCGTACGGCAACAAGAGCCCGCGCACGGTCGAGAAGTACGCGCTCGGCTGCCAGCAGTTCTTGCTCGAGCGCGGCGTCAAGCTCGTGCTGATCGCGTGCAACACGGCATCGGCGAACGCGCTGCCGGCGCTCGTCGCGGCGAGCCCGGTGCCGGTGATCGGCGCGGTCGAGCCCGGCGCGCAGGCGGCGCTCGCGGCCTCGCACGGCCGCCGCATCGGTGTGATCGGCACGCTCGGCACGGTGCGGTCGAGCGCGTACGCCAAGGCGATCGCGGCGCTCGATCCGAGCGCGAAGCTCGTTGCTCTCGCCTGCCCGCTGCTCGTGCCGCTTGCCGAAGAGGGCTGGACCGACGACGAGGTCGCCGCGCTCGTCGCACGCCGCTACCTTGCCCAGCTGTTCGCGAGCGATCGCGAGATCGACACGCTCGTCTTGGGCTGCACGCACTATCCGCTGCTGCGCGGCGTGCTCGCGCGCGTCGTGCGCGAGCTCGTATCGCACGAGGTCGCGATCGTCGACTCCGCGAGCGCGATGGCCCAGGCCGCGCGCGACGCGCTCGGCAGTGGCCCGAACAAGCGTACGGCCGCCGGTCAGCTCGATTGCTACGCGACCGACATCTCGCGCCTCGACGAGCTCGCGCCGCGCTTTCTCGGCGAGCCGCTCACTGGCTTCGAGCTGGTGGATCTGTAGGCGCGGCGAGCTCCTGCACGAGCATCGCGCACTCCGATTCGGAGATGCCCGCCTCCTTCAACATCTCGCGTACGACCTCGATCCGGCCCTTGCGCTCCATGCTGCCGAGGGCGTGGAGGTCTTTGAGCGCCTCCTTGTTGGTGACGTGGTCGTCGATCCACTTCGCGTCGCACGAGGCGCGGTCGGCTCCGGTCTTCTCCGCCGTGCAATGCGTCGGCGCCGCGCACATCTCGCGCAAGCCTTGCTCGTAGCTCTGCTTGCACCCCGCGGCGATCGCGACGATCGCAAGCACGAGCAGCGGGCGATTCACGACGCCGCGATGCCCTTGGCGCGGGCTTCGTCGGCCTTGCGGCGGCGCATCACGTCGACGACGGTCTGCGCCCTCTTGAGCTTGTCGCCGATCGTCTTCTCGTCGACCGGGTAATCGGTGCGGAACACGAGGCCGTCCTCGAACAGCTCCTCGCGCGCTTCGTCGTTGTCGAGATACAGGGCGAGCTTGCGGCCCTTGTACATCGTGTTCTTGAGTGCCGGAATCTTCTGCTCGAGCCACGTCGACAGATCGCCGAGGATCGATTTGCAGAGCTTCAGGTTGTCGTCGAGGCCCTCGAACAGCTCGGGGAAGCGGTGGCGGAACGCGTCCTGATCCTCGCCCTTGTCGAGCGCCTTGTGGAGCGCGAGCCGGAGCAGCAGCGCGTCGTCGGCGTAGCTCGCGACCTCGTTGCGATCGGCCACCGAGTCCTTCGGTGACACGATGTAGATCACCGTGCCGGTCGCGATCTCGCGCGCAGGTCTCGGCAGGTTTTCGTCGTCCATCGCATCGAACGCGATCTTGAGGTCATGGGGAAGTGACACCAGCCAAGCACGCACCAGCTCGACGAACTTCGACTCTGCAGTAGACACGGTTACGTACCCCGCACTGTGGCGGGGCCTCCAGATCGGCTTCGGAATTGAAGCCCAGGCAGGGTGAGTACCAACCCCTCGGCGGAATTACAAGCCCGAGCGACCGTGGTACCCTAGTAAGCCGGTGGCAAAGCGTTCACCCATCCTCGGTTACAACCACAATGTCCGGTACCGAGGACTGGTCTTCCACGTCCAGACAGAAGATTCGGGTGTTCTCAGCCCTCATCTCTTCACGCACCTGTTCCACGGTGGCGTGATCGTCTCGACCCGGAAGCTCGTGTACGACGCGGGCTCGAACGAGGAGGCCATCAAGGCCCTCATGCAGGCCCAGCACAAGGCCGTCATGAAGGACCTGAGGAAGGGCTCCTTCGACGACAAGATCGACCAGTACCTGGGCGGAACGCCGGGGCTGGAACCGGCGCAGGCCAAGCCGGCCGAGCGCACGAGCACCGACCTCCAGGAGGCGGCGTCGGCCGCGTCGCCGACGCCGGAGCCTCCGGAGCCCGCGGCGCCCGAGCCTGCCATCGAGGACGAGCGCTCCGAGCCGTCGGCGCCGTCGATCGAGATCATTCCGCCCAGCGAGAGCGTGCCGATCCTGCTCGCGCAGCCCAAGCCGGCGCGGACGCAGACCGAGGATCGCACCAGCTCGTCGAAGCAAGCGCGCTCGGTGCCGCCGAGCGTGCCGCCGCCGATCCTCGAGGAGGACGAGGCGCCGACGCTCACCGGGCCGGATGCAAAGGAGGTCGCCGCGACGCTCAAGCGCGCCGCCACGCCGCCGCCGGTGCCGCCGGCCGCGCGCCTCGCGCGCCTCGCGACGCCGCCGCCGGTGCCGTACAAGAGCCTGCCGCAGGATTTCCGGATCGACTCGTCGCCCGAGATCGAGATCAGCGTCGAGGACGACCAGAGCGGGCGGTCGCGTGCACCGCGCGACACCGCGGTCGAGAGCCCTGCCGACGTCACGGTGCCGACGCCGATGCCGGCGGCGGCCCGCCGCGGCGACTCGACCCCGCCGCCGAGCGCGCGCCGCACGCCGACGGGTGATCGCCCGGCGAGCCTGGTCGGCGCGACGCTGCCCCCGGCACCGAAGCCGGCATCGCGGCCGTCGATCACTCCGCCGCAGGTCCTGTCGCGGCCGGTCGCGCAAGCGGAAGGCCGTGGCCGTGACACGGACGCGATCGAGGTCTACGCGCCGGCGCCGCCGTCGGCCGAGCCGCCCCCTGGCGAGCGACCGCGCACGCCGGCCGCCGGCACGTACTCGCTCGGTCGCGGCAAGCAGCCGTCCGAGAGCGTGCCGCTCAAGGAGACGACCGGGCGGATCCCGGCGGTGCGACCGCCCACGAACTCGTCGCGGCCGCCGCAGAATGCGTCGCAGTCGCAGCGCGCGCCGTCCAACTCGCAGCCGCCGCAGCGCGCGCAGCACGGCTCGGCGCCGCCGCCGATCCGTCCCCAGCCGACGCCATCGGCCGGGGTGCCGCAAGCGCGCCCGCCGCAGGTGACCGCGCCGATGTCCGCCGCGCGCCCGCCGCCGAGTGGCGTCGTGATGACTCGGCCCGCGGTCATCGTCGGCGCGCCGCCCAAGCCCGCGACCCAGACGCCGCCGCGGGTGCGCAAGGCGCGCGAGGATGAAGGCCGCGGGTTCGGTCAGGGGCTGATCTCGGAGAAGAGCCTGGACGAGGTGATCCTCGCGTACCTCAGCGAAGACGCCGAAGAGAAGTAGAACCGAGATCCAACGAGAGCTGCGAAGGAAACCCTACAGTTCCTCCGGTTCCGCTTCGTCGATCTCCGGGTGGTCCTTGCGGTACTCCGCCATCCACTCGGTCAGCCTGGGCATCGCGATCTCGAGTCGGTGCGATCCCTCGCGCTCCTTCGCCTGCCGCCACGCGAAGCGAGCGTCGTCGTGCTCGCCGCGTTGGGCGTAGGCCCAGGCGCACAGCAGCAGCAGATCCGCGCCCGCCGTCATCGACAAGCCCTTGCGCATGCGCTCGTGCAGCTCGTCGGACTCGAGCTCGCCGGGCTGCAGCTTGCCCTCGGCGACCGCGAGGTGCATCTGCGCGATCCAGTGCGATAGCTTCAGCACCTCGCCGGCCGGCGCGCCGCCGCGCGACTCGAGCAGCGCGCGCGCTTCCTTCGTGCGGCCGAGCGCGGTGAGCAGGTTGATCTCGGTGTAGTACGAGAACTGGTGCTGCACGAGCCGCGGCGACAGTCGGGCGCGGGCGTGGCGCACGCGGTCGAGCGCTTGCTCGCCGTGACCGTCGAGCGCGTCGGCGATCGCGACGCGCAGCTCGGCGAGTGCGCGCACGCGGCCGGGCACCCACCACGCGTGCGTCACCGGCTCGGCGAGCGCGCGGCCGGCCGCGGAATCGCCCTTCGACAGCGCGACGCTCGCCTCGTTCACGCGGCGCACCGCGCGCACCGTGCCGAGGAAGCGGCCGCCGAGCGCGAGGTAGAACGGCACGAGCACCGGAAACGACGTCGCGGCGAGCGCGACGCCGGCTGCAGTCACGCCGCCGAACGCGATGTACGCGGCGAGCTGGCGATTGCGCACCGCGGTCGGGTTCTTGACCTCGCCGTCGCGCCCGACGTAGACCAGCTGGCCCTTGCCGGCACGATCGAGATCGCTCGCGATCATCGGCCGCGCGATCGCGAGCTCGCCGGGTTGGCCGGCGAGCTGGAGCGCGTCCTTCTTCGGTTCGTCGGCCATGGCTCGTCGATCAGTCCGCAACCGACCAGTCGGTGCCGCCGGGCGAGTCGTGGAGCTGCACGCCGATGCCGAGCAGCTCGTCGCGGATCGCGTCGCTCCGCGCGTAGTCCTTCGCGGCACGTGCGGCGGTGCGCTCGGCGATCTTCGCCGCGACCTGCGCGCTGTCGATCTTCTTCGCGCGCACGAGCCGCGCGCGCCGCTCGGCGCGATACGCGGCCGGATCCTGCGAGAGCAGGCCGATCGCGCCGCCGACGTGACGCAGATCCTTCGCGATCCGCGCGAGCGTGCGCTTGCGCAGCGCCTTGTCGATACCTTTCGGTTGATCGATCAGCCGGTTCGCGAGCTTGGCGGCTTCGTGCATCGCCGCGACCACGACCGGCGTGTTGAAGTCGTCGGCGAGCGCGTCGCGCGCGGCCGGCACGAGCTTCTCGGCCTCGGGCAGCACCGCGCCGGGCTCCTCGCCGAACGCGTCGAGCTTGTGGAGCGTCTCGTAGAAGTACGCGACATCGCGGTCGGCGGCTTCGAGCGAGAAGAAGCGCGGCGCGCCGCCTTCCAGCTGGACGTCGAAATCGACCGGCGAGCGGTAGTGATGCGACACGCAGAAGAAGCGCAGCGCCTCGCCGCCGACCGCGGCCGCGATCTGGTCGCAGTCGAAGACGTTGCCGAGCGACTTCGACATCTTCACGCCTTCGAAGTTGAGAAAGCCGTTGTGCAACCAGTAGTGCGCGAACGTGCCGTCGCCGTCGGCGCCTTGCGACTGCGCGATCTCGTTCTCGTGATGCGGAAAGATCAGATCCTTGCCGCCGGCGTGGATGTCGAACGTGACGCCGAGGTGCTTGACGGTCATCGCCGAGCACTCGATGTGCCAGCCGGGACGGCCCTTGCCCCACGGCGAATCCCACGACGGCTCGCCCGGCTTGGCCGATTTCCACAGCGCGAAGTCCGCCGGATCCTTCTTGCGCTCGTCGACGCCGACCCGCGCGCCTTCGCGCAGCTGATCGAGCGATTGCCCGGACAGCTTGCCGTAGGGCGGAAACTTCGCGACCTCGTAGTAAACGTCGCCGTCGACGGCGTACGCGTGGCCGTTCGCGACCAGTCGCTCGATCAGCGCGATGATCTCGGCGATGTGCGTGGTGACCTTGGGCTCGACGTCGGGCGCGCGCACGAAGAAGCGCGCCATGTCGCGGTTGTACTCGGCCGCGAACTTCGCCGACATCGCGAACGGCTCCTCGCCGGTCTCGTGCGCGCGCTTGATGATCTTGTCGTCGATGTCGGTGACGTTGCGGACGTAGCGAACCTGCCAGCCCAGGAACTCGAGGCTGCGCCGCACGGTGTCGAACGCGATCGCCGAGAACGCGTGACCGATGTGCGCCGGCGCGTAGGTCGTCGGGCCGCACACGTACATGCCGATGTGGCCGGGCGTGATCGGATCGAACGCCACCTTCTGGCGCCGCATCGAATCGTGGAGGCGGAACGGAGTCACCAGATGGGTTGTAGCACTGCTCAGCGCCACGCGAGCGGGCCGTCGGCGTCGCGCGCGCTCGCGTTCGTCTGATCGGCGAGCCAGCTCGCGGTGTCCGCGTCGCCGTTCGGCAAGTCCAGCGTCCACACCAGCACGCCGGCATCGGTCGTCGCGAGCACGCGGCGGCCATCCGGCGAGATCTGCACGAACGTGAACGTGCGGCCCTTGGGCAACGCGAGCGCCCAGCGCTCGCCGCCTGCGGGATCGATGATCTCGATCGCTCCGTCGGGCCGGGTCGATGCAACGAGGCCGTCATCCGCGATCGATGCGTGCGGTGAGACATTCGCGAGCGTGGCTTCGCGGAACTGGAGGACGCCACCGGTCGTGATCGCCAGCGGTTGTCCCGAAGCCGATCCGGATCCGTCGCCCAGTTCGATTTGCCCCAGCATGGCAACCGGCTTCTCGACCGACATGAGGCGATCGACCGAGAGGTCGTTCCATTCGCGCACGTCGGATTGCCCACCGACAAGGGTTTGGCCGCCGAGAAGGTAAATGGAGCTGGCGAACCAAGGGGCGTCGAGCGTGCGGGGGTGACCCGCCGAGAGGTCGACGCGCCACAGCACGTGGTCGGCATAGCCGGCAGCTACCGATCCGTAACGAGCTGCTAGCGTGCGCAATGGCGTCGGTCGATTCGCGAGCTGCTTGCGTGTGCCGCCTGCGACGAGGTCGATCTCTCCGGTCGACATGCCGAGCGCGATGCGATCGCCGTCGGCGTACCCCGCGAAGTCGATCCCGCCGCCGAGATCCTGCGGCGCCGCGCCCGGCGCGATCACGTAGCCGTGGTGCAGCGCATCGATCAGCACCGCGCGCGCACCGCCCGGCGCGGGCACGAGCGACAGCATGCCGCTGCCGACCGCGCCGATCGGATGAGCCGTGCCGTCGCGCAGGTCGATCCATTGCGCGGGCTGCTCGCCATCGGTCATGACGAGCGCGTCGCCGCTCGCGAACGCGGCGCCGGTCGTCGTGGAGCTGCCGAACCGACGCGGCTGGATCGCGTCGAGATTCCACACGAGCAGGCGGCCGTCGGCGGCGGCGACCAGCCAGGGCGAGCGCGAGGATGTCGCGATCCGGTCGAGGCGGGGGAGCGGCGCGCGCACGAGCTCGTCGTCGTCGGGGCCGATCACCGCGATCTCGCCCCGGGTGTTCGCCGTGACGAGCGTGTTGCCGCGCGCCTCGTGCAGGCCGAGCGTGTAGTCGCCGTTGATCTTGCGCGTGCGCGGGTCGCCGCGCGGCACCACGATCGACACGCCGAGCTGCGCGGTCGTGAAGATCTGGTCGTTCGTGAACGCGATCGCGTAGCGCTCGCCGGCGAACCGCCGGTAGAAGACCTCGCCCGACGGCATCGCGAACACCGCGACGTCTTGATCGACGAGCGCCGACAGGTACGTCGAATCCGCGGACCACGCGAGATCGCGGGTCGTGCCCTGGGCGAGCTCCTGCGGCGGCAGATCCGGCTGCGTGCGGTCGAGCGCGAGCAGGCGGTGCTCGCCGGCGACCGCGATCCAGCGCCCGTCGGGCGACGTCGCGAGCGCCTGGGCCGGCTCGCCCGCGTTCACGACCTCCGGCCTGTCGCCGGCGAGGTCGAGCCGCCACATCGCGTGCGCGCTGTCGATCCAGTACGCGAACGGGCCGGAGATCGCGAGCGCGGCGATCGGCGCCGCCGCGGTGACCTCGCGGAGCCCACCGGTCGTCGCGTCGACGATCGCGAGCGTGCGGTCGTGGAACACGACGACCGAGCGTTCGGCGTCGGCGAACCGCGCCTGCGCCGGCACGTGCACGTTCGCCAGCTCGCGCTCGGTGTGCTTCGCGAGCTCGATCACGCGCACGACGCCGTCGTCGCCGGCCGCGAGCACGCGCTGGCCGTCGCGGCTGGTCTCGAGCGACAGCGTGTGCGGCGACGCGGCGACGCCGTACGCGATGCCGTGGCGACGCGCGGCGGCCGCGATCGCGCGCACCTGCCGCCAGTACGACGGCTCGAGCGACGAGATCAGCGCCACCGCGCGCGTCGGATCGGCGTCGACCATCCCGCGCGCGGTGGTCAGCGTCAGCTTGCGCAGCCCGTCCTCGGCGCTGCGTTGCGCGGCCTGCGCGGCCTGCGCGGCTGCGTCGGCGCGATCGCGCGCGTCGACGATCCGGCGGATCGCGAGCGTGCCGCCGACCGCGATCGCCAGCACCGCGGTCGTGGTCACCGCGACGAGCGCGCGATTCTTGCGGACGAACCGCACGAGCCGCTCGCTTGCCGAATAGTGATGCGAGGCGACGAGCTGGCCGGTCAGGAACCGCTGGAGATCCTCGGCGAGCGCGCGTGCGTTCGGGTAGCGGTCGGCGGCGTCGTGCGCGAGTGCCTTGTCGACGATCGTCGCCAGCTCGGGCGGCACACCGGGCGCGAGCTCGCGCAGGGGCTGTGGAGCGCCGGTGGCGGCCTGCTTCATCATCTCGGCGCCATCCTTGGCGTAATGCGGCGGCCGGCGCGCGAGCAGGTGATAGAGCGTGGCGCCGAGCGCGTAGACGTCGCTGCGCTCGTCGGCCGCGGCGCCGCGCAGCTGCTCGGGCGCCATGAAGCCGGGCGTGCCGTAGACGAGACCGGCGCGCGTCTTGACGTTGTCGTCGTCGTCGATCGGCGCGATGCGCGACCGCGCCGCCGACTCCTCGACCTCGCCGATCGCCTTCGCGAGGCCCCAGTCGATCACGATCGTCTCGCCGAGGTCGCCGACCAGGATGTTCGCGGGCTTGATGTCGCGGTGCACGATGCCGCGCTCGTGCGCGTGCGCGATCGCGTGCGACGCCGCGACGATGTGCGGCAACAGCGCGAGCCGCGGCGCGAGGTCGCCGTGCTTGGCGACCAGCTCTTCGAGCGGCTGGCCGCCGATCTTGCGCATCACGTAGAACGGCGCGCCGCTCGGCGACGTGCCGGCGTCGTGCACCGGCACGATCGACGGATGCTCGAGCTTCGCGGTGATCCGGACCTCGCGCTGAAAGCGGCGCAGCGCGTCGGCATCGAGCGACAGCGCTTCCTTGACCGCGACCTCGCGGCCGAGCACGGTGTCGGTCGCGTCGAGCACGCGGCCCATCCCGCCGCGCGCGATCTCGACGCGGATCGCGTAGCGCCAGTCGGCCGGCATCGCCGGCGGCTGCGGCGCGGCGTCGCTCGCGCTGCCGTGGCGAGTCGGCGCGATCGTCGGCGGCAGGTCCTTCGGATCGTCGGGCAAGCGCTGCGACTATCGCATGAGGACGTCGCGCTTCACGCCCCGCACCAGCGCCCACGCGAACACGAGCACGACCGCGCCGAGCGCAACGACGATCCACGTGACGTACCAGTAGTCGTCCGGCTTCTCGTCGGTGATCAGCGCGTACGCGTCGGCCGGAATCGCGCGCGACACGTACAGCCCGACGAGATCGGCGCGATCGAGGTCGGGCGGCGGCGCGGCCTTGACCGCGCCCCACGTCGAATCGACGTGACGCGTGACCGGATCGACGCGCGCGGCCCATAGCTCGGCCTTCTCGAGGGCCGCCTTCGCGGCATCGTACGCGTTCGGCATCGCGAGCTCGAAGCGCGCCTGCTCGGGGATCGTCGCGGGCGTCGGCTTGGCGGTGAGCCCGGCCGCCGCGAGCGCGCTCGCCCACGCGCCCGGGTTCGGAAAGCGCTCGGTCAGCGTGCACACGATCGTCGCGGCATCCGGATCGACGACGTCGTACGCGACGCGGTCGGTGTCGGCGACCGTCACCTGCTCGCCGGTCACGCTCTTGACCTGGCCCGTCGCGAACGCGGCGCGTACGTCGGCCGGCGACGCGAACGCAGGCCGCGGATGCTCGGCGGCGTAGTCGCGCACCGCGGTCGCGAGCGGCAAGTCGGCGAGCTTGCGCAGCCGGCCGGTGTAACCGGTGAGCTCGGGCGGGTCCCAGCCATCGCCGTCGAGCACGATCCACAGCCGCTCGCCGGTGCCGCGCGCCGGCACGACGCGCTTGCCGACGCTGCCCTTCGCAGCCGTCGCGCGAATCGCGTGCGAGATCAGCGGTTCGGCATCGACCGTGACGTACGCCTCGGCGCCGACCTTGCCGTCGAGCACGTCGGCGACGGTGACCTTCGTCGGCTCGGCGCCCGCGCCCGAAAATCTCCGATCGGGCCCGAGCCGCACGAAGTACACCACCGCCAGGAACACGAGCCCGGCGGCGGTGACGATCCCGATCCGCGGGCGCGTCCGGCTCAGCTTGATCAGCTCGGGATCGATCGCATCTTTGGGCACCGGCGCTCCGGGCTCGACAGGCAGCTTCGGTTCCTCGTCCATGACGGAATCGAGCTGCATCGTACCTTTCCGATCGACACCGCGCTACCGCGGTCGGTTGCGACGAAAACCACTACTAGTTACCGTTGGCTGTGGGCACCGAGGACCGGCCGGCTTCGAGTCGAGAGCGCCCGCTCGGTGTCGCCGACATCGTGCGGCTGGCCGGGCGCGCGCTCGACGGCATGGGCCTGCTCTGGCTCGAAGGCGAGGTGTCCCAGGTCGGCAAGCCGAGCTCGGGGCACGTCTACTTCTCGCTGCGCGACCGCGATGCCGTGCTACCTGCCGTGATGTGGGGCCGCGACGCGCAACGCCTGCGGTTTCGCATCGAGCCCGGCCAGCGCCTGCGCGTACGCGGCCGGCTCAACGTCTACGAGCGCGACGGCAAGATGCAGCTCTATGCCGACTTCGCGGAGCCGGCCGGCCTCGGCGCCGAGGCCCTCGCGCTCGAGCAGCTCAAGGCCAAGCTCGCCGCCGAGGGCTTGTTCGCGCCGGCGCGCAAGCGGCCGCTGCCGCGGTTTCCGCGCCGGATCGGCGTCGTGACCTCGGTGCGCGGCGCCGCCGTGCACGACATCATCCGCACGGTCCAGCGCCGGCTGCCGACGCCGATCCTGCTCGCCGATGCCGCGGTGCAAGGCCCGCTCGCGCCGGCGCAGCTCGTGCAAGGCATGGCGATGGTGGTGCGCGCCGGCATCGACGTGCTGATCATCGGCCGCGGCGGCGGCGCGGTCACCGATCTCGGCGCGTTCAACCACGAGCGCGTCGTCCGCACGATCGCGCGCTGCCCGGTGCCGGTGATCAGCGCGGTCGGCCACGAGGTCGATCTCTCGCTCGCCGATCTCGCGGCGGACGCACGCGCGTCGACCCCGACCGCGGCCGCCGAGCTCGCCGTGCCCGACGGCGCGGTGATCGCCGAGCTGCTCGGCAAGGAGCGACGGCGGCTCGAGCGCGAGCTGCATCACGTGCTCGATCGCGCGCGCCAGGATCTCGACCACGCCACCCTCGGCCTCCACGCGCGCGGCGAACGCGCGCTGTCGGCGACGCGCGGCCAGCTCCACGAGCTGCATCGCCGCCTCGCCGGCTTGCACCCGCGGGCACGCATCCTCGCGCATCGCGGCGCGCTCGCCCCACTCGTGCCGCAGGTCCACGCCGCGATGCGCGCGATCCTCGACGAGCGTCGCGGCGAGCTGGCGCGGCTCGGCGCGCAGCTGCACGCGCTGTCGCCGCTCGCGGTGCTCGATCGCGGCTACGCGGTCGTGCGCGCCGGTGACGCCATCGTGCGCGATGCCGCGGCCGTCGCGCCGGGCTCGCACCTGCGCGTGCGAGTCGCGCGCGGCTCGCTCGACGTCACGGTAGATCGATCGGAGCCGGAGTCGTGAGCCGCGCGAAGACGCGCCGGCCGGGCACGAAATCGGGACGCCGTGCGCCGACCGACTTTCCAGACGACCTGCCGAGCGCCGCGATCGCCGCGCTCGACGACCTGTTGACCGGCGGCACCGAGCGCGTCGAGGCACCGGCGCCGGCCGCGATCGAGCCCGATCTGCCCGAGCCGCCGCCGGTCGCGCGCCGCGCGCCGCCGCCCCCGCCGGCCGCGAAGAAGTCCGCGCGTGCACCGGCACGCCGTCCACCGAGCGCACCTCCGGCAGAGGAGGGACTCGTCGTCGACGAGACCGTGCTGCCCGAGGTGCCCGCGCTGCGCTTCGCGGTGTTCGAGGACACGGCGCACGTCACGACCGCACAGCACGCGATCGCGTCGGTCGGCCACACGATCGCGATCGCCGAGACCGGCGCGGACGGCTCGCAGCGCGTGATCGACGCGATCCGCCGGGGCGCGATCGACGCCGTGCTCGTCGGGCTGCCGTCGTCCCCCGGCCCGGCGACCGCGATCGTCGACGCCGCGCTCGCGCTCGAGCCGCGCCGGCCGGTCGTGATCGCTGCGGCCGCCGGCGATGCTGCGACCGCGACCAAGCGCGCGATCGCGGCCGGCGCCGACCTCGTCACGATGCGCCCGCACGACGTCGGCCGGATCGCGCCGATCGCGCTCGCGGCGGCGCGCCTCCAGCTCGAGCGCGCGGCCGTGATGTCGGCGCGCGGCAGCGAGCAGGTGCTGCGCGCGCGCCTCGACGAGATTGCCGACGGCGATCCGCGCGGCTTGCAGCCGATGGAGGTGTTCCAGCGCGTGCTCGAGCTCGAGATCCGGCGCGCGCGCCGCTACGAGTACCCGCTGTCGGTCGCGCTGTTCGCGGTCGAGATCGCGCCGCCGCCGCCGCCGCCGGGCATTCGCGGCATCCTGCGCGCGCGCGCCGGCAACGCGCTGATCCACACGATCCGCGACATCGATCTCGCGACCCAGCTCGATCACGAGCGCTTCCTCGTGCTGCTGCCGTACACCGACCTCGCCGGCGCGGCCGGGCTCGGCCGCCGCGTGATCTCCGCGGTCGGCGCACTCGAGCCCGTCGTGTCGGCGGGTCGGTCGTTTCCGCCGCGCGTCGTCGGCGCGGTCGCCGGCGGGAGCCCGGGCGCCGCGCAAAGCTTCGCGAAGCTGATGAAGGACGCGACGCGCGCGCTCGAGCAGGCCCGCCGCGACGGCGCCGAGCTGGCCGTGCAGCCGTGAACGCGAGCGCACGCGCCTTCGTCCTCGGCTGGCCGATCGCGCACACGAAGAGCCCGGTGATCGTCGACGCCGCGTTCGCCGCGCTCGGGCTCGACGCGCGCATGGAGGTGCGAGCGGTGCCACCCGAGCAGCTCGCGCACGCGATCGCCGAGCTGCGCGCGCTGCCGATGCTCGGCGCGAGCGTCACGGTTCCGCACAAGCTCGCGGTCGCCGCGCTGTGCGACGAGCTGGCGGGCGCCGCGCGCGAGCTCGGCGCCGTCAATTGCCTGCAGCTCGAGCGCGGGCGGCTCGTCGGCCACAACACCGACGCGCGCGGCTTCCTCGACGGCCTCGGCCGCGACGTGCGCGGCGTGCGCGCGATCCTGCTCGGCGCGGGCGGCGCGTCGCGCGCCGTCGCGTACGCGCTGCGCGGCGCCGGTGCGAGCGTGGACATCCTCTCTCGTCCGTTTCCAGATCTGCACTCGGCCTTCGCGCGCGCCGATCTCCTCGTCGATTGCACGTCGGCCGGCCTCGATCCCGCCGCCGACGCCGCGTTCACCGCGCAGCTCCCGCTCGCCGCGCTCCCGCCGGCCGCGTGGGTCGGCACGCTCGTCTATCACCGCCGCACGCGGCTGCTCGACGCGGCCGCACCGCGCCACACGTTCGACGGGCGTGCGATGCTCGTCCACCAGGCCGCCATCGCAGTCGGTTTGTGGACCGGCCGCGACCCGCCGATCGACATCATGACGCGAGCGCTCGACGACGCCCTCGTGAAATCCGCGTGAAGCGTGAAATCGCGCTGGCCGCCGGCGCGTACGAATGCTGCAGTGGATGGGCCCGCGCTTTCTCCGTCGAGGTGCAAGATGAAGGACTTCCGCCGGTTCCGGTCGTCTGCGCTCGTGGTCGTGTGCCTGGTTTTCACAGGCGCAGGTGTCGCATGGGCGGATTCGCCACCGGATCCATCGTCGGACCCGTCGGCCGATCCATCGCCGGATCCGGATCCGCCGGCCGGTCCGGCGACCGATCCGACGCCGAACGACGCCGACGACGACGGCGTCACCACGGCGAATTATGTCGACGTGACGCCGGCACCCGCTCGTCCCGCGACCGACGTCGATCTGCTCGTGCCCACGCTGCATCCGAATGCGGACCACGGCTCGAGCGTGCGCGTCGGCACCGCGGCCGGCTTCATCTACGGCGCGCCCTCCGACGTGCTCGCGCTTGGAGTCTCGGCGGCCGCGGGCCAGCGCTTCGGCCGGCTCGTGATCGAGGGCGAGTACAGCTACCTCGCGTTTCGCACGAACGGCACGACGCTCACCGCGCTCGGCTACCAGAACGGCGACATCGGCATCGGCCACGGCCAGCGGCTCGATCTGATGGCGCGCTTCGATCTCGTGCGGTTCGGCCCGACGATCGACAAGCGGCGCTCGCTCGTCACGTTTTATGTCGAGGGCGGCGCCGGCACGGCGTGGAACTACTGGGACAAGCCGTCGGGCGGCGACAGCCGAGTCGTGCCGGCCGACACCAAGCGCACCGAAGGCCAGGGTGGCTTCGGCATCATGATCTTCCCGCACCGGGTCGCGTGGTTGCTCGGCTGGCGGTTCGCGGTCGCGCCGCACGAGCCGATGCTGGCGGCCGAGTGCCGCGGCGTGTCGTGCAGCGAGATGATGCCGACCGACAGCGGCGGCTACGTCGATACCTCGATGCTGTTCCAGTCCAGCCTCGAGTTCACGTTCTGACTTCGAGCTACTTGCCTGCGGGCAGATCCGGCGGCGGCGGCACGCCGGTGTCGGCGGGCTTCGGCGTCGAATCCGGCGCCGGCGCCGGCGCCGAGCCGTTGCACTGCACGTCGGGGACGCAATCGCCGTGCTTCGACGAGCAATCCATCCGGCCATCCATCGCGTAGTTCGGGATGATTTCCTTCTCCGCGGTTTCCGGGATGGTCTTGCAGCAGCACGTGTCGGGGGTCGCTGACCCCTCGTCGACGATCGCGCTCTCCTTCTTCTGTTGTGGGCCGCCGCACGCGGCTGCGATCACCAGGCTCGCCACGAGGATTCGCATGGCGCGGGTCTAACACGACTCCCGGCCGCGGTGCGATCCGCCTTGCGCTCCGTCACCGCGTGCCGAATGCTGGCCTACATGCGGTACCTCGTGGCGCTGGTCGTCGTCGCAGTGCTCGCGAGCCCGGCCAGCGCGGGCCCGACCGCGCGGTTCGGTCTGACGTACGGGCTCGACGACCCGGAGGCCGCCGCCGCTACTTCGATGGAGCTCGGGCCGATGATCGCGCTCGGCTATCGCCTGGGCCCGTTCGTCGCGGAGGGCGAGTGGGCGTACCTGAGCTTCTTCGATCCGGAGGCGAGCCCGGGCGGCGTGCATCGGCTCGGCCTCACGCTGCGCGCGGATCTGCTGCGCAGCATCGGCCCGACGTGCTTCCGCTGGTACGACTGCACGCACGCGAGCGGCCTCTACGGCGAGGTCGGCGCGGCCGAGCGCTTCGGTCACTGGCAGGTCGACCAGTATCACGTGTCGCCGATCGACTCGCCGCAGGGCGAAGTCCACGTCGGCCTCGGCTTCGAGCTCGACAACCGCGTGCGGCCCAACCGCGACGGCTGGCAGCTCGGCTTGCGCCTCGCGTTCTCGCAGGCCGACGCCATCCCGATGTCGACCTGCCGCGGCACCTGCCCGGTCGCGGTCTCGAGCGGCGGCACGCAGGAGGCGCTCTTGATCGAGTGGATGTTCCTGATCGGGCAGTAGCGACCTAACCTTAGACGGCGCGCCACGCCGCGGTCAGCACGCCGACGATCGCGGCCAGCCACAGCGTGCCGCACGAGATGCCGGCGAGCCCGACGATGATCGGCGCGATCGCGGGGCCTTCGCGGGGATCCCACAGCGACAGCACGAGCACGAGCGCGGCCGCGACGAACGCGCCGAGCGCGACCCAGTGCTCCTTGACGTCGAACCAGCGCGCGGCGAGCGCGGCGCGCTTGACGAGCTCCGTCGTCGCGGTCGGCTCGGACGGCGCCGTGCCCTCGCGCTCGGCGAGCCGCGCGACCGCCTGGGCGTGCGCGTCTTGCGTCGCGCCGATCGCCTGCGCGTTCTCGAGGTACGCGGTGCGCACCTCGACCTTGTACGTCGGGTACATCACCGCACCGCACACCATCGCGCCGAGCTGCAGCGCGAGCACGAGCCATGCGAACCGCACGACCGCGCGTCGCCGGCCTGCTTCGCCGCGCACGTAGCGGCGAAGCCACAACACGAGGTGCGTCGCCGCGCCGACCGCGGCGACTCCGAGCGCGGTGTGCGCGACGAGGAGCCAGCGCGCGGCGGAATCCTCGAGCACGCCCCGTTATAGCGTGATCGAGCCGCCGACCTTCATTTCGGTCAGCTTCGCCGCGGCACCGGCCTTCTTCAGGGCCGTTCCGAACGCCGCCGGCGTGCCGGTCAGCACCGGAAAAGTCCCGAAGTGCATCGGCACGACCTGCTTCGCCTTCACCAGCTTCACCGCTTCGGCCGCGCGATCCGGGCCCATCGTGAAGTGATCGCCGATGCACGCGAGCATGAGATCGATCTTCGCGTGGCTGCCGATCAGCGCCATGTCGGAGAACAGATCCGTATCGCCGGTGTGATAGATCGTCGGACCGCCCTTGATGGCGATCACGAAGCCGCCCGGGTTGCCGCCGTACTGCTCGTGCGCGGGATCGGGACCGATGCCCGAGCTGTGCACGGCGGGCACGAACGTGATGGCGACCTCGCCGCCGAGCACGTCGATCGTACCGCCGAAGTTGCCGCCGGTATCGAAGCCGAACTGGTCCTTCGGAAAGCCCATCGTGCCGACCATCGCGTTGCCGAGATCGAACGTCGCGACCAGCTTCGCGCCCCTGGACTGCTTCGCGATCTGCGCGGAATCGCCGACGTGATCGAAGTGGCCGTGCGTGACCAGGATGAGGTCGACGTTGGTCAGCTTCGCGAGGTCGTCCTTGCCGGTCGGATTCGCCGGGTTCGTGATCCACGGATCGATCAGGATCACCTTGCCAGACGGTGTGTCGATGCGGAATGCCGCGTGGCCGTACCACGTGACCTTGGTCTTGGTGTCCGCGTGCGCGGTTGCACCGAAAAACAAAACGATCGCCAGCACGAGTGAGCGCATGGCGATCGCATAAGCGAAGCTCGGAAAAAATTCTAGGTGTGCTGCGAGCTATGGCGGCGGATGAACGTCGGCACGTCGAGCTCGCTTTCGGTATCGATCTCGCCGGCCAGCACCGCCTTCATGCTCGGTCGCGACTGCGCGCGCTTGCGCTCGGGCCCCACCATCGGCGCACCCTCGGCCGGCGTCGACGGGCCCGAGCCGCTCGCCATCCGCGCCGACGGCTCGCCCTCTGGAACCGGATCGAGCTCCTCGAGCGCGCGCTCGACCGCGTGGACCTCGGCCAGCTCGGGCTGCGCCCACTCGAAGTGGATCTCGGGATCGTCGACGACGCGCGCCGGCGGCTTGATCGTGCTCGCGCGCGGCGCCATCGGCGGCGGGTACTCCTTCGTGATCTGCGTCGACTGATCGTACGGCAGCGTGATCTGCTGCGGCTTCGGCTTCGCCGGCGTGGTCGTCGCCGGGGGCTCGACGATCACCTGCGTCTTCACGCCGCGATCGAAGCCGGTCGCGATCACGGTGATGCGAACCTCGTCGCTGAGGTTCGGATCGATCACCGAGCCGAAGATGATGTTGGCGTCCTCGTGGGCCGCGTGCTGGATGAGCGAAGACGCCTCGTTGACCTCGTGCAGCGTGAGATCGGGGCCACCCGTGATGTTGATGAGGATGCCGGTCGCGCCTTCGATCGAGACGTCCTCGAGCAAGGGCGAGCTGATCGCCATCTCGGCCGCCTCGGTCGCGCGGCGCTTGCCCGAGCCGACGCCGGTGCCCATCAGCGCGCGGCCCATGCCGGCCATGATCGTGCGGACATCGGCGAAGTCGACGTTGATGAGCCCGGGGACGGTCATCAGGTCGCTGATGCCCTGCACCGCGTTGAGCAGCACGCTGTCGGCCTTGCGGAACGCCTCGACCATCGAGGTCGACTGGCCGACCAGCGCGAGCAGCCGGTTGTTCGGGATGACGATCAGCGTGTCGACCGCCGCCGCGAGCCGCTCGATGCCCTCGACCGCCTGCTTCGCGCGCTTCTTGCCCTCGAAGCCGAACGGCTTGGTCACGACGCCGACGGTGAGCGCGCCGCAGTCGCGCGCGATCTGCGCGATCACCGGCGCGGCGCCGGTGCCGGTGCCGCCGCCCATGCCGGCCGTCACGAACACCATGTCGGCGCCCGAGATGATGTCGGCGATGCCCTGCATGCTCTCTTCTGCGGAACGCCGCCCCACCTCGGGGTTGGCGCCGGCGCCGAGCCCCTTGGTCAGCGCGCTGCCGAGCTGGACCTTGTGGGGCGCCATGTTCGCCTCGAGCGCCTGGAGGTCGGTGTTGGCGACCACGAACTCGACCCCGTCGAGGTTGCCGCTGATCATGGTGTTGACCGCGTTGCCGCCGCCTCCGCCGCAGCCGATGACGAGGATCTTCGCGTGACTGACGTCGTCGAATTCGATGAGTGCCATGGATGAAATTGCCCCCTGGTAAAGCCATATGAAAGTGGGCGATCATGAAGGGCAACTTTTTGGGGGTCCGCATGAAGCGCGCCTTGGTGATGTTGTGTGTCCTCGCCGCATGCGGCAGCAGCTCGCGCTCCAACGGCGACGGCGGCGGCGGTGGTGGCGGCGGCGGCGGTGGCGGCGGCGGCGACGGCCCGTCGGTCGGCTCCTGCCCGGTGTTCCCGGCCGACTTCATCTTCAACACGCGCATCGACTCGCTGCCGGTCGACCCGAACTCGGCGGGCTACATCTCGACGATCGGCGGCACGGTCAAGATCCACCTCGATCTCGGCACCGAGACCGACCAGCAGCAGGACGACTACTACGGCATCCCGTCGAACGTGGTGAAGGGCAACTCGTTCAGCTGGCCGCTGATCTCGTTCTCGACGACCGACACCGCCGACCTCGACTGGAACCCGCTCGACGAGAGCGACTGCGCGAACGCGAGCAAGGCGGTCGAGACGCCGTGCCCGGCCACGCCCGCGAACCTGCCGGTGCCGGCGATGCCGCTCGTCGAGGGCGGCGTGCAGACCGACCAGTCCAACTACGGCGACCACCACATGCTGCTGCTCGACAGCGACAACTGCCGGCTGTGGGAGCTGTACCACGCGTACTCCGACGGCTCGGGCGGCTGGGACATCTTCGGCGCGGCGACGTGGGACCTGACCTCCGACAAGCTGCGCCCCGACACCTGGACCTCGGCCGACGCGGCGGGCTTCCCGATCTACCCGCTGCTCCTGCGCACGGCCGAGGCGACGGGGGCGGGCTCGATCCACCACGCGATGAGGTTCACGATCCCGTCGGGCAGCATCCGCACGTCGTACGTGTGGCCGGCGCGCCACGAGACCGACAACGGCACCGCGTCGACGTCGTTGCCGCCGATGGGCCAGCTGTTTCGCTTGAAGTCGAGCTACACGATCCCGTCGACGTTTCACGCGCAGTCGGTCGCGATCCTGACCGCGATGCAGCAGTACGGGATCTACATCGCCGACGGCGGCTCGGCGATGTACGTGCAGGGCGAACCGAGCGCGGACTGGGCCGACGACACGTTCAGCGAGGTCCAGTCGGTCACCGCGAGCAACTTCGAGGCGGTCGACATCACCGCGATCACGTCGCGCTCGGGATTCGATGCGAGCTCGGGCGCGGTGCCCCCGCCCTGAATTCACGAGTTCCTAATCCTGCAACTGGAACGCATATGCGATCCGATTGCACATGAAGAAATCATGGCTGGCCGTGCTCGCGGTCGTCGCTGGTTGCTGGTCCACCGTTCCGCCCGGCAAGGTCGGGATGTACGTCTACGCCGGCAAGGGGCTCGACAAGGAGGTCCTGCGCGAGGGCCTGTACTGGCATCTGCCGTGGAACCACATCATCTTGTTCCCGGCGCAGTGGAACGAATACGAGGAGAAGATGGAGGTGCTCACGGCCGACGACGTGCGCATCAACATCCAGGTCGGCGTCGCGGTGCGCCCGAACGTGGGCGAGCTCTACGACCTGCAGCGCGACCTCGGCACGCAGTATTACGACACGGTCGTGCAGTCGGCGTTCTTCACCGCGACGCGCACCGTGCTCGCGCACTACAACATGGTCGACATTCCCGAGAACAGCGAGAAGATCGAGAACGAGATCCGCGAACACATCGACGGTCGGCTCAAGGGCCACCACCTCGAGCTCGGCCGCATCGCGCTCCAGCACATCGATTACCCGCCGGTGGTGCAGGCCGCGATCGAGCAGCGCCTCGTGATCCAGCAGCAGCAGACGCAAAAGGAGGCGCAGATCAAGATCGCGGCGCGGGAGGCCGAGATCGCGCGCATCAAGGCCGAATCGGCGGCGGAGACCGCGAAGATCTCGGCGGCGAGCGATGCCGAGACCACGAAGGTGCGAGCCGACGGCGAGTCGAAGGCGCAGGACGTGCTCGCGAAGACGCTGACGCCGCTGCTCGTCCAGATGCGCGCGCTGACCAGCCCGACCTCGAAGTTCGTGTTCGTGCCCGAGGGCAAGGCGATGACGGTCGTGCTCGGGGGCGACGCGGCGACTGCCGCCGCGGCCGCGAAGACGCCCTAGTTGGTTAGGCGTAGATCACGGCCGATCGGCGGATCAGAACATCTCGGCCAGACGGCCCCAGGCGCGCTTGAACAGGCCCGGCCGATCCTCGCCGTCGCGCGCGGCGGCCTTCGCCTCGCCGCCGCGATCGGCGCCGAACATCACGAGGCCGACGCCGGTCGAGTACGCGGGCGAGCGCACGACGTCGACCAGTCCGCCGATCTTGGTCGGGACGCCGCGCCGCGTCGGCAGGTCGAGCACCTGCTCGGCGATCTCGCACACGCCGTCCATCGCGGTCGCGCCGCCGGTCAGCACGATGCCGGCCGCGAGCCCGTCGTAGTAGCCGGAGCGCATCAGCTCCTTCTTGACGTGCTCGAAGATCTCCTCGACCCGCGGCTCGATCACTTCGACGAGCTGCATGCGCGGCAACACGCGCGGGCCGCGGCCGCCGACCGACGGCACCTCCATCGTGTCGCCGTCCTCGATGTGGCCGCGCCACGCGCAGCCGTACTTGCGCTTGATCTTCTCCGCCGAGTCGAGCGGCGTGCGCAGCACGGTCGCGATGTCGTTCGTGACGTGGCCGCCACCGAGCGGCAGCACCGACGTGTGCACGATCGCGCCGTCGGAGTACACCATCACGTCGCAGGTCCCGCCGCCGATGTCGACGACCGCGACGCCGAGCTCCTTCTCGTCGTCCTCGAGCACGGCCTGCGCCGACGCGAGCGACTCGAGCACGATGTCGGCGACTTGCAGGTTGCACCGGTTCGCGCACTTGATGACGTTCTGCGCCGATGCGACCGCGGTCGTCACGATGTGCACCTTCGCTTCGAGCCGCACGCCGGCCATGCCGAGCGGGTCGCGAATGCCATCCTGATCGTCGACGACGTACTGCTGCGGCAGCACGTGCAGCACCTCGCGGTCCATCGGGATCGCGACCGCCTTCGCGGCGTCGATCACGCGCGCGATGTCGGCGCCGCGCACTTCCTTGTCCTTGACCGCGACGATGCCGTGCGAGTTCAGCCCGCGCACGTGCGCGCCGGAGATCGCGGCGTACACCTGCGAGATCTCGCAGCCGGCCATGTTCTCGGCCTCGTCGACCGCTTGCTGGATCGAGGCGACGGTCGCGTCGATGTTGACGACGTAGCCGCGGCGCAGACCCTTCGAGGGCGAAGTGCCGATGCCGATGATGTCGACGCCTTCTTCGGTCACCTCGCCGACGATGCACGCGATCTTGGTGGTGCCGATGTCGAGTCCGACGATGATTTCGCTGGTCTTGGGCTTGGCCATGGCGGGTCTACTGATCCTTGAAGGCGACGGTCACGTGGTCGGGGCGAGAATCGACGTGGATCGCGCGAGCGTGGGCGCGCTCGTCGTCGCCGAGCTCGGCCCACGCTGCATCGAAGGTCCGCATGCGCGCGGGCAAGTCGGCATCGAGCGCTCCGAGCTCGATCGCGATCTCGGGATCGAACGTGTGGAGCGCGAGGCCGTGAAACGCATCGACGTGGACCTCTCCGATCGCGGGCCGCGAGGCATCGGCGCGCCAGGTCGCGAGCGCGGCGAGCGCGGCCTGCACGAGCGCGGCGGCGTCGTCGGGGCTCGCCACGTACGCGCCGCGGTCGATGCCGGTCACGATCGGCATGCCGGCGCCCTCGCCGTCGGCGAGCTCGGCGCGCTTGAACGGGTGACCGGCGGCGTCGACGAGGTAGAGCCCGCCGAAGTCGACGAGCGCGACGGCTTCGTGCTCGCGGACCTCGATCACGAGCGTGTCGGGCAGCACGCGATGCGCCTCGGCGTGCTCGATCCAGGGGTCGGCGCGCAGCGCGTGCAGCGCGGCCTCGACGTCGGCTGCAAACACGTTGTCGCCCTCGTGCACCGGCAGCGCGGCGCGGATGCGATCCGCGGTCAGGTGGCGGTTGCCGTGCACGTCGATCGCGGTGATCGCGAAGCGCGGCGACGTCGTGACGAAGTGATAGCCGGCCCACGCGGTGCCGCCGAGCGCGAGCGCGACCGCGCCGGCGGCGATCGCCGGCAGGCCGCGCCGCAGCGCGCGTCCACACGCATCCGCGATCGCGCCCGGCTTGGGCACGCGCGTCCACAGTGGTCCACGCGCGGTCGTGCGTCGCCGATTCTGACGCGGCTTGAGCGTCAGGCGCGACGCCGGTGGCGGCGTCGGCGAGCCCTCCTTCGGAGCCGGGCACACCGATGTTCGGCCCGGGCGACGGGATCGATCCATGATGTGCAGATACTCACGGCGCGATCAGCAGAGCAATTTTTTGTACCGACGGAAACTCCGCGGAAACCACCCACCTGAACGGGCGTGCGGATCGATCGCTCTCAGTCGTCGTCGTCCGTGATCTTCACGAAGTCCGGGTCGGCCTTCTTGCCGGCGCCTGCGGACGCGGGCGCGGCATCGTCGTCGTCGTCATCGGCCTTCTTCTTCGCGGCGGCCTTGCCCTTCGCGGGCGCCTTCTTCGCCGCGGCCTTCGCGGGTGTTTTCTTCGCGGGCTTCTTCACCGGCGGCGAATCATCGTCGGAGTCGTCATCGGACGCCGCGGCCTTCTTCGCGGGCGACGTCTTCTTCGCGGGCGGCGAGTCGGCGTCGTCGGAGTCGTCGTCCGACGCGGCCGCGGCGGCCTTCTTCGGCGCGGGCTTCGCGGCCGGCTTCTTCGCGGGTGGGCTCGACGTCGTGGTGTCGCCCGACTTCGCCGGCGGCGTGGTGCGCGGCTTGAACACCTGCGCGCTGGCAGGCGCCGCGAACGCGAGCACGACCAGTGCCACGACCATGCGAGCCATCACGTCCATATGGTGCCACATCCCGAGCGCGCGAGGTCAAGGCTGCGGAATGGCGGCAGTATCGTGGCACGGAGCCAGCTCGTCGATCTCGAGCTGCGAGAGCAAGAGGCCGGCCGAGGTCGGCTTGAACGTGAAGTGGTATGCGTGGTCGTCGCTCGAGCACGTCGTGCCGGTGCAATGGTGCATCGCGATGACGAGGTCCTCGACGTCGGGCAGCACGACCTCGTCGAGCGGCACCAGCTGCTTCTTGTGCTCGGTGTGGATGTCGCCGTCGCCGTCGGGATCGCTGTCGCTGTACGGATCGTAGCTGACCTCGACGAGCTGCAGCCCGCGCGGCGCGATGTAGGTCGAGAAGTACGACGGCTCGTCGTTGCGCTGCTCGCGCTCGAAGCTCGCGAGCACGCACAGCCCGCGCATCAGCGCGGCCGGCGTGCGCGTCCGCGGCAGCTTCGGTACGAACGCGTGATCACCGAACGAGTCGAGCAGGCGCGCGGCGTGTGCCGCGACGCTGCAGTCGGGAGACTTGGTCGCCGCGGTGTACGCCGCGTGCAGGTCGGCCGGAAGCTTCGCGCCGTGCGAGTCGATCTCGTGGTCGCCGGCCAGCTCGTCCATCGCGGTCACGCGCGCCTGCGCCGCGAGCTGCTCGTCGGTGATCGCCGCGAGGAACGCCGCGCGATGGGTCTCGGCCGGCAGCACGTCGATCGCGCCGCCGGCATGGAGCTGCGCGAGCGCCGCGGCGCGATGCGCGTCGTCGAGGTCGCCCATCATGCTGTTGACGACGTCGTGCTGGCCCGCCTTCCACGCCGCCGTCATCAGGTCGAAGCGATCGTCGAGGTCGGTGTCGGGCCACGCGCGGATCGCCTCGGCGACCAGCTGCGACTCGGGCGGTGGCAGCGACGCGACCGCGCGCAACGCGTCGCGCACGGCCGGAAGCTCGTCGGCATCGAGCGCCTCGATCGCCCACAACGCGACCAGGCGGCGCAGGCACGGATCGGCGAGCGTCGCGGTCACCGGCGGGGTCGGCACCTCGGGCGGCGCCTTCGAGCACGGCGGCGCCGGCAGCGCCGGGCACGCGAAGTTGCCGTCGTGCAGGATCGCGATCGCGAGCTGGTGCGCCGCCGGCGCGTTGCCGGGGATCTCGGCGAGCTTCTCTTCCCAGTCGTCGCCGGTCGGCGCGATCGTCTTCCACAGCGCGAGCGCAGCGGCGTCGTCGGCGAGCTGGACGTGCTCCCAGTCGATCGCGAGCAGCTTCTTCGGCTCGAACGACGTCGGCGCCGGAGCGGGAGGGCGCGGCGTCGGCGCCGGCGCGACGGGAGCCGCCGGCGTCGCGACGGGAGCCGGCGCCGGGGCGGCGCCGCACGCGGCCAGTACGAGCGCGCAGCAGGTATAGTGCGCGCTCGCTTTCCAAGGAGATCCCATGCGCACGTCGAACCTACTCGTTCTCGCCACGTTGTTCATCGCCGGCACTGCAGTCGCGGACCTGCCCAAGCCGCCGCCGGAGCTCGCCGAGATGGCCAAGGCGATGGCCGGCACGTGGAAGTGCACCGGCACGGGCATGGGCATGGACGGCAAGGACACGAAGTTCACGGGCACGATGTCCTCGAAGACCGAGCTCGACGGGTTCTGGAGTCACAACTCGTTCCAGGGAACGATGGGCGAAGGCAAGACCGCCGCGAAGTACCGGTTCGAGTCGTACTCGACGTTCGATCCGTCGGCGAGGAAGTGGCGCGTCATGATGATGGACAACCTGGGCGGCTCGATGGCGGGCACCTCGGACGGCATGAAAGACATGAAGATGGAGACCGACGCCGAGACGCAGGACGCGCGCGGCAAGGCTCAGTTCAAGGACCACACGGACATGAGCGACATGAAGACGGGCGCGCACCTGTGGGGCGAGGTGTCGCGCGACAACGGGAAGACCTGGACCAAGGTGTACGACATGGTCTGCAAGAAGTAGTTGCGCGCGGATCACGTCGCCGACGCGAGGATCGCCTCGCACAGCGCGCCGTAGTCCAGGCCGGCGGCACGCGCGATCTTCGGCAGCAGCGACGTCTTGGTCATGCCGGGTAGCGTGTTGACCTCGAGCACGAACGGCGAGCCGTCCTTGCCGATCCGCAAGTCCGGGCGCGCGTGGCCGGTGCAGCCGAGCGCGTTGTACGCGGCGAGCGCGTGCTGCTCGGCGCGCGCGACGAGGTCGCGCGGCAGCTCGGGCGGCAGGAGGTACTGCGTGTCGGTGCGCTTGTACTTCGCCTCGTAGTCGTAGAATTTCGTCGCGGGCCGCACCTCGACCGAGCCGAGCACGCGGCCGTCGAGGATGCCGACGAACACCTCGGTGCCGGCGATGTAGTCCTCGGCGATGACGTCGCCGTGGAACCTTCGCGCTTGGGCGATCGCGCGCGGCAGCTCGTCGCGCGCCTCGACGATCGACACGCCGACCGAGCTGCCTTCGCGCGACGGCTTGATCACGCACGGCAGCGGCCAGTCGGCGAGCTCGCCCGCGTCGCGCACGGTCTTCCAGCGTGGCGTCGGCACGCCGTTGGACTCGAAGATGCGCTTCGACATCACCTTGTCCATCGCGAGCGCGCTCGCGAGGATGCCCGAGCCCGTGCACGGCAAGCCGAGGCATGCGCACAGACCCTGCACCGCGCCGTCCTCGCCCCACGTACCGTGCAGCGCGTTCCACACGACCTGCGCGCCGGCGGCTTCGAGCAAGCGCGGCAGGCTCGTGCCTTCGCGCCAGTCGACGCCGACCGCGTCCCAGCTGCGCTCGACGAGCGCGGCCAGCACGCCGGCGCCGGTGTTCAGCGAGACTTCGCGTTCGGCGGACAGCCCGCCCATCACGACTGCGACCCGGCGACCGGCGAAGCGATGGCTCACGGAAGGTCCTCACTTCGTGAGGCCTTCCGCGCAAGCACACCCTGCCCGCTACACCACGCCATCGCTCCGCTCGGCTAGCCTCACTGAGCCCAGACTTGCACGCGCGCGTGTCCTTCGCCAGGGACGTTGCGATACATGAAATCGATCGACTGGATCGTGCGCGCGGTGCGGCCCGAATCGCTCTGCGGCAGCTCGATCACGCGCGTGCGCTGACCTTCGCGGAAGTAATGCTTCACCTCGGGGTGGAACGGGTCGCCGTGCGCGAAGTTGACCACGAAGTCGATCATCTCGAGGTCGCTGTTCTCGACGACGATCGTCAGCCGGCTGAACTTGCCCTCGCCGCGGCCGACCGCGATGCGATCGCGCTCCATCTGGCCGTGGCCGTGCACTTCGCGGTCGCCGAGCGGGACCCAGCCGTTCGAGTCCCACGTCGGCGCGGGCGGCGCCGCTGCGGCATCGCCGGCGCGCCAGCCCCACACCTGGACGCGCGCGTGGCCCTCGCCCGGGACGTTGCGGTAGGTGAACTCGATGGCCTGGATCGAGCGCTGCGTGCGGCCCCACGCGGTCTCGGGGAACTCGATCACGCGCGTGCGCTGACCCTCGCGGAAGAAGTGCGAGAGGCCGGGCCGCCACGGATCGCCGTGCTCGAACTTCACCGCGAAGTCGATCATCTCGAGGTCGCTATCCTCGACGACGATCGTGAGCTTGTTGAACCGGCCCTCCTGGCGGCCGACCGGGATCACGTCGCGCTCCATGCGGCCGTGCCCGCGCACTTCTCGTTCGCCGAGCTGGACCCAGCCGCGCGAATCCCACGTCGGCGCGGGCGGCGCCGCTGCGGCATCGCCGGTGCGCCAGCCCCACACCTGGACGCGCGCGTGGCCTTCGCCCGGGATGTTGCGGTATGCGAACTCGATCGCCTGGATCGAGCGCTGGGTGTTGCCCCACGCGCTCTCGGGGAGCTCGATCACGCGCGTGCGCTGACCCTCGCGGAAGAAGTGCGAGAGGCCGGGGTGCCACGGTTCGCCGCGCTCGAACTTGACCGCGAAGTCGATCATCTCGAGGTCGCTGTTCTCGACGACGATCGTGAGCTTGTTGAACCGGCCCTCCTGGCGGCCGACCGGGATCACGTCGCGCTCCATGCGGCCGTGCCCGTGCACCTCGCGCTCGCCGAGCATGACCCAGCCGCGCGAGTCCCACGCGGGTTGCGCGTGGACGAACGAAGGAACCAACCACAGCGCCGTCATCACGATCAGATGTGAAAGTCGCATGTGCGGGAACCTACCCAAAATGCCCCGACAGCGCCAGCGCGCGCGGCTCGATCACGGTGGCGGCGTGCGCAGATCACTCTCGATCTGGGCCTGCGCGATAGCCGACGTGTAGATCCGGACCTCGTCGACGATGCCGTTGCACGGCTCCGGTCCGGACGACAGCAGGCCACGTAGCCCGCTGTCGTCCGCCGGGTTATTTCCGAGCGCGATGCCATCGGTGCCGGTGTTCCACTGGTACGGCCCCGGGCTTGTCGCGAGCTCGAGCAGCTGACCTGCGTCGGCGTACACGTACAGGCGCATCCCAGACGCGTCGCTCGTGCCGGCGAGGTAGTACCAGGTGCCCGCGTTCAAGATCATGGTGGTGTCGAGCACCTTCGAGACCTGTGCGACGAACTTGTTTCGCAGCGCGAAACGGACGTTGCCTCCGGGAATCACGCCGAGCGTGGCGCCGTTCGACTCTCCGCCGATCTGATAGATCGCCTGATAGGCCGATCCGGGATCGGCCGGCTGGAACCACGCAGAGATCGTGATCGCGTCGTGGACGGTGGTCGTCGCGAAGACCGAGATGTCCGAGGACGGGACTTCCACGAGATCGTCGATCGCGTCGAACGACAGCGCGCTGCCGTGCCGGCCTGGAACCCACGTCGGGTCGGTCGATTCGACCGCCGTCGACTCCCCGAGGACGCCGTCGAGCGCGCTGCCGCCGGGCACCGAGTTGTGTGCGATCTGCCCGCTAGCCTCGTCGAGGGGATACGTGGCGACGAGCGTCAGCGAGTCGTCGAAGTCGAGTCGCCCGCATCCGAACCCTGCGACCGCGATCGCGATCGCCGCGCGCGATAGCGGCCTCGACTGCATCGGGCCGATGTTGCCACGGCTAGACGATCACGGGCTCGGGCTGGAGCGCGATGCCGAACCGCGCGTACACGCCGTCCTGGATCTCGCGCGCCAGCTCGAGCAGCTCGCGCGTGCTCGCGCCGCCGCGGTTGACCAGTGCGAGCGCGTGCTTGCGAGAGATGCCGACGCGGCCGCGCGTGTAGCCCTTCGCGAAGCCGGCGTGCTCGATCAGCCAGGCGGCGGCGAGCTTCACGCGGCCGTCGGGCCCGGGCCAGCTCGGCGCGCCGGCCGGAGCGAGCTCGGGCGCCACGATCGGGTTGGTGAAGAACGAGCCGGCGCTGCGCGATTCGGGATCGGCGGCGTCGACGACCATGCCCTTGCCTCGCCGCAGCTCGATCACCGTGCGCCGTACATCGGCGAGCGGCGCGCGCTCGCCTTCGCGGATGCCCAGCGCGCGCGCGAGCTCGGCGTAGCGGATCGGCGTACTCGCGGTCGCGCGCGGCAGCCGGAACACGACCTCGACGACGATCCAGCGCGCGCTGCCGCGGAACATGCTCGACCGGTACGCGAACGCGCACGCGCCGTTCGCGATCGTCACGATCTCGCCGCGCTCGCGATCGTAGGCGCGGACGTGCACGATCGTGTCGGCGACTTCCTGGCCGTACGCGCCGACGTTCTGCATCGGCGTCGCGCCGACCAGGCCGGGGATGCCGCTCAGGCACTCGATGCCGGCGCGCCCGGCGTCGACCATCTGCGCGACGAAGTCATCCCACGCGACGCCGGCGGCGACCGACACGGTATCGCAATCGATCGCGATGCCGCGGAGCGCGATCTCGAGCACCGCGCCGTCGAAGCCATCGTCGCCGACCACGAGGTTCGAGCCGCCGCCGAGCACCAGCACGCGCGGCGCGAGCGCGAGCGCCGCCGGCAGGTCGGCCGTGCTCGTGATGCGCACCAGCTGCTTCGCCGCGCCGCCGAGCCCGAGCGTGGTCTTCGGCGCGAGCGGGACGTCGCGCTCGACGTTCACTGCGGGACCCAGAACGTCAGGCCGTCGCCGTCGCCGCAGCTGCGCAAGTGCAAGAGCTCGGCGTCGAACTTCGCGCGATCGTCGCCGAGCAGGCGGTGGCCATCGCCGACGAGCTGCTGCTTCTGGGTGTCGAACTCGTCGCGCAGCGCGTGCAGGCAGTCGAGGTCGGCCTTGCACGCGTCGCAGCGCTCGGCGAAGTCGTGCATCGCGTTGATCAAGGGCTCGGCCGCCGGCGGCGGCGCCGGTGGCGCGTCCTTGCCGCACGCGACGAGCAGCGCGGCGACCATCCACCTCATGGCACGCGTGCGGCCCGGCTTCCGCACTCGAAGAACTGGCCGACGAGGTCGTGCAGCTTCGCGGTGTCTTCGTCGGAGTACAGGGGGCCATAACCAGCTGTCGTGAGGTCCACGTATTCGAGCGACTCACGCCGCGCGCACGTGCGATCGGTGCACGCGCACATCTTGTCCTTGATCTCCGACATCTTCGAGATCTGGTCGAGCGGATAGAGGTCGGGGATGTCGTCGTAGCAGGCGACGAGCAGCACCACGACCGCGAGAGCCTTCATCGCGCCACCGTCGCGCTCGACTCCGCGACTCGTACGAGGTTCTTCTTCGTCGCCGGGCCGAGCCGTTTTTCGAGCAGCTCGATCAGCTCGTTGCACGTGAGCTGGATGTTGCCGGCGCCGAGCGTGATCACGAGGTCGCCGGGCCGCGCCTGGTCGTCGAGCCAGCGCGCGAGGTCCTCGCGGCGCGACACGTACGCGGCATGCGGGTGGCCGGCGTCGCGCACCATGCGCACGAGCGCCTCGCTCGTCACGCCGTCGATCGGCTTCTCGCCGGCCGCGAAGATGTCGCAGATGACGACCTGATCGGCATCGTGGAACGCGCGCGCGAACTCGTCGAGCTGATCGCGCGTGCGCGTGAAGCGATGGGGCTGGAACGCGGCGATCACGCGCCGGCCGCCGAAGCTCGCGCGTGCACCCGACAGGGTCGCGCGCACCTCGGCCGGGTGATGGCCGAAATCGTCGACGACGGTGACGCCGCCGATCTCGCCGCGCACGGTGAACCGGCGCGCGACGCCCTCGAACTGCGCGAGCGCGGCGACGTACTTCGCGAAATCGATCGCGAGGAAGTCGCACACCGCGAGCACGCCGAGCGCGTTCAGCACGTTGTGCGCGCCCGGCATCGGCAGCACGACCTCGCCGAGCTCGTCGGCGCGCCGCCACGCGACGAACCGCGTGGTCATGCCGTCGTGGCGGATGTTACGCGCGCGGTAGACCGCCTGCGACGCGATGCCGAACGTCGTGAACCGCTTGGTGAGGTTCGGCAGGATCGCCTGCACGCCCGGGTTGTCGAGGCAGAGCGCGCTCATGCCGTAGAACGGCACGCGGTTGCAGAAGTCGGTGAACGCCTTCTTGACGTGGTCGAACGTGCCGTAGTGATCGAGGTGCTCGGCGTCGACGTTCGTCACGATCGCGACGGTCGGCGTCAGCGTGAGGAAGCTGCCGTCGCTCTCGTCGGCCTCGGCGACCAGGTAATCGCTCTTGCCCCAGCGCGCGTTCGCGAGGCCGAGCGAGTTGACGCGGCCTCCGATCACCGCGGTCGGATCGAGCCCGGCCGCCATCAGCGCGGTGTGCACCATCGTCGTCGACGTCGTCTTGCCGTGTGCGCCCGCGACCGCGATGCCGTACTTCATGCGCATCAGCTCGCCGAGCATCTCGGCGCGCGGGATGACCGGGATCTGACGCGCGCGCGCGGCCTCGACCTCGGGGTTGTAGCCGCGGATCGCGCTCGACACGACCACCACGTCGGCCTCGCCGAGGTGATCGGCGCGATGCCCTTGCTTGACCAAGCAGCCGATCGCGGCGAGGTGCCGCGTGATCTCGGTGTCGTTCATGTCCGAGCCCGACACGCGATAGCCCATGTTCGCGAGCACCTCGGCGATGCCGCACATGCCCATCCCGCCGATGCCGACGAAGTGGATCTTGGTGTCTAGCTTGCGGAACATCTACCGGATCGAACGCTTGATAGCACATCAATGTTCGCACGGTCCGTGCCGTGGCAGGACAGCTCCTCGGTCGTGATGCCGTAGCTGCCCTGAAAGACTACGAGGCGATCACAAGCCGGACACGCTCGGCGAGATCGATCGGATCGTCAGTAGCGCGCGTTACCGGCGCTGACGACGCACGAGCGCGAACGCGAGCACCACGAGTAGCCCAGGCGCGCCGCCGCCGACCGCGCAGCCACCGCCGTGGTGACCGCCCGAGGTGATGCCGGCGTCGTCGGTCTCGCCGCCGCCGCCGCCGCCGCCACCGGTCGCGCCCGCGTCGGGCGGCACCGCGTCGAGCGGGCGGATCTGGATGCCGTTAAGCGCCGCGCTCGGCATGTTGTCATCGAGCCCCGAGTGCGCCGGCAGGTTGCCGCTCGAGTCGACCGTGACGACGTAACGCGCGTAGGTCACACCCTCCGCGTGCGCGCCGGTCCACGCACCGCCGACCGGGATCTTGGACGGCGCTTCGTCCTGGCGCGTGAGCGAGAGGACGCTCGGCGCGTTCGGCACCCACGCGTAGATCAAGACTTCGTACGTGCCGGCCTCGAAGCCGCTGAAGCTCAGACAGGTCTCGGCGCCGGTCGTGACGAGGCCGCTGTCGAGCAGCGCTGCGTCGTCGCCGGTGACCGACGTATCACCGCCCGAAAGCACGGTCGTGGTCGGCGACTGTGACACCGAGATGCTTGTCGTCGAGCCGTCGATGGCTAGCAGGTGGTCGGCGGACGGACCGGCGATGCCCATCACGTTGTTCCACGTGCCGGCCGCGCCGGCCGCCGCGTACGTGCTGGACGGTCCGCCGGAGATGTGGCCGAAGCTGATGTTGATCGACTGCGCGTGGGCGACGCCGGCCGCGCACAACACCACGAGCACCGCGAGCCTACGCATTGCTTCCATTCTAATGCGAGGTCGCCTGCGAATGGCACCAATCGATGACCGCAGAAGCTGCGCCCGGTTTCGCGAGCGCTTTCATCGCACTGCCCATGGTTGCTCGGCGGTTGCGATCGGCCACCAGCGGACGAAGCGCCTCGACGAGCCCGTCGGCGGTCAGGTCGGCCTGGCGGAACATCAGCGCGGCGCCCTTGTCGGCCATCTCGCGCGCGTTGAGCTCCTGGTGGTTGTCGGCGGCGTGCGGGTACGGGATCAGCACCGCCGGCTTGCCGGCGATCGCGAGCTCGGCGACGGTCGTCGCGCCGGCGCGGCCGATGATGAGATCGGCCTTGCGATACGCGCTCGCCATGTCCTTGATGAACGCATGGCACTCGGCCGCGACGCCGGCCTCGGCATAGCGCGCCGCGGTCGCGTCGCGATCTTTTTCGCCGGTCTGGTGCACGATCGCGAGCGGCAGCTCCTTGGCGAGCGCGACGAGCGCGCGCGACGCGAGCTCGTTGACCGCGACCGCGCCTTGCGAGCCGCCGCTCACCAGCACGTGCACCTTCGCGTCGTCCGCCGCGGGTGCGGCAGCGAGCAGCTGCTGCACGATCGCGCGCCGCACCGGGTTGCCGCTCATCACGATCTTGTTCGGCTTGAAGAACCGCCGGCTCTCGTCGAACGACAGGAACACGGTGCGCACGACGCGGCCGAGCAGCTTGTTCGTGAACCCGGGGATCGAGTTCTGCTCGCAGATCGCGGTCGGGATGCCGCGCAGGCGCGCCGCGAGCACGACCGGCCCCGACGCGTACCCGCCGACGCCGATCACGGCATCCGGCTTCAGCCGCTTCAGCAGCCGGCGTGCCTGCCACAGCGCGCGCGGCAGGCGGAACAGGCCGCGGATCGCGCCTGCCGCACCGACCGTCTTCAGCCCGCTGACGTCGATGAACTCGACCGGCCAGCCGAGGTCGGGCAGCACGCGCGCTTCGATCCCTCGGCGCGTGCCGACGAACACGATCTCGGCCTCGGGCTCGCGCGCGCGCAGCTCCTCGGCGATCGCGACGCCCGGAAACAGGTGGCCGCCGGTTCCACCGCCCGCGATCAAGAGGCGCATGTCGTTACAACGCGCACGCGCACGCGTCTCTTGCGTGCCGGCTCGCGCGTGCGGCCATCCGCCGAGCGCCGCTCGGGGCGCCGGCCGACGCCGAGCAACAGGCCGACCAGGAACATCGTGATCACCAGCGAGCTGCCACCATAGCTGACCAGCGGCAGCGTGATGCCCTTGTTCGGCACGACGCCGAGCACGACCCCGACGTTGAACAGCGCCTGCACGCCGAACAGGAGCGTGATGCCGAACGCGAGGTAGCCGCCGAACACGTCGCGCGCGCCGAGCGCGGCGCGGATGCCGCGCCACACGAGCACGCCGAACAGCGCGACCACGCACGCGACGCCGAGCCAGCCCAGCTCCTCGCCGATCGGCGCGAGGATGAAGTCGTTGTGCGCCTCGGGCATGTAGCCGAGCGTCTGATGGCCGCCGCCGAGCCCCGCGCCGAACAGGCCCCCCGAGCCGATCGCGAGCCGCGCCTGGATGAACTGATACGCCTCTTTGCTCGCATACGCGTCGGGGTTGAAGTACGCGAGGAAGCGCTGCATGCGCCACGGCGTGCCGACGATCAGGTGATACGCGAGCGGCGCGCCGGCCAGCAGCGACAGCACGATGTACGAGATCCGCGTCCCGGCCATGAACAGCATGCCGAGCGTGGTCGCGAGCAGCACGACCGACGAGCCGAGGTCGGGCTGCTTGAGCAGGAGCGCCATCATCACGCCGCACACCACGAGGTGCGGCACGAAGCCGACCGTGAACGTCTTGACCTGATCGGCCTTGCGGCCGAGCGAGGTCGCCAGGTACGTGACGAGCGCGAGCTTCGCGATCTCGACCGGCTGGAACGTGAACAGGCCGAGCGGGATCCAGCGCCTCGCGCCGTTCTTCGCCGGCATGACGAGCGCGACCGCGAGCAACACGAGCGCGATCACGAGCAGCGGATAGGTCCATGCGCGCAGCCGTCGGTAGTCGAGCCGCGCGCCGAGCCACAGCGCGAGCCCACCGCAGCCGACGTAGACGAGCTGACGCTCGAGGAAGTGCGCCGCGTCGCCGAAGCTCGTCAGCGAGTCGGCGGCGGTTGCCGAGTAGATCTCGACGGTGCCGATCCCGAGCAGCGCGAGCAGCGCGCCGAGCAGCACGAGGTCGTACGGCCGCTCCGGCAGGGTCGCGCTCGGATGCTGGACCGCGATCAGCTGCGCGCTCGCCGGCAGCGGCGCCGGCTCCGGCTCGCGCCGCGCGCGAAAGCGCCCGACGCGGTCGACGATGCGGCGCAGCAGCGACATCTTCGCCATCCTCGTGCGGCGGCGGCGCGTGGGCCATTTTTTTAGTGCTGGCGGAACCAGGTCTGCCCGTCGATCTGCGCGCGGTCGGCGCAGTCGTCGGCGACCTTCGTGAAGTGGATGCCGACCTTCGAGATGACGACCCGGTACGTGCCGGTCGAGCCCGCCGGGCACATCTGGCCGGTCTGGTACGTGAGCGTGAGCTGGTCGCCCTGCAGCTGGAACGTGCCGGTCGCGAGCGGCTTGGTGTCGAGCGAGTTGCGGTCGTGCGCGACCGTGATCGATCCATCGGCGCGAAACCGCGCCGCGGTCGTGCCGTCGGGCGGGCGCCGCGCGAACTCGCCGAGGACGAGCTGGTTGTTCGGCGGCTTCGGCGGCACGGCCGCATGATCGGAGCCGCCGCACGCGGCGAGCAGGACGAGCGCTAAGGGGCGCACGGCGCGAGGATAACTTAAGATGACTGGCGAGATGCCGAGGGCGGTCATGGTCCTGCTCGTCGCGTCGTGCGGGCGGATCGATTTCGATCCGCTCGGCCGAGACGGATCGAGCGGCGATGTCGTGCCCGCCGTCGCGCAAACGGCGGCGCAGCTGGGCACGACGCAGACCACGCAAGTGGTGCTCGCGCCGACCGCGCCGGGCGACCTGATCGTCGTGGCGACGACCAATATCGACACCACGGCCTCGCTGCAATCGATCGACGACGATGGCTCGAACACGTATGTTTCCTCGGGCGCGACGTTCACGTGCGGGGCCACGCTGTTCGGAGAAGCCTGGTACGCGGTCGCGCTCGCATCCGCGACGACGGTGACGGTGACCAGCGCGGGCGCTGTGCGGCGCGAGATCTGGATCGTCGACGTCACGGGGCCGAAACGGCTGCTCGCCGCCGTGGGGCTCGACGACCAGGTCGGCGTGGAAGCCGACAACCCGAACGTCGCGGTTTCCGAGCCTGCGCTGGTCGTGTCGTCGATGGTGGTCGCGGATCAGATCGGAAACGAGCTCGCGCCCGGGTTCACGGCGCTGCCGATGGTCAGCGAGGACGACGCGGCCTACGCCGTCGTGACCTCTCCGGGCTCGTACGGCGCGCGATGGTCGGTCGCGGCGATGATGGAGTACTGCGGGCTCACCGCCGCGTTCGGCTCGTGACGCTCACACGTCGAGCCGCTTCGCGCCGACCGCGGCGACCGCCTCGCGGAACACGCGGCCGCGGTGGCCGAAGTTCTGGAACATGTCGTAGCTCGCGCACGCCGGCGACAGCACGACCGCGTCGCCGGGCGTGGCGAGCTCGGTCGCGCGACGCACGGCGTCGTGCATGTCGCTCGCATCGATCACCGGATACGCGACGTGATGCTCGCTGCACGCGGCGCGGATCAGCGGCGCGGCCTTGCCGATCAAGATGATGCCCTTGCAGGTGCCGTCGAGCGCGTCGAGCATCGGCGCGTACGAGCCGCCCTTGTCGACGCCGCCCGCGATCAGCACGAGCGGCCGCGGGAACCCGCGCACGCTCGCCGCGACCGACGCGACGTTCGTGCCCTTGCTGTCGTCGTAGTAGTAGATGTTGCCGCGGTCGCCGACCAGCTCCATGCGGTGCGGCAACGGGCGATATGCACGCGCGCCGGCGCGCACGGCCTCGTACGGCACGCCGACCGCGCGCGCCGCGAGGTACGCGCACATCGCGTTCTCCATGTTGTGGTTGCCGACGATCACGAGATCGTCGGTCGGGTAGCGCTCGTCGCCGGTGGGCAGGCGCAGCACGAGCTCGCGGCCGTCGAGCCACGCGCCGCGCTCGGCATTCGCGCGGCCGAACGTGTAGAGCTGCGACGGGATGCCACGAGTCTCGGTCATCACCCAGGCGTCGTTCGCGTTCGCGATCGCGACGTCGTCCGCGCGCTGGAAGTCCCAGATCCGCCCTTTCATCTCGGCGTAGCGCTCCATGGTGCCGAAGCGATCGAGGTGATCTTCGGTGATGTTCGTGAGCACGCCGGCGTTTGCGCGGAACGTCGTGCAGTTCTCGAGCATGAACGCGGCGACCTCGGCGACGATCAAGCCACCCGCGACGTTCGCCGGATGATCGACCGCGTCGATCAGCGGCATGTTGCCGAGGTTGCCGCCGCAGAACGTCGGGCGGCCGGACGCCTCGCACAATTTCCCGGCGAGCGCGGTCGTCGTCGACTTGCCGTTCGTGCCGGTGATCGCGACCAGCGCCGCGCGCGCATCGAGCAAGCGATACGCGAGCTCGATCTCGGCGATCACCTCGACGCCGGCGGCGCGCGCGGCACGCATCTCGGGCAGCGTCGGCACGCCCGGCGACATCACGACCAGATCCGCGGTCGTGAACGTCGCCTCGCGATGGCCGCCGAGCTCCCACTCGACCGCCACGCCGTCGAGCAGCTTCATCTGCTCGGCGAGCTTGTCGGCCGGCTTGCCGTCGGTGACGACGACGCGCGCGCCGCGTCGCGCGCAGAACTTCGCGACCGCCACGCCGGTCAGCGCGAGGCCCACGACGACGACGCGCTTGCCTTCGAGGTTCATCGCACCTTCAGCGTGCCGAGCGCGAGCAGCGCGAGCAGCGCGGACACCAGCCAGAACCGCACGATGATCTTCGGCTCGTCCCAGCCGAGCTTCTCGTAGTGATGGTGGATCGGCGCCATGCGAAACACGCGCTTGCCGACGAGCTTGCCGTCGGGGCCCGGTTTCTTCGTCGCCTTGTACACGCCGGTCTGGATGATCACGGACAGCGCCTCGCCGACGAACAGGCCGCCGCAGATCAGCAGCACGAGCTCGTTCTTGGTCAGGACCGCGAGCATGCCGATCGCTCCTCCGAGCGACAGCGAGCCGACATCGCCCATGAACACCTGCGCGGGGTACGCGTTGTACCAGAGGAAGCCGAACCCGGCGCCGAACAGCGCGGCCGCGAACACCGCGAGCTCCTCGCCGCCCGGGATGTGCGCGACGCCGAGGTACTGCGCGACGTTCTGATCGCCGCCGTGCGGCCCGACGATGTGGAGCAGGGTCGGCACGCCGGCGATGTACGCGAAGATGATGAACACGCCCGCGTTCATGATCGCCGGGCCGATCGCGAGGCCGTCGAGGCCGTCGGTGAAGTTGACCGCATTCGCGGTGCCGACCACGACGAACGCACCGAACGCGACGTAGCCCCACGCCGGGAGGTCGATCGAGCGTTCGTAGAAGTTCGTGAACGGCAGCTGCAGGTGCAGGCGCACGTCGGGACCGAGCGTGTTCGAGTAGAACAGATACGCCATCGCGCCGCCGGCCACCGCGAACTCGAGGAACAGACGCAGCTTGCCGGACAGTCCGTTCTTGTTCCTCTTCGCGACCTTGATGTAGTCGTCGGCGAAGCCGATCGCGCCGAACCCGACGGTGACCGACAGCGCGAGCCACACGAGCTGGTTGCGCAGGTCGCACCACAGCAGCGTCGAAACCGCGAGGCAGAACAGCAGCAGCGAGCCGCCCATCGTCGGCGTGCCGGCCTTCTTCTTGTGCGTCGCCGGGCCGTCGTCGCGGATCGTCTCGCCGATCTGGCCGGCCTTGAGCTTCTCGATGAACTTCGGGCCGACGATGAACGACACGAGCAGCGCGGTGATCGCCGCGGCGAGGATGCGCGTCGACGGGTAGCGGAACACGCGCAGCCAGCTCAGCTTGTCGCCGAGTGCGCCGTAGAACAGGTGGAACAACATCTAGCCCTGGCCCCTCATCGCTTCGAGCACGCGCTCGAGGCGCATGCCGCGCGAGGCTTTGAGCAAGAGCCAGTCGCCGGGCTTCGAGCGGGCGAGCGCGCGGGTCGCGGCGGTGGCGGGCGAGTCGGCGACCTCGGCATCGGCGGCGGCGTCGACGACCGTACGCGCGTGCTCGCCGAGCGCGATCACGCCGAGGCCGAGCTGCTTGGCGAGCGCACCGATGTCGCGGTGCGCGTCCGGTGCGTGCGCGCCGAGCTCGAGCATGTCGCCGATGATCGCCAGCCCGCCGTGGCCGTGCGCGCGTTCGGCGAGCGCGCGCAGCGCCGCCGCCATCGACGCCGGATTCGCGTTGTAGCAATCGACGATCACCTTGCGGCCGGCGAGCTCGACGAGCTCGCCGCGCATCGCGGGCGGGCGAGCGCGTCGAAGCCCGGCGATCGCTTGATCGAGCGATGCGCCGGCGGCATGCGCGGCGGCGAGCGCGGCGCACGCGTCGATCGCGGCGTGGCGGCCGACGAGCTGCAGCTCGAACGCGCGCCGCTCGCCGAACGCGTCGAGCTCGATCGCCGATCCGGCATCGCGCGGCTCGTACTTCACGAGCCTCACGTCCGCGCCGTCGTCGTCACCGAACGTGACGTGGCGGGCGGTCGGCCGGTGCTCGCGCGCCCGCCGCTCGAGCCGGTCGTCGCCGGCGGGGCGCACGATCGTGCCGCCGGGCCGGAGGCCCAGCCAGATCTCGGCCTTCGCCTTCGCGATCGCGTCGGTCGAGCCGAGCAGCTCGATGTGCGCGCTGCCGGCGTTGACGACGACCGCGACGTCGGGCTCGGCGAGCTTCGTCAGGTACTCGATCTGCCCCGCGCCGCGCATGCCCATCTCGACCACGCCGAATTCGTGAAAGCGATGCAAGCCGAGTAACGTGAGCGGCACGCCGGTCTCGTTGTTGAGCGAGCCGGCGGCGGCGTGCGTCGTGCCGGCCATCGCGAGCGCGGCGCGCGCGAGCTCCTTCGTCGTCGTCTTGCCCGCCGAGCCGGTGATCGCGACGAGCTTGCCGTCCCACGCGCGGCGATGCGCGCGGGCGAGCGCGCCGAGCGCGAGCCGCGTGTCCTTGACGACGATCTGCGGGGTCGCGAGGTCGACGCGATGATCGACCATGACCGCGCGCGCACCGCGCCCGATCGCGTCGGCGCAGAACGCATGGCCGTCGTGCGTCTCGCCGCGGATCGCGACGTACAGCGCACCGGGCGCGGCCGCACGGCTGTCGATCACCACGCGATCGATCGCGACCGTGCCATCGCCCCCGGAATGGAGGGCGCCGGACTCACTCCGGCGCCCGGGGACGACCTCGCCGCCAGCATCGCGCGCGAGCCCGACGACCAGCCGCAGCTCGCGTTCGGAGGCCGCGGCCGCGGCTTCCTCGCGGTCGTCGAAGTGCACCTTGGTCGTCCCCGCGGGTCCGGGCGAGCCGTCCCCGCTCCGCTTCAGGCCGAGGATCTGGTAGGTCTCGTGACCCTTGCCGGCGATCACGACGACGTCGCCCGGCGTCGCCTCGGCGATCGCAGCGCGGATCGCGACGCGCCGATCGACGTCGACGAAGAACGCTGCGGGCACCGCGGGCAAGATCTGATCGACGATCGCGCGCGGATCCTCGGTGCGCGGGTTGTCGCTCGTCACCACGGCGAGGTCGGCCAGCTCGGCGACGGCCGCGCCCATCTTCGGGCGCTTCGTCGGATCGCGATCGCCGCCGCAGCCGAACACGCAGATCAGGCGCCGCTTGGTCAGCGGACGCAGCGCGGTCAGCACGTTGCGCAGCGCATCCGGCGTGTGCGCGTAGTCGACGAGGATGTCGAGGTCCGCGCTGTTCGCGACGCGCTCGACGCGCCCGGGCACGCCGGGCAGCGCCGCGATCCCGCGCGCGATCGCGTCGTGCGAGATGCCGAGCGCCTCGGCGATCCCGACCGCCAGGGCGATGTTCGCGACGTTGTAGTGGCCCACCAGCGGCTTCGACTCGACCGCGAGCTCGCCGCGCGGCGTCGCGATGCGCGCGCGAATGCCGCGCACGGTCGACTCTTGCTCGGCGACGCGGATCTCGGCGCGCGCGGTCCCGTCGGCCGACACGTGCAAGACCTTCGCGCAGCCGTCGGCCATCGCGTCGCCGGCCGGATCGTCGATGTTGACGACCGCGGTGCCGTCGAGGAGCTCGCGGAACAGCCGGCGCTTGGCGTCGCGATACGCATCCATCGTGCCGTGGATGTCGAGGTGATCCTGCGTGAGGTTCGAGAACGCGGCGACCGCGAACCGCAGTCCCGCCGCGCGCTCCTGCGCGAGCGCGATCGACGTCACCTCCATCACGACGTGCGTGCAGCCGGCGTCGCGCATCTGTGCGAGCGTGCCGTGGAGCATCGCCGGCGTCGGCGTCGTGTACGAGGCCGGCACCGCCTTGCCCGCCCATCGCACGTCGACCGTGCCGATCACGCCCGGCTTCGCGCCGGCCGCCGCGAGGATGCTCTCGACCAGGTACGTCGTCGTCGTCTTGCCGTTCGTGCCGGTGATGCCGACGAGCGTCATCGTCTTCGCCGGCTCGCCGAACGCGCGCGCGACGAGCACGCCGAGCGCACGCGCGGTCGAGGCGACGATCACTTGCGGGACCTTCACGTCGAGCTCGCGCTCGACGACGATCGCCGCGGCCCCGCGCTCGATCGCGCTCGCGACGAACGCGTGGCCGTCGCTGTGCAGCCCACGCACCGCCACGAACACGTCGCCGGGCTCGATCTGCCGCGAGTCGTCGCGCACCGCGCGCACCGCGGTCTCGGCATCGCCGATCAGGCGCGCGCCGAGGCCGTCGATGAGCTGCCGGAGGACCATAGCGATCGAACGCGCAGCCTCCCCGATTTCCTTCACATCTTCAACTTCAACCGCACCACGCCATTCGCGCCGACCTCTTGCGCCACGACTCGGCCGCTGCCGGAGATCTCGATCGCTACGTGTTTCTCGCGTGCGACTTCGATCGCCTTGGCCATGCCCAGGCCGATGAAGGATCCTGCCGCTTCGGCCTCAGGCCTGAAGCCCGACGCCTGAAGCCCCGCTCCTTCGCCGCGCACGCCGAGGTACTTGAGCGCGGCGCTCGCGACCGTCGCGAACACCGGCCCTGCGACCTTGCCGCCGTAGTAATCGGCGCCCGATGGCTCGTCGACCATCACGACCACGGCGATCCGCGGATGATCGGCGGGCGCGAGCCCGGCGAACGAGGCCAGATACCGATCGTTCGCGTACGTCTTCGTTTCCGCATCGTATTTGTGCGCCGTCCCGGTCTTGCCGGCGCACCGGTAGCCGTCGACGTGCAGCTCGGAAGCCGTCCCTGGCTGAGGCCCCTTGTCGAACACCGACTCGAGCATCGTCATCATCTGTTGCGCGGTCTGCTCCGACACGACGCGGCGCGCCGGCGATTCCGGCCGGTACAGCACCGTGCCGTCGCCATCGATCACCGAGTCGACGACATGCGGCGCGCGATACATGCCGTGATCGCCGATCGCCGCAACCGCGGCTGCGACTTGCAGCGGTGTCACGGTGATGCCGATGCCGTGTGCGATCGAGGCGACGTCGATGTCGCGCCAGTGGGCGGCCTCGCGCAGGTTGCCGCTGCGCTCCCCGGGCAGCTCGACGCCGGTCTTCGCGCCGAAGCCGAACCGCGCGAGCCCGTCGTGCAGCTTGTCGCGGCCCAGCCGCAGCGCGATCTTCGCGGCGCCGACGTTCGACGACCGCTTGATGATGCCGCCGACCGTCAAGTAGGCATCGAACTCGTGGTCGTGCACGACGTTCGGGCCGATCCGCAGCTCGCCTTTGATCTCGAACTCGGTGTCGGGTGTCACGACGCCGGCATCGAGCGCGGCGGCGACGCTGAAGATCTTCATCACCGATCCGGGTTCGTACGCGTCGACGACGGCGCGGTCGCGGCCGGTCGCGCGCTCGCTGGCGTCGTTCGGATCGTACGCGGGCGTGCTCGCAGCCGCGAGCACGCGGCCGGTGCCGACCTCGAGCACGACGGCGACGCCGCTCTTCGCCTGATTCGACGTCACGGCGGTCGCGAGCGCGTCCTCGGTCATCGCCTGGATGCTGCGATCGATCGACAGGTGCACGGTCGCGCCGGGCTCGGCATCGGCGAGGCCTTCGGCGAGCATCGTGCGGCCGCGGGCATCGCGCAGCGCGCGCGTCGCCGACGCGCGGCCCGTCAGCATGTCGTTCATCGCGAGCTCGATGCCGTCGACGCCGTTGCCGTCGATGTCGGCGCGGCCGATCACCGCGCCGGCGAGCGACCGCGCGGGGTACCAGCGGCGCGGCTCGCGCGCGACCTCGATGCCGGCGAGCTTGGCATCGCGCACGCGCCGCGCGACCTCGGGCGCGACGTGGCGCTCGATCCACACGAACTTGTGATCGCCGCCGAGCTTCGCTTCGAGCAGCTGGGCATCGCCGCCCAGGAGCGCCGCGAGCTGGTCCGCTGTTGCGGCCACGTCGCGCACCTCGCGCGGGTTCGCCCAGATCGACTCGGCATCCGCGCTCACCGCGAGCGGCCGGCCCTGGGCGTCGAGCACGTCGCCGCGCGGGGCCGGGATCTCCACGCGCGACGCGTGCTGGCGATCGGCGAGCGCGCGATAACGCTCGCCGTCGTCGACTTGCAACGCCCACGCGCGCATCGCGACGCCGCCGAGCCCGACCGCGATCACGAGTCCGGTCAGGTAGGCGCGGACGCGGGCGGCGCGCGGCACGCCGGGAGTCATCGGCTTCACGGCTCGACCGCCAGTTTCGGACGGTGCGGCACCGTCACGACGCGGATGTGATCGGCGGCGACCGGCGCCATCCCGAGATCGGTCGCGAGCTTGCGAATTCGTTCCGGCGCCGACAGCGTCGCGAGCTCGAGCTCGAGCCGGCGATGCGCCTCGCGCAGCTCCCGCACGTGCTCGACCTCGCGCGACAGCTGATAGCCGAGCTGCAGCACCTCGTGGCGGTGCGTCACGCGCATCACGCCGATGCCGGCGAGCAGGCACGCGGTCACGACCATCCCGATCACGAGCGTACGCACCGAGGTCGGCTCGCCGTCCGCGCGCCGAAACATCCGATACACCGAGGCGGCCGACGGCGTCATGTCACGTCTCTCCACTACAGCCTCGTCGGATCGCCGGTGCAATTTTTTGGACCGCGCTATACTGGGCAATGTTCCGTTGCGCCGCGTGCACCGTCCTCGCCGCGAGCCTGGCGAGCTGCACCGCGAACCAGGCGCGCGTCGCGAAGCGCGCCGGTGAGGTCACCACGGCGGCGGCCTTGATCGGGCTGCTCGGCACGGTCGTCGCGGCCGAGACCTGGCGCGACGAGCACGAGGAGCTGCTCGCGGGCGGGCTCGTGTTCGTGCCGATCAGCCTGGTCGGTGCCGGCGTCTACATCGCGTGCGACGCGATGCTGAATACGGCCGAAACCACCGCGCCGCCGCCCGAGCACACCAGCACGTGGAACGCGGCGATGGATCTCGCGAAGGAAGCGAAGCACGCCGCGCGCGGCGGAGACTGCGCGGAGGTTCAGGCGATCGAGCCGCGCGTGCGCGAGCTCGACAGCGACGTCTATCTGCGGTTCGCGAACGACGCCGTCATCCGTACGTGTCTCGGTCCGCATTAAGCGATACTGAGCGGCATGCGAGTCCTCGCATGCGCGGTCGTGGTCGCTTGTCTGGCGACTGCGTGCGGGCCGAAGCGTGCGCCCGAGACCATGAAGTGGAGCCAGCGGGTGCTGGTCGGCGCGCTGGTCGGCGTGCTCGCGACGTCGCTCGGCGCCGCGGCGCAGGTCGGCGTCACGAAGGACGTCTGGCTCGCGGCGGACGTGACGTTCGGCGTGATCGGGCTCGGCAGCGTGGTCGTCTATCTCGCCGCCGACGCCACCGACGTCGACGAACCGACCAACGCGGGTCAGGTCAAGCAAGGCGAGGCCTGGCAGCTCACGAAGACCGCGCGCGAAGCCGCCGCGAAGAACGACTGCGAGCGCGTGCGCAAGATCGATCCGGTCGTGAAGTCGCTCGACGCCAGCTTCCACGAGGTGGTGTTCCTGCGCGATGTCGGCATCCAGCGCTGCCTGACCGGCCGGTAGGGTCTAGCCGCGCGACGACGGACCGAGCTGCTTCGGCAGGTTGGCCGCCGCCGTCCGCTCGCACGCACGCAGCCGTGCCGACCGCGCGCGCGGGTTGCGCGCGACCTCGTCGTCCGCCGCGAACACCGGTTTTCTCGTCAGCACGTGCGCGACGGCCTCGATCCGCTCGCCGGCCCGCGCCGCGTGCTCGGCCGGCAGCGACGACGTCCATTCGAGGTCGCGAAACGCGTTCTTGACCAGCCGGTCCTCGAGCGAGTGAAAGCTGATCGCGACGCAGCGGCCGCCGGGCGCGAGCAGGTCGGGAAACGCGGCGAGGAAGCGCTCGAGCTGGTCGAGCTCGCGGTTGACCGCGATCCGCAGCGCCTGGAATGTCCTCGTCGCGGGATGGATCCTGGACTTGCGCTGCTCGACCAGCGGGATCGCGCGCGCACACACCTCCGCGAGGTCGGTCGTGGTGCGCAGGCGATCCGCGCGCACCGCCTCCTTGATCATCCGCGCGATCTTCTTCGCGTGGCGCTCCTCGCCGAGGTCGGCGATCACCGCACCGAGGTCATCGCCATCGAGCTCGCGGATCAGCTCGAGCGCGGTCGGACCGCGCGTCGGATCCATGCGCATGTCGAGCGGGCCTTCGCGCGTGAACGAGAACCCGCGGTCGGCGTGATCGAGCTGCGGAGACGACACGCCGAGGTCGAGCACGAAGCCGTCGACCCGAGGCACGTTCAGCTCGGCCAAGATCCGAGCGATATCGCCGAACTCGCCGTGGACGAGGGTCGCGCGCGAGCCCAGCCGCGCGGTCGCCGCCGCGAGCGCCGCGGGGTCGCGATCGATGCCGATCACGCGGCCTTGGATCCGGGCGGAGTGACCGCCGCCGCCGACCGTGCAGTCGCAATAAACCCCATCAGGTCGCGGGGATAGATAGCGCAGCACCTCTTCGACCAGGACCGACTCGTGCTCGAACTCGGCCACGCGCGGCGTTGGTACCATGCGTCCCGTGCAAGTTTGCAGAAATCTTGCGATCAACTCGCAACTGGTGTGCAATTAGATGTATGGAAGTGTGGCCGTCCTTGCTTGACGATCCGGATGGCCGACCGTAGACTCCAGCCGCGTTTGGCGCAGGGATAACCGTGCTCAGGTACAAAGAAACCGAGGACATCGACGCTCGTTTCAGCGAGGTCGAGCGCGCGGTCACCGCGTGGCGCCAGTCGATCACGACCGCGAATCAAGTCGCGCGTACCGAGTTCAACAATCGGCTACGGATCTCGCTCATCCACCATGATGCCGCGCTCGAAGGCGAGGTGCTGAGCTACAGCGAGATCAAGGCCGCGGTCGATCCGAGCATCATCAGCGATCCGTCGCTCATTCCTTCCTACGAAGAGATCCGGCGGTTCGACGATGCCTGCAACTTCGCAGCCGAGCACGCGGCGAACAAGAAGAAGCAGTTCAAGCTCGACACGATCCGCGACATCTACTCGATCCTCGCGCCGGAGGAGAAGGCCAAGGGCCTGCCGTTCCGCAAGGAGAACCCGCTCCACCGGCTCTACTATCACGACATCGCGCCGCCCGAGAAGATCCTCCCGGCGATGCGCAAGCTCGGCGAGTGGATCGAAGATCCGCAGCTGCGCGAGATGCACGTGATCGAGCGCGTCGCCGCGCTGCACTCCAGATTCATGGCGATCTTCCCGTGGGCGAAGGAGAGCGGCCGCACGATCCGGATCGCGTCCAATCTGTTGTTGCAGGAAGAGGGCTACCCGATCGCGATCGTCCACTCGATCGATCGCCAGCGCTACTACGAGGCGCTGCGCGGCGATCACATGGCGCTCACGTCGCTGTATCTCGAGGCCGTGCAGACCACGGCCGAGACCGAGATGCGCGTGTACGAGGAAGCCGAGAAGGCCCCTCCGCCGAAGCGACGCAAGAAGGCCGGGACGGGCGGCTAAGTGTCGTGCGCGACGTGGTGGTCTCGCCGCACCTGACGATTCCAGGCGGCGAGCTGACGATGGCGTTCGCGCGGTCGGGCGGACCGGGTGGGCAGAACGTCAACAAGGTGTCGAGCAAGGTCGAGCTGCGCTGGAACGTGCGGACCTCGGCCGCGCTGTCCCAGCGCGATCGGGCCTGGCTCGTCGAGCAGCTCGGCTCGCGGCTCACCGGCGACGGCACGCTGATCGTGACGTCGACCGCGACGCGCGATCAGGGCAAGAACCGCGAGGACGCCGCCAGCAAGCTCGCGTTGATCGTGCGCGCCGCGCTCGAGCGCCCCACGCCGCGCCGCGCCACGCGGCCGACGCGCGGGTCGAAGCGTCGCCGTCTCGAGGGCAAACGCAGGCACTCCGAAATCAAGCAGAACAGGCGCTCCGTAGAGAGGTAAGCTCTGCGCCATCATGCGCGTGGCCGCCGCACTCCTGGTCCTTGCCGCATCTTCCGCGCACGCCGATCGCTCGACCGTGATGGCGCTCGGCCTCACCGGCGACGCGCGCGCGACCGGCGCGAGCTACTCGGCCGCGGGCGACAGCAACGACCTCGCGAAGCTCGGCGGTGCGCGCCTCACCCTCACGTTCGAGAGCGATCCGCTCGCGATCCCGCCGCCCGGCGGGCTCGCCGCCGACACGCGGCTCGTGCCCGAGCTGTTCACGGGATTTCTCGCCGACGACGTGCACGCGGAAGGCTTCGTCGGCGCCGGACTGCGCGCCGAGGCGCAGCTCGCGAGTCATCGCCACGCCCGCGCCATGCGCACCGGCATGTACGTCGCCGGCCGCGGGCTCGTCATCGGCGGGCACCAGGATGCCGCTGCCGAATTCGTGCTCGGTGAATACCTCGATCTCGCGCGTGGCAGGCGCTTCGGCTGGGAAGGCGGGGCGATGATGAGGCCCCGCAGCGACCAGAGCACGGATCGTTCACACGAGCTCGACACGATCGTCACGATCTATTACGGCTGGCGCTAGACCGGGCTTGGAACGCGCTAGCCGAGCCTCGGCGAGGCGTCTTCTCTGTAAGAGCGAGCGCTTCGCGAGCTCGATCATGCGAGGGGCTGGCCCTGAATAGGGACAGCCCCTAGAACCGCGCGGCCAGCCACCAGCGCAATTGCTTGCGGCGCTGGAAGCCGGGCAGCGCGCGGTAGGTGTCGAGCGCTTCCTGCCGCCACTTCTTCGCGGCGTCGTGATCCTTCGCGCGCTCGCAGACCGCGGCGAGCTTGCAGTAGCCCTCGAGACTCGACGTGTTGATCTTCACGTAGCGGCGATACGCTTCCTTCGCGTCGTCGAGGCTATCGGTCGCGGCGAGCGCGTCGCCGATCGCCAGATAGCCCGCGCCGTAGCGAACCTTGTCGTCCGCCGCGAGTGCGGCCGACAGCGGCTCGAGCGCGCGTTCGGGATGGCCCGTGCGCAGATGGGCGAGGCCGAGCAGGTAGCGCAGCTCGGCCGACTTCGGGTCGCGCTCGAGTGCCTGCTCGAGAAGCGGCACCGCGCGGGCAGGCCGCCGGCGATCGAGCCAGATTTCGGCGAGCTGCGCGCGTGCGACCGCGTTCGCCGGATTGAGCTCGACCTGCGTACGGAGATTGCGCATCCGGCGCGCCGACCTCGCGTACAGGTACCACCGCCGCGACGCGACGCCGATCACGGCGGTCGCGACGGCATACAGGAGGTAGTAGCTCCACCACATCGCAGGAGATCGACCGACGGCGAGGTCATGGTCGCACGAAATCGCGTAAGTGCCCGTGCTAAGCTCGACGGCAGGGCGATGTCATCGGGCCAAGGCGACGAGCCTCCGCGCGGTAGCTCGGCTCCCACGGCGCCGGGTAGACCGGCGCAGGAGACCCCGCAGCGGCTCGTCGTGCGCTCGCACGAATCCGGCGAGGGGTCCGCGGCGCTCGCGGCCTCGGATACCGCGGTCGCGGCGCGGGCATCCGCGAGCGACATCGGCCGGATCGATACCGATGCCGTGCCGCGCCTCGACAGGGGGTTGCTCGCCGATCTGGTCGGCGTGACGCTGTCGGGCCGCTACACGGTCAAGCGCAAGGTCGGGCAGGGCGGCATGGGCGCGGTCTACGAGGCGACGCACGCCGAGATCGGCGGGCGCTACGCGGTGAAGGTGCTGCTCGAGAAGTACGCGCAGCGCGAAGCGATCGTCGCGCGCTTGAAGCAAGAGGCGCAGCTCGCGACGTCGCTCGACAACGAGCACATCATTCGCGTGACCGATTTCGGCAACACCGACGACGGCCGCACGTACGTCGTGATGGAGTACCTCGAAGGCGAATCGCTCGCGGAGTGCCTCGCACGCGAGTCGATGCTCCCCGAGCAGCGCATCCTGCGCGTCGCGGCGCAGACCGCGTCGGCGCTCGCCGCCGCGCACGACAACGGCATCATCCATCGCGACATCAAGCCGGAGAACCTGTTCCTCCTCAAGCGCAAGGGCCAGGACTTCGTCAAGGTCGTCGACTTCGGCATCTCGAAGTCGCTGCGCTCGTCCGACGAGCAAGAAGAGCAGCCACGACTCACGCAGACCGGCATGGTGCTCGGCACGCCGCTGTACATGTCGCCCGAGCAAGCGCGCGGCGACGAGAACCTCGACCATCGCGTCGATCTCTACGCGCTCGGCGTGATCATGTACGAGGCGGCGAGCGGCCGCGTGCCGTTCTCGGGCACGAACTACCTGAGCGTGATCTCGCAGGTGCTCAACAACGAGCCCTCCCCGCTGCGCGAGCTCCGGCCCGAGCTCAGCGAGGAGTTCGAGGCGATCGTCCAGAAGGCGATGGCGAAGGAGCGCGAGCATCGCTATGCGAACGCGAACGCGATGCTCGCCGATCTCAACGCGGTGCTCGACGATCCGACGCGGTCGACCGAGCGCGCCAAGATCACCGGACCGCGCCGCTTGCTCGTGCGGCCGAAGATCCCGAAGCTCGCGTACGCGATCGGCGGCATCGGCGTGCTCGTCGGCGGCGTCGCGATCGCGGTCGTGGCGTTGATGGGCGGCGAGCCGAAGCCGGAGAAGAAGGCCGCGCCGGTCGCGACCAAGGCGATCGATGCCGGGTTCGCCGTCGCGGCGATCGATGCGGCACCTCCGAAACCGGACTACGAGACCATCAAGGTGCACATCGACTCGATGCCGACCGGCGCCGAGGTGATCGGCGAAGACGGCCGCGACTACGGCCCGGCGCCGCTCGACATCGCGGTCGTCGTCCAGAACGAGAAGCTCAAGCTGGTCGCACAGGCGCCCGGCTACGACGACGATCACTTCGCGATCAACCCGGTCGAACAGAAGGCGCAGAACGAGCCGGTCAAGATCAAGCTCAAGAAGGCGGTCGGACGCGCGCCGAACACGACGAAGATCCGCCCCGGAACCGGCAGCGGCGGCTCGGCGGGGCCCGCGCAGGATCAGACCGGCGGGACGTTTCATGGCAATCCGTTCGCCGGCAGCGGTAGTCTCCCGAAGCAGTGAGACTCGTCGCGCTCGCGCTGGTGGTCGTCGCGGTCGGAACCGCGCACGCGCAACCGTCGCGCGTGAAGGAGACCGGCTTCATCGGCAAGGACGTGCTCGTCCTCGAGATCGACGACTGCCGGCCGATGCCGCCGATGGACGACGACGCGAAGCGCCGGCTCGGCTCGGAGCACTACCAGCGCGGCGAGGTGCTGTTCGCGCAGGGCGATTACCCGGGCGCCGCCGACGAGCTGATCGCCGCGTACTGCATCTTCCCGTTCCCGACGATCCTCAAGGACATCGGTGAGACCTACCAGCGCCAGCTCGAGTACGCGAAGGCGCTCGCGTACTTCGAGCGCTACGTGCGCGACGTGCCGCCGGACGCCAAGCGCGCCGGCGCGTGCGATCTCGATCCGCAGGTCGACAAGGCGAACGTGCTCGCGCGCATCAGCGTGCTCGCGAAGCTGCCCGCGCGCATTCGCGTCAACACCGAGCCGGCCGACGCGCTTGTCACGCTGTCGAACGCCGCGGGCGTGGCGAAGAATCGCGAGAAGACCGGCCGCCAGCTCGAGGTGCCGGGCGGCACGTACGAGATGACGATCGAGCGCGCCGGGTTTCACACGCACACCGAGACGATCACCGCCGAGATCGGCCAGCCGTACACGTACTTCGTGCGGCTCGAGCCGCTCGAAGGCCGCGTGCACGTCCGCGTCGTGCCGGTCGACGCGAAGCTCTACCTCGACAAGAAGCCGATGGGGCAAGGTGCGTTCGACGCCGAGCTGCCGGGCGGCCACTACCAGCTGTATGCCGAGGCGCCCGACCACGTGCAGGTCACCCGCGACATCGAGGTCTTGCCCGATCGCGACTCGCAGATCGCGTTCGAGCTCAAGCCGCAGCCCGAGTACGGGCGCAAGCAGCTGCTCGGCTACGGCACGGTCGCGGCCGGCGCCGCCGGCGCGCTGCTCGTCGCTGCCCAGAAAAACACGCCGTTCTACAACGCGCTCGGCGTCGTCGGCGGCGTCGCCGGCGGCTTCCTCGGTATCTACTACGGCACGCCGAACGATCTCGCCCTCGGCCCGAGCTCGCTCACGATCACCGGCTCGCTCGCCGGCGGCGTGCTCGGTGGCGCGCTCGCCGCGACGATCACGAACCAGTACGACAGCAGCACGCTGTCGCCGGGCATCGGCGCCGGGCTCGTGCTCGGAGCCGGTGCGGCGTACTACATCGGCAGCCAGACCCACCTGAGCGCCGGCGACGCCGCGATCATCAACTCGGGCGCGCTGTGGGGCACGGTCTCGAGCTCGCTGTTGTCGCTGAGCTTCAACGCGAGCCCGCAGATCAGCGGCTCGATCGTGCTGTCCGGGCTCGGCGTCGGCACGATCGGCGGCGTGCTGCTGCAGCGCTACTTCACGATCAGCCGCGGCCACGCCGCGCTGATCGACGCGAGCGGGCTGGTCGGTGTGGTCGGCGGGCTCGCCACGCTCAGCGTGTTCGCGCGCGCGAACGGCCTCGGCGTGCAGAACGACGA
>Ga0335083_10000449_pt1 | contig 63739 bp, 65 predicted proteins | sample Lox_Sample_42_FD_206716 | JGI IMG/M metagenome (GOLD analysis project Ga0335083, IMG submission 206716) | Soil microbial communities from Loxahatchee National Wildlife Refuge, Florida, United States - Lox_Sample_4.2 | ecosystem: Environmental > Terrestrial > Soil > Wetlands | place: USA...
CGCCGCCGTCGCCGCCTCGGACTCGATCGCGAGGTCCGCGAGCACGTTCCGCATCGCCGGCTGATCCACCAGCAGCGCCCCGAACGCCGAGCGGTGGCGCGCGTGGTGGATCGCCTCGACCGTGCCCCGCCGCATCCCTGTGGTGCCGCCGAGCAGGCAGTCGAGCCGGGTGTGGTTGACCATCCGGATGATGGCGGGGACCCCGCGTCCCTCCTCGCCGATCAACCGCCCGTGGATCCCGTGGAACTCGACCTCGGACGACGGCAGCGACCGCGTCCCGAGCTTGTCCTTGAGTCGTTGGAACTCCATCCCTGGGCCACGCTCGACCAGGAAGCACGACAGCCCGGCGGGAGCCTGCGCCAGCACCAGGAACACGTCGCACGGCGGATACGAGCAGAACCACTTGTGTCCGTGGATCTCGTACACGCCGTCGCCGACCGGCTCGGCGCGGGTGATGTTGGCGCGGACGTCCGAGCCTCCCTGCTTTTCCGTCATCGCCATTCCGGCCAGCGCGCCGCGCTCGTAGTCCGGGAGCGTCAGCCTCGGTTCCCAAAGCGCCGCCAGATCCGGCGCCCCGTCGCGGAGCGCCGGCACCGCCGCGTACGTCATCGAGACCGGACACATCACGCCGGCGTTGGCATTGCCATAGAGCATGAACAGCGTCGCCCGCACGACGTGCGCGCCCGTGGCCACCGAACGCCACGGGAGGCTGTGGATCTCACGCTCGACCGCGCCGCCGAGGAGCGCGTGCCACGACGGGTCGAGCTCAACCTCGTCGGTCCGGTTGCCGTAGCGGTCGTGCGTGCGGAGGATCGGTGCGTTGCGCTCCGCGCGCCGGCAGTGCTCGAGCGCTTCGACGCCCCCGCCGAACGCGCCGGCCTCGCGGGCGCGGTCGATGCCCCACCCGCCGCCCTCGCGCTCGAGCCCCTCCCGCAGCGCGAGATCGATGTCGAACAGATTGACGGGCTGGAGCGGTGGCGCCTGGTTCCGGACCTCGCGCGCCGGGTTGGTGACGTCGACGGTCGCCATGTGAATCGGGATTCACATGGTACCCGAGACGTGCGCGATGTCAACGCAGGCGCCGCGGACGGCCGCGCATCCGCTCGAGGCCGGTCCGCTTCCGTCCCTCACTCGGATGGGGGTCCTGGGGCGTGCGTGCGCGCTCACGGGCGTTGTCCTCACGCGCGCGCTCTCGATCCTCGGTCAGCCCGACCTCGTAGAACACGAGGCTAGTCGCCAGCACGAGCCCGAGCGCGACCAGCACGAACGCGAGGTTCTGGCCAAGGCCGCCGCTGAAGGCGAACGCGCAGGCGATGCCGAGCACGACGAGCCCGCCGGCGGAGCCGAAGCCGATGACGCGAGATCGTCGGCTCATGCGGCTCCGCCGGGGTGGGGTAGTGCTTCGTTACTCCTCGCCGTCCATGTCATCGGGGACGTCGAGCTCGGCGAGCTCGTCGACGAACCCGATCGACGATCGGCCGTCGCCGATGCCCTCGAGATCGGACAGGTCAGGCTCGGGCCCACCGAAGCCGGTGAGGCCCTCGCCGTCGGTCAGCCCGAGCTCGGCCGCGAGATCGTCGTGGTCGAGCAGGCCGACGTCATCCATCCCGCGCGGCAGCGGCTCGGAGGGCTCGATCTCGATCCGGCGGTAGCGCTTGAGTCCGGTCGCGGCCGGAATCAGCTTGCCGATGATCACGTTCTCCTTGAGCCCGACGAGCCGGTCGATCTTGCCCTCCAGCGCCGCGTCAGTGAGCACCTTGGTGGTCTCCTGGAACGACGCTGCGGACAGGAACGAGTCGGTGTTGAGCGACGCCTTGGTGATCCCGAGGATGATCTCCTCGGCCTGGGCGGCCTCGCCGCCGGCCTCGATCACGGCCTTGTTGACGCGTCCGTACTCCTGGCGGTCGACGAACTGCCCCGGGAGCAGCTCGGTGTCGCCCTTCTGGTCGACCCGCACCCGCTTCATCATCTGGCGGACGATCAGCTCGATGTGCTTGTCGTCGATGTCGACGCCCTGGGAGACGTAGACCTCCTGGACCTCGCGGACGAGGTACATCTCGGTCTCGGTCCGCCCCCGGACGGCGAGGAGCTCAGCCGGGTACAGCGATCCCTCGTTGAGCTGCGTGCCCGGCTCGATCTTCTCGCCCTCGTCGACGAACAGGCGGGTCCGGCGCGGGAACGTGTTCCGATGCTCCTCGCCGGAATCGTCGGTTATCACGACCGTGACGGCCTTATCGGACTCCTCGATCGACACCTTGCCGCCGATCTCGGCGATCTTCGCCAGCCCCTTGGGCTTGCGCGCTTCGAACAGCTCGACCACCCGCGGCAGACCGTGCGTGATGTCCGCGCCGGCGACGCCGCCGGTATGGAACGTACGCATGGTCAGCTGCGTGCCCGGCTCGCCGATCGACTGCGCGGCGATGATCCCGACCGCGTCGCCGATCTGGGCGAGCTTGCCCGTCGCCAGCGACCGCCCGTAGCAGGCCTGGCAGACCCCGGTCGGGGCCTCGCACTTGAGCACCGAGCGCACCGGGACGGTGATCACGGTGCCCTTCTCGGTGTCGTCATGCCAGGACTCGACGAGATCGGCGAGCTCGGCCCGGTCGATCTCCTTGCCCTTCTCGACGATCACCCGGCCGCGCTTGGTCGTGACGTCCTGGGCTGCGATCCGCCCGATCAGGTTGCCGTTCGGCTCACCCGTCGGACGCAGGCCACGGCTGTCCGGACCGGCGTCGAGCTTCGACACCGGCATGTCGATGTACTCCTCGGTGCCGCAGTCCTCCTGGCGGATGATCACGTCCTGGGAGACGTCGACCAGACGCCTCGTCAGGTAGCCCGAGTCGGCGGTACGGAGGGCCGTGTCCGCGAGTCCCTTGCGGGCGCCGTGGGTCGAGATGAAGTACTCGAGCACCGTCAGGCCCTCCTGGAAGGAGGCCTTGATCGGCCGCTCGATGATCTCGCCCTTCGGATTGGCCATCAGCCCGCGCATGCCGGCCAGCTGCCGGATCTGCGAGAACGACCCGCGGGCACCGGAGTTGGCCATCATGTAGATCGGGTTCAGCTCATCGAGGTGGTCGTACAGCGCCTGCCCCACCTCGTTCGTGGCGCGATCCCACAGGCCGGTGACCGCCTCGTGGCGCTCCTCCTGGTTGATCTCGCCGTTGTCGTACTGAGCCTCGATCGCCTCGAGCTCGGTCTCGTACCGCGCCAGGATCTCCGGCTTGGTCGGCGGTGTCTGCACGTCGTTCTTGGAGATCGTCACACCCGCCTGGGTGGCGAAGTGGAAGCCGACGTCCTTGAACGCGTCGAGTACCTGCGAGATCGTCGGCGCGCCGTACAGCTGCACGAGGTCGTCGACGAGCCGCGTCGTGTCCTTCTTCTTCATCGAGCGGTTGACGAACTCATACGTGCTGGGGTCGAACCCGTCGCCGAGCGCCTCGGCCAGCGCCCGCTCGATCCGGTCGTTCCACAAGATCCGTCCGACCGTGGTCAGCACGTGGCCGCCCTCACGCCCGAGCGGCCGGTACTCGGCCAGGTCGTGGAGCTTGACCACGCCGTGCTCGTAGGACCACTCCGCCTCCTGGGCGGTGCGGAACACGTGCGGGCGCGGCTCGTGGGTTGCCGGATCGATCTTCGAGAGCTCCTCGCCCTCGGGGCCGTACGTGAGGTAGTAGGCGCCGAGCACCATGTCTTGCGACGGAGTCGCCAGCGGCGCCCCGTGCGCGGGGGACAGGATGTTGTTGGCGGACAGCATCAGGATCCGCGCCTCGGCCTGGGCCTCGGCTGACAGCGGCAGGTGGACCGCCATCTGGTCGCCGTCGAAGTCCGCGTTGAACGCGTGACACACGAGCGGGTGGACCTGGATCGCCTTGCCCTCGACCAGCACCGGCTCGAACGCCTGGATGCCGAGACGGTGGAGCGTCGGCGCGCGGTTCAGCAGCACCGGGTGCTCGTGGATGACCTCCTCGAGCACATCCCACACCTCGGGGATCATCGAGTCGACCATCTTCTTGGCCGCCTTGATGTTCTGCGCCGACTTGCGCTCGACGAGCCGGGCCATGATGAACGGCTTGAACAGTTCGAGCGCCATCAGCTTCGGCAGCCCGCACTGGTGCAGCCGCAGCGACGGCCCGGACACGATCACCGAGCGGCCCGAGTAGTCCACGCGCTTGCCGAGCAGGTTCTGGCGGAACCGGCCCTGCTTGCCCTTGAGCATGTCGGACAGCGACTTCAGCGGGCGGTTGCCCGGACCGGTGACCGGACGGCCGCGGCGGCCGTTGTCGAACAGCGCGTCAACCGCTTCCTGGAGCATCCGCTTCTCGTTGTTGACGATGATCTCGGGCGCGCCGAGGTCGAGCAGCCGCTTGAGGCGGTTGTTGCGGTTGATGACGCGACGGTAGAGGTCGTTCAGGTCCGAGGTGGCGAACCGGCCACCGTCGAGCTGGACCATCGGGCGCAGCTCCGGCGGGATCACCGGCACCGCCTCGAGGATCATCATCTCGGGCTTGTTGCCCGAGTGCAGGAACGCGGAGACGACCTTCAGCCGCTTGACCGCGCGGGCCTGCTTCTGGCCCTTGGCCGTCTTGACCTGATCCTGTAGGTCGGCGGCCTCCGCGTCGAGGTCGACCTGCTGGAGCAGGTCGCGCACCGCCTCAGCGCCCATGCCTCCGCGGAAGTACTCGCCGAAGCCGTACGGCGACCCGAACCGGTCCTTTAGCTCACGGAACGTGGTCTCGTCGTTGACGACGTCCTTGGGCTTCATCGTCTTGAACAGGTCCCACACCTGGCGCATCCGCTCGGCGGCGTCCTCGATGTAGGCCTCGGTGTCGTCGATGTCGGCCTGGAGGCTCTTGCGCAGGTCCTTGAGCATCTTCTCGCGCTCCTCGTCGGAGAGCTTCGAGATGTTCACGCCGAGCGACTCGGCCCACATATGGTCGTCGTCGGAGAAGTCGCGGCCGGTCTTGCCGCTCTGGAGGTGCTCCTCACGGCGAGCCAGCGACTCCTTGAGCTCGAGCATCCGCTCTTCCTTCTCGGCCGCGTAGGCATCGAGCACCTTGTTGACCTCGCCCTCGAGCTGGTCCAGATCCTTGGCCCGAGCCTCATCGTCGACCCAGGTCACGATCGAGGCGGCGAAGTACAGCACCTTCTCGAGCTCCTTCGGAGCCATGTCGAGCAGGTAGCCGATCCGGCTCGGGACGCCCTTGAAGAACCAGATGTGCGACACGGGCGCGGCCAGGTCGACGTGGCCCATCCGCTCGCGGCGAACCTTCGAGCGGGTGACCTCGACGCCGCACCGCTCGCACACGATCCCCTTGTAACGGACGCGCTTGTACTTACCGCAGTAGCACTCCCAGTCCTTGGTCGGACCGAAGATGCGCTCGCAGAACAGGCCGTCCTTCTCGGGCTTGAGCGTCCGGTAGTTGATCGTCTCCGGCTTGGTTACCTCCCCCGAGCTCCATGAGCGGATCTGCTTGGAGGAGGCCAGACCGATCTCGATCGCGTCGAAATTGTTGATGTCGATCAAATTGATCCCTTCTTCTCTTTAGAAATCTCGTGGGGTCGGCGGGCGGGCGTCGCTGGATCAGTCCTCATCCAGGACGCCCTCGGCCTCGCCGGCCGGAACTTCGTCATCGATCATCGAGTCATCGTCGCTGGAGAAGTCCTCGTCCTCGAGGTCCTCGCCCGGCTCGATGTCGGCCTCGTCGTCTTCGGCCTCATCCTCGGATGCCTCCGCCGAGTCGTCGGCTTCGCTCTCGGTCGCCTCGTCTGCGGCCGCGCCGTCGGTGGCGCGCACGCCGCTGAGGTCGATCCCGAGCTCCTCGGCCGCGCGCAGGAGGTCGTCGTCCTCCTCACGCATCTCGGCGCGCTCGCCCTCCTCGGAGACCACGTTGACGTCGAGCGCCAGCGACTGCATCTCCTTGAGCAGGACCTTGAACGACTCGGGAATCGACGGCTCGGCGATGTTCTCGCCCTTGACGATCGCCTCGTAGGCCTTGACGCGCCCGACGGTGTCGTCGGACTTGATCGTGAGCATCTCCTGGAGGGTGTAGGCGGCGCCGTACGCCTCGAGCGCCCACACCTCCATCTCTCCGAATCGCTGTCCGCCGAACTGTGCCTTGCCGCCCAGCGGCTGCTGGGTGACGAGGGAGTACGGGCCGGTCGAGCGGGCGTGGATCTTGTCGTCGACGAGGTGGAGCAGCTTCAGGATGTACATGTAGCCGACCGTGACCTGCTCTTCGAACGGCTCGCCGGTGCGACCGTTGAACAGCGTCGTCTTGCCCGAGGCCTGATCGCCCTCGCGCCGGCGCTTGTCGACATCCATCTTGATCCGGCCCTCGTGCTCGTCCTGCCAGCGAACGAGCGCCTCGTCCACGTCGCGCACGGTGGCGCCGTCGAACACCGGCGTGGCGATGTACACCTTTCCGCCGTCGTCGTGGGCCTCCTTGTATGCCTGCGAGCCGTCGTCGTACCAGCCGTTGGCCGCGACCCACCCGAGATGCGTCTCGAGAATCTGGCCGAGGTTCATGCGGCTCGGCACACCGAGCGGGTTGAGGATCACGTCGACCGGCGTGCCGTCCTCGAGGAACGGCATGTCCTCGACGTCGACGATCTTCGAGATCACGCCCTTGTTGCCGTGGCGTCCGGCGAGCTTGTCGCCCTCGGCGATCTTGCGCTTCTTCGCCACGAACACGCGGACGAGCTCGTTGACGCCGGGCGGCAGGTCGTCGCCCTCGTCGCGGCTGAACGTCTTGACGTCGATGACGACGCCGCCCTCACCGTGGGGGACCTTGAGCGAGGTGTCGCGGACCTCGCGCGCCTTCTCCTTGAAGATCGCGCGGATCAGCTTTTCCTCGGCGGTCAGCTCGGTCTCGCCCTTCGGCGTGACCTTCCCGACCAGCAGATCGCCCGAGCCGACCTCGGCGCCGATGCGGACGATGCCGCGATCGTCGAGGTTGCGCAGGGACTCCTCCGAGCGGTTCGGGATGTCGCGGGTGATCTCCTCGTCGCCGAGCTTGGTCGTGCGGGCGTCGATCTCGTACTCCTCGATGTGGATCGAGGTGAGCTCGTCGTCCTTGACGATCCGCCGGGACAGGATGATCGCGTCCTCGAAGTTGTAGCCCTCCCAGGACATGAAGGCGACCAGCAGGTTCTTGCCGAGCGCCATCTCGCCGGCGTCGGTCGCGGAGCCATCGGCCAGCACGTCGCCGTCGCCGACCTTGACGCCCACGTCGACGATCGGCTTCTGGTGAATCAGCGTGCCCTGGTTGGAGCGCATGAACTTCTGGAGCAGGTACTCGTCATGGCCGCCGCCGTCCTGGTCGACGACGATCTGCTCGGCGTCGACGTAGGAGACGGTGCCGCCGCTCCTCGCCACCACCACGTCGCCGGTGTCGATCGCCGCGCGACGCTCCATCCCGGTGCCGACCAGCGGGGCGTCGGTGACCAGCAGCGGCACGGCCTGGGCCTGCATGTTCGAGCCCATCAGCGCCCGGTTGGCGTCGTCGTGCTCGAGGAACGGGATCATTGCGGTCGTCACCGACCAGATCTGCTCCGGCGAGACGTCGATCAGGTCGACTTCGTCCGCCGCGACGGTCACGTACTGGCCCGCCTGAGTCCGGCAGAGAATCTCGTCGCCGCTCAGATGACCCCTGTCGTCGACCGGGGTGTTCGCCTGGGCGATGATCCGCTCCTCTTCCTGGGTGGCGTCGAGATGGAGGATCTCGTCGGTGACCTTGCCGTTCTTCACGACGCGGTATGGAGTCGTCACGAACCCGTGCTCGGACACCTCCGCGTAGGAGGACAGCGACCCGATCAGGCCGATGTTCGGCCCTTCCGGGGTCTCGATCGGGCACATGCGGCCGTAGTGGGTCGGGTGCACGTCGCGCACCTCGATCGGCGCGCGCTCCCGCGTGAGACCGCCGGCGCCGAGGGCGGACAGCCTCCGGCGGTGCCTCAGTCCGGCCAACGAGTTCGTCTGGTCCATGAACTGGGACAGCTGGCTGGACCCGAAGAACTCCTTCAGCGCCGCGACGACCGGGCGAATATTGACGATCGTCTGAGGCGTGATCGTGTCGGCGTCCTCGGTGGTGAGGCGCTCGCGCACGACGCGCTCCATCCTGTACAGGCCGATTCGGAACGCCTCCTGGATCAGCTCGCCGACGGTGCGCAGGCGGCGGTTGCCGAAGTGCTCGTACTCGTCGAGGTGATCCTGGATCGGCTCGCGCGGCAGGGACAGCGCCTCGGCGGCGTAGTCCTTGGTGTCCACACCGTCGTCCTCGGGCATCCCGAGCAGACGCGGCAGCGTGATCAGCTCACGGACCAGCGCGATGATGTCGTCGTGGGTGAGGGTGCGGGTCTCGAGGTCGATGTCGAGGTTCAGGCGCGAGTTCAGCTTGTAGCGGCCCACGCGCGTGAGGTCGTACCGCTTCGGATCGAAGAACAGCTGGTTGAGCAGCGACCGTGCGGCGTCGACCGAGGGCGGCTCGCCGGGACGCTGCTTCTTGAACAGCTCGATCAGCGAGCCCTCCTCGCTGCGGACCATCTCGGGGTCCGCGTCAAGGGTCAGCCGGATGTAGAGCGAGTTGTCGAAGAGATTCAATATCTCCTCGTCCGACGCGTAGCCCATCGCGCGCAGCAGCACCGTCACGGGGAGCTTCCGCTTGCGGTCGATGCGGACGTAGACGCGGCCCTTCTTGTCGATCTCGAGCTCGAGCCACGACCCGCGCGCGGGCATCAGGTTCGCGATGAACACCTGCTTCTCGCGATCCTTCGGCTCCATGACGTAGGCGCCGGGGGAACGGACCAGCTGCGTGACCACGACGCGCTCGGTGCCGTTGATGATGAACGTGCCGCGTTCGGTCATCCATGGGAAATCGCCCATGAACACGGACTGCTCGCGGATCTCGCCCGTCTCCCGGTTGATGAACGCGACCGTGACGGTCAGCGGCCGGGCATAGGTCAGATCCTTCTCGCGGCATTGCTCGAGGTCGGCAACGGGCTCGTCGAAGGTGAAATCGCCGAACTGGACGGCGAGATTGCCGGTGTAGTCCTCGATCGGCGAGATGTCGTCGATCGTCTCCCGCAGGCCGCCGCCATCCGGGTCGGTCAGCCATGAGAAGGACCTGCGCTGGATATCAATTAGGTTGGGGACTTCAAGGACCTTGTTCAGACGCGCGAAGCTCCGGCGCGTCCGGGGGGCGTGAGTGGTTGCCAAGACGGCGACTCCTCGGAACGGTCGAGAGGGAGGTAGGTCAGCGCTTCTCGAGGCACGTACTTCCCCACGAAGCGCGACCATCAAAGATAGCACAGGGCAACGATGCCCTGCGGAGGGACGCTCAGCTCTCACGGACCCCGCCCTCGGATCGCCGCGTATGTGGCGCGGCGCCGCTGTATTCGGGCGGCTGCGGCTATTGGCTGACCGGCGCAGTGTAGGGGCTGCGAGCGTTTCCGGCAAGCCCGTGCGAGATGCGGTGCGGTAGCGGTCCGCGGTCGCTCGCACCCCGCGGCCGTCCGCGCCGCGGGCGAGTCTGCTCCCGGGGCGCCGTGCCGTTACGGGATACACCACACCCCCGCACATCTGCGGTAGGCCCGCCGGTACTTTTCGCCAGCAATCCCCAACAGGCGGTAGATTTCCCCGCAGTTGGACGCAATTGGGCGTCGGTGCCCGTGACGTAACGAGGGGGAAAACATGCGGGTTGCACGACTTGGTTTTGCGCGAGCGTCCCTCGCGGTGGGAGTGGTGCTCGGCCTCACGGCGTTCGGCGGAGCGACGGCGGCTGCGTGGCCGGGCCAACAGGGAATGGTCAAGCGGTCGAAGCTCAAGCACGCGTTCGAGGTGACCGTCGCCCCCGCCTACGCCACCGCCGGGCTCCCCACGACGTTCCAGGTGACGATCGCGAACACCTCTGCGCAGACCACGATGCTGCGCTCGGTCCAGGTCACTCCACCGGCCGGGTTCACGGTGGCGCACCCGAGCCCTACGGCTCCCCTGCGAAGCAAGACGTTCGTGCACAAGCGGACGCTGTCGCTCCACCAGATCTCGCTGAAGCCCGGGCACAAGCTGGAGTTCAACGTGACCGCGACCGCGCCGACCACATGCGGCAGCGGCACGCCGGTGCGCTGGACCTCGCGCGCTTTCCAGGGATCGAGCCCCGCGGGTCCGCAGCTGACGTTCCAGAGGGCCGGCAGCACCGTGGGCGTCACCGTGGTCTGCCCACAAGTCTCGACGTGCGCCGCGTCTGGACCGGCCTGCTCGACGACCGTGAAGACCTCGGTGAGCTCGTATGGCGTCACGTCCAACGCGGCGGCCGGCACGCTCGAGGGGACGCTTAACGTCGGCAGGGAGCTGAAGTGCGGCGCTTACCGATTCCGCGACCCGAACTGGTACGGCACGGCGGTCACGCCACCGGCGAGCGGGTTACCCCCCGGCGCGCCTCCGATCGTCGACCAGGTGTCCTACACGATCTTGAACGCCAGCTCGCAGGGTCTCGGGTTCTGTCTCGGGGCGCTGTATGACTTCCCGACCGCCTCCGGCGCGATGGCTCCGGCCAGAAAGTTGCCCAACGGCAAGCGGGGGTTCATCGGGCTGCTTCCGATGTGCACTCCCGCGAGTCCGCCGTGCATCTCGAGCATCTCGCAGCAGCCCGACAGCAACGCCAAGAGCGGCTCCGACGCGGTCATGATCATCCAGATCCCCGAGCAGGGCGACCCCTGGGGAGCCGGCTAGGTTGCACTGAGCGCGAGCACCGGCGCGGGCATCCGCTCGATCTTCAACTGGGCCATGATCGCGTCGCGTTCAAGAAGGACGTCCGCGTCCGCCAGGCCGAGCGCCGCCAGCACGTCGATCGTCGCCGCGATGTCGTACGCGGCCCGTCGTTCGCGCGCCGTGGCCAGCGCGGACGTCAACGCATCCTGAGCGGCAGCAATCCGCCCGAGCCGCGCCAGCGCGATCCCTGTCACGCGCTCCAACCACTGGCGATGCCGGTCCGTCGCCTCTAGCTCCTGGCCGGCGATCCCAAGCCCTCGTTGCGGATCCCCGGCGAACGCCTCGGCCTCGGCGATCAGGACCTGCGCGAAGTCCGCGTACGCGTCCATCCTGAACCGGCGCAGATCGGACGTCGCGGCCTCGAGCACGGACAGGCCCTCCGCGCAATCCCCTCGCCGCACCGCCAACCGCCCCAGGAGCACGTCGACGAACGCCACCGCCTGTCGCTCCTGCGTGCCGCTCCAGACGCGCCGGGCGCGCTGCAGATGTTCCTCGGCGTCCTCGAACCGGCCCTGGTCGGACAGGATTTCGCCGACGTTGCACTCGGTCCGGGCGACGTCCGAAGGGGTGCCGGCGCGTTCGCTGCACTCGCCCGATCGGCGGTACAGGTCGATCGCCGCGTCCCACCGCCCTTCGAAGTAGGCGAACATGCCCAGGTTGTTGAGCACCGCGGCCTCCCGCTCGAGATCGCCGAGCCGCTCGTAGATCTCCAGGGCCCTGTCGGAATGGGTCGCCTCCTCTGGCCGACCGGACTCGATCAGGGCCCAGTCGAGCCCGTAGCACGCGTGGGCCAGCGCGGGCAGCTCACCCACGGACTCCGCCTCGGCGATCGCCTCGCGGCACGCCGATATGGCCTCCGCCCAGCGGCCCTGGCGGTTGCGCACTCCTCCCAGATTCGAGCGGATTCTCGCTCGCCACGCCGTGGCCTCCGGACCCTCTATATCGGCCAGGCACCGGAATCCACGGTTCAGCCAGCGCACCGCGGCCGTGAGCGCCTCGCTCCGCGACGCGACCTCCGCGTGGCGATCGCAGAGTCGGGCCTGGGCGATCGGATCGTCGAGCACGAGCCGCCGGGCCTCGGTCAGAGCGCGGCCGGCCGCTGACGGCTCGCCGACGTAACGAAGCTCCTCGCCAAGCTGCTCCCATGCTTCAGCGAGGGCGCGCGCGTCAGCGGAGCCGTCCGCTCGTCCCGAGTCGATCGCGCGGCGATACAGCCGGACCGCGTCAGCGTGCGAGGACCGCTCGGTGGCGCGCTTGGCGGCCAGCATCGCGTACCGGTACGCGCGGGCGTGGTCTCCGGCGAGAGCGAAGTGGTTGGAGAGCACGGCAGGCCCGGCGTCGAGATCGCTCTCCTGCTCGCGCTCGAGCCTCAGCCCGACCGCCTCGTGGAGCTCGCGCCGGAGCTTGAAAGGGAGGCTCCGATAGGCCACCTCCTGTAGCGCCGGCCTGAGAAAGCGCACGAGTCCATCGCCGTCGCGGGCGAACACGGTGCAGAGCCGGTCCCAGAACCGCGCGTCGGGCGCCGGTATGTCCGGAGAGAGGACGTCTGACAGACGCCGCGGATCGAATGACATGCCGAGCACGGCCGCGCGGCGTACGACGGCGCCGTCGCGCCGATCGAGCGCGTCGATCCGGGCCATCGCCGCCGCCTCGAGGCTGTCAGGCAGTTGATCGCGTTCCCCGGCGCCGGCGGCCGCGAGCAGGTCTAGCAGGAACTGCGGGCTCCCCCCGGACCGCTCGACGGCAAGCTCGACGACGTGCGGAGGGAGATGCTCCGCTTCGAGCGTGGAGGTCGCGAGCGCCTGCGTGTCTTCCCGCGTGAGCGGCCCGAGCTCGATCCGTTCGTGCGGGCGACTCGTCAGAACGAGGCCGCCCGGAACGTCGCGGCGTGTGACCAGGACGACCCACGCTGACGATTCGAGCTCGAGCGACAGCGCCTGGAACAGCGCCGCCGATGCAGCATCCATCAAATGCGCCTGCTCGACCTGCACGATCGTCGGCACGACGAGAACGCGGCCGAGCGCGCGGAGCACGACTTCGTGAAGCTTGGCCGCGCGAGACGTCTCGGCGAGCTGCTCGACTTCTCTCGACGGCGGAATCTCGACATCAAGGACGATCGCGATCAGCGAAAGCCAGGGGATCAGGTCGGGGTGCTCGGCTTGGATCTCCGCGCGCAGCCGTTCGGCCACGACTTGCTCGGGGGCGTCCGAGCCCACGCCGAGGAGCTGGCACAACAGCCCGCGCCAGACCGAATAGGGCGTGTCGCGCGTGTACACCTCGCAGCCGACATGGAGCTCGGTCATCCCCGCGCCGATCCTCGATGCCTCAACCAGTAGTCGTGACTTGCCGCTCCCGGTCTCCCCCACCAGCTCGATGAGGGAACCCGAGCCCCGGCGCCCGCGCTCGATCGCAGACTCGAGCTGGTCGAGCTCGGCCCGCCGGCCGACCAGCGGCAGCTCGAGCCGTATTGCTCCTTCGGAGGCGCCGCGGGTCGGCGGACCAACATCCCACGCCTGGACCGGCCTCGACTTGCCCTTGACCAGGAACGGCGCGAGGTTGATCTGCGCGAAGCTCGTCTTCGCACCGCGCAGGACGTCTCCTGTCGCGTAGATGTGGCCGGGCGGCGCCTTCGCCATCAAACGTGCCGCGAGGTTCACCGTGTCTCCCATCACGGCGTACCAGCGTCGATAGTCGGGCCCGACCTGGGCGGTGAAGACCGGCCCACGATGGACGCCGACGCGGACTGGCAACGGCGGCCGGGCGGCGACGATGTGGCGGAGCGCGAGCAGCATCCGCTCCTCGTCATCACCCACCACCCGCGGGGCGCCGGCGCTCAGCCGGATCTTCAGGCCGTCCGAGGCGATGTCCGAGTCGAGAAAGCACACGTTGTAGCGCTCGACGGCCTCCTGGACGAGCCGCACGACCTGGTCCAACCGACTCCCTGCGCCAGCTGGCCCCTCACGGGCGACCACGTCATCGAGCCCGCCGAAATGGAGGAACGCGATCGCAGCCGTACGATGCTCGGGAGCCGTCGATCCGCTGCGCAGGTACGCCCGGACCGCGACCGGCAGAAAGCGTTCGACGACCTCCTCGCTCGGGGTCGGAAGCGCGTTCGGAGGCTTCCATTCTCTGGCCTTCGGCGATCGGGCGAGCACGAACCCGGGGCCGGCCTGGGCCCCCACGCAGCTCCGCGGGAGCACCCGGGCCGTCTCGGCGCTGATCAGGATCTGACCCGCGGTCGCTGCCGCCTCCAGGGCGACGACCTTCGTCGTTCCCTCGCCGCCGATCACGAACTCGCGGTGAGAGTCGCCGACGACGAGCATCGCGTACTCGCCGCTGTGGATTCCCACAGACATACGCAGCACGACGTTGCTGTCTCCGCTGCGGACCCGGCCGACCTCGCGGAGCCTGCGCCGCATCGCCGCGGCGCAGGCGCACGCCCGAAGCGCATGCTGCTGGTTGCGCTGCTGGTCGTAGAACAGCAGCACCATCGCATCGCCGCCGAATTTCACGAGCGACCCGCCGCGCCCGTACGCCTCGGCCAGTAACGCCGTGAAGCAGGCATTGATCAGGTCGACGAGCTGCTCGCCCCCTTCGTTGCCGCGCCGGGCGAGCCGCTCCGACAGGCGAGTGAACCCCGAGACGTCGGCGAACACCACCGTGCACTCGACCGTCTCAGATAGGACGTCGATGGGTCGCGCCAGCCGGGCCAGCAGTGCCTCCGGCACGAATGGAGCCAGCGTTCCGGTGTCGGGGTGCACCTGCAAGCAGAGCCCTCGTTGAGCAGGTGGCCATCCCGCCGATCGGGACGGCTCGCGGCAAGTCTAGGGGGTGCGCGGGCCACCTCCAGCCCGGCGCAAGCCGAGTTAATTTGACCGAAAGCGCCGGCGCTGGACGGGCGCCGGCGCGTTACGGACGCGGTCCTACTTCAGGTCGACGGTGGCGCCGGCTTCCTCGAGATCGGCCTTGAGCTTGTCGGCCTCGGCGCGATCGATCCCCTCCTTGACGGGCTTCGGCGCCTCGTCGACGAGCGCCTTGGCCTCCTTGAGACCGAGGCCGGTGGCGGCGCGCACGACCTTGATCACCTGGATCTTCTTGTCCCCGGCCGCCTGGAGCACCACGTCGAACGCGGTCTGCTCCTCGGCCTCCTCGCCACCGCCGTCCGCCGCCCCGCCTGCGCCGGGAGCCGGGACCGCCGCGACAGCCGCGGTCGCGGACACGCCGAACGTCTCCTCGAGCGCCTTGATGCGCTCGGACAGTTCGAGGACGGAAATTGACTTGAGTTCGTCGATCCATTCTTGGGTGCTGGGCATGGTTCCTCCTTAAGCGTCGGACGGCTGGTTGTCCGACGCTGATTCCGGTTCAGTTTCTTCAGGCGCGGCCTCGGGTTCCGCTGCCGCTTCGGGCTCCGGTTCCGCTGCCGCCTCGGGCTCCGGTTCCATTGCCGCCTCGGGCTCCGGTTCCGCTGCCGCCTCGGGCTCCGGTTCCGCTGCCGCCTCGGGCTCCGGTTCCGCGGCGGCCTCGGGCTCGGGCTCCGCTGCCGCCTCGGGCGTCGCAGCCGCCTCAGGCTCAGGCTCCGGCGTCACAGCCGCCTGAGGCTCCGGAGCCGCCGGGGCCTCACCGCTCACGAGCCCCTGCTCGGCAATCTGCTGGAGCTGCATGGCGAGCCCGGCGATCAGCGCATTGAGCGTACGCACGAGCCCGGTGAGCGGCGACGCGATCACGCCGACGAGCTGGGCATTCAGCACCTCACGTGCCGGGAGGCGAGCGATCGCGCGCACATCGTCGGCGCTCAGCGCCGCGCGATCCATGAAGCCGCCCTTGAACTCGAGCGTGTGCATCGTCCGGGCCGCGTCGTTGAGGGCCTTGGCCGCGAGCGCGGCGTCGCCCGAGACGAACGCGAGCGCGGTCGGCCCCTCGAGCAGTGCCTTGAGTGCCTCGGCGCCGGCCTCGTCGGCGGCGCGCTCGGACAGTGAGTTCTTGACGATCCGGAACTTGGTGCCGGACTCGCGCAGCTTCGCCCGCAGCTCGGCGGCCTGCGCGACGGAGATGCCGCGGTAATCGACGGCGAACACCGCATCGGCCGACTTGATCTGGCCGGCGATCTCCTCTACGAGTGCTGCTTTCTGGTCTCGGTTCATGGTTCCTCTCGAAACGTAAAACGCCCGCGCATCGGCGGGCGTCGAATGCGGAACCAGAACCGGCTCCAGCTCTCGAGGCTCCGCCTGCCCCGGACTTACAAGCGTCGCCGGGGGTCTCGGGCTTCGTCTCTGTAGATGGGAGTTTACGCCGCTACGGGCTCCTCGACGATGTCTCGCGTGCGCGTGGGATCGACCTTGACGCCCGGCCCCATCGTGGTGGCGACAGTGACCGTGCGGATGTAGCGGCCCTTGGCCGCGGACGGCTTGGCCCTAATCAGCTCCTCGATCACGGCGGCGTAGTTCTCGAGCAGCTTGCGGTCGTCGAAGTCGCGCTTGCCGATCACGAGATGCACGATCGCATTGCGATCGGTGCGGTACTCGACCTTGCCCGCCTTGGACTCCTCGACGGCCTTGGCGACATCCATCGTCACCGTTCCGACCTTCGGGTTCGGCATCTTGCCGGCGGGTCCGAGGATCCGGCCCAGGCGGCCGACTACCGGCATCAGGTCGGGCGTGGCGATGGCCACGTCGAAGTCGTCGAAACCGTCTTGGATCCGTTGCGCGAGATCTTCGGCGCCCACCACGTCGGCGCCCGCCTCCTCGGCCTCCCGGGCCTTGTCGCCCTGCGCGAACACAGCGACCTTGACGTCCTTCCCCAGCCCGTTGGGTAGCGCGATCGTGCCGCGCAGCTGCTCGTCCGCGTGGCGGACGTTCAGCCCGGTGCGGACGTGTACCTCGACCGACTCGTTGAACTTGACGCGCGCGAGTTGCTTGATCAGCGCCATCGCCTCGGCGGGCGAGTACTCGCGTTCGCGGTCGAAGCGCTGCTTGGCGTCCTGGTATGTCTTGCCGTGATGTGACATGACCGCTATACGACCTCCACACCCATCGAGCGAGCGGTGCCCGCGATGATCTTCGCGGCCGCGTCGATGTCGCCCGCGTTCAGGTCCTTCATCTTCTTCTCCGCGATCTGACGCAACTGATCCTGGGTGATCTGCGCGACCTTCGTCCGGTTCGGCTCCGAGGACCCCTTCTCGAGGTTCAGCGCCTGTTTGATCAGCACCGCGGCCGGAGGGCTCTTGGTGATGAACGTGAACGACCGGTCCTCATAGACCGTGATCACGACCGGGATCACCGTGCCTAGGTCGCCCTGCGTCTGCGCGTTGAACGCCTTGACGAACTCCATGATGTTCACGCCGTGCTGGCCGAGCGCCGGCCCGACGGGCGGCGCCGGCGAAGCCTGTCCGCCGACCGCCTGCAACTTGATCTGTGTCAGAACCTTCTTCGCCATGATCTAGATCTTCTTCACCTGATCGAATCCGACTTCGACCGGCGTCTCGCGGCCGAAGATCGACACCAGCACCTTCAGGCGCTGCGCGTCCTCGTTGACCTCGGAGATCTCGCCGGAGAAGTCCGACAGCGGGCCTGAGATGACCTTGACGGACTCGCCGATCGTGAACGTTGCCCGGCTGCGCGGACGCGCCTCCTGCTCGCGGTGGAGCAGGCGGTTGACCTCGTCCTGCGTGAGCGGCACAGGCTCGTTCGAGGCCCCCACGAACCCGGTGACACCGGGCGTGCCCTTCACCAGCGACCACGAGTCCTCGTTGAGGTCCATGTTGACGAGCACGTAGCCCGGCATCGTGCGCTTCTCGACCGTGATCTTCTGGTTGTCCTTCATTTCAGACACCGACTCGGTCGGCACGACGATCTGCCTGACCGCCTGCTGCTGACCGAGCGACACGATCCGATGCTCGAGGTTGTGCTTGACCTTGTTCTCGTGACCCGAGTATGTGTTTACGACGTACCAGCGGAACATTCTGTTGTTTCTATTGGCCTCTCTAGCCGTCAGCGCGCGATGGCGCTCACTTCAAGACGAAAGTCACTAGCTTCCCGGACACCCAGTCGGCCACGCCCAGGAACACCGCGGCCACGATGACGAATCCGATCACTACTCCCGTGGCCTGGAACACCTGACGGCGGTCGGGCCACTGTACTCGTTGCAGCTCGCGCCAGCTTCCTTGAAGAAAGCCGATGAACCGCGTCAGTATGTTCTCGTGCCGCTCCGCGACCGCTGTCGAGCCGTGCGCAGCCAACTCTCGGCCGCCGGATCCGCCGGCGCTGCCTCCACGATCGTAGCCGCCTCTCCGACGGCCGCTGCCGATCGACTCCTCCACCTCGCGCTCGAACTCGTCCTCGTCCTCCCCCTCTTCGGGCTCGGGCTCGTCCGGGCGTCCTACCTCGAGCTGCTCCTCGGCCAGCTCCCCGTCGGGCATGGCGTGCTCGAGCGGAGGCGGCGCGCCGTCGTCGCGGTCATCGTGGGCCTGCGGACCGAGGTCGACGGGCTCGAGCTCTGCGGCGGCATCGTCGTGCTGGCGCGCCGCCCCGTTGTCGTGCTCGTGCTCAGCGGCGCCGTTGTCGGCGTCGTGCGTCGCGGTCGGCAGGCCCTGGCTCGGATCCACAGGCGTGCCCGGCTGGCGCGACCGCCGGTCTCTGGCGCGTTTGCGGTTTCGGGCCACGGAGCGCTCCGGTCAGCTCAGCGCGTTTCGCGGTGAGGCGTATGGCACCTGCACCAGCGGCAGTACTTGCGTAGCTGCAGCCGCTCCGGATTGTTCCGCTTGCTCTTGTTGGTCTGGTAGTTGCGTCGCTTGCACTCTTCACACGCGAGAGTTGCAGCGATCCGAACATCTCCACGAGCCATGTGGGGCGCTTCCGTCTGGAATGGTCAAAGGGTCCGGCCACCGGACCGCGGGCGCGAAAACGAACGCCGCCCGGCGCCAATGGCTCAGTGTAGCGGCAGCCCCCTGACCGGGAGAACCCTCGCAGTTATTCGACCAGCTCGATCGGCGATACCTCCAGATCGAGCCAACGGTCGCCCCGAAGGATCCGGATCGGGAGCGGCCGGCCGATCGCGTCATGGGTCATCAGCCGCTGCACGTCGTCGACGCGCTCGATCGCCTGGCCGCCCATCTCGACGATCAGGTCCTCGGCCCGGAGCCCGGCTCGCTGAGCCGGACTGCCCTGAGACACGTCGACGACCTCGACTCCGGCGTTCCGGCCCACGCGCACGCGCGCGTGAGGTGGAAGCGGGCGCGGGCCCGCCGCGATCCCGATCCAGGCGCGGCGCACGCGCCCGTCGCGCATCAGCGTGCCGATGATCTGACGCGTCGCGGCGTTGATCGGCACCGCGAGGCCGAGGCCGACGCCGGCCACCGCGGTATTGATCCCGATCACCCGCGCCGAGCTGTCGACCAGCGCTCCGCCCGAGTTTCCGGGATTCAAAGCCGCGTCGGTCTGGATCACGTTGTCGATGTGGCGGACGGTGCGGCCCGCGCGCGCCGGCAACGATCGCCCGAGCGCGGATACGACGCCGGCGGTGACCGAGCCGGCGAACCCGTTCGGGTTCCCGATCGCGACCACGAGCTGACCGACCCGCAGGTGCTCGGCCTCGCCGAGCGTCGCCGGGGTCAGGTTGTCGCCGTCGGCCCTGAGCACGGCGAGGTCCGTCAGCCGATCCGTGCCGACGACCCGCCAGCTGAGCTCGCGGCCGTCGACGAACGTCGCCTTGCCCGTGCGACCGGGACCCGCGACGACGTGGGCGGACGTGACCAGGAATCCATCCGGCGTCAGCGCGACCGCGCTGCCGGCGCCCGCAGGCACGTGGCCGCCGCGGCCGCGCCGCATCACCCGCAGGTTCGCGACGCTCGGCGCCACGCGCTCCGCGAGATCGACGACCACCCTCGAATAGGCATCGAGGGCCTCGGCCTCTCGCCGCTCGGCCTCGTGTTCGTACTGCTCTGCGGTTGTGCTCATGAGACCGACCTACAGGCTGACCGACACCGCGCGCTCGTCGGCGCCGCGGACGATCGTCAGCTCGAGCTGCTCGCCGGCCTGGGCGGCGTCGAGCGCCTCGTACAGCGTTTCGAGCCGGTCTAGCTCCTTGCCGGCGGCCGCGACGATCAGATCGCCGCGCTCGAGGCCCGCTCGGTCGGCGGCGCTGCCGCGCTCAACCGCGCGCACCAGGATGCCGTCTCGCTCGGGGAGCCCGACGGCTCGCCGGAGGCGCCGTGCGACCCGAGGTGGTGCGATCGCCACGCCGAGCCGCGCACGCTTGGGGGATTCGCCGCGACCGAGCTTCTCGACGCGCTCGCGGGTGGTCGGATCGGCCGGGATCGCCAGGATCAGGCCGCCGTCGGCCCTGACCGCGTTGATCCCGAGGAGACGCCCCGAGCCGTCGACCAGCGGGCCGCCCGAGGATCCACGCGGCAGCGGCGCCGTGTGCTCGATCGCGCCGCTGATCCGGCGTCCGCGCGGACCTCGGAAGCTGCGTGCGCTTGACGACACGAACCCGGGCGTGACCCGGAGACCGCGACCTCCAGGGTTCGCGAGTGCCAGGACGGAGCGGCCCACGGGGACCGAGTCCTCCGAGGCGTCGTCGGCCCACTCGATCGGCTCGAGGTCGGCCGTGTCGGCCTCGATCACGGCCAGATCGAGATCCTGGTCGGTCGCCAGGACCCGGCCGGTCTCGCGCCGGCCGTCGAAAAACGTGACGGTCACCTCGTCACCCCGGAGGTTGTGGGCGTTGGTCAGGATCCGTCCGGTCCCGATCACGAACCCCGAGCCCCTTCCCCATCCCTGCCCAAGCCCGATCACCTTCGGACCGGTGCGCTCCGCTGCCGTCTGGATCGCGCCTTCCAGCTCTTCAAGAACAGTCATTTCCGACCACTTCTCCTTGTACCAACTACTGACTTGCAAAATGCAAGTGACAAGATACCAGGTGGTTGGTGGTTGGTGGTTGGTGGTTGGCGGGTGGCGGTGGCAGTGGCGGTGGCGGCCGGGGCGCCGGGCGGCAGGCGGGGGGCGGCGAGCGGGGGGCGGCGGGTGGCAACCGTTGGCGACTTGAACGGCGGGCACCTGAGGGAAGGTGTGGCGCGGTCGCCTGTCCGAGAGCCGGGGACAAATGCCGATCGAACGGCCGCCGGGCCGGGGTCGCCGGTGGCGACCTGCACAACGCGTCAATGGAGCGGCTCTCGCCAGGCCGTGCCGCGATACGCGTGATATGCGTGCGCAACGCGGCACGGTCCCCGGTCGCGTGCTCGATTGTCGTGTTTTGCACGCCCGGCCCCGGGACCGCGAACCCGCCCTCCCCAGCCGGCCGCCGCTCCCCGCCCCCGCGACCCACCCGCCCCACCTGCACGATCTGCCAATCAACTCCTCCGTATCCGACCGTGGCAGAGCGCGCATGCCCTCACGTGCACTGACTTGACTGCCACGATGGCGCGGGATTCGATCGATTGGCCGGTATTGCAGGCCAAGACGAGGCTTGACGCCACCGGCCGCGCGTACGATCAGAACATGACCAGCGACCCGGCCGTTGAAGAGACGATCGAGACCACGGGCGCGACCGCGCTCGACGCCACCTCCCGCTCGGCCCTGGCCGACGCGCTCGCCACCGTCGGCGACCGCTGGACGCTGCTCGTGATCGCGACGCTGCTCGACGGGCCCAAACGCTTCGGAGACCTTCAAACCGAAGTACCCGGCATCGCGCCCAACGTACTCACCCAGCGCCTGCGCCAGCTCGAGCGCAACGCGCTCGTGATCTCGCGCCCGTACTCCGAACGACCCCCCCGGTTCGTGTACGAGCTGAGCGCGGCGGGCCAGGAGCTGGCCGGCGCTCTGCGGCTGCTCGCCGGCTGGGGCGCGCGCAACGCCGAGGGCGGGACGGCGCCTCGGCACGCGGAGTGCGGTACGCCGATGGAGGCACGCTGGTGGTGCCCCACGTGCGAGCGGACAGTCGCCGACGAGGAAGACGAAGAGCTGCACTTCGCCTGAGAGACCTCTCACGGCTACGGCAGAGGCCATGCGAGGAAGGAGAGAATGCGCGCATGCTTCGCCTCGTGGGCATAGTCATTTCGATCGGGCTGGCCGACTCGCTAAACCCGACGACGATCGCCCCGGCGCTGTATCTGGCCACCGGCGAGCGGGCGCGGGGCCGGGTGGCGGAGTTCTCGGCGGGCGTGTTCGCCGTGTATTTCCTCGGTGGCGCCGCGATCGCGGTCGGCGCCGGTCAGCTGATCAGGCCGCTGCTGCCGCATCCCCGCCACCACATCGCCAACATCGTCGAGATTGCGGTCGGCGTCGCGATGATCGCCGCCGCGGCGATGCTGTGGCGCCACCGGGCACGGCTGACGCTGCGCCCTCCTCCGGATTTCGATCCTCAGGGGAAGTCCAGCTGGGTGATCGGGGCGTCGATCACCGCGGTCGAGCTGCCGACAGCGTTTCCGTACTTCGCGGCGATCGCGGCGATCGTCGGGTCGGGACTCGGCCCGGTGCGCGATCTGGTGCTGCTGCTGCTGTTCAACATCTGCTTCGTGTTGCCGCTGCTGGCCATCCTGGCGGTCCTCACGTTCGGGGGAGACCAGGCCGACCAGATACTGGCCGACGGCAGGGAGTTCCTGCAGCGCCACTGGCCGGCGGTGCTCGCCGGCCTCGCGCTGGTCGCGGGGCTCTTCGTTGTGGCGCTCGGCCTAACCGGCCTGGCGGCGAACAACAGCGAGCTGGCCCGGGACCTACACCACACGCTCCGCAGCGGATAGCGCGATCATGCGGCGCGGCGCCCAGCGCGGACACCTAAGATCGAAACCCGATGGGGACGACACAGCCGGACGCGACCGGGGTACAGGCCGAAGCGCTCCAGCGCCTGCTCGACGGCCGCTACGCGGACCTGCGCCGGCGCATCCGCGAGGTGCTCTCCCAGCCCGACTTCGCGCCACCGATCGCGCTCCGGACCGCCGAGTACCGCGATCTGGTGCGCGGCTGGATGCAGACGGTCGCCGACGAGGGCCTGACCGCGCCCGGGTTTCCAGAAGAGTTCGGGATCCCCGACGCCGTGCTCCGAGCGCCGATCGCCGTCCGCGACCGGGCAAACGCAGCCGCGGCATAGTCCTGAAACGAACCAGCGGCATGACCACGTATTTCGACCTCGACCGCATCGCCGAGCTGCAGGACGTGATGGGTGCGCGGCCCGGCGCGATTGTCGCGTCGATGCTGCGCAACATGACCGCCGCGATCGACGAGGTCGAGGCGGCGTTCGACGCCGGCGAGCTCGACCGCTTAACCCAGGCGGCGCACCTGTGCCGCAACGATGCGCTGATGCTGGGTGCGAAGCCGCTGCTCGAAGCCCTGACCGCGCTCGAGGCCGCGTCCAGGGACCACGACGAGTCACGCACGCGCGAGGCGCTCGATGGCCTCAGAGCCGTCTGGCCGGCCACCCGTGAACAGCTGGCGCACGCCGGTCGGGACCAACAAGCTTCCACAAAACCTCCAACCCGGGGTCAAGGTCCATGACCGCCGCGACGATTAGACCGTCATGGAACCCTCGGGAGGGCCGATCGGCCCGAGCACGGAAAGCTCCATATCGGGCCGAATCCTCGTCGTCGACGATCACGAGCTGAACCTGGCCCTGCTCGAGCGGCTGCTCGAGCTCGAAGGTCACGAGGTCCGCGCCGCGGATTCACTGGCGGCGGCCGAGCGTGCGCTGGCCGAGGAGCAGCCGGCGATGATCGTGCTCGATCTGAACCTGCCCGACGGCAGCGGCCTCGACCTTACGCGCAAGCTCAAGTCTCACCCGAGGACCGCGTCGATCCCGATCGTCGCCTGCACCGCCGCAGTGACGGGCGACGACGAGCACGACGCGCTCGAGGCGGGGTGCGACGCGTACGTTTCGAAGCCGATCGACCTGAGCCGGTTCGCGACGGTCATCGCTTCGATGCTGGGCTGACCGCGCGGTCGCGGCTGTAGTGTTCGGGCCGCGAGGCCCATGGACTTCGAGTTCTCAGACCGATGCAACGAGCTCCGTGACCGCCTGCTGGCGTTCATGGACGAGCACGTTTACCCGGCCGAGCCGGTCTACCACGAACAGCTCGTCGCTTCCGGCGACCCCCACTCACATCCGCCGGTGATGGAGGAGCTCAAGGCACGCGCGCAGGAGCTCGGGCTGTGGAACCTGTTCCTGCCGCACCCGAACCCCGAGTACGGCGCCCCGGGGCTGAGCAACACCGACTACGCGCCGCTGGCCGAGATCATGGGTCGCAGCCACATTGCCCCGGAGGCCTGCAACTGCGCCGCGCCCGACACCGGGAACATGGAGGTCCTGGCGCTGTTCGGTACGCCCGAGCAGAAGGAGCGGTGGTTGCGGCCGCTACTCGACGGCGAGATCCGCTCGGCGTTCGCGATGACCGAGCCGGCGGTGGCGAGCTCGGACGCCACCAACATCGAGCTTCGGATCGACCGCGACGGCGACGAGTATCTGCTCAACGGCCGCAAGTGGTGGATCTCGGGCGCGATGCGCGAGCGCTGCAAGATCCTGATCGTGATGGGCAAGACCGATCCGGGCGCCTCGCCGTTCCAGCAGCAGTCGATGATCCTTGTGCCGCCCGAAACACCGGGGCTCCAGGTCCTGCGCAACCTGCCCGTGTTCGGCTACGTCGACCAGGAAAGCCACGCCGAGCTGCTGTTCGAGGACGTGCGCGTGCCCGCCTCGAACCTGGTCAGCGAGGAGGGGCACGGCTTCCTGATTGCGCAGGCGCGGCTCGGGCCGGGGCGCATCCATCACTGCATGCGCACCATTGGCGCGGCGGAACGGGCACTCGAGCTGATGTGCGCCCGCGCGGCCTCGCGCGTGACCTTCGGACAGGCCGTGGCCGAGCGCGCCAACATCCAGGACTGGATCGCCGAATCCCGGATCGAGATCGACATGGCCAGGTTGCTGACGCTGCGCGCGGCCTGGTTGATGGACACCGTCGGCAACAAGCACGCGCGCACCGAAATCGCCGCGATCAAGGTGGCCGCACCCAGGGTCGCGCTGAAGGTGATCGACCGCGCGATCCAGGTATACGGCGGCGCCGGCGTCTCCGACGATTTCCCGCTCGCGAGCATGTACGCGCACCTGCGCACGCTCAGGCTCGCCGACGGCCCCGACGAGGTCCACAAGCGCTCGATCGCGCGGATGGAGCTCCGCCGTGTGGGTACTCGCGAGTCCGTACCCGCTAACTGATCATCGCCGGCTCGGCCGTCGGGCGGCCACGAACGTCGCCACCGCGAGCACCCACGGCGCGCCCGCCAGCAGCAGCCCGTCGCCGAGCTGCGACGCGCTCGCGAGCGCGGCGATGCCGCAGGCCACGAGCACGATCCCGATCAACGCGATGTCGTAGCTGCGGAGTCGCTTGCGTGTCGTCAACACTTCGAGTCCTCACCTCGTCGGGTCGTCGACCCAAGCATCGGCATCGCGCGGTGCGTCCTTAACCCGCGGACCCCACATATCCTGAAAACCATGGGCGATCTAGACGGAAAGCGGCTCCTCGTCACGGGCGCGAACACCGGGATCGGCAAGGAGACCGTTCGAGCCCTGGCGGCCCGTGGCGCGAGCGTCCTGCTCGCCTGCCGGTCGCCGGAGAACGGGCGGCGGGCAATGAACGAGATCCAAGCCCAGACCGGGAACGACAACCTCGACGTGCTGGAGCTCGACCTTGGCGACCTAACCTCGGTGAGGTCGTGCGCCGAGGCGGTCCTGGCACGCGACGAGCCGCTGCACGTGCTGATCAACAATGCCGGGCTCGCCGGCCACCGGGGGATGACCCGCAGCGGGTTCGAGATTCAGTTCGGCACCAACCACGTCGGTCCCTTCCTGCTTACGAGCCTCCTGCTCGACCGGCTGCGCGCCAGCGCTCCCGCCCGGATCGTGAACGTCGCGAGCGTCGCGCACTACGACGCCGCAGGGATCGATTTCGACGCCGTCCGAACGCGCACGAGATCGGTCACGGCCATGCGCGAGTACTCGGTCTCGAAGCTGGCGAACGTGCTCCACGCCCAGGAGCTCGCGCGCCGGATCAATGGGACGGGCGTCACCACGTACTCGCTGCACCCCGGAGTTATCGCGTCGGACATCTGGCGGCGGGTGCCGTGGCCGGCGCGAACGGTGATGAAGCGGCGGATGGGCTCGCCCGAGCACGGAGCACGGACGTCCGTCTACTGCGCGACGGCGCCCGAGCTCGCGGATCAAACCGGCCGCTACTACGACGACTGCGCGCCCAAGGAGCCCAGCGCCGCGGCGACTACGAGCCTGGCCGCGGAGCTTTGGCGCCGCAGCGCCGGGTGGGTCGCGGAGCCGCCATCGCCGGGGTCGAGCGCGTAGGCCCGACCCCGACGGCGGGTTGGATCACGGCTGCAGCACGCGCAGCGTGTTGTCGGCGTCGTCGACGAAGTAGATCCCGTCGAACCCCGGAGGGACCGTCAACCCGAACAGGGCGCCACCGTCACCGGTCGAGTCGGCCGCGATATCGGTCTGACGGCCGAACGGCGTCGTCTCGACGATGTTTCCGTCACCCCCGTTGGCGGTGAGGATGTCTCCGTCCGGGGCGAGCGTCATTCCAAGCGGGCCGTTCAGATTCTGGCCGGACGATACGGTGAAACCGCCCCCGAGCGCCGGGAAGAATCGGAACGACGCGTCGGGGATCGCGGCGATCCGGCTGTTCACCGTGTCGGCGACATACAGGGTCCCGTCACGCCCGAGAGCCACGCCCGTTGGCCCGACCACCAGCGCGGCCGGATCCGTCCGCTCCGCGAATCCGGTCGCGATCACGTCCTCTGCGAACACGATCGGACGGACGCCCGGAATCGTCAGCAGCTGGATCCGCACCACGGTCCCTCGGTGGACCACGCCTGGATTGTTGGGATCGGATCCGGTCGCGCCCACCGTGCCGTTGAGGACGTTGGTCACATACAGCGTCGTGAAGAACCCGTGGTCGACGGCCGTCATATCCCAAGGACCGTTGATCGGACCGCCGGCGATCGTCTCGACCACCTGCCCGTGGCTGTTCAGAACGAGCAGGCACCCGGCCTTTGCGGTCGCCGATGTGCCGTCCGTCGTCGGCAGGCTGCCCACGATCACGAACCCGGTGCGCGTGACCGCGAGCGCCGTGGTCAGGCCGACCCCGCCGGGACACGGACCAGGAAGAACGCTCGGGTCGATCTGGGCGAACACGGACGCGCTGTTCATCGCGCCACTGTTGCCGCCCGGGGGAATCTGCACGATCGTCGTGCCGGTGCCCTGCGCGTTGCTCGAGTTGTTGAAGTTGCTGACGAGCAGGTCGCCTCGCTGCAGCAACCCGACGCTCCGCGGGACGGTCACGACCCCGTACGGGTTGACGTCGCCGTTCCCCGGCACCGTGGTCGCGATCGATGGCGAGTTCGGCATGAACCGCCCGATGAACGACCTCGCCTGTGCGCTTGCGGCGCCGACCGACAGCAACCCGCACACGCACACGAGCGTCGGCAGGACCGCTCGTCTACCTGTGGCTTGCAGTCGCGAACGCAAGGAAGCCGCCCGGGGACGTGAACTCGGAGGCTGATCGGAGATCATGGCTCTCTCCTCCTTTGTTGTTGAGTAGCCCTCCGGCCCGGACTGACCCCGCGCGGCCCTCGAGTCTTCCGGACATGAGAAGACCTTCATGGAGAGGACACAGGCCGTTCGCGAGACGGGCCTGGATCCGTCAGCCGAGGCTGCGCTCGCGCTGCGCCCAGCGATCCGCCCACGCCTGCACCGGCGGGTAGATCGCCAGAAGCTCTCGTCCTTCCTCGGTCAGCTCGTAGCCGCGCTCTCCGGCCTGCACGATCCCCGCCGCGCGGAGCTCGGTCAACCGGTCGTTGAGGACCGAAGAGCTGACCGCATCGCACCGGGCCTGGGTCTCGCGGAACGACAGCGGCCCATCGCGCAGCTCCCAGATGACCCGTAGCGCCCAGCGCCGGCCGAGCAGATCGAGCAGCGCCATGATCGGCCGGCCGGTGTTCGAGCCGCGGACGGGTTCTCCAGGTCGCGGAATTCTGGTCAAGGTTGCTTGCGCTTTGCTTTCCGAAGCGATACGGTGAAAGGCGCTCTTATTTCCGAAGCGGAGTTTAGCCATGCCAGCCACCAATCAAATTCAGCCCCCGCGGATCGCGCCGCTCGACCCGCCGTATTCGCCCGACGTCGAGGAGATGCTCCGCAAGTGGATGCCGCCCGATAGCGGGCTCGAGCCGCTGGCGTTGTTCCGCACGCTGGTCGTGCACGGTTCCTTGGCCGCGCGGATGCGCCCGCTCGGCGCGGGCATCCTCGGACACGGCCTGCTCGAACCTCGGGACCGCGAGCTGATGATCGACCGCACGTGCGCCCGCTGCGGCGCCGAGTACGAGTGGGGAGTTCACGCGAGGTTCTTCGGCCCCGGCGTCGGCTTCAGCGACGACCAGCTCGCCGCGACCGTCACCGGAGCGCCCGACGAGCCAGTGTGGTCCGAGCGAGACAGCACGGTGATCAGGCTCGCCGACGAGCTTCACGACACCGCGGAGGTCTCCGACGAGACCTACGGCGAGCTCGAGCGGCATTTCACCGCCGAGCAGATCCTCGAGCTGGTGGTGACCGCCGGCTGGTACCACACGATCTCGTTCGTGATCGCCGCCGCCCGGGTTCCGCTCGAGCCATGGGCGCCCCGGTTTCCGAGATGATCGCGTTCCCGGCGACCATCCAAAGGAGCACCATGTCGACCTCGCCCAACGACTTCAACGCCCAGATCATCGAAGAGTTCCGCGCCAACGACGGACGCGTCGGTGGCATGTTCGAAGGCTCGACTCTCTTGCTGCTCCACCACGTCGGCGCGAGGACGGGCACGAACCGGGTCAACCCGCTGGTGTACGACCGCGACGGTGATCGCTTCGTGATCTTCGCCTCCAAGGCGGGCGCCCCGACCAACCCCGACTGGTACCACAACCTCAAGGCCCACCCGAACGTGTCGATCGAGGTCGGGACGGACACGATCGACGTGGTCGCCGACGAGGCCGGGGGCGAGGAGCGGGAGCGGTTGTTCACCAGGCAGGCGGAACGCTCTCCGAATTTTGCCGAGTACCAGGCGAAGACGGATCGCGTGATCCCGGTAATGGTGCTGACACCCACGAGCTGACGAGCCCGGCCGCCGAACGGTGCGTCGGAGTTACGTAGCGCGCCCAGCGGGTAAGGGCGTGACCAGGCTCTGCCGGTAGGGCACAGTCTTGGCTCGGCCGAGTCGGTAAGGCGCGAGGAAGTCGGAGCGCCGCACCAGTGCTTCGGCGGCCTCGCGCCGCCGTGCCGCGAGCCTCCACGTCAGAATCGTCTGCTCACAATGGCCGACGGCATGGAGATCGAGCGCAAGTTCCTGGTCGAGCAACTCCCCGAGGGCCTCGACGTTCATCCCTCCCGTGAGATCGAGCAGGGGTACCTGGCGATCACCGAGGACGTCGAGGTCCGGCTCCGGCGCTACGGCGAGGAGTCGTTCCTGACGGTGAAGTCGAGCGGAGACGAGTCCCGGATTGAGGAGGAGATCGAGATCGACCGCCGGCGGTTCGACGCGCTCTGGCCGCTGACCGACGGCCGGCGCATCCAGAAGCGGCGCTACCGGATCCCGATTGGCGATCTGACCCTCGAGCTCGACGTGTATCACGCCGACCTGGACGGCCTGCTCACCGCAGAGGTGGAGTTCTCCTCGCTCGCCGATGCGACGGCGTTCGTGCCGCCAGGCTGGGTCGGGCGCGACGTCACCGGCGACTCCCGCTACAAGAACAAGCGCCTCGCAACCGACGGCCTGCCCTCGTGACCACGACATCCTTCGGTTAGGCTGGCGCCCATGCGATTCGTCCACACCTGTGTCCGCGTCCGCGACCCCGAGGCATCGGAGCGCTTCTATGGCTTGCTCGGCTTCGAGCGGCGCGGGCGGCTGAACTTCCAGACCGCCTACAACATCTACATGGGGCTTCCCGGCGACGGGGACACGCTCGAACTGACCGTCAACGACGGCCGCGATCAACCGTACGACCTCGGCGAGGGCTACAACCACATGGCGCTGGTCGTCGAGGACCTCGACGCGCTGCTGGCGAAGCTGAGCGCCGAGGGGATCGAGCCCGAGAAGCCGCCGTACGCGCCCGGTGGCCGCGAGGAGGTCGGCCGGATCTGCTTCGTCGCCGACCCGGACGGCTACCGGATCGAGCTGATCGACAGGGATTTCCCGACGCCGCAGGACCCCGACGAGCGCTGACCCGGACCGTCGTCCCGATTACCCGAATCCTCTGGCGGACGGGGGTTTCCGCCCAGTAGAGTGGAGCCCGGACCGCCGCCACCGTCGAGAGGAGAGGCATGTACCAGAAGGACGGGGAGAGCTACTTCGTCGTCGACGCCCATCAGCACTTCTGGGACGCGAGTCCCGCGAACTGGGTGAAAGGGCAGGAGCAGTACGCGAAGGGCTGGATCGAGTGCTTCCACGCGTACATGGGCCTCGGGCCTCCGGAGACGCACTGGCCGCTCGAAAAGTTCATGAAGTACTCCGAGGACGACTACGTCCACGACGTGTTCGACTCGGGGCACATCGACCGCGGGATCCTCCAGTCCACGTACCTGAAGGAGTGGTACACCGACGGCTTCAACACCGCCGAGCGCAACGCGAGGATGGTCGAGAAGTTCCCCGACAAGCTGATCGTCAACGGCCGATTTGATCCACGCGAAGGCGAGGCCGGGCTCAAGCAGCTCGAAGAGGACGCCAAGCGCTACAACCTCAAGGGGGTCAAGGTTTACACCGCCGAGTGGTACAAGGGCTCGCGCGGTTGGAAGCTCACAGATCCCGAGGCACAGATGTTCCTCGACAAGTGCAAGGAGCTCGGGATAAAGAACATCCACGCCCACAAAGGCCCGACGATCTGGCCGCTCGACAAGGACGCGTTCGACGTCAAGGACATCGACGTTGCCGCCACCAGCAACCCCGAGCTCAACTTCATCGTCGAGCACGTGGGGCTGCCGCGGATCGAGGACTTCTGCTTCATGGCCACGCAGGAGCCCAACGTCTACGCGGGCCTGGCGGTCGTGATCGGTGGCCTCATGCACGCTCGTCCGCGGTTCTTTAACAAGGTCATGGGTGAGCTCTTGTTCTGGGTCGGCGAGGACAAGATGCTGTTCGGCTCGGACTACGGCATCTGGGAGCCCAAGTGGCAGGTCGAGGGGTTCATCGACTGGAAGATGCCCGACAGCGAGGAATACTCGGACTACCCGCACCCCACGACCGAGACCAAGAAGAAGATCATGGGGCTGAACGCGGCAAAGCTGTACGACATTGAAGTCCCGGCCCACCTGCAGCTGAAGAATGGCGGCGCGCCGGCGGCGAAGGAGGACGCGCAGCTCGTCGAATCCGCATGACGGCGACCATGGCGACGACGGCGAACGTGCTTGGCGCGCTCGCCGAGGTGTACGACCCCGAGCTCGATGAGCCGATCACCAGGCTCGGATTTGTGACCTCGTGCGAGGTCAGCGCGGACGGCGACGTCGAGGTGATCCTGCGACTGCCCACGCCGCAGTGCGCGCCGAACTTCGCGTTCCTGATGGCAGCTGACGCGCGCAAGGTCGTGCGCCGGCTGCCGGAGGTCCGCGAGGTGACGATCAAGCTCGAGGACCACTACACGGGCGATGAGATCAACGCCGCGGTCGGGCGTGGCGAGGGCTTCACGGGTGCGTTCCCGGGCGAGACTGTCGACGACGACCTGCTCGCGCTGCGCGAACTGTTCCTCCGCAAGGCGCTGGTCGGCCGCGAGTCGCGCCTGTGTGAGGCGCTTCTCAGGGACGGCGGCACCGCGGAGGAGATCGCGGCGCTCCGCATCGACGACCTGCCGGACACACCCGACGCCCGTCGGTGCATCGAGTTGCGCCGCGACCTAGGCCTCGCCCACGGCCATGACGAGCCCGCATTCGTGCTCCCGAACGGCGACCCGGTCGCCGCCGCCGAGCTCACCCGCTGGCTGCGCACGGCCCGGCTCGTGCGGATGAGCCTCGAGGTCAACGGCGGTATCTGCCGTTCGCTTCTCCAATTCCGCCACGGCGTGGCGATCGACGATCCTGAGGAGGTTTTGCGATGAAGGCCGCGAGACTGCACGCCTACCACGAGGCGTTGAAGCTCGACGAGATCGACGAGCCCAAGATCACGGGCCCGCTCGACGTGATCGTGCGCATGGGCGCCGCCGGGCTGTGCCGGACCGACCTCCACATCCAGGAAGGGCAGTGGGCCGAGAAATCTCAGGTCGTGCTCCCCTACACACCGGGCCACGAGAACGCCGGCTGGGTCCACGAGATCGGGTCCGGGGTCACGAACGTCGCGGTCGGCGACACGGTGATCGTCCACCCGTTCATCGCCTGCGGGCTGTGCTCGCCGTGCCGTCGCGGCGACGACATGCACTGCCTGAACGGCTCGTTCCCGGGGATCAACCGCGATGGCGGGTTCGCGCAGTTCCTCCAGACTTCCGCTCGGTCGGTGGTCAAGCTCGCCCCCGGCCTCGAGCCGAAGGACATCGCCGCCCTGGCCGACGCCGGACTGACCGCGATCCACGCGGTCAAGAAAGCGATCCCCGTGCTCGAGCCCGGCACCTTCGCGGTCGTGATCGGCGCGGGCGGCCTCGGGCACATTGGGATCCAGTGCCTGAAGGCGATGACCTCCGCCCAGATCATCGTGATCGACCCGTCCGAAAAGGCTCTAGCCCTGGCCGGCGAGCTGGGCGCCGATCATACGGTCAAGGTCGACGGCGCAAAGCACGTCGACACGGTCAAGGAGCTGACCGACGGGCTCGGCGCCGAGGCGATCATCGACTTCGTCGGCGAGAAGGGGGCGATCGAGGACGGGATCGCGATGATCCGCGATGGCGGCTTCTACTACGTGATCGGCTATGGCGAGAACATCGACATCCCGACGATCGATGTGATCTCCAGGGAAATCTCGTTCATCGGCAACCTGGTCGGCACGTACACCGACCTGGAGGAGCTGATGACGCTCACCGCGCAGGGGCAGGTCACGCTCCATACGAGCACCTATCCGCTCGACGCGATCAACGACGCGATGGCCGACCTCGACGGCGGGCGGCTCCAGGGTAGGGGCATTCTCATCCCCGGATAGCGCGCTTTTTCCGCGCGGCTGGCTACGCTCGTCGGCGGCGATGTCTCAGAGCACGACCGAGGTCAGCCCGGAGGTGCGCGACCGCCTGCTCGAGGCATGGCGCGGGGAGATCGTCGCCGGTCGCGTGTACGACCTGATCGCAGAGCGGATGCCGCCACCTGAGGCCGACATCCTCCGTCGGATGGCGAGCGCGGAGAGCGGCCACCGCGAGCGGCTCGAGGGACGCATGGCCGAGCTCGGAATCGCGGTCCCGCGCCCTGAGAGCGTGCATCTTTCGCTGTGGCTGCGGCTCCAAGCGCGCATCGCACCGGTCGAGCGGCTGCTGGCGGCGCGCGAGGCGGCCGAGGACCAGGAGGTCGGTGACCTGTACAAGCGCTCGACGGGCGATCCGGTCACCGACGAACTGCTCCGCGGGATCCGCAAAGAGGAACGCGCCCACTCGCAAACGGTCAGCGAGATGCGATCCGGCAAGGCAGCGGGAGGGGATGGCGGTGCGGCGGTCCCCGTCCATCCGGCGCAGGCCCGGCTCGACAAGCTGCTCGGCCGTGAGAAATGGCATCGAACCGGCGGCGGCTGGATCAGCGGCGCGATCTACGGCGCCAACGACGGGCTCGCGGCGGTGTTCGGGATCGTGGCCGGAGTCTCAGGCGCGACCGGCGGGTCGAGCTTCGTTCTCACCGCCGGCGTGTCGGCAGCGGTGGCCTCGGCGCTGTCGATGGCAACCGGAGCGTTTTTGGCCGAGCGCTCGGAGGCGGAGGTTGCCGCCGCCAACATCGAGCGCGAGCGGCAGGAGATCACCGAGCACCCCGACGAGGAGCGGGAGGAGCTGTCGCTCTTCTACCAGCTGAAAGGCATCGACGAAGCGACCGCGGACGCGATGGCCGAGCAACTCGCCAAACGACCCGACGCGATGCTGAAGGCGCTGGCCGCCGAGGAGTTCGGGATCGCCGGCGAGCGCGGCGACCCCAAAGAGGCGGCGCTCGCGGCGGGGGTCTCGACCGGACTCGGCGCGATCGTGCCGGTGATCCCGTTCATCTTCACGACCGGGACGGTCGCGATCGTCAGCGCGGCCGTGATCTCGCTGATCGCGCACTTCCTCGTGGGCGCGGCGAAGTCGCTCGTGACGCTGCGGACGTGGTGGTCGGCGGGCCTCGAGATGACCCTTGCCGGCGTTATCGTGGGCGGCGCAACCTACCTCGTCGGCCTGGCGCTCCCCACCTGACTCCAAAGAAGTGCTTCAGGCCGCGAGGCCGGTGTCCCACGCGATGTCCTCGACGACATCTGGGCAGCAGCACGCGGGCGCGCCCTTCACCAGCTCGAACGAGCATCGGATCTTGTCGGGGAGGAACTCGAGACACCGCAGGGTCCGGCAGTTCTCGACGAGGATCCGAACCGTGGAGACCCCCATCACGCCCGGCCCCCGCTGCGTCCCGGTGACCTCGTACAGGTCGATGCCGTCGGTGATGTAAGCCCCCGCCTGCATTCTGGCGTCCCGCTCGATCACAACCTGCCTGGTACCCGCTGTGCGCGTCGTCAACCCGTTGAATCGTCCCGTGCGCGCTGCCCGTCGCGGTCTGGACCTCGGCGAGCGGCGGGCATAGACTCGCCCGGTCATCAGAACCTCCAAGGAGGATCGCGCCGTGGACCCGCACGAAGATCAGCTCCTCTGGATGTACGAGACAATGCTCGTCATCCGCGACTTCGAGGAGCGGATGGTGAACATCTACCTGGAGGGCAAGCTGCCCCCCGACATCCAGCACGGACTCGCCTTCGACATCGGCGGCGGCCCGGTGCCCGGCGAGATGCACCTGGCCGCGGGACAGGAGCCGGTCGCGGTCGGTGTGTGTGCCCACCTGCGTGAAGACGACACCGTCGTCGGCACTCACCGTCCGCACCACTTCGCCATCGCCAAGGGCGTCCCGCTCGACAAGATGGCGGCCGAGCTATTCGGCAAGACCGGCGGCTTGAGCCGAGGCAAGGGCGGTCACATGCACCTGTTCGATCCCGAGCGGAACTTCTCGTGCAGCGGCATCGAGGGCGCCAGCCTGCCGCCGGCGACGGGCGCCGCGCTCGCGTACAAGAAGCTCGGGCAGGACTCGGTTGCCGTGTCGTTCTTCGGCGAGGGCGCCGCCAACCAGGGAACGTTCCACGAGGCGCTCAACCTGGCGGGGCTGTGGAACCTCCCAGCGGTGTTCATCTGCGAGGACAATCGGTGGGCGATCTCGGTGCCGAAGGACAGGTCGACGGCGATCGAGTCGAATGCCGACCGCGCCGCGGCATACGGGATCCCGGGCGTCTCAGTCGACCACAACGACGCGGTCGAGGTCTTCGCCGCCGCCGGCGATGCGATCGCCCGGGCGCGTGACGGCGGCGGGCCGACGCTGATCGAGGTGCAGACGGATCGCTACCTCGGACATTTCCAGGGCGACGCCGAGGTGTATCGCCCCAAGGGGGAGCCCGACGAGCTGCGTGCAAACGACCCGATCCCGAAGCTCGCGACGCAGATGCGAGAGCAGGGCGTGCTCGACGACGCCCGCGACGAGAAGATCCGCTCCCGCGCGTCGCAGCGCGTGACCGCGGCCTACGACTTTGCGCGCGAGAGCCCACTGCCGGATCCGGCCGAGGCACTCGAGCACGTGTTTGTCTAGACGAATTTCGAGGAGAAGAGAACATGGCGGTTGCGACCAAGGAACGCACGCTCACGATGGCCCAGGCGATCTCCGAGGCGATCGGCCAGGAGATGGAGCGCGACGAGCGCGTGTTCGTGATGGGCGAAGACGTCGGCAGCTACGGCGGCATCTTCAGCGCTACCAGCGGGCTGCTCGACCGGTTCGGTCCCGAGCGGATCATGGACACGCCGATCAGCGAGGCCGGCTTCATCGGCGCCGCGGTCGGCGCCGCAGCGCAGGGCCTGCGGCCGATCGCGGAGCTGATGTTCGTGGACTTCTTCGGGGTCTGCATGGACCAGATCTACAACCACCTCGCGAAGAACACGTACATGTCCGACGGCAACGTTCGGCTCCCCGTGGTGATCACGACCGCAATCGGCGGCGGCTACAGCGACGCGGCGCAGCACTCGCAATGCCTGTACGGCACGTTCGCGCACATGCCGGGACTGAAGGTGGTGGTGCCGTCGAACGCGTACGACGCCAAGGGGCTGATGATCGAGGCGATCCGCGACGACAATCCGGTGATGTTCTTCTTCCACAAGGGGATCATGGGTCTGCCGTGGATGTCCTACTTCGAGGGCTCGACGAACGCCGTGCCCGGCGACGAGTACACAATCCCGTTCGGCCAGGCCGCGGTCGTTCGCCACGGCGATGACGTCACGATCGTCAGCCTCAGCCAGATGGTGCAGAAGGCGCTCGTCGCAGCCGAGGAGTTGGAGGCCGAGGGGATCAGCGTCGAGGTGCTCGACCTGCGTACGCTCGTCCCGCTCGATCGGGACGCAGTCGCCGCGTCGGTGGCGAAGACCGGGCGGCTGCTGATCGCCGACGAGGACTACCGCAGCTTCGGGCTGAGCGGGGAGATCTGCGCGATCGTGGCCGAGCGGCTGGACAGCCTCACGATGAAGGCTCCGGTCAAGCGCCTGGCCGTGCCCGACGTGCCGATCCCCTACAGCCGGCCGCTCGAGCGCCGGGTGATCCCGCAGGTCGACGGCATCGCGTCCGCCGTCCGCGACCTGGTGAAGTGATCGACATCCGGCCGCCGGAGGAGGTCTTCGTCGACGTCGACGACGGCGTCGAGGGACTGCTCGAGGGCTGGCTAGTCGAGAAGAACGACCGCGTCGCCGCCGATCAACCGGTGGCCGACGCGGTCGTGATCAAGACCTCGTTTCAGGTGCTGGCGCCGGCCGCGGGCACGATCGCCGAGATCGTCGTGCCGAAGGGCGACACGTTCCCGGCCGGCACCGTCCTCGCGAGGCTCGAAGCGGACTGCTAGAACGCGGTCACTTGTTCTGCAACGTGTAACGAACGGTCTGGACGCGGATCATGCCGTCCCGGAACACGAACGTGTCGATGCCGTCGTCGGCCCTGGTCTTCTCGGACACCGCATTCCATTCGATGAACAGCACGTCGCCCTCGAATATCTGCGTGGGGACGTCCCATTCGGCGCTCGGGAGGTCCGAGAGCAGCTTCGTGAATCCTTGACGGACGCCGTCCTTCCCGTGGAGCACTCCATCGGGCGTGATGAACACCGCGTCGTCGCTGTAGTCGGCCACGATGCCTTCGAGATCCCCGGCGATCAGCACCTCGGCGTGGTGTTGGAAGACCTCCCGGGGAGTCCGCACGCTCGTCGTCATCATTCGTCTCCTCTCATCCGTTTAGGTGTCCACCGCCCGCTCCGCCAGACGGCGCATCGAGGCGCTGATGATCTCACGCTGGGTCTCCAGGCGGTCGGCCTCGGCTTCGGGGATCTCGACGTCGACCGTGATCAGCGTGCCGTCGCCCTCCGGCGCCAAGCGCCATTCGAAGCGCAGGTCGGACACCAGGCAGGAGACCGTCACGCGCTGCTGGTCCCGGCGGGTCTCGAGCAGCTGCGCCATCGGGAAGTCGGGGTACCCCTCGGGGTACATGGTGTACTGGCCCTCGTCCTGCACGTCGACGGTGCCGATGCCCGCCCACCAGTCCGGAAACCGCGACGGGTCGTACAACAGCTTCCAGACCTCCTCGGGCGGCGCGGACGAGGTCGCGGTGTCATGGAACGACGGCACGGATGCTCCCCTCTCTGATCGCTTGAAGATCGGCGCGCGCCCGGGCGAGTTCGCGCTCGGGCTCGACCAGGCCCACCACGGGCCGCCCTAGATCCGCCAGGACGCCCGCGAGACTTTCGGCCCGTAAGTTCGCGACGAGGAGCCGCTCCCAGCCGCGGACCGACTCCTCGAGGCGGCGCACCGCCTCGTCATCGTCGCCGCGCGCGCGTGCGACGAGGCCCTGGACGCGGGCGAGCCTCGGTACGAGGGTCGCGGGAAAGTCGCTCGGGCGGACCGGCTCGAGAACCGCCGCCCGAAGCTCGTCGGTCGCCTGCTCCGGGTGCCCGCCGCGAGCCAGCGCCTCGGCCAACGCGATCCGAGTCACCGGTCGGCTGATCGGTGCTTCGTCGACTAGCGACGCACCCAGCAGCTGGGCCGCCGGCTCCCACTTGCCCGAATCGAGCGCCACCAGGCCAAGATCGTGCCTGGCCTTGGCCAGCAGGTCCGGCTGACCGAGCTGCTCTGCCACCGCTTGCTCGGCCTCCGCTGCCCGGCGCGCATCGTCGAGCCGTCCCAAACCCCGCAGAACGAACGCCTTCGCGGCCAGCACATCGGCCTCGATCCCCTTCAGCCCGTGCGGTGGCACCGCCGCCGTCCCGCGATCGAGGAACTCGAGTGCGCGCTCGTACTCGCCGGCCGCGGTCGCCGCCCCCGCCGCGTTGATCCAGGCGCCGTACGCGAGGTCCGGCCGGCCGATCCGTTCGCTGGCAGCGCCGGCGGCGATCGACGGGCCGTAGGACTCGATGAATCGGCCACGCCGCATGAGCACAAGCGCCCGCGCGTGGGCGATGTCATAGACGCGCCAGTCACCGCTCGCGTGGGGTTCGGCGCTCAGTCGTTCCAGCAGGCGTTCGGCGTCCGCGACACTCCCGGCCACGGCCTCGCACCACGCGCATGCTGCAAGAGCCTCGCCCTCCTCCTCGCTAGCCTCCAGGCCGGCCTGCTCGATCAGCTCGAGCGCGGTGCGGGCGCTCTCGCGTGCGACACGCGGGGAGCAGATCGGGCCGTGGTTAGCCCGTACATGCTGAAGCCGCGCGCGGGCGAGAGCCAGCGGCTCGCCCGGCGCGAGCAAAGCGAATGCACGCTGAAACGCTTCCTCGGCTTGATCGCGGCGGCCGCGCCAGGCCTCGAGCTCGGCAAGCTCGAGCCACAGCTCCGCCCGGTCGGGCGCGATCCCCAGCGCCTCCTCGACGAAGGCCACCGCCTCCTCGAGTGCGCCGACGCTTCTGGCGTCAGCGGCTGCCCGCAGCAGCTGTGGCACTGCCTCGACGCCGGCGCCGGCGATGCGCAAGTGGCGCGCGACCTCGGCCGGACGCGGGATCGCGCCCGCCTGCTCGCATGCGAGAAGTACGTGCGCCCACCGCTGATGCAGCCCACGCCGGCGAGGCTCTGCGATCTCCTTGTAGACCGCATCGCGGAGCAGCGCGTGCCTGAAGGCGACGCCGTCGCCGGCAGCCGCCATCAGCCCCGATTCGAGCGCCACGGTGGCCGCGTCCTCCGGATCCTCCAGGGGAAGCCGGCCGAGCTCGACCGCCTCAATTGGACGCGCTGCGACCGCAGCGATCTCGACGAGGCGGCGGCCCGCCTCGGGCATCGGACCAAGCGTGGCCCTGACCGATCCGCGCAGGCTCGGCGCTATGTCCTGGAGCCCGCGCCCAAGCGCCCGCGCTGTCTCCACCGCGAGCAAGGCGTTGCCTTCGGAGCGCTCGACCACTCGTTCGACTTCGGCATCGCTCAGGCGGGCCGCATGGCGCGCCAGGCCAGCCACCGCCGCCGGGGCCAGGGGCCCGAGGTCGAGCTCGCATGCCAGCAGGTCGCGTGAGCGCAGGGCGTGCTCCAGACGATCCGCATCGGCGCTCGAAGGCTGCTCACGCCGTGTGATCAACATCATCACCCTGAGTCCGGCGACGCGGCGGGCGGCGTAGCCCGCCAGCTCGAGGCTCGGCCCGTCGGCGGTGTGGACGTCCTCGAGCACGAGCAGCACCGGTGCCTGGCGGGCGGCGGCATCCAGCAACGCCACGACCGCCTCGAACAACCGGGTGCGCAGGAGGTCGGGCGGCATCGAGGCGCTCGGCGCGCCGGCGCGCGCGAAGTGTGCGGGCAGCTCCGCCGTGAGCACCGCGAGATCGTCCGGCCAGCCCACCTCCGCTCCGGGCGCCGCGAGCGCAGGCAGCAGCTCACGGATCAGCTCGGCCCATAGGCTGAGCGGCGCAACGCCGCCTAGGTCGAGCGCCGCGGACGTGGCGGTCAATCCCCCCGACGCGCGCGCCCTCGAGCGCAGCTCGCCGGCCAGGCGCGTCTTGCCGATTCCCGCCTCGCCGCGGACCACGGCCGCACCGCCGGAGCCGGCGCACACCGCCGCCCACGTTGCTTCGAGTTCCGCGAGCTCCCGCTCGCGGCCGAGCAATCTGGGCGATCCGGGCGACGGCGCCGGTACGCCGGTGAGCGGGTGCGGCGGGGTCGCCGCGCGCAGCCGCTGCACCAGATCGCGCGTCTGCGCCGACGGCGCCACGCCGAGCTCGCGCCGCAGGCGCTCGGCCAGCGTACGGTAGGTGCGCATCGCGCCGGCGCGATCGCCGGATCCGTCGAGCCGCTCGATCAGGCGCCGGTGGGCCTCCTCGTCGAACCGGTCACGGTCCACCTGCCGGCGCGTGAACTCGACCGCCTCGCGGACTGCGCCGCGCTTCTCGGCCGCGAGCGCAAGCTCCTCGAGCAGCTCGATCACCCGCGCCCGGTGCCGGTCGCGAGCGGCGATCGCCCAGTCGTCCTCGAGCCCCTCGAGCAGATCCCCGCGCTGACACAGGACAAGCGCCGCCTCGGGATCGCCCGCCGCCAGCCGCTCGAACTCGCGGACATCGACCCATGCCCCGGGTTCGTCGGGCAGCCCGACCTGCTCGCCCTCGACGACGAGCGCGTCGCCCAGCCGTCGGCGGAGCGCCCACAACGCGCTGCGCAGGCTTGCGCGCGCGCTCTGGTCGAGCACGTCAGGCCAGAACAGCGCGGCGAGCTCTCCGCGCGGCACCGGACGCGAGGCAAGCGCGACGTACGCGAACACCGCCCACGGGCGCTGTGAAGCGGATGAGTCGATCACCGCCCCGTCGAGCTCGACCTCGAGCGCCCCAAGCAGGCGTGCGCGGAGCACGCGTCAAGCCTATCGCGCGCTTTGACGCTGTTTTGACGTCGCCCACACGGCCGGCCGGGAGCCTGCCGGATCACATGGCACGGACAACGACAAAGGAGGAAGCCATGAGCACCATCACCTCATTCGATCTCGACCGCTTCACCCGGGCGGCCGAGGAGCGCGACGCGTCGACCCAGCTGTCGATGTACGGCCCGGACGCGGTCGTCACGATCACGGACAAGATCTCCCAGCCCGGCTCGCCCCGGGTGCTCCGTACGCGCCAGGAGATCGAGGACTGGCTGAGGGACACGTACAGCCGCGACATGACCCACAAGGTTCGCCACACGGTGAGCGACGATCACGGAGCCGCCTTCAGCGTGGCCTGCCGCTACCCGGACGGCACAAACGTGCTGTGCGCGACCGTGATCGAGCTCGACGGGGGCCTGATCTGCGGCCAGACCGTCGTCCAGGCCTGGGACGAGGCCTGAGTCATGGCGACCACAACTCAAGCGATCGACCAGGCCAAGCTCGATGAGTTCATGGGGCGCTTCGTCGGAGACCTCGGCGCCGCGGTGTCCGCCGCGCTCGTTGTGATCGGCGATCGGCTCGGGCTCTACCGGGCGATGGCCGACGGCGACCCGGTCACCGCGGAGGAGCTCGCGGAGCGGACCGGGACCGATTCGCGATACGTTCGCGAGTGGCTGTCCAACCAGGCCGCCGGCGGGTACGTGAGTTACGACGCTCGGCTGGCGACGTTCTCGCTATCGCCGGAGCAGTCGTTCGCGCTCGCGCAGGAAGGCAGCCCGGCGTTCGTGCCGGGTGCGTTCCAGGTCGCGACCGCGGCGATCAAGGACGAGGAGAAGATCGCGCAGGCGTTCGAGACCGGCCGCGGTGTGGGCTGGCATCAGCATCACCACGATCTGTTCACGGGGACCGAGCGGTTCTTCCGCCCGGGCTACGCGGCCAACCTGATCTCATCGTGGATCCCGTCGCTCGACGGGGTCCAGGCGAAGCTGGAGGCAGGCGCGCGGGTCGCGGACGTGGGCTGCGGCCACGGAGCGTCGACGATCCTGATGGCCGAGGCATTTCCCCGGTCGGAGTTCGTCGGGTTCGACTACCACAAGGCGTCGATCGAGCACGCCCAGCAGGCGGCCGCCGAAGCGAAGCTCAACGGTCGCGTGAGCTTCGAGACCGCCCCGGCCAAGCAGTACCCGGGGAACGGATACGACCTCGTGGCGATGTTCGACTGCCTGCACGACATGGGAGACCCGATCGGCGCAGCCGGCCATGTGCTCGACACGCTCGCACCCGACGGTACGTGGCTCATCGTCGAGCCGTATGCCGGCGACCGGCTCGAGGAAAACCTAAACCCGGTCGGCCGGGTGTTCTACGGCGCCTCGACGCTGGTCTGCACGCCCGCCTCGCGCGACCAGGAGGTCGGCTTGGCGCTCGGCGCCCAAGCCGGCGAGGCTCGGTTGCGCGAGGTCGTGACCGCCGGCGGGTTCACGCGCTTCCGGCGCGCCACCGAGACGCCGTTCAACCTCGTGCTCGAGGCCCGTCCGTAAGCGGCTGGGCCCGCCGGAGGAATCGCTGGTTCAGTCGCGCAGCAGCTCCGTCAGGAAGCGATCGCGGGCCTCGAGGAAGCTCTGGGTGAGGCGTACGGGCTCCGCCTCCTCGTAGCCGACCGGCTCGAGGCCCCGCTCGCTGCAGTGATAGATCGTCGATTCGGGGTATGCGAGGATGATCGGCGAGTGGGTGGCGATGATCAGCTGTGAGCCGTCCTTCACGAGCTCGTGGATGCGGCGCAGCGCCGTGAGGCAGTTCTGGGTCGAGAGCGCGGCCTCGGGCTCGTCGAGCAGGTACAGGCCATCAGGCCCGAACCGGTTGATCATGACCGCCAGGAACGACTCTCCGTGTGACTGCTCGTGCAGCGACCGGCCGCCATAGGGGCCGAGCGCATTGCCTCCGAGCCCGGAGTCGTCCTTCAGCTGTTCCAGGTAGGTCGCGGCGTTGAACAAGCTCTCGGCCCGCAGGAAGAAGTCGGTCCGCGGCCGCCTGCCACTGCGGACCAGCCGGACCGCGCCCGACAGCTGCGAATGCGACGCGCGCGTCGCGAACGCGAAGCTCGAGGATCCCCCTTCCGGGTTCATCCCGGCGGCGACCGCGATCGCCTCGAGCAAGGTCGACTTGCCACTTCCGTTCTCGCCGATCAGGTAGGTCACGCTCGGATGCAGCGCGAGCCCTTTGGCGAGCGGCGCGATCGCCGGAAGCGTCCACGGATAGCCCGCCCGTGGCGCCTCGTCCCGCGGGGGCAGGAGCTCGACCGCCTTCAGGAACGGGTCAGCCACGACCGACATAGGGCATGCCGGACGCCATCACGGTCATCGACAGGACGTTTGCGCTCAGCGGGAGCTCGACCATGTACACCACCGCGTCGGCGACCGCGTCGGCCGACATTGTCGGCTCGGCCGCGACCGAACCGTCCGCCTGCAGCGCTCCCGCCTCGATTTGCCGGGTCATCTCGGTCGCGGCGTTGCCGATGTCGATCTGTCCGCAGGCGATCCCGTGTCGCCGGCCCTCGAGCGCGAGCGCCTTTGTCAGCCCGGTTATGCCGTGCTTGGTCGCCGTGTAGGCGACCGCGTTCGGCCGTGGGACGTGCGCCGACAGCGACCCGTTGTTGACGATCCGCCCTCCGCTCGGGCGCTGTCGGATCATCTGCCGGAACGCAGCCTGCGCGCACAGGAACGCGCCGGTCAGGTTGGTCTGCACCGCCGCCGCCCAGCCGTCGTAGGGATAGTCCTCGATCGGGGCGGCGGGACCGAACACGCCCGCGTTGTTGACCAGCACGTCGACCCGGTCCGCTCGCCGAACGACCGCGTCGAACAGCGCCGCGACGCTCACGGGGTCCGTCACGTCGGTCGCCACCGCGAACGATTCCGAATCGGCGGGTAGCGCCGAGAGGGTGTCCTGCAACGTCTCCGCCCGCCGGCCCGCGAGCGCGACGCGGTAACCCGCGCCGGCCAGCCGCAAGGAGATCGCCCGCCCGATACCCGAGCCGGCGCCGGTGACGACCGCGACGCGAGCGGGTTCCTGGTCGGCCATGCTCATGCCTAGATTCTCGGTTATCGTCGGGCCGACCGTGTCCCCGCCGCCACTGTCAACCACCGTCGTCGGAAGCTACCCCCAGCCGGAGTGGCTGATCGACCGCGAAGCGCTCGGCTCGCATTCGGTGCCGCGCGTGCGGGTCAGCCAGGCCTGGCGGATCCCCGAGCCCTACTTGCGCGAGGCCCAGGACGACGCCACCGTGGTGGCGATCCGGGACATGGAGCGCGCTGGAATCGACACGATCACAGACGGCGAGATGCGTCGCGAGAGCTACTCGAACCGGTTCGCCACCGCGCTTGACGGCATCGATGCGGACAATCCCGCGACGATCCGCACGAGTGGCGGGGAGGCCAGGGTCGTGCCCCGCGTCATCGGCGCGGTCCGGTGGCGGGGCCCGGTCGAGGTCGGCGACATCGAGTTCCTGCGCGCCCACACCGACCGTACGACCAAGATCACGCTGCCTGGCCCGTTCACGATGGCCCAGCAGGCGAGCAACGAGGCCTACGACGATCCCGACGAGCTCGTGATGGACCTCGCCGCCGCGGTCAACCAGGAGGCGCTGGCGCTGCAGAACGCCGGCGCCGACGTGATCCAGCTCGACGAGCCGTGGCTCCGCAACGATCCCGACGCCGCTCGGCGGATCGCCGTGGCGGCGATCGACCGCGCGCTCGACGGGCTGTCGGTCACGACCGTCGTGCACCTCTGCTTCGGGTACGCCGCGCTCGTCGGCGCCAAGGACCGAAACCGCTACGACTTCCTCGGAGAGCTAAGCGAAAGCGTCGCCCAGCAGATCTCGATCGAGGCCGCGCAGCCGCAGCTCGACCTCGGTCAGCTGTCCGAGCTCAGCCCGAAGGTCGTGGTGCTCGGCGTGCTCGACCTCGGCGACGACGCGGTCGAGACCCCCGAGCAGGTGGCCGACCGGATCCGGGCGGCGCTAGCCCACGTGCCCGCCGCTCGGATCGTCCCCGCTCCCGACTGCGGCATGAAGTACCTGGCGCGGGATCGTGCCTTCGCCAAGTTGCGGTCGCTCAGCGCGGGCGCCGCTCTCGTCCGCGCTGAGCTGTAACCCGCTACGAAGCCGGCCTGTACGCGAGGTGAATCACCCCGTTGTCGTAACTATGTGACTGCGCAAGGTTGAATTTCACCTCGTTGTCCCCGAACAGACGCGCGCCCGTGCCGAGCGCTACGGGGTACACGAACAGGTTGAGCTCGTCGATGAGGCCGTCATCGAGCATAGCCCGCACGAGCGTCCCGCTGCCGCTCACGTAGATGCCGCCGTCGACCTCGTCCTTGAGGCCGCGGATCGCGTCCGCGCTGTACCTACCGAGGATGGTCGAGTTGCGCCAGTCGGCGGTCTCGAGTGTCGCCGAGACGACGTACTTCGGCGTGTCGTTCATGAACGGAGCGCCGGGATCCTGATCCGCGCTGCGGCCCGACCAGGCCGGCGCGAACTCCTCGAACGTCTGGCGCCCGAGCAAGATCGCCTTGCACCCCCCCATGATCCCGCCGATGGCTTCACCCATCTTCGGAGCGAAGCCGTATTCCATCGTCCATCTCGGCGCTTCGAACACGCCGTCGAGACTGATGAACTCGTGTACCAGGATCTGGCCCATGATGACTCCCGTGGTTTGGATGGTGTGGTGCTTAGACCGCTACAGCCAGCCCCGTTCATCGGCGGTCCTGACCGCCTCCACCCGATTGCGGGTCCCGGTCTTGGCGATCGCCGCCGACAGGTAGTTGCGAACGGTCCCCTCGGACAGGAACAGCTTCCCGGCGATCTCCGACACCGTGCTTCCAGGGCGAGCCGCGATCAGCACGTCGCGCTCGCGGGCCGTCAGCGGCGAGGTCCCGTCGCGAAGCGTGTCCGCGGCGAGCACCGGATCGACGACGCGCTCGCCGGCGGCCACGCGCCGGATCGCATCGGCGAGCTGCTCCGGCGGCGAGTCCTTGACCACGAACCCCCAGGCGCCGGCCTCCATCGCTCGCCGCAGGTATCCCGGGCGCCCGAATGTGGTGAGGATCAGTGACCGGCATTCCGGCACCTCCTGGCCGAGCACGCCGGCCGCGGCGAGGCCGTCGATCCCCGGCATCTCGATGTCGAGGAGCGCGACGTCCGGGCGGTTGGCCTTGGCGGCGGCAACCACCTCGTCGCCGCGCCCGACCGCCGCCACCACCTCGAAGTCGTCGTTGAGCTCGAGCAGCGCCGCAAACGCGCTGCGGATCAGCTCCTGGTCGTCGGCGAGCAGCAGACGGATCGTCACGCGACAGCCTCCGGGGTCAGCGACACCCGTAACCGCCATCCCTTCGGCTGAACCGGCCCGGCGTCGACGATGCCGCCGGCCGCGGCGACCCGTTCGCGCAGTCCCGCCAGACCGCTCCCCAGCCCCGCCCCGCCGTTCGCGCCGACGCCATCGTCGACGATCTCGACGCAGCCCGGCCACAGCCGCACCGAGCACGAGCTGGCGTGGGCGTGGCGGACGACGTTGGTGAGCCCCTCGCGCACGACCCAGCCGAACAGCTCTTGATGCGAGGGATCGACGCCATCGACGGCACGCGGAAGGTCGGCGTCGACGCCGGCGGCCCGCAGCAGCTCGCGCCCGGTCGCGAGCTCGCCGGCAAGGGTCACGTCGCGGTAGTTGGCCACCGCGGCGCGCACGTCGGCGAGCGAACGTCTCGCCAGATCCTCGACCTCGGCGATCTCCTGCTGCGAGCGCACCGGATCGGCGTGGCCGAGCTGGCGCGCCAGCCCGGCCTTGACCGTGATCGTCGTCAGCGAGTGGCCGAGCAGGTCGTGCAGGTCGCGGGCGATCCGGATGCGCTCGTTCTCGGCCGCCAGGCGTGCGAGCTCAGCCCGCGCCTCCGCGAGCTCGCGGTTGCTCTCGAACACCTGGACGACTGCGAAGGACACCAACGCGACCACCGGGATCGCCACCGGTGTGACGGTCCCCCAGGTAGTCCCGAGGTCGTCGTGCCACGAAGGGACCACGCTCGGCACGACCAGCGCTGCGACCGCCAGCGCGAGCACGATCGGCACCGCGCGGGCACCGATGCGAGTCACCGTCAGCGCCGTGATGTACAGGCACATGACGAACGCGGCCGCGCGAGCGAACGGCACCTCTGCGATGAACAGAGCGAAGCAGATTCCGTACAGAATCCAGAATCGAGCCGAGCCGGCACGCGGCCCCCATGCGATGAACAAAAGGTAGGCGAGGGCGAACGCGAGGAGGATCGCGTAGCCGACGATCGCGGCGGCACCCTCGTTGTTGTCCGCCACCGACTGAGCGACGTACAGCAGGTAGACGAGAAAGGCGGTGGGCAGCACGAACCGGCGCCACCCTTGTGTCCACCGGCGCTGGCTTGTGACCCAACGCCCTTCCGGCTCGACCTCGGCGTCCACTGCTATCCAATCTAGCGAGCCCGCACGGTCCCTCAGACCCGGCTCGTGTCGCGCCGGTACACGAACGCCGCGAGCGGGATGAGCACGGCGGTCCAGACGGCGATCACGATCCACGCCTCCGCCGGCCAGCCTCCGCCGGCGAGCGCCGTCTTACCCGCCTGCACGAGCCAGTACGACGGGAGTGCCTTGATCACGTCGAACACCGCGCCCGATTGCGCAACCAGAAACCCGTAAGCGCCGCCGAGCACCGCCAGCAGCATGACCGTCCCGCCCGCGGCGGGGGCCAGCGAGTCCGGGGTGACGAGGTGGCCGAGCAGGATCCCGAGGATGGTCAGCGGGATCAGGCCGACCAGCATCAGGCCGATCATCGTAAGCCAGGCGCCCGCCGACAGGCTGACGCCGAGTGCGGTGCCGGACAGCGAAACGAGCACGATCACCAGCAGCGCCATCAGGAAGCCGCAGACGACCCTGGCACCGAGGTGCTCGGCGGAGGTGAGAGGCGTCAGACGCAGCTGCCGCGTCCACCCGACCGAGCGGTCGATCGAGATTCGCGCTCCCGTCGAGATCACGGCGATCATCGTGCCCACGGCGGCCATGCCGGCCATGAAGTACAAGGGGAACGCGACTCCGTCGAACGTGGCGTGCCGCTGGGGCGAGGTGACGACGAAATACAGGACGACGGGATACGCGAGCGAGAACAGGATGAACCGCCAGTTGCGGACGTTCCGGAGCAACTCGTAGCGCAGGTAGGTGGGGTGCATCGGTGGTACCTCCAGGGATTAGTTGTTCTCAGCGGTGAGGGCGAGGAATGCCTCCTCGAGACCGGCGCCCCGCACCTCGATGTCCGCCGCCGACGGGAACCCGGCGAGCAGCCGGCGCAGCGCGGTCTCCGCCTCGGAGCACGTGAGGATCACGGCGTCGCCACGCCGCTCGGCACCGATCACGCCCGGGAGTGCGCGCAGCGCATCGAGATCCGCGTCCGGAAGGGTCACCCGGATCGTCCGGCCGCCGACGCGGGCCTTGATCTCCCCGGGAGGTCCGTCGGCGACCACGCTGCCGTGTGCCAACAGCACGATCCGGTCGGCGAACGCATCGGCCTCCTCGAGGTAGTGCGTCGCGAACACGACGGTCTTGCCGGTGGCGGCCACCGCCCGCATCGACGCCCAGAAGTCGCGCCGCGCCTCGACGTCGAGCGCCGCGGTCGGCTCGTCGAGCAGCAACAGGTCCGGGTCGGCGACCAGCGCGATCGCGAATCGCACCCGCTGGGCCTGGCCCCCGGAAAGCTTCCTGGTCCGGCGATCGGCGAAGTCCGAGCACCCGCTGAGCGCAAGCGCGTCGTCGACGTCTAGCGGGCGCGGGTACAGCGACGCGACCATCGTGACGAGCTCGCGGACGCTCAGGTAGTCGACCAGCGACCCCGTCTGGAGCATCCCGCCGACCACGCCCGCGGCGGCCGCCTCGGTCGGCGACATCCCGAACAGCGACACGCTGCCGGAGTCGGGCCGGGTCAGTCCGAGCACCATGTCGATCGTGGTCGTCTTGCCGGCGCCGTTCGGCCCGAGCAGCGCGACGGTCTCCCCCGGCGCGATCGTCAGGTCGACCGACCGAACGGCGCGGACATCGGCATACGACTTGGAGAGGTGAGAGAGGACGATGGCTCCACCGGAAGTGTCATGTGTTGTCATGCCTCCACGGTGACATGCACGCCAATGCCCCGGTAGAGCCGAACCTCACCAGTTCGACATGACAAATGTCAGACAGGCGGATCCGGGGACTCAGACGGCCCGATCCGGAGCGCGCGGGGTCCAGCGCTCCTCGATGTGGCCGAAGTGCCATACCGACAGCGCGATCGCCCAGGTCGCGACGAACATCCCGACGATCACCAGGCCGAGCTCGTTGATGTTGATGTTCTGCACCCATCTCCAGAACGAGCCCTGCGCCCCGAGCTCCTGTGAGAACAGCCCCGCGAGCTCGACCGTTCCGATCACGAGCGCGATCATCACCGACAGACCGGTGATCGTGATGTTGTAGTAGAGCTTGCGAACCGGCTTCGAGAACGACCAGCCATAGGCGAAGTTCATGAACGACCCGTCAATCGTGTCGAGCAGGCTCATCCCCGCGGCGAACAGAATCGGCAGGCACAGGATCGCGTAGAAGGGCAGCCCGGCGCCCGCCGCGCCCGCCGCGAGGAACAGCAGCGCGACCTCGCTGGCGGTGTCGAACCCAAGGCCGAACAGCACGCCGATCGGATACATGTGCCAGGACTTCGTGACGGTCCTGGTGAACCGCCCGAGCAACCGGCTCATCAGCCCACGCGAGTCGAGCTGCTGTTCGAGCTGCGATTCGTCGAAGGTTCCCCTGCGCAGCTCGCGCGACATCCTCACGATCCCGATCAGGATCACAACGTTGAGGGCGGCGATCACGTACAGGAACGTGCCCGACACGCTGGTCCCGACCCAGTTGGTGACGCTGTGCAGCGTCGAGCTGCCCTGCTCGACCTGGCCGCTGACCGCGCGGATGCCGATCGCGAACAGGAACGACAACGCGAACACGATCGTCGAGTGCCCGAGCGAGAACCAGAAGCCGACGCTCAGCGGGCGCTTGCGCTCGGCCATGAGCTTGCGCGTGGTGTTGTCGATCGCCGAGATGTGATCGGCGTCGAATGCATGGCGAAGGCCTAGCGTGTAGGCGGTCAGCCCCAGCCCGATGCTGAACCCTCCGGTGGGGCCCAGGTGATAGTGGTGCGGAGCGACGAGCACGATCAGGATGAAGAACCCGATCACATGCAGCCCGACCACCACCCCGGCCATTCCGGCGACCGCCCGCCACTCGCTCGGGTTCAGCTTCCCGGTCATCGGAGCGCGACCTCCGCGACCGCCCCATCCGGCACGGTCACAACGGGTCCCGCCGTGTCGGCGTCCTCCCAGACGACGTACTCGCCGGCTGGGAGGCTGCCGAAGATCGCGGTCAGCCGTGACCGCGCGTGGGTGGTGCGCTCGTGCACGCCGGTGTGGACGCGGTGTCCGTGCCCGCCTCCGAGCGAGCTGATCTCGATCTCACGGCCGCGGAAGCGCTCACCCGGGTACAGGATCAGCGCTCCCGATCCCGCACCGATGTCGAGCGCAACGCTCGCGCATGCCGCCGCGGGCTCGAGCGTTCCGTGCTCGAGCACCGTGTGCTGTGCAGTGGTCATCACTTACACCGTCCCGAGCGGAGCGGTGTGATAGCCGCTCTGCGGGATCCCGAGATACGGGAACGAGTTCAGGAACGGAACGTTGACGCTCGCGGGCGTGAGCCCGTCCGTGACCAGGTTGGCCGCGGGGTCGGGCGTATAGCTCTTGTTGACGAGCGGGTACGTGACGCCCGCGATCGCCCGCAGCTCGACCGTCACGACGTCGTCGAAAACGCGCCGTCCGTTCGGGAATCCGGCCGGATCGCCGCCGATCAAGCCGAGGATGTTGGCGCTCGACGACGGCGGGATCGCCATGTTCAGCCGCAGCATGTCGGCGAGGGTGCTTCCGGTGAAGTTCTGGAAGCCCGGCACGATCCCCGCCGGGATCCCGGTCAGCAGGATCGCGACCAGATCGGCGCGAGGTGCCGTGAGCTTGGCGAGGTTCGGGAACACGCCCGGGTACAGAACCGGCAGGAGCGTCGCGAGCTCCGGGTGCTGCACGCCGCCGGCGAACCGCTGGTCCGCGGACGGCGGGAGGGCGTTCCACCGGTCCTTGAACCCCATCCCTACGAGGACCTCGTTGAACAGCGGATTGCCGAGGCGGGACACCTGCATCCACTCGCCGGCCTCATGCACGTATTCCGACCACGGCTCGCGCACGGTCGCCGCCTGTCGGCTGGCCGAGGCCCACACACCGACCACCGAATCCTGGGAGGAGGCGTTGGTCGGCGTCGTGCCGTGACGGGTCAGGTCCGACTTCGGGACCTTCAGCGCGATCGAGTGCACGCTGAAGTTATCGGTCCCGTTGACGCCGGCGGCCGCCGACAGCGACCCGAGCCCGAACGTGGCGTGCAGGTTCTGGAACGGCCGCAGATTCCCGAGGTCGAAGATCGAGCCGAGATCGACGTAGAAGCCCTCGGCCCGCTGCCCCGCGAACACGGTCCGACCCCCGGGGAGGCTGTGAACAGCCGCCGAGGCCAGCATGTCGTAGTCCGGGGTCGAGAGCGGACCGATGTTGCACGGCGGACAGGCCAGGCCGGAGCCCAGTACCTGCCGCCGTCCGCGGCTGATACGGGTGACCGAGTAGAACTGCTTGCGGTTCCAGTTGGCGCTGTCGATCGTCAGGATCGGACCGCTGTTGTAGAGGAACGAGTTCGGGTTTGCGACCTGGGTCTCGAACGCGAACTCGTAGATGATGTTCGCGTCGCCATCGCCATCGTTGTCGATGTTGATGCGGTAGCGAACGTCGGGACCGAACTCGAAGAAGTTCGGACCCCCGTACGGCACCTCCAGCGGCAGATAGTTGGAGATGATCGTGACCGTGCCGGGGTCGTCGGGGGAGACGAACGCGTACAGGTCCGTGTTATCGGCGACGGGATCGCGGCTGATCGCCGGGGCTTCGCGGTGGGATGACACGGTTACCTCAGTTCGCCGCGCGGGCGATCCGGGCGGCGATCTTGCGATCGTGCAGCTTGACCTCACGCTCGCCGGACATCACCGAGATCTCGCCCGTTCGAGGATCGCGGATGTAGGCGACAACCGGGCCCGACTTCGCCGCGGCCTTCGCGTCAGCCTGCTCGGCTACGAGCGCGCCGACGACGGTCATGCCGGCCGCTGCGGCGGCCGAGTTCTTGACGAATCCACGCCTTGTACTGTCACTCATGACTGGCCCTCCGGTCATTGGTGTTTGACTATCACCGACAATTCGCACGCGCCCGTCAACTGGATCACTATGCCGGTGTGAAATTCTTGTGACCAAACGAGGCGACCAGGACACCGAGCTCAAACAGGAGATACAGCGGCACGGTCTCGAGCAGCAGGGTGATCACGTCGCCGGGCAGGAAGGCAGCGACCGCCCCGCAGGCAAGGACCGCGTAGCGCCGGTTCTTGCGCAGCCGCTGGGGCGTGACGAGTCCGGCGCGGGTGATCGCCACGATCCCGACCGGCACCTGGAACAGCAGTCCCAACGCCAGCAGCGTGGTTGCGGCGAACTTGTAGTACTGGCTCGCCTGCACTAGGACGTTGAACTGGTCGCTGTTGAAGTTCTGGAAGAAGTGCACCGCGGCCGGAAGGACGACGAAATAGCCGAACAGAACGCCGGCGACGAACAGGAACGGAATCGAGACCACCAGCGGGCGGATGTGCCGGCGTTCGTGGGGATGGAGCGCGGGCATCAGGAACGCGTACGCCTGATACAGCACAAACGGCAGGGCCAGGATCAGCGCAAACACGAGCGAAACCGTCACCGTCGTCGTGAACGGCTCGCCGATCCCGAGCGTCACCGGCTTGTCGCCCTCGGGTGGGACGGACAGCCGCCCGATGTCGCGGTGCAGGCTGCTGGAGACGTTCTCGAGCGCGGTCCGGGCGGCGAGCGTGTGATGTTCACTCGGCGCGTCGAGCACCCCGACGACCGCGTTCAACTGGATCGCGACGTCGCGGGCGCTGCGTGCGACCGTGTACGTGGCGCCGAGCGGCCCGTGACCGGCGCGAACCTGCGCCTGCGTCTGGTGGGCGAGTGGCCGGTCGATGATGCGCAGGAGCCGGCCGTTCTGCCAGAAGCAGAAGGCGAACGCGACCCCGATCACGGCGAGCGACACGATCAGCCGAGTGCGTAGTTCGTCGAGATGCCCGACGAGGCTCAGCTCGTCATCGTGGCCGACCGACCGGGAGGCCCTGCGGATCGCGCTCAACATTTCGGGACTGTGTACGCGCGCGTGACCGAGTCGGATCATTCCTTTCACGCGAGGCGGTGATCCGGATCGCCGCGCGAGCCGTAAGGGGTTGGCGTGCTTCGTCAACCTCGCCGCTTCTTCTCATCCAACCTGCGGGCGCTCGCCGACGAGGAGCTGATGACACTCGTCCACGACGGCCATGCCCGGGCGTTCGAGGTGATCTTCGACCGGCACGCCGCGCCGGCCTTCTCGCTCGCGTACCGGATGTGCGGGCGCCGTGCGCTCGCCGAGGAGATCGTGCAGGAGGCGTTCATGTCGCTGTGGCGCAGCGCCGCCCGGTACGACTCAAGGCGCGGCAGCGTCAGGTCGTGGGTGCTCAGGGTCGTTCACAACCGCGCGATTGACGCCTTCCGGCGTGAGCTGTCGAGCGCGAAGCACGACGTGGCCGACGACTGGATCAGCGAGGTTCTCCCCGCGCGCGAGCGCACCGATGAGGAGGTTGAGCGCCGCAGCGACGCCCGGCTCGTGCGTAGCGCGCTCGACCGCCTGCCGCCGGACCAGCGCCAGGTGATCGAGCTCGCGTACTTCGGCGGCTTCTCGCACGCGCAGATCGCGCAGGCGCTTGGACTGCCGGCGGGGACGGTCAAGGGCCGTATGCGGCTCGCGCTCAGCAAGCTGAGAATCGCGCTGGGCGAGCCCGCCGGAGTGGTGCCATGACCGTCCCCGGCCCGACGGCGCGCGGCCGCGACTGCGGCAACGACTCGGCGCCGTACGTCCTCGGCGCGCTCGAGCCGGCCGAAGCGCGCGCGTTCGCCCACCACCTGGAGAGCTGCGCGGTGTGCCGGGACGAGGTGGAGGCGCTGGCGCGGGTGCTCGACGTCCTGCCGGAGTCGGCGCCTCGCCACGAGGTCAGCCCCGCGCTTCGACGTCGGGTGATGAATGCCGTCCGCTCGGAACCGCCCAACGCCTCGGTCGTACGAACTCGCCTGTCCAGGCGGCCCGCGTGGACACCCCGCGCGAGGCTCGCACTCCCGCGATCGGCGGTCGGCGCCGCGCTCGCGCTCGCGGTCCTGCTCGCGGTTGTGATCGCGGCCCGCTCGGCCGGGCCGACGACCCGTGTGCTCTCCGCCAGCGTCGGCCACGCGCAGCTGCGAATCGCCGACGGCCACGGCACGTTGGCCGTCGACCACCTCCCGCCGGCCCCGCCCGGTCGCGTTTATGAGCTGTGGCTGCAGCGCGGAAGCCGCGCGCCGGCGCCGAGCACGCTGTTTGCGGTCACCTCACGGGGAACGGCCGTCCTCGGGGTGCCGGGGAAGCTCACCGGCATCACTCGGGTGCTCGTGACTGTCGAGCCGTCGGGCGGGAGCCGGGTGCCCACGACCCGAGCGGTGATCGTGGCGAGTGTGTGAGTGATCCGGATCGCGCCCGCACGCGTACAGGAGACCAGTGCAACCAACCGATCGGAGCAAGTCATGATGGGCCTCGACAATCCAGTTCACATCGCGTTCCTGCTCGTGCTCCTGCTGCTCGTGTTCGGAGCCAAGCGCCTGCCGGAGATGGGCCGCTCGCTCGGCGCCGGTCTGCGCGGCTTCAAGGAGTCGATCAGCGGCGAGACGCCCGTCGCGCTCACCGAACCGGCGCGCCTCGCGTCCGCGCCCGAGACGCCGTCGGTCACCCCGGCCGCCGACGCCGCGCCCGTCCGACAGACCGCGCAGGTCTAGCGCAGCTGGTTTCGGCTCAGGGGATCCGGACGTCCTTGCGGCTGCGCGCGGCGCGCAGCTGCCGCCCGGACAGATCGGATTCCCTGACCAGCTTCACCAGCGACCAATGGTGCCCGACGGGGCAGTACTGGAACCTGCGCGGTCCGAGCCGGAGCGACTTGACCGACGCTCCCGGCAGCCAGATTGTCGTGAACAGGTGCCCCTTGCCGCAGCGGACCACGACGTTGCCGCCGATTCCGTAGCCACTTCGCAGGAGTGGAATCGCCTCGAAGATGAAACCACCGGCGAGGATTCCGACCCGCCGGCGGCGGCGCCGCGCGCCTGACCCTCCCTCGGTCCCGGACGTGGATGAATCGGACATGCTCATCCTCCCAGATTCGCGAATGGTCTCATTCATGATAACAAACGCACGACCTCGGGCCCGAAAACCGAGTCCGCGATTCACCGAATTCCAGGTGGCGCATGCGATGAATTGGGGTAGTACGGTCGGCAATCGATCCAGGGCAGGGGAACCACCCTCGCCGCACCCATACGGGAGGACTACTCATGCGCAGAGCCGCCGGGAGCGGACTCACGACCGCGATCATCCTCGTCGCGATGCTGACGGGGGCGAGCGCCGCCGCCGCCAAGACCCACGCCGCCCGGACCCACGCGCAGCGCGGGTTGGGCGTCCTTATTCCGAAGACCAAGAGCGAGCGCCTACCGCGCCACGGCGGGACGGCCGACAGCCTCAACTGGTCCGGCTACGCCGTGACCCCAAGCACCTCCAACATCACCGCGGTGTCGTCGACGTTCACCGTGCCGACCGCCGGCCTCGCACCTCCGGGGTTCGCCGCGACCTGGACCGGGATCGGCGGCTACAGCAGCAGTGACCTGATCCAAGCCGGCACCTCCGAAGATTCGACTCCCAGCAATCCGCTGCTCGGCGATCAGTACTACGCGTGGTACGAGCTGTTGCCGGCTAGCGAGACGCAGATCACGAACTGCACCGGCGACCCTAACTGCACGGTCACGCCTGGCGACAACGTCACCGTGAACATCAGCCAGGTGTCAGGCAACACCTGGAGCATCTCGATGAGCGACGCCGGCAAGTGGAGCTGGAGCCAGGACGTCAATTACGCCTCGTCGGAATCTTCCGGCGAGTGGATCCTCGAGGCCCCGACGCTGGTCGCCCAGACGACGCTGGCGAACGTCGGAACCACTCACTTCGGTCCGACGTCGACGTACACGGCCGGCGGCGTCACCCACACCATCGCCGAGGGAGACCCGACACAGATCTTCCTCTCGCCGGGAGTGGTCAACGAGGCCACGCCGTCCGCGCTCGCCTCGGACGGCCAGTCGTTCAACGACTGCGCGTACGCGCAGAGTTGCGCCGCGCCGTAGACGTGTGCCCCCGGCCCGGGGTTGGCGCGGTCCGCCGCGTCAGCCCCGCGGGCCGGCCTCGTATTCCCTGGCCAGGCGCTTCGGCGCCTGAACCAGCCATGCCTCGACGATCACCTCCTCGAGGTCCTCGAGCCCGATCGCGTCGAGGCGGACCAGGATCGCCGGATACCCGTCGAAATGCGGCGTCGTGAAGTAGACGCCGGAATCGTCGGCGAGCAGCGCCTCCTTCGCGCCGACGTGCTCGACCCGGGCGCCGAGGATCGGGCCGGCCGGCGCCGTGTCGCCGAGCGCGCGCAGGTCGGCCTGGCGCAGCGGCCGCTCCCACACGAACGGCTTGTCGCGGACTCGCCAGGAGACGTTGCCGTGGGACGGGCGCTCGCTCGTCTCCGGCAGCGCAAGGGCGATCCGCCGCACATCGTCCCAGCCGGCCATCCGCTCAGTCGCTGATCGGGGCGGGGCGTCCCGAACGCTCCCACACACCCCGCTCCTGGAGGAGCTGAACCTGTTTGAGAGTCACCTGCTCCCGGTACTCCGCGTGCGTGTACGGCGGCCGGTCGAGGTACAGGTTCTTCGGATAGATCGGCTGCTCGTAGACGAGCTGGTACTGCTCGGTCGTGAGGTCCTTCATCCAGTTGTCCCATTGCGCCGTCTGCCGGAAGTTCCGGAGCGCCTCAACGTCGATCGTGCCCGCGATCCAGGTCGAGCCCGCGCCGTACGGGACCTCCGTGACCACCTGGCCGCGGTAGTCGACTATCTGCGACCCGCCCGAGAAGGTGTCGATCGGCACGGTCGAATCCTTGTCGAGGTAGTAGGTGCCGAGGTTCATCCCGATCACGTACATGTTGTTGTCCAGCGCCCGGGCGCGGTTCTGGACCGAGAACATGCCGCTCATGACGCCCGGCGCGGGGTAGGGCCCGCGGTACGCGATCTCGCAGCCGTTCATCGCTAGTCCGCGAGCGTTCTCCGGATAGGAGGCCTCATTGGCCATCATGATCCCGATTCGCCCGATCTCGGTATCGGCGACCGGATAGAACGCGTCGAGCTCGCGTCCGTACAGCTCCACCCACCGATCCCACACGTTGTGAGGCGTCACCGAGTGCTCGACCGGCAACAGCGGCACGAGCTTGTGGTGCTTGAGGATCACGTTCCCGTCCTCAGGCTCGATCACGAACCCGATGTTGAAGAAGCGGCCCGGGAATTCGGGATGGCGGGCCTTGGCCTGGGCGATCACGAACGCGTTCCACTGCTGCGCGAGGCGCCCGAGGTAGTCGGTCTCGGGTCCCGGGATGTCGATCGCGCACTCCCGGGCATACGTCTCGTGGTCGAGGTCGAGCACCTCGTCGGTGAATCCCTGAAGCCCTCCCTCCGGGATGCAGATCAGCCTCACCGGCAGGTCCATGCTCGAGAGCCAGGACGCGGCCTTGACCATGTGCGAGATGTGCTCGAGGTTCCAGCTGATCTCCTCGCGCCGGCGGATCCCGCGCATCGTCGAGATCAGCCCGACGGCCTGATACGGCTCGATCATGGGAAGGCTCCTCTCTCTAGTGGTCTGCGACTCTAACCGCATCGCCACGAGTGGCGCCACCGGTTCCGGGGCGCTCGTCGGGCAATCGCTCGACGGCGATAACCGCGGTGTCGTCCACCTGCGACCCGTGGGCGAACTCGACCAGCGCCTGCTCGATCCGCCGCACCGCATCGGCAGCGCCGGCGGCGTCGCCCAGCGTCTGCGCGAGGCGCGCCTCGCCGAACCGGTCCGCCTGGCCGACGGTGTCGATGACCCCGTCGGTGTAGAGCACGAGCTGGTCCCCGGGCTCGAGTCTGATCGTGGTCGCCTCCCACCCACCGCGCTCATACGCGCCCAGGAACGGCGCGAACACCCCGACCGGAAGGGACGACGCTCGGTGCACGTGGTAAGCGGGCGGATGTCCGGCAAGCACGAGGTCGGCGGTCGCATCGCCCCCGACTGCGCGCAGCATCACGCAGCAGATGCTGACCAGTGACAGCCCCGGGCGCTCGCGCAGCGCGGCGTTGAGCTGCTCGAGCGCCGCGATCGGATCGCCAAGGAGCTTACCCGCCGTGCGAAACGTGTACCGCGACAGCGAGGTGAGCGCGGCCGCCTCGGCGCCGCGGCCCGCGACATCGCCGACGACGATCATCCACCCTCCGGGCACCTCGAACGCGTCGTAGAAGTCGCCGCCGACGTCGTTCTGCTCGCCGGCGGCCCGGTACAGGCTGGCCAGCCGGAAGCCGGGGATCTGCGGAAGATCGGGCGGGAGCAGGCTTCGCTGAAGCGTCGTCGCGATCTCGGAGCGCTCGCTGTAGAGCCGGGCGTTCTCGACCGCGATCGCGGCGCGCCGTCCGAGCTCGGCGGCGAGCGCCGGGTCACTCTCAGTGAACGTCCGGCGCGAGTCAGACATGGCCAACGAGAGCGCCCCGATCGGGGGCCCATCCGCGATCGCGAGGGGAACGACGATCAACTCCGCCGTCAGCCGCGCTCGCCCGGAGCGGATCACGTCCGCCACGCTGACTTCGAGCTCACGCGCGTGTGGGTCCTTTCCGGCCGTCGGTGGCGCCATCGCAACCTGACGCAGAGCATCGCCCTCGCCGCGCATCACGAATCCGCACGAGTCGGCCAGCCCGGGAACCGTGAGCTGCGCTACCCGCTGAAGTGTCTGCGCGTAATCGAGCGAGGACGAGAGCTCGTGTCCGGCCCCGGCCAGCAGGCGTTGTGCAAGCTCGGCGCGCTTGACGTCGGTGAGGTCCTCGACCACGCTGACGATCAAAGACAGCGAGCCGTCGGCGTCGAACACGGGGGTCGCCTTGTGCAGCAGCCACCGCTCCTCTCCGGTGGCTCGGCTCACATTGCGGACGAGCAGCGGTTCGGCTTCCTCGCCGCGAGCCGCGTGCGAGGAGGGCAGGTCCGCCAGGGTCAGGCTGCCTCCGGCTTCGTCGAACACGTCGTAGAGCTCCATCAGCTCTTGCGGCGTAGCCGCGGTCACCTGCCCGGCCGACCCCAGGTGCAAGAGCCGCGCCGCCGCCGAGTTTGCGAACACGATCCGCCCATCTCCCTCCCTGACGAGCACCGCCTCGGCGAGATTGGTGAGCGTTGCTTCGAGCCGCCGCTCGAGCCCGGTCACGGTCTGGGCGAGCGTGGCGTTGTCAAGCGCGAGCGCCAGATGCCCGGACAGGATCTCGGCGTAAAGCTGGTCGTCCTGGTCGTAACTCCGGCCGGAGGTGCCGACGCCCAGCGCCAGAGCGCCGACCGTCCGCCCCCGCGCGCGCAACGGCATGAACAGTGCCGAGCGCAGCTCGAGAGCGCGCAGCAGCTCGAAGTCTTCGTCGCTACTCGCGATCATCCGCAGCTCCTCGTCGGTCACGCTCGCGAGCAGCTGGCTCTCGGCGCTGACGATCGCGCGCGGGAGTCCGACCGGCGCGTCGGGCAGTGGGCGCCGGCGAAGCAGCGCCGCCTCGAGCTCCTCGCGTCGCCGCGGCGCGTCGACTCGCGAGCCGAGCCGCCGCAGCTCTCCTTCGCTGGAGATGCTGTCGAGCGTCGCCACGTCGGCGAACGCCGGCACGACCAGGCCGAGTAGTCGCGCCACGGTGTTTTCGAGCAGCAGGGTGCCGTCCGCCACCTCGCCGGCGGCGGCGAGCAGTTCGAACCGGTCCCCTTTGCGCGCCGCGCTCAACCCGTCACTCGCCGGCAGTTTCGGCGGGCGCGTCGGCGAACAGCAGATCGCCGTCCGCGAACCCCGCGATCTCGAACAGCCGCTGGACCTTGCCCGACCCCGGGACCACCACGAAACGGTACCCGTTCGCCGCGGCGCGTTGTTGCTCCGAGATGACGAGTCTCAACCCCGAGGTGTCCATGAACCCGACCTCCCTCAGATCCAGGACGAGCACGCTGGCCCCGACCCGTGCTGCGTCAAGCGCCGATTCGACCGCCCCGAACGTGGTCAGGTCGACATCGCCGTGAACCGAGACGACTGCGTCGCCGAGAATTCGTCGCGTGTCCAACCTCAGATGACTCGACAGTCCCACTCTCTGTCCCACCTGCCAACTGAACGGTCACCCGGATCAACCGTCTGACGATTCTACGCTGGGCGGCGGAGCGTTTGGGAGACTTGGCCCGCGGGCGCCCAGATCAGCCGAGCGAGGAGGATGAGATGGCCATTTCCAAGCAGCCGATGACCGATGAGCAGCGGAAGTCCGTCGCGCTCGAGTACCTGAAGGCGTTCGACAACGGGGGCTCCACGTCGACCGGCGGCAGCATTCTCGATCTGTTCGCCGAGGACGCGCAGGTGCACTTCCCGAAGTGGGGACTCGCCACCGGCAAGGACGCGATCGGACGGATGTTCGGCGACGTCGGCTCCACGCTCGAGCGGATCGTCCATGACTACGCGAACTTCAACTGGATCATGACCGGGACCGACATGTTCGCCTGTGAGGGAACGAGCTTCGGAGCGCACCAGGACGGCGAGTGGCGCGTGGGCGTCACCCATGCCGGCCGCTGGTGCGACGTGTTCGAGGTCCGGGACTTCCTGATCCAGCGCTGTTTCATCTATCTCGATCCCGATTACGCTGGTCTCGACACCGACCGGTATCCCTGGCTGGCCCGCGACGGACGCGACCCGTCGGTGCCGTTGAGCCTGGGCCTCGGTGTGCCTGCCTCGGCGAGCTAGCGGACAGGTCCACTAGACGAATAGGTACTCTCCGCTGCCCAGCTCACCGGCAAGGAGACCCATGGAATACAGCAAGGCCCTGGCAGAGAAGCTCGAGGCTCGGATCACGGAGCTGAAGAGCGAAATCGACGCTCACGAACGTGCGCTCGCCGCGCTTCGCGGTAACGCGCGCTCGAGCAACGTCGACCGATCCGCGAGCAACGGGACCAACTCGTCCAGCCGCCGAGCCACCGCGCGACGGACCGCCAGCGCGAGTCGAACCGCCCGACGCCCCCGCCGCAGCCACACGGCATCGGCTGAGGCGGTGTTCGACGCTCTCAAGGAAGGACAGGATCAGGCCTCCGCGATCGCCAAGCAGTTCGGCGTGTCGGCCGCCGTCGTGCGCAGCCGTCTCCAGCAACTCGAGGAGGCGGGACGAGTCAGCCGGACCGGAAACCGCCGCTCGACACGCTGGCGCAGCCACGCGGGCTAGCGGCGGCGACCCCTGGCAGCATCATCCAAAATGCACAATGCCGGCCGTCCAAAGGTGTACACAGTAGGCGGCCCCACGTTTGGGGTTGCCGGCCACGGGCATGGGGAGTGCGAGACAGAAGGCCGGTGCGGAGGCAGGGCCGCACGGGTGGTAGAGCTGTAATCACACATCCCGGAGGGCGCTGGGCTCTTGCAGGCCCGGACCGCCGAGCACCGACGCTCGCGTCTCGTGTCGCTGCAAGCTAAGAAAGGGCCCGTACATGTCTATTCGCCGCGCTCGACCCGCGCTCGCCGTGGCCGTACTCGCGATCATGCTGCCGGTCGGAGCCGATGCTGCGGCCAGCACCAACACCGTCGCCCTCGCCTCTCACAGTGGGGACGGTGCCACGCTGACGCTGTCGGCGAAAGCCAAACGCTCGTTCGCGAGCAACCACGTGACGCTTCGCGTCCTGCGGCCGGCGACTCGACGCAAGTCGACGTACGCGCTGCCCGACAGGTCAGGGAAGTGGAACTTCGCCAAAGCGACCGGGACGCTCAACCTGAAGGGCGTGCTGCATGTCGTGCTCGGCAAGCGCTCCGCGGCTCTGAAGTCGGTCACGTTCACCCGCCCGGCGAAGGGGAACGGGCACGTGACGGCCAAGCTGGCCGGCCACAAGGTGCAGCTGTTCACCGTCACCGGGAAGGTTCGCGTAAAGCACAACGGCACGACCGAGGCGCTGAGCGGGATGACGGCAAAGCTCACCAAGGCGGGAGCGACCAAGCTCGACAAGGCGCTTCACAAGGCCGCCTTGAAGACGAACGAGGCGTTCGGCTCGTTCACGGTCAGCGTGAGCAATACGCCGCTCACCGGGCCGGGCGCCCCGGCGCCGGGCAGCGGTCCGGGCGGAGTCACCCCGACCTCCTCGTCGGGCGTTGGCCTTGCGCTGGACCCCGCCTTCCGGTCGCTCCTCAATTCCGTCGGTCTCTCCACGGTGCCGCTCGTGCCGGGATCGGGTGGGCTCCCGGCGCCGCTCGGCACGACTTCGATCCCGGACGCCGACGGGAGCAGCGTGACGTTCCCCCTGAACCCGTCGCCCGCGGGGGGCAGCTTCGACCACGGCACGCTGACCGGCACGATTCCGCTCAGCGGCGGGCTGCAGCTCGGCAACGGCACCGTGTCGGCCACGCTGACCAATCCGGAGCTCACGATCGGCACCGGAACTGAGGGCTCGGGGCTCAGCTTCCAGCTGAACGGCGGGCCCGAGCTCAAGCTGTTCGACATCGACACCTCTCAGCTCGAGCAGGCCGCCACGCCGAACGGCACACTGGACCTGGGCGGTCTCCTGGCGACCCTGTCGAGCGAGGGCGCCTCCACGCTGAACGCACTGCTCGGACAGGACGAGTTCACTACCGGGCAGCCCGTCGGCGGGCTCTCTTTGATCCTCCCCGCCGCCGCCGCCGGCAGCTAGTCACAGCCGCCGGGCCCGCGCGCCAGGCCACGAACGACCCGGGGTCTCCCTCTCCCTCACCCCGGGTCGTTTCGTGCTTCGGTGTCACATTCGGTCCCCGCGGACCGTCTCACTATCGATGAGTTTCGGACCGGGCACGCGTCTTAAGTAGCGAGCAGTCCGAAAGAGACGGAACCCCCGATGACCTTCGACACCAAACCTGATCGAGCCTCCGCGACCACCGCCCGGATCGCCCGCCGGCTGGTGGCACCGGTGATCCTGAGCGCCGCGATCGGGTCGCTCGTGCTTGCAGTACCGCCGTTGCGAGGAGTCGCCAAAGACATCACGCACCTGCGCCCGGAGTGGGTGCTGGCCGCGATCGCGCTCGAGGTCGGGTCGTGCCTGGGGTTCGTCGTGATCTTTCGTTTGTTCTTCGACGCGGTGCCGCCCGGAGCTGCGCGGGAGCTGGCCCTAACCGAGCAGGGGTCCGGCGCCCTCCTTCCCGGCGGGGGCGTCGGCGCGCTGGCGGTCGGGGGCTGGCTGCTGCGACGCACCGGCATGTCGACGAGCAGCATCATCGATCGCTCGAGCGCGCTGTTCTTTCTCACCAGTGCCGTCAACGTGGCCGCACTCTTCGGTGGCGGCGCACTGCTCATCGCGTACCAGCCGTTCGGCGGCTACGACCTGCTCCGGGCCGGCGTTCCGATCGCCGGCGGCCTGGCCGCCGCGGCCGCGGTCCTCGCGATCCCGGTGGTGATGCGCCGCTCACCACGCCGGCGGTGGCCGACCTGGCTGGTCGACCTCGCGAGCGGGATCGTGCGCGCCCGCCGGTCCCTGCTGGCGCCGAGCTGGCGCCTCCTGGGCGCCGGCGGGTACCTCGGCTTCGACATCGCGGCGCTTGGGGCCACGTTCGCCGCCACCGGCCATCCACTCCCCGTGGCGCCACTCGT
>Ga0335083_10000450_pt1 | contig 63544 bp, 54 predicted proteins | sample Lox_Sample_42_FD_206716 | JGI IMG/M metagenome (GOLD analysis project Ga0335083, IMG submission 206716) | Soil microbial communities from Loxahatchee National Wildlife Refuge, Florida, United States - Lox_Sample_4.2 | ecosystem: Environmental > Terrestrial > Soil > Wetlands | place: USA...
CGCAACAAACGCGCTGCAAGCCACCACCGGAGACGCCAACGGCAATTACAGCACAAACGCTTTCACCGACATCTTCGTCGTGACAAACAATCCCAGTCTCGGCACGATCACCAACTATCTCGATACGAGTGTCATGAACAACGGCCCGACGCGTTATTACCGTACCCGCCTCTCGCCATAGGAGCCTCATGAGGATCACCAACGCTCGAATACAAATCATGTTGGTTTTCGTGGCAGGTCTGGTCGCCCACCCGCCGCCAGTTCGCGCTCAGTACACCGGCAATTTCCAGACGAACATCATCAGCGGTGCGACCAGCAACTGGGCGGGCTCGTACTACGTCGGTTTCACCGCGTTCGCGGACGTGCTGTCCATCAAGAGTAGCGGTGTCCTCCGTGTCACCGGACCGGGTTGTTACCTGGGTTGGAATACCGCTAGTAGCAACAACTACGCTTTGATCACCGACCCCGGCTCGGTGTTGAGCAACGTCGACGGCCTGTTTATCGGCTACGAAGGGTCAGCCAATAGCTTGGTGATCAGCAACGGCGGTCAGGTTCACACGTACACGAAGTCGGATTCCGAGAATGGAGTGGGTTGGAGCGGTGGCAAGAATAACAGCGTGGTGGTCACTGGCACAGGTTCCCTGTGGAGCATCAGCGGAGGCTTCATTCGCGTGGGATTGCAAGGAGGTAGCGGCAACAGTCTCGCGATCCGTAACGGCGGCCAGGTATGGGACGTGTTCGGTGATATTGGTGCCAGTGGCAGCAATAATAGCGTCCTCGTCACGGGAAGTGGCTCGGTGTGGAGTAATTCATTCGGGCTGGAGGTCGGTGGAGACGGGCCCGGCTCCAGCCTGATCATTAGCAATGGCGGTCAAGTATTCGTCCCCTCCAGCGGAGCAACGGTCGGATTCATGTCCGGTAGCAACTTTGTCCGGGTCGTAGACGGTGGCCTGTGGCAAGTCAATACGCTCACCGTCGGCGACCAGGGATCCAGCAATTCGGTGGCGATCGCGGGCGGATCAGTTGTCGCCACGAACGTTGTCATTGGAGCGGCCTCCTCTGTGTGCAATAATCGGCTTGAAGTGGACAGCGGGACGGCAAGCGTGGTGAATAACGGAGCGGGAGTGTTGGAAGTGCGGGATGGCGAACTTGTTCTCCAAGGCGGGATGCTTCAGGCTGACACGCTGTTGATCACGAACCCCTGTGCCCAGTTCATTCACACCGGCGGGACGTTGATCATCAGCAATCTGGTATTGAACCCGAACCTGTTTCAAATTGTCTCAGTCGCCCCACAAACCAATGGCATGCTCGTAACATGGCTGATGGGGCCGGGCGCAACAAACGCGCTGCAAGCCACCACCGGAGACGCCAACGGCAATTACAGCACAAACGCTTTCACCGACATCTTCGTCGTGACAAACAATCCCAGTCTCGGCACGATCACCAACTATCTCGATACGGGTGCCATGACCAACGGCCCGACGCGTTATTACCGTGTGCGGCTGGCACCGTAACTCGCAACACGCGTTGTGAGCCCCTCCGGTTGACCCGCGAAAGCCGCTGGCTGGCGCATAACCTCGGAAATTACTGGTCATCACGACCGATCTCTGTTAGTGGATACGCGAAGGGAGCGCGCGTGGCAGGATGAAGGCAACATCACATGACATTGCAATTAACAAGGTCTGCTTCGCTGTCGCCGGCCGTCTCGGTCGGGCACTGGTAGTCGTATTCGCCCTCGGCGTCGCTTCGAGCGAGGCCCAAACCTATTCCTTCGTCCCGTTTCCCAACAACGCCACCCACACTGCCGCGGTCGTTGCCGCGGCGATTGCCAATGTGCCCACGAACGTCGGCGTCGTCTTGGATGCCAATGGTCAGACCAATGACATCCAGATCTGGAATTATGACACCGGGGTCTACACGGGCGCTGTCGATATCACCTCGACCCTGCAGCGCATCCGCAACGGCCAATCCGTGGCCAATACCGAGTCCGATGATGGCGGGTTTTTCAATTTCTATTCGTACGAATTCCCGAACATCCCCCGCAAGGGAAACAACTATTACATGGAATTCGTGGTCTGGCCCTACCTGAATCTCACCAGCGGCACCTACTACACGGGCACGGACGCCTACGGCTCCATGGCCTATCCCGGCGCGATGCGCATGTTGTTGGGACGCGGCGGTGAGGTCTACTTTACCGGCGACCACTACGGCGAGGACGGCCCCCAGCAAAACGCATATTACCTGGTCCCATCGCCCGACCAGGCAATGGGAAATAGCTGGATCAACGCGGTCGGCGCGAAGTGGGAAATCGCCGCGAATTGGAATTTCAGCGCGGGCGCCCCGTCAGCCGCGCCGTCGAATTGCGATCCCGCGGACCTGATCACCAACGCCGGTAACAAGACGATCACACTGGATGCCGTCACGGCCGCCTACAAAACCAATCTGTCCGTCCTGTCGATCAACAACCTGCTGCTTTCAGCCCCGAGCGGCTCGGTCAATTCCCTTGCGTTGAGCGGCGGTTTCACAAATGTCCTTCGGATTGCGTCTGGTCTTTCCATTTTCAGCGGGGGCTCGCTGACGGTCGCCGGCGGTTCCATTACCGTGAATGACGAGCTGCAAATCGACGGCGGCGCGCTACTGGCAAACGGCGCCATCCACGCGTACAGCAATTTGGTCGTGGGCGATTGCGGAAACAGCGTGTCGGGCTCACTGTCCGTTTCTGGCGGCGCTCTGTACGTTACCAATAGCACCCAAACCGGCGTTCTCAACGTGCCAGACGGCATCTTCGCGCTCAGCGGCGGGCTGGTACAAGCCAACACGGTGGTCATCACCAATACCTGCGCGCAGTTTCTTCATACGGGCGGCACGATCGTTGTTGGAAACCTGATCCTCGATCCGAATCTGTTTCGCATCACATCCGTCGTCAGGCAAACCGATGATCTCGTGGTGACCTGGATGATGGGTCCGGGCGCGACAAACGCGCTGCAAGCCACGACCGGTGACGCCAACGGCAACTACATCACGAACGGTTTCACCGACATCTTCATTGTGACGAATAATCCAACCCCCGGCACGGTCACCAATTATGTCGATCGCGGCGCGGCAACCAACGGACTCTCACGGTATTACCGGACGCGCCTGGGGCTGTGATGGGCCGGACAGTGCCGGAGTTGCCCCAATCGGTTCCGGTTACCACCCCGGGCCGTTATTCTGGTGCCAAATTGGCCCTCCGGGGACTGCGGAATGATGCATCTAAAGGCTTGATTAACAACTGCTGAAGCCATAATCTGGTGCAGTGGGCGCTGGACGCCTGCTTGTGAAGCCGTGAAGAACCTGTGAGCAAGTTGTCGGCGCGCAAGAAGGGTGAGGCAGTATGAATCACATGCAACGCAGACCATGGTTCATGGGAAGTTTGATTCTGACTCTCGTATTCACCTCCTCATTCGCTCGCGCTCAGTACACCGCCAACTTCCAGACCAACACCATCAACGGTGTGTCCAGCAATTGGCCCGGTCTCTACCTGGTTGGGTATACGAACTCCTCGGATGCTCTTCTGATCGTCAATGGCGGCGCTTTTTTTAGCTCGAGTTCGTTCGTCGGAGGGTTCACTGGCGGCCCCGTGCTCACCGGCAACAACAGCGCTCTGGTCAGCGGCTCGGGTTCTGCCTGGACCGGCAATTCGTTTTTCTGCCTCGGGTTCTCCGCTCCGGGGAACACGATGACCGTTACGGACGGGGCAACGGTATCCGGCTACTTCTCCGTGATCGGCTACCAGACCACCAGCTCCAATAACGCGCTACTCATCACCGGTGCCGGCTCGACCTGGTCGAACACCAGCATCACGGTGGGCTACCTTGCGTCCGGTAACTCCTTGACGATTGCCAATGGCGCAAGGGAGCTCGGACTGTCCGGCGCTATCGGCGATGGCGCTGCGGGCTCAAGCGCCAGCAACAACATGACGACGGTAACGGGCACCGGCTCGCAATGGAGCGAGACCGGCTCGATCGCCGTCGGGATCACGAGCGGGAATAACACGCTGCTTGTCAGCGCCGGCGCCCATGTCGTCGCCGGTTCGGGTTTCATCGGCGCCCAATCGGGCCAGGGCAATGCGACGGTCGTGACCGATCCACTCTCAGCGTGGGATAATACCGGGAGTTTCTCTGTTGGCCAATTGTCCAGTTCGGGGAGCAGCCTTGTCGTCAGTAACGGCGCCCGCGTCTCCGACGTCGACGGGTTCGTCGGCGGACCGGATGGCCTGGGCTTCGGCAACAATGCGCTGGTCACAGGGATCGGCTCCGTGTGGAGCAATAGCGATGCATTGGTCGTCGGAGAGACGCGCGGTTCTGTCATCGGTGTGGCACCCGGAAGTTTGGTAATCGGCAATGGCGGCATGGCAATCAGCCCTTCCGGGGTCATCGGCGAGAGTTCCAGCAGCAACGTCGTGTGGGTGACCGATGCCGGATCCGCGTGGAACAACACGGGCACACTCACAATTGGCGACACAGCCGGCGGCGGCAACAGCTTGGTGATCACCAACGGCGGAGGCGTCGTCGATAGCACTGCGTATGTGGGGCGTAACTCGGGGTCCAACAACGTCAGCATCCTGGCAGGCGGCGTCTGGTCAAACGTGAGTCTGTACGTCGGTTATGGCGGCCCGGCCAACGCGGTGCAGGTCGCGAACGGTTCCGTTCTCGCAACGAATCTGCTCATCGGCCTCGCTGCCGGGCCGTGCAACAACTCTCTCCAGGTGCACAACGGCGGTCTGGCGATCGTGACGAATGCCGCGCACAATGCCGTTTTGGAAGTGCGCGGCGGACAGTTGCTCGTCGATGGGGGCGTGGTGCAGACGGACAATCTGGTGATCACCAATTCCTGCGCTTCGCTGGTCCACACGGGCGGCACACTCCTCGCCGGCAATGTCGTCCTGAATCCCAATCTCTTCCAGATCACATCAGTCTCGCCGCAAAGTAATGACATGGTGGTGACCTGGATGATGGGACCGGGAGCCACCAACGCGTTGCAGGCCACGACCGGTGATGCCAGCGGCAATTACAACACGAACGGCTTCACCGACATCTTCATCGTGACGAACAATCCGACCCTCGGCACCGTCACCAACTACCTCGATGCCGGTGCGGCGACGAATACCGCGACGCGCTACTACCGCGCGCGGCTCGGCCTGTAATCCGGGCACCCGCCCGAGTGAGGAGACAGTGGCTCCGTGGGGCGCCAACCGACGGTGATGAATCGAGCGGACGACGTTTCAGACGCCGAATCTTCTTGTCCCTTGTGAGCCGGGCACGCAATTATGTCAGGCGACTGCTAGTGTGATTGTCCGAAACGGGATATACCGTTCGTGTTGAGGCCACGTTATGCTGGGTGAAATCGGTGCTACTACGACCGACCGGATTGCGGTCGGCATAATTCCGTGGATCGCTCTCGTATTGGGCGCCTGGAAATGTTGGTCAATCTCACGACGGCCATCCACGAACACAAAATGCGCCCTGTCCCTCATGGCGGTGCTCATTCTGTGGGCCTTGGCCTATCTCGTTGGATTGATCGGTCACGGGCCCCGCATGACGCCCGGATTCGCGCTGCTGCTTGCCGCATTTGCTCTCGTCATGCTCGCGTTCCTGGCCACCGCGAGCATCCTGGCGATTCTCGGACTGAGCGAGGTGTCCCGTCAGCCAGACGTGTATTCCCAGGGAAGAGCTCAGGCCATCTGGACATTGGTTCTGACAGGTATAACACTGTTGGGCTTCATCGGTGGTTTCGTCAAGGGAGTTCAGCAGGCAACCGGGCTTGCCACGGGAGCTGGTAGCAGCAAACCCGGAGAAGTGTTGACCTTCGACGACATGAACTTCCGGTTCCGATCGCCGAATCGCCCCTGGGTTCGCTTTGACGCTTCACGGTTAAACAAAGCCAGCAAGCTCGCATTCATGCGCCGCAATCCCGAGGCCTTCTTCTTGCTGACGGCGGAAAGACTCGGAACTCGAATGAACCTTGGCCCGGAGCAATTTGCCGAAATGGGCAAAGCCACCATGCAAGCAGCAGCCACATCCTTCCATGTGACCCGCCAGCTTCCCTGGCGGGTGGGAACCATGAACGGAGTACTCGTCGAAACGGACGCCGAGGTCGGCTCCTATCAGCTCCACTATCGGTGTTGGTATTATGGAACCAATGGTTACGCCTACCAATTAATCGGGTATTCCCGTGTCGAAGATCAGGAAACTGCGGCGCCAGAGCTTTGGGACATGTTGTCCCGGTTTGAATTGATCGACCCGAACCGTATCGCGTCATCCTCAGGAGAATTCAAAGAGGATTTTCACTCCTTCTCCCACCGATATGCCGTGATCTTGACGAATTCCCCGTGGCATTCGTTTCCATCGATGGAAAAGCTCCTTCCCCACGCCGAATTTGCCGCGTCGGTGGGAGACAGTTGCTTTGCCGTGATCCCCATCCATCTTGATGGCCAGAAGATTGGGCTGGACGCCCTGACCCCGGGATTTCTGGGCCTGTTCAACATCGCCTATCCAAATGACGCCGCGACCAACCTCAAGACGGTCACGCAAGGAAATTTGACCGGTCAGCAGTTGGATTGCTCCCGAGATCTGAACGGACTCACGTTTCACTATCGCTTCAGGATTCTGCAGGGCGACGGTGACGCCTGCCTGATTGCCGTTTGGACGCAACGGCGACTGGCCGACGCCGAAGCAGTGTTCGCCGACGCGCTGGGCCGAGTTCAATTCCTTCCGTCAACGGCTCTGCCCAAGCCGCAGTCCGAGCCCGTTGGCGAAGGCGAACGGGAGCGCAAGACCGAAGGGTTCATTTTCAACCAGGCAGGATTGTATGACAGCAAGCAGGGAGAGTTTGGAAACGCGCTGGCGCTGTTCCGGGCTGCCGCGACGGCAGACCCTCAATCAATCTACATCATTAATACGCTGAACACCTGGCAAAACCTCGCCCGACCCAAGGATGCCCTTGCCTTCTTGGACACCCTTCCTGCCTCCGTACTCACTCTTCCCGAGGTCCGAGCCAACCAGGCGTACCTCCAGGCTCAAGCGTCCCTGATCGATCAGTCCCTCGCCAACTATGCCGCTCTCTTCGCCACGGGCTATCGGAGCGATTCGTACTTTGAGGCGTACGTCGATTTGTTAATCGGTCAACGACAGTACGACGCCGCGCTAACTGCGGTGCAGGATTACCTGAAGACGGGTGACTCGCTCTCGGCGCATCTTCAGGAGGCGCGGCTCTATCGACTCAAGCAGGATTTGCCGAAGGCCATCAGTCTGCTGAAGGATTTGCGCCAGCAGGCTCCATTCAATACCAAGGTCGCCACGGAGCTGGCTGAAACCCTGATCGCCGCCGGGCAGTTTAGCGAGGCCCGGGAGATTGGTCGTAGCCTTCTAGCGGATAACCATGAATCCGCCCTAGCGTGGTATTTGGAAGGTCGCAGTGAATTGGGCTTGAAATGGTACCGGGAGGCAAAATCCTCCTTCGCGGAGGCCGTCAAACTCGCGCCCGCCGATAGAACTCTACATTCCTACCTCGACTACGTTGCTGGTCTGCTGGGGGAAGGTGACAACGCCGCCATCATGGATCCACTTGAGCCGGTCCCATTCCCGCCCGTTCTCACGAACGGTTTCCCCGATACTGTCCCCGCCGGGTACGGCGCGAACTTCGGGGCGTATTACGTGCACAGAATTCTCGCCGCCAGTTATGTGCCGGGTAAGGAGCACAAAAGCACGGAGTACATTGTTGCGCGGCTGCTGGACGCGTCCGGCGTGTCCGCGTTCAGCACGATTCAGGTCGAGTTTGACCCTCTGACGGAACAGATCTTTGTGAATGATCTCCGGGTGATTGACGCCGAGGGCAAAATCCTGTCCACGGCCGATGCCTCCAGGTGCTATGTGATGGACGACCGAACCTCGGCAAGTGACAGCCAGAAGAAGGTGTTGAACATCCCGGTTCCCGGACTGCAACCGGGCTGTCAATTGTCAGCGGCCATCACCCGTCAGCAGCAAGGACATCTCGATGACTTCCCATTTTGTGCGCACTCGTTTTCGGCCGCGTTTCCCGTCCGCGACAGCGTGGTTTTCCTCCACGGGGATGGTCATGATTTGAAGTATCGCGCATCGCGCGGCGTGGAGCCTGCCAAGCTCCCCGACGGCCTGTACTGGCGCATTCGAGAACCGATTGTGGCCCGATGGGAACCCCTGCAACCGTCCGAGGCCACGTTTGTGCCGATGCTGTGGATTTCTGATGCCGGCACCCAGTGGCGTTCGACCGCATCCAATTACCTTGCTTCAATCAGCGACCGACTGGAAGCGGACGCCGGTCTGCGCAGCCAGACCCTGGCGTTGGTGCAGAAACTGCCCGACGAGAGGGCCCGCGTCAAGTGCCTGGCCAGTTACGTCCAAACAAATCTCATCTACAAAGCCATCGAGTTCGGCCGACGCGCCCGCATTCCGAACAAGCCTTCCGACGTGCTCGGGAACAAGTACGGCGACTGCAAGGACCACGCGGTCCTCTTGCAGCAGATGCTGATCATCGCGGGCGTCCCGGCCCAGTTGGCACTCGTCACTCATCGTGGGCCCATCCAGAAGGACCTGCCGTCGCTCGACCAGTTCGACCACATGGTTGTTTATGTGCCCAACGACGGCGCAGGCCGGTTCCTGGACTGCACGAGCAAGGGCACCGACGCGGCCGAGGCGATTCCCATCGGCACGGCTGGGCAGGACGCCCTGGTGCTCGACTCGAGTAACCCCCGCTTCATCTCCATTCCACCCTATCCAAAGGATGCCTCGATGGTTTCCATGGAACAGCACCTCCATTTGGTCAATGAAACTGACCTCGCCGTTGAAGAATCCCTGACCCTGTCCGGCGTGCATGGGGCGGCCACTCGCGACTACCTGATGAAAATCCCTGCGTCCAACCGGCAGATGACGCTGCAGGGAATACTCGGCTTGGATGATGCCGAAATTACCGATTTGAGGATTGATGCCCTGGATCATCCCGGCGAACCGTTGCGTCTGCATTTTGCGTATGCACGTAAGAAGCAGTTTCGCCGATCGGACCGTCAGGTTCGCGGCGTGTTGCGCGTCGGCTCCTGCCGACCCTATCTCTCGGCGACCCCCGTCGACAATCGGCAGACCCCGTTTGAAATCACGATTCCTCTATCGGTCGAGGCGCGGGTGCTCATCGATGTGCCGGCGGGATTCGAAGCCCAGCCGCCGGAAAGAGTGGATCTGAAATTGGATCCGCGATTTGTTACTGGCGAAGGCAGCGCCCACGTTGACGGCGGCCAGTTGCGTTTGGACTTTCGCTGCCGCGAAATGACCGGAACCTTCGATCCATCCGACTATGCGGCGTATCGCCAGACCATGGCCCAAGCCCTGGCGTTCCTTGAGCGGGAAGTGGTCTTTCGGGCTGCGGGAAATAAATCGACCGCAGACGCAGCCACGACGGCAGTGGATCGATCGCCCTGGCAGCAGATACTTACCGCGCGGTGACGAGGACGGTGTGGGTGAAGTTGGTGCCGGCAACGTTGTAGGCGCCAGCCGCATAGATGTAGGTCGTACCAGACTGAGCGGTCGTGTCAGCGTACGTGGTCACACCGTGTCCGACCTCGTCGATTACGTCGAAGGAATCGAGCGCCCCATTCGATCGTTCGGCGCGCAGAATCAGGAATCCGTCCTCGTTATTCGAGCGATCGGTCCAGTTCAGCTCGACGGTCCCCGTCATGGCCCCCGGCCGCGCGGACAAGCGGCTGGGAGCGGCAGGCGCGGTGACGAGTTGCGGGCCGATCTGCTGAAGAGCGGCATAATAATCAACACGACCGCGACCAGCCCACTTTGCGCCACTGTTACGAGAGTTTACACTGTCTTCGTCGACACGGGTCGTGGCATTCAGAATGACCGAGACGATCGCGTCGGGGCTGATCGAATCCGACAGGCCCAACTCTTGGGCTCGCGAAAGCAGGAGCGCGGCCTCGCCGGCAACGAGAGGTGACGCGAACGAGGTGCCATCGCCGATGAAATACGTCGGGCTGCCGGCCTGACCCATGCCATCGTTCTGGTCGGTAACACTGAGGACAGCGGGGCCAGCGATGTCAACGGCGGGCGCGACGACGTCTACGGCCTTCGGACCGTATTCCGAAAAGCTGGCGCGCAGACGCATGTTGGTCACGCTGCCGCCACTCAGGACGCTGCCGCTGCCGCTGCCGCCCACGGAGATGACATTTGGGTACGAAGCGGGGTAGCTGCGCTGGCTGGTGCCGTTATTGCCGGCGGCGGCTACCACGATTACGCCATGGGCGTGCGCGTATTGGATCGCATTGTAAATGATGCGCGTCGGAACGAGACTCCCGAAGCTCATGTTGATGACGTTCGCGTCGTGGTCCACAGCAAACCGGATCGCCTCGGCAATGGCTGACGAGGGCGCGCCACCGCTGTTGGTGAATACCTTGAGCGGCATGATGCGGCTATGCCAACTGGCGCCGACAATGCCGATGCCGTTGTCGGACACGGCGGCAGCCACGCCGGCAACGAACGTGCCGTGGAAGACATTGCCATCGCCACTCCCATCCCCCAAATCAGGATCGGGATCGCTGTCGTTATTGTAAAAGTCCCAGCCGTTGATGTCGCCCGGATAGCCGTTGGTCGCATCGGCAGCCACGCTGGGATTCGTCCAGAGATTGGCCGCAAGGTCGGGGTGATTGGTCAGGACGCCGGTATCGATGATGGCGATGACAATATTGGAGCTGCCCGTGGTGATGTTCCACGCGGCTTCCGCATTGAGATTGGAATCACCATCAAATCCGTTGAAGTACCAGCGCTGGAGTTCCGTCGACTGTCCCTGGTACGAGGTGTAGTACTGATCGTTGGGCACGTCATTGATATAATGCACCACATTCGGCTCGGCGAAATCGACTTCCTGCAATTTGGCGAGTTGCTCCTCCGCGCTGGGTACGGAGAGGCCGCCCGGCAACACGATCACGTATTCGCCATGTCGCACGTCCAGGGTGCGCAGGATCCGTCCGCCAAGCTCATCGACGATTTCGTCCTGGCGACGGTGGGATACACCGCCCCGGAACCGTATGATCAATTGCCCCGGCACGTAGTTTGGCCGACCGGAATCATCCTGGGGCGTGATCTCGCGGGCGGAGGCGAACACAACCTGTTTGTCGCTCACCGAATTGCCGTTGTCCTGGCTCGCGTTCCCATCGGCAAGTTCGTGCCGAAGTTGCAGGTTGGAATCTCGATCGGACGATTTCTTCGCACCGCCCATCAGCGCGTGTTGGAACCCGTCGAACGTCCACAACGACGACGAACGACCATGCGGGACGTTCTGGCCAAACCCGCGCCCGAGGGACAGGACGAGCAGGAGTACGACCACGGACCCGCCGTAGACGATGATTCGGCGAATTACAAATGGGTTATAAAGGAATCCCACTGATGCTCCAGTGTGTTGCGATTGATGTTCAACTGCGCCACCAACAACGCTTCCGGCTCCGACCGCTCCATCGCGGTGATCTGGCGGTACGTGCAAACGTCGCGGTATGATTTGATGTAATTGAAGAATTGCGGCCGGGTCTTGTCCTGCATCAGCATGTAGACCAGCGCCCAGCTTTCGGCGTAGGCGAGTTCGATCTGTCCCGGCCCGAGAGCGAAGAAACCCGACGGATGGCGATGATTCAACAGGGTCGTCAACGGAAGCAGTTGGCCCGCGCGGCGCGCACGAATAACCCGTTCCGCAAGTGGAGTATGGTAGCGACCGATCTCCGTCGTCTCACAGTATTGGGCAAGACCCTCCGTCAGCCAAGTCGGCTCGAGACCGTATCGGGAGTGAATGTGATACGCGTGAAATAACTGGTGAGCCCCCTCGTGGCGGACCAACCGCTCGTTCAGGGACATCGCCTCCGAAGTAACCCCGGAACGGAGCGCGGCCAACTGGGGCGCGACGTCGGCGTCATTGCCATACCGGCGCGCCCGATCTTCCAGGCGCCCCTGCGCCTCGGTGTAGCGCGCGGTGCTGAGCTGGTTGAGCAGGACGAGACGATTTTCCCCCGAGGAGAAGAATCCGGCACTGTTGACAAACGACGGCGCCACGCGCAACGCGTAGGCCCGAAAAGCGTCCTCGGACCCGAATAGAACCACGTCGACGTCCCGCAATCGCTCATCCCGCCGGATCAGCGGCCCAAAATAATACCGGAACTGATCCCGCAAATCGGACAGAATGCGCAACGTTTTCTGAACCTCCCCGTACGATTCGTCGGTGACCAGCGTGTACGGAGGACTTTTGACAAAGTGAAATTGCGGAAACTCGGCGCTAAACCGCACATCCTGGACGCTCACGTCTGTCGCGCACGGGGGCAACGCCTCGACCGCGGCTACGTCGCCCCACGGATATGATTCGACAACATAACCGGAATAACCGAACCCGTCACGAAAGCGGATGGTTGATGGGGATTCAGAGATCAGCCAGCCATCCAGGGTGTGGCCATCGCGGAACTTGATCTGGTGTGTGGGACTCTCGGCGCCAAGCTCGGTCTCGAGTTGACGCCTTCGAGCCGCTTCCTCCGCGGAAAGGGGACGCGCTGCATCCGCGTCTACGGGTACCACAGCCACCTGCGGGGCATGTTCCGACGGCGGCACGGCGGAACTGGTGTTTGCGCTGGGCACCCCGGAGAAGCCACAACCACCGAGCGAAGCGACAGCCAGCGCGATGGCGGCCTGCGCCAGCACCGCTCCCGCAGACAATGCAAAGCCCGATTGTACGTTTTTGGGGTGCATTGACCACTGCAAATAGCAGCAAATATGCCCGTGCCCATCGGAGCGAAAGTGATGCTACCCGCTTTTGCTGTTGACCGATTTCACGCGCTTCTTTACATTTCAACGTCGACAGATTTTTGGCTTGTCGGGATTGTGGAGCGCTCCCGTAGATGGCATGCATGAGTAATCGAATAGCAAAACTAGTTTTCTCAGTGTCAGTCGCGTTTCTGATACCCGCGGTTCTCAGTTTTGCCCAGGCTCCTGCCCTTCCCCCACCACCGGCCTTTCGGATCCGGACAATTACCCAACTGGCGGTTGCGCCGCCCGACTACCGCGCCATGTTCACGGGTTCGGGGAATTCCACTATTTCACCCAACGATCGGTGGTTGAGAATCGAAACCTCATTTGACAGCAATCCCGACTGGGCCGACGAGGTCGAATTGAAGTATTACGTCCTGCTAAACGACGGCCAGGTTACACGGCTCTTCGTCGGCTCGGTGACCTACGTAAACGTGCCCAAGGGCATGGGACATCTGTCCGGGATGTACATCCACCCGAACGTGCTACAACGATACGGCAACGGACAGGCCCAGGCTGTCGCGGTGCAGTTGTTCTACAAAGGACAATTGATCGACCAGGGCAGCACGCCACCAACCCCTGACCGGTGGTGGGAGCGATACACGACCACCGTCAGCGGTTTCCTGCTCACCCCCCAACACACGCCGTGGTCGTTGGGGGCCTACAGCCGCTACGAAGAACTCAAACCGACCCCGTAACACCGAGGCAAACGCGAACCACAAATGCTAGGCTCTGACCGAATTCTGGCGCTCGACATAGGCGCCTCTACGATCAAGGTGGGCGAATTCCACGCCGCCAAGGGACAAAGCTTCCGGTTGACGAATTTCAATTATGCCGAACTCGGCATCGATCCCGAACACGAGGAGAACCGCAAGGCGCTGATCGTGTCGACGGTTCGCAACGTTATCCGCGAGCGAAACATCAAGGCCAGGAGCGTCGTGTTCAGCGTCTCGGGCCAATCCGTGTTCACCCGGTTCGTCAAGCTGCCGCCAGTCGACGAGTCCAAGGTCGCACAGATCATCCAGTACGAGGCCCAACAAAACGTCCCCTTCCCCATTGACGAGGTGATCTGGGATTACCAGTTGCTTGGCAACAATCCCCAGGGAGAGCTGGAGGTTGTGCTGCTGGCCATCAAGAGCGACATCATCGAGGAACTCACCGAGGGCGTGGAGTCCTCGGGGCTGCAAACCGACGTGGTCGATGTGGCGCCCATGGCCCTCTACAACTCGGTGCGTTACAATTACGGCGACCTCGAAGGCTGCACGATGGTTGTCGACCTCGGAGCCCGTACCACCAACCTCCTGTTTCTCGAACAAAACCGCGTCTTTTCACGTTCCATTCCCATCGCAGGCAACGCAATCACACAGAGCATCGCCTCGGAATTCAACGTTCCATTCCTCGAAGCCGAGCACCTGAAAAAGACCCACGGCTTCGTCGCGCTGGGAGGCGCCTACGAGGAACCGGAGAATGAAACCCAGGCCCGGGTCAGCAAAATCATCCGCAACGTGATGACTCGTTTGCACGCCGAGATCGCACGCTCCATCAATTTCTACAAGGGCCAGCAGGGCGGCAATCCTCCGTCGCGCGTGCTGCTATCCGGCGGGACCTCGATCATTCCCTACACGGATCGGTTCTTCAAAGAGAAAATCCAGACGGACATCGAATACTTCAACCCGTTCCGCAATGTGGAGATCGATCCGCAGGTCTCGCGAGAGGAGCTGGCACGGTGCGCCCATTTCTTTGGCGAAGTCGTCGGCTTGGGACTGCGGAGATACACCGAATGCCCCATCGAGGTCAACCTCCTCCCCCGATCCGCCCGCCGTCGCGAGCTGATGCACCAACAGCGGCCCTATCTGGCCGCGGCGGCTGTCTGCGCCCTGCTAATCCCGCTGTGCTGGCTGGGATACACGCAGAAAACGGTGGCGATCAAGACCACTCAACTGCACGATCTACAAGACAAGGTAAACAAACTGAACGATCTGAGCCAGCGCCTCAACACACAACAAAGCCAACTCTCCGATCTTCAGGGAAAAGCCGACCAGGTTGTCTCGTTGATCAACGAGCGGTCGCTGTGGCCCGAATTGCTTCAAGACCTGTCATCCAGGCTCGGCTCCAACATCTGGATCGTTTCCTTCACGCCCGATTCCGACGTTCCGGCCGTCGCCGCTCCAAGCGCGCCCCCTCCGCCGCATGTGCCGGGCCGCGGGGACCGACGAGAAGAAGAGGAGGCTCCGCCGCCGGCCAATAATCCGGCTCCGGCTGGCGGTCGCCCGGGCACAATCAACGAGATACGGATCGAGGGCGCCGGAATCCATTCCGCAGATAACCCCCAACAGGATTTCCAGTTGGTCGATGGCTTTGCCAACAGTTTGCGCAGCTCGCCGTTCTACGACAAAGCCGGTGTGGTGATCGACGTGCCCCCCAACCCGACCTTGCAGGCAAAGACGTTCACCTTCATCATCCGCGCGAAACTGCTGAAACCGATCGACATGTAACTTCTTATGAATCTCAAGTGGCTGAAACAGCATGCGCTCGCGGTGGGGTTCGCCGCAGCGTTTCTCATTGTCCTCGGCGTCCTGATCTGGCTGCAGCAGGCCGCAGCTTCCAGTCGCGCCGAAGTCGACGGCAACCTGCAGGAACAACAATCCCAGTACCAACATTTACTTGAGCAGAAGCCCACCCCGACACGAGAGACCATCGAGGCACTCAAACAGGACCGGGAGCAGCTCCAGCAGATGTACGGCCAACTCCTGAGCAATGTAAGCCACACCGTGGAAGTCCCTTCCGACATACGCCCTGTCGACTTTCTCCAGCTAATGGCATCCGCGTTCTCGCGGCTTCGTCAGGCCGCCGCCGGCGCGGGCATCAAATTTCCCGATGGCTTCGCGTTCGGATTCGAACGATATGCGGGACCGATTCCCACTCTCCCCGCCAAAAATCTCTCTCCGGAGGACACCAAGCGGACGCTGACCCTCCTGGTCAAGCAATTGAATGCCATCGAACAGATCAGCATGCTGTTGATTTCCAACCGCGTCAGTGAGATCACTCAAGTCCGCCGCGCCGAGGTCGAGACGGGCGCCGGTGGGACTCCCGGTGGAGATTCACTGGAAGCCGCGATGAAGACCGACCCCAACGCGTTGTACCAGGTTCTTCCCTTTGAATTCCAGTTCAAGTGTTCTGGAGAAGCGTTGCGCGATGTTCTGAACAGTCTCACGAAAGCCAACTCGTTCCTCGCTGTGCGCCGGGTGCAGGTAACGGGTGAGGCGCCCGGCTCGGCGGCGACCGTCATGACTGCGGGCATGGGCATGCCGTCACTCGCAACCGCGGCCACCACGACGTCGAACCCGGATCTGCTCACCGTCACCATGCGCATCGATCTGATTGAGTTCCCTGCCCCAAAACCGGCCAGGAAGGGGCCAGGCGCCTGAACGACCGACACCTGTGAACTGACTAGACCACCATGGATTTCCTGAAACGACATTACGAAAAGCTCCTGCTCGCTGCCGCCCTCGTGGCCCTGATCGCCTCCGCGGTGTACCTGGCAATGTCCGTCGGCCAGGTCAGCAATGAGGAACCGATGGCTCGAAGCGGCTCGCGCGCCGGCGCCACGCCCCACCTGAATCTGGAGACATACTCGAACGCTTGGACCTTGCTGTCCGAACCGCCATCATGGACCAACGGGAACCCGTTCCTCAGGGTCGATGTCCCGCCCCCTGCCGTTACGAACACGAACCCGGGTGCGGCGCCCGAATTTCCGGTTGTCCTGCTCAGTTTAACTCGCAAGCCGTTCAAGCTGTTGTTCAAGACCTATTCCTTCGATCCGAGCCGGGGCGGCTATAATTTCCAGATCAATTTCCAATTTCGCGCGCGTACGTTCTTCATCCCGGCCGTCGGCGATGTCATCAAGGATCACTACGACGACACCGGATACACCATCACCAAGTTCGAGAAGAAATCCATTACCGTCGACGATCCGACCGTCGGCGGCAAACGCGAAAAGGATGTCTCGGAACTCACCGTGCAACACGATGGCGGCAACCCGGTTGTCCTCGTCCTCAACAAGGAAAGTGAAGACCAGGAGCCGGTCGCGAATGTCCGCTGCACCAAGGACGGACAGACCGGCGAGTACCGACGGGGCCAGACGCTGACCTGCGGCGGGACCACGTACAAAGTCTTTGACATTGACACGAATTCGAAACAGATGATAATCGTTGACACGCAAACACAGGAGCAGCACATCATCAAATCCCAGCAGTAGCCAAACTTACGAAGGCACTTCGTGCCGGCTGGGTTGTCGTTGTATCCGGGGGGATGTGGCAAAGCCTCTGGCGAGTTGTGAATCGAACGGAGAATCGTCATATGAGAAGAATGGTATCGGTATTACTCACCAGCAGCGCCTGCCTATTTGTGGCCACGAACCTGCCTGCCGCAGCCGCGGACACATCCTCTCCATCCTCTTCCACTGCGACGGCGGACCAGGCCGCCCGTGAGGAACTCGTTCGCCGCCAGGAAGCGCAGATTGCGGCCGAAAAGCTGATCGCGCGTGGTGAAGGCTTTTTCTATTCCGGAAAGTACCAGGAGGCCATTGGCGAGCTCGAACAGGGCATCAAGCTTCTCCCGCGAGCGCCCGCAACCGAGGTGGATTACAACCGCGCCCTGCATGGTCTCACGGACTCGTACGCTCGTCTGGCTGATGCGTCTCTCCATAGTGGTGACTTTGACAAAGCCAGCATGCTCGCCAATAAGGCGCTGGAATATGATCCTGAGAACGGCGTGGCGAAAGCCATCCTCAAGAAAGTCAGGGAAGCCAATTCCGAGAAGTCCGCCACCAATCCGACAGGCACAAGCCTCGACGCAACGCCGGAGTTCGTCGCCAAGAAGGATGAGATCAAGAAACTGTTCCGCGAGGGCAAGATTCTGATGAACTCCGGACAGTACGACGACGCGGATTCCCGTTTTCAGCAAATCCTGATTTTGGATCCGTACAACGCGGATGCAATCGCTCTGTTGAAGACGCTCAACAAGCAGCGCATGGATTACGCCGAAGGCGCCCAGGCTGAAACACGGCTCCACCGCTTGTGGGAAGTATCGGATCGCTGGACGCCTCCGATCAACACCAGCGTTCCGCCTCCCAAGGTCGAAGAAACATCCGGCCCGATTATGCGCGACGCCCTTCGCCAGCAGAGTATCGTCAAGAAGCTCAACGACATCATCATACCCGAGGTGAATTACCGCGAGGCGGTGGTCAGCGACGTGATCACCTTCCTCAGCGACGAGAGCCGCACTTTGGACCCGGATAAGGTGGGCGTGAACATCGTTTTGAGCAGTGGTGTCGGGGCAGCCGCACCCAAGCCTCCGACCTCTCCTGGCGCTCCGCCCGCTCCCGCAGCCCCGGGCGGCGCGGAAGCAACTCCCACACCCGCGCCCGCAGCAGCCGAGGGAGCCGAGACCTTCGGCCAGAAGATCACCCTCTCGTTGCGCAACGTGCCCTTGATTGATGCGCTGAAATATGTGACGACGCTCGCCGGATTGAAGTATCGTGTCGAGCCAAGCGCCGTGATCATTCTGCCCCTCGACGCCCCGGAAGGCGAGCTGATCACCCGCTCGTATCCGGTTACGCCGGGCGTGTTCCAGGTGCCCGGGGGCAATGCCCTTGCTGCCGCGGCCGCTGCCAATCAGACGCCCCAGGGGGCCGTCGGAGCCTATCGCGCCATCGGCGGCGCCAACCCTGTCGTAGCCCAGACCAATGACGTTCAGGACGCCTTCCGAAGCGCTGGAGTCCCCTTCCCTCCCGGTTCCAGCCTCGTGTACAACCCGCGCACCAGTACGATCATCATCCGCAATACCCCGGAAAACCTGGAGATCTTCGAGCGAGTGCTTGCTGCCTACAACTTTGTGCCCTCCCAGATTGAGATCGAGGCGCGGTTCGTCCAAATCTCTCAAAACGATCTCGATGAGTTGGGCTTTGACTGGCAAATGGGCACCAAGACACTCGGGAGTTTTGACGTCACTGGCGGCACCGGAGCCGAGACCTTCCCCCCGGGTAGCGGGGCCGCGTCAAGCGCATCGTACGATCTCAGTAGCGGTCTGCGAGGTGCCAATACGATTCAAGGGAACGCCATCGATGCCCTGCTCGCAGCGAACGGCTTCGGCACCACGACCCCTATCGGAGGCCAGTTGGCAACCATCCGCGGTATCCTGACTGATCCTCAATTCCAACTCCTCATCAACGCCCTGGCCCAAAAGGAAAGCACCGACACCCTGTCTGCACCCAAAGTGACAACCGTGAGTGGCCAACAAGCCCAGATTCGGTCCGTCCAGGAATTCATTTACCCGACCTCCTGGGCGCAGCCAACCGCCACTTCAGCGGGCGGTGGCGTTAATGGCGGTGGTGCGGTCGCAGTTACCCCGTCAATCCCCAGCGCCTTTCAGACTCGCGAGGTTGGTGTTCTTCTTAACGTTACACCCGAAGTTGGCGCCGACGGCTACACCATCAACCTGACCTTGGCGCCCGAAGTCTCCCAATTCCTCGGCTTCATCAATTACGGCAGCCCCATCGGTCTCTCGGCCGGCAACAATGTCGTCACCACATTCAACGACATCAAGGAACCCCTGTTCGCCAGCGAGAACCTGACGACCAGCGTGGTGATCTGGGACGGGCAAACCGTCGTCCTGGGCGGCCTCATCACGGAACAACTGACGCAAATCGACGACAAGATACCCTTCCTGGGCGACTTGCCCCTGGTCGGCCGGCTCTTCCAATCGAAGACGACCCAACGCTCCAAGCTCAACCTGCTCGTGTTCGTGACTGCCCGGCTCATCGATCCGGCGGGCAATCCGGTCCATCGGCTGCCCATTGCGACCACCGCGCGGTTCTAGGCAGCACCGCGGGAAGAACAGCTTTGTCTTCCGTCATCAGCGTGATACGCTGTTGTCACAATGGCTGACAGCACTGTCCTGCTCTACGATGCCTATTCGCTGATTTATCGCGCCTTCTACGCGATACGCTCTCTGACCGGCCCTGATGGGCACCCGGTCAATGCCGTCTATGGACTGGCCAACATGCTCCAGAAGATGATGGCCGACCACTCGCCCTCTCATCATGCGGCCGCGTTCGACCTCGGAGCGCCCCAGAAGCGCTTGACCCTCCTGCCCTCCTACAAAGCACAGCGTCCGCCCACGCCCCCGGATTTGGAATTACAACTTCCGGTCATTCGCGAGATGCTGCAGGCCATGCGAATTCCCATCGTTGAGCTTGAGGGAGAAGAGGCAGATGACATCGTCGCCACACTGGCGCTATCGGCTGCCCGTGCCCGTCACAGGGTGTTGATTGCCAGCACCGACAAGGATTTCATGCAAATCGTTACACCCGACATCCGCCTCTTGCGCCTTGACGGAAAACAAAGCGTCCTCATCGATCCCGAGGGCGTTCACAAGCGCTATGGCGTCGGCCCGAAGCAGATCGTCGATTTCTTCACATTGGTGGGCGACGCGGTGGACAACATTCCCGGCGTCCCCGGAATTGGCGAGAAAACTGCCGCCCAGCTCTTGCGACAGTATGGGACACTGGACAACTTGTTGGCGCATATCCCGGAACTTCCGAAGCCAACCATCAGAGCTACTCTGGCTGCCTCGACCGAAATCGTCCGGGCGAATCGTCAGCTCGTCACCCTCCAGGACAATCTCCCCCTCCCCATGCGCTTGGAAGATCTGGCAGTTCAGCCACCGGATCTGCCGTCCCTTTCCGCGGTCTACCGTTCGTGCGGTTTCAAGTCTCTCCTGGCCCGTCTGGAGAGCACCCCTCGACAAGCTGAGCCTGATCTATTTACAGGGAAATAATACGGCGGCCCATCGAATGACGGGTCGCCGTATGCTCGAATTCCTTCGCGGTATGTGCTACCCGCTGAGTTGCGTAATGACGTTGATCAGTGGCAGGAACATCGCGATGACAATCGTACCGACAATGACCGCCAGCACGACAATCATGATCGGTTCCAGCAATGAGGTAATGGCGCCGACAGCGTTGTCGACCTCATCATCGTAAACGTCCGCAACCTTCATCAACATGTCCGGAAGAGCGCCGGTTTCCTCCCCGACGTCCACCATGCTGACGACCATCGCCGGGAACACTTTTGAGGCTTCCAGTGGTTGGACAATCCGCTCGCCTTCCTTGACCGAATCATGAATTTGCGAGACGGCCTTGGCAATGACAGCGTTACCGGAAGTCTCCCGCACGATGTTGAGGGCCTGCAAAATTGGAACGCCGCTGGCAATCAATGTGCCGAGCGTCCGCGTAAATCGAGCAATGCCCACTTTGCGGATCAATTGCCCGAACACAGGCGCGTTCAGCTTGAGTTTATCAATGTAATAACGCCCTTTGACCGTCTTTCCAGTCAGCTTGAAAGCGATCCATAAGGTAACCGCACATCCAGCCACCAACGGAAACTGGTTCTTCACCAAATTGCTGCACGCGAGCACGAAGATTGTCAGTTGCGGCAACGATTTGCCTTCCAGCAGGTCGGTGAATATCTCCTGAAACTTGGGGATGACCACGATCATCAGGAATGTGACGATCCCCAGCGCAACGAAAATAACCACCGACGGGTACACCATCGCCGAGATGACCTTGTTCTTGATCTTCTGCGCCTTTTCCTGGAAATCGGCCAAACGCGAAAGCGTCACGTCCAGCACGCCACCAGCCTCGCCGGCGCGTACCATATTCACGTAAAGGCGGTTAAAAACCTTCGGGTGTTGGGAAAGAGCCTCGCTGAACGTGCTGCCGCCTTCCACGCTCTCCGCCAGTTGTTGAAGCGTTCGCTTCAATGTCGGATTTTTCTCGCCCTTGCGGAGGACGTCCAGCCCGCGCAACAGCGGCAAGCCAGCGTCGATGAGCGTAGCCAATTGGCGGGTAAAGGCGGTCAAAACCTTCGTCTTCACCTTCCCGGTGCTCAAAAACTTCAGATCGAGCGAACCGAACCCCTTTTTGGGCGCCGCCCCTTTCGCTCCTGGAGCGACCGGTGCCGATGGGGTTTTTCCGCCCTTCTTGGCTGGCGCCTTATCGGCCTCGGCGACATTCGTGGGGAAATACCCCATCTCCCGAATACGGCTGACCGCCGAGGTGGTGTTCTCACTCTCCAACACGCCGCTGATTTCCTTGCCCCGCGTATCCAAAGCTACATAGTTGAATTTTGGCATGGCCATCCTCCACTTCTGTTTCCCACGTCGTGGTGGGCGACGGCGTCGTTACGTGTACTTGAGCACCTCTTCCACGGTCGTCTCGCCGTCGAGAATACTGCGAATTCCATCTTCCCGCAAGGTTCTCATTCCCAGTTCCAGTGCCCTTCCCCGCAAGACTCCCGAGGGCGCACGCATGTTGATCAACTCGCGAATCGGCTCCGTAATCACGAGCAACTCAAATAGTCCTTTCCGTCCGTGATACCCGGTTTCGTTGCACTCCATACAACCTTTACCGTAATAGAACGGACGGCCGGCGGTGTCTTCCTTGGTTAGACCGAGCTGGGTCAAAACCGTTTCACTCGGCTCGAACGCCACGCGGCATTTCTTGCAAATCACACGAACCAGGCGCTGCGCCAGCACCGCCTGCAGCGTCGAACTGATCAGGAAGGGCTCCACCCCCATGTCGATCATGCGCGTGACGGCGCCGGGTGAATCGTTGGTGTGCAAGGTCGTGAACACCAGGTGTCCTGTCAGCGAGGCCTGAATGGAAATCTGGGCCGTTTCCAGGTCGCGCATTTCACCCACCATGATGATATCGGGGTCCTGGCGCAGGAACGAGCGAAGCGCGCGGGCAAACGTCAGCCCGATCGCATCGTTGATCGGAACCTGCATAATCCCTTCGATATCGTACTCGACCGGATCCTCGGCCGTAAGCAGCTTCACATCCACCGTGTTGATTCGCTTCAGGCATGAATACAACGTCGTGGTCTTGCCCGAGCCGGTTGGTCCCGTGACGATGAAGATGCCATTGGGCACCTTGATGACTTCCTTCGTCTGGTCGTAGATGCCCGTGGGCATTCCCAGGCTTTCCATTTCCAGGTTTACCACCGAGCGATCCAACACGCGCAACACCACCGATTCGCCAAACTGCGTCGGCAGCGTCGATACGCGCAAGTCAATCTGCTTGCCCGCAAGATTCAATTGGATGCGGCCGTCCTGCGGCAATCGACGCTCGGCGATATTCAGGTTGGACATGACCTTCACACGCGAGATGATCGGCAGCGCCAGGTGCTTTGGAGGTGGCGCCATTTCATACAGCGCGCCGTCCACGCGGTATCGCACCTTGAACTCATCCTCGAAAGGTTCGAAATGGATGTCACTCGCGCGGTCCTGGATCGCCTTGAACAAAATGGCGTTTACAAAGCGCACAATCGGCGCCTGGCTGGCCAGCTCCTCCAACGCGGCCGTGCCGCCTGTTTTCGTCGCCGTCTCAACGGCCTCGGCCGACGTGAGCTGGTCCTCCATGTCCGTCAGAACGTCTTTCAGGGATTCGCTGTCCTCCGCAAAGTATCGCTGAATCGCCGCTTCGATCTGCTTCACAGGGGCGACAGCAACCTGCACGTCCTTGCCGAGAATAAATGAGAGTTCCCCGACAACCTGGGGATTGTACGGGTCCATGACCGCCACCGTGACCATGTTGCCATTTACGGACACGGGCACCGCCCCATACATGCGCGCCACACTGGGCGGAATCGATCGCAAGACCGCTTGTTCGAGATCGATATCTTCGAGATTCAGGTATTCCAGATTCAGGTGTTCCGCCACCGCGCGGAGCAATTGCTCCTCCGTGACCAACCCGAAATCCACCATGACCTGGGAAAGCGATTTGCCCGTGCGCTCATGCTCCTCCTCGATCTCGCGGAACTGCTCTCCGGTCAGCAGGTTGCGCTCGCGAACAAGCTCGGACAGAACGGCTTTCTCACCTTCGAACATGACTTACCGTCGACCTCCTTCTCCCTGAAGTTTGGCAACAATCGACGCGGGATCCTGGGCGATGGTGATCAAATCCCCGTAGCTAATCAGTCCCTTTTCGTATAGCGCCATCAAATTCGCGTCCAGCGTCACCATGCCGTATTTGGCTCCTGTCTGAATGTCGGACGTGATGCGGAACGTCTTGTTGTCGCGAATCAGAGCCTGGATCGACGGAGTGGAAATCATGATCTCAAAGCACGCCACTCGTCCTTTTCCATCGGCCCGCACCAGCAGCACCTGCGAAATCACCGCCAAAATCGATGAGGCCAATTGCGTGCGAATCTGCTCTTGTTGATCTGTCGGGAAGGCGTCCACGATACGATCGACTGTACGCGCCGCACCCGTCGTGTGCAGCGTGGCAAAGACAAGATGCCCGGTTTCCGCCGCCGTGATGGCGGCTTCCATCGTTTCCAGGTCGCGCATTTCACCAACCAGAATACAATCCGGGTCCTGGCGCAATCCGCGCCGCAACGCCTCGGCAAAATCCGGCACATCGACGCCGACTTCGCGCTGGGTGACGACGCTCTTTTTGTGCGGGTGGTAATACTCGATCGGATCTTCGACCGTAATAATGTGGCAATCTTCCTCCTGGTTGATGATGTCAATCATCGAGGCCAGTGTGGTCGTCTTGCCCGAACCGGTCGGCCCCGTCACCAGGACCAGGCCGCGCGGACGAAACAGCAGGTCCTTCACTGATGGTGGCAACCCGATCTGTTCGAGGGTCATCAGCTTGTTGGGAATCTGCCGCAGCACCACGCCGTAGTTGCCGCGCTCCTTGAACACGCTGACACGGAATCGCGCCATGTCGCCGTAGGCGAACCCAAAGTCAGTCCCGCCCTGCTCGCGAACCTTCTGGATGTGCGATTCGGAGGTGATCGCCTTCATCAGGTTTTCGGTGTCCTCCGCGCTCAGCACGGGCAGGTCCATGTGGATCAGCCGGCCATGCAACCGAATCACCGGCGGCACACCCACGCGAATGTGCAAATCCGATCCGCCTTCGTCCACCACCACCTGCAACAGGTCTTCCATTTGGACCGACATAATCTGACTATCTCCGTTTGATTGTACGTCCGACGATCACAGGCATCCTACGCCTCGTCGCCCTGGGTAATCGAGATGACTTCCTCGGGCGTCGTAATTCCCGCCATGATTTTCCGCACACCGTCTTCGCGCAATGTTCGCATTCCCAACTCGCGCGCCCGTGCGCGAATGACGTTCGACGGCACCTTCTCGTAAATCAGCCGACGGATCTCGTCATCCACCTTGAAAATCTCGTAAATCCCCATGCGTCCTCGATACCCCGTGCGCGAGCATTCGTTGCACCCGGCCCCCTTGATCATCGTGGCGTTCTTCATCTCGTCCGGATTCAGCTTCAACGTCTCCATCTCGTACTGCGTCGGCGTGTACGGCTCGCGGCACTTCGGACACACCTTGCGGATCAGCCGTTGGGCCATGATCGCACGCACGGCGGACGCCACAAGAAACGGTTTCACGCCCATGTCGACGATACGTGTGACCGCCGATGGCGCATCATTGGTGTGCAGCGTCGAAAACACCAAATGTCCCGTCAGCGCCGCCTGCACGGCAATGTTCGCCGTCTCCAGGTCGCGAATCTCACCGATCATCACGATGTTGGGCGCCTGACGCAGAATCGATCGCAGCGCTGCCGCAAACGTCAGGTTGATGTCGGCATTGACCTGCACCTGATTGATGCCCCCCAGTTGGTACTCCACGGGGTCTTCAACCGTAATGATCTTGCGGTCCGGCTTGTTGATATCGTTGAGACAGGCGTACAACGTCGTCGTCTTGCCCGAGCCGGTCGGCCCCGTGACCAGGAACACCCCATCCGGCATGTTGATGATCTGGCTCATCGTGGCCTGATCGTCGGTGAAGAAACCAAGGTCGCCCAAGCCCAGCAGCAGACTGCTCTTGTCCAAAATACGCATGACGATGCTCTCGCCATGATTGGTCGGCAGGCATGACACGCGCAAATCAATGACCTTGCCCATCACGGGCAACTGGATGCGTCCATCCTGCGGCACGCGCTTTTCCGCGATGCTCATGTTGGACATGATCTTCAACCGGCTGATGATGGCCGCTTGCAGCCGCTTGGGCGGGTTGTCCACTTCGTGGAGCACGCCATCAATCCGGTACCGTACCCGCAACCGCTTCTCCAGGGGCTCAATGTGAATATCGCTCGCGCGGTTGCGGTAGGCTTCCATGATGACCAAACCGACCAGCTTGATAATCGGCGCGTCGGCGTCGGTTTCCGTCACGTCATCGATCTTGGTCTCCGTTGCCTTGTCACCCGTCAGGCCGAGGTCGATTTCGCCTTCGGTGATCTCCTGCAGCATGTTCTCGACAGTGTCGTCGGCGCTTCCGTAATACCGTTTGATCGAGTCTTCAATGTCGTTCTTGGCGGCGACTACCGGCTCCACGTTCATGTGGAGGAGGTAACGAAGACTGTCCACGGTGTCGACATCAAGCGGGTCGCTGATGGCAACCGTGAGGGTATTGTCATGTTTGTAAATCGGGACAACCTTGTAGCGGCGGGCAACGTGCTTGGGGACGAGAGCGAGAACATCATCGGGGACGCGGTACTCGGCGAGGTTGATCGTGTCCATCCCGAACTGGCTGGCCAGGGCTTTGGACACATCCATGTGCGTGATGCGACCCATGTCAATCAACGCGTCCACAAGTCCCATCTCCTGCGATGGTTCCGACTTGGCGCGCTCCTTCGCCTTGAGGATGTCTTCGTGGGTGATGAGCCCGAGATCCCGAAGGATCTCCACTATGTATTCATCTTGAGCTGGCATTCGTGTCGCCTGATCGCGTCCGTCTGTTCCACATTACCGCCTGCGGTTCTGGCAGTCAAGAAGTCAGGGTAACGTCCTGAGTTACCGAGAATTGCCCGTGGTTCCCCTGCCGTTCAGTTATTCAGCTTCCGCAGTAAAATCTCTCCCGCCACCTGGGGATTCGCCTTGCCCTTGCTCAGCTTCATGACCTGTCCTTTGAGGAAATTGATCGCGGCCTGGTTGCCGGCGCGGAAATCCGCCACGGATTTCGGGTTGCCCGCAATGGCCTGCTCAACAAGCGCTTCCAACGCGCCCGTGTCGCTGACCTGAACCCAGCCCTTCTCCCTGACAATGTCTGAGGGCGTTTTACCGCCGGTGAACATCTCCGCAAACACTTCCTTGCCAATCTTCCCACTGATTTGATTGCTGTCGATCAGGTCAACCAATTCGGCAAGTCCTTCGGGCTTGATCGGGCACTCGGAGATCGTCGTCTTCGCCTCGCCCAGTTTGCCCAGCAGCTCCGTCATCACCCAGTTCGCAATCGCCTTGGGATTCTGCGCCCCATGCGCCGCGCGTTCGTAAAATGTCGCCAGTGCGCCGTCCGCCACCAGCACGCCCGCGTCGTATTCGGGCAAGCCGTACTGTTTCACAAACCGCTGGCGCCTGGTTTCCGGCAATTCAGGCAGGAGCCTGCGCACCTCGGCGACGAGTTCCTCGCCAACAACCACGGGCATCAGATCCGGCTCGGGGAAATATCGGTAATCATGCGCGTATTCCTTCGTGCGCATGACAAATGTCCGTCCCGCTGCATCGTCCCAACGCCTCGTTTCCTGGGAGACCTTCTCGCCCTTCTGCAGCGCGGCGGTTTGACGCTGGATCTCATAGGCCAGCGCCCGTCGCACGCCCGAGATGGTGTTCATGTTCTTGATCTCGACCTTCTCGCCGAACTCCTTCTGGCCGACCGGCCGCACGGAGATATTTGAGTCGCAACGGAGCTGCCCCTTCTCCATGTCGCAATCGCTCACGTCACCGCTCATGAGGATTTCCTTGAGCGCGGTGAGATAGGCAAAAGCTTCCTCCGGCGAGCGGAGATCGGGCTCACTCACGATTTCCATCAAGGGCGTGCCGGCACGATTGAAATCCACGCCGCTCGTGGTCTCAAAATGGATGTTTTTGGCCACATCTTCTTCGAGGTGGGCGCGCGTGATGCCGATCTTCCTGGTTTGGCCGCCGTCCAGTCGGATTTCGACCGTTCCGTGCAAGCACAGCGGAAGATCGTACTGTGAAATCTGGTAGTTCTTCGGCATATCAGGATAGAAGTAGTTCTTCCGATCCCACTTGCTGAACTCCGCAATCTCACTTCCAATCATTAGACCCGTCAGGATGGTCTTCCTCACGGCCTCCTCGTTCATCACGGGCAACACGCCCGGATAGCCCAGGCAAACCGGACAAACATGCGTGTTCGGCTCCGCGCCGAACTCGGTCGCGCAACCGCAGAACATTTTGCTCTTCGTCTTGAGCTGCACGTGCACTTCCAGGCCGATGACCGCTTCGTATTCCATGAGACTACAGGGTTGGCCTCTCCTTATGCCATTCGGTCGCCTGCTCGTAGGTATGACCTACGCGCAGTATGGTTTCCTCATCCAACGGTTTGCCCAGCACCTGCAAACCAATGGGCAACCGCGGGCTCTTGGTGAATCCGCACGGCAGGCTCACACCGCAGATACCGCCGAGATTCGCGCCGATCGTGAAAATGTCGCTCAAATACATCTTCAGCGGGTCGTCAGCCTTCTCGCCGATACGGAATGCGACCTCGGGCGATGTGGGGGTCAGAATGACGTCGCATTGTTGGAAGGCCTTCTCGAAATCCTGACGAATGAGTGTCCGCACCTTCTGCGCGCGCAGGTAATACGCGTCGTAATAGCCCGCGCTCAGTGCGTACGTGCCGAGAATAATCCGCCGCTTCACCTCGGGGCCGAACCCCGCGCCGCGCGTTTTGCCGTACATGTCGATCACGTCCTCGCCGGTGACACGCGCTCCGTACCGCACGCCATCGAACCGCGCCAGGTTCGCGCTCGCTTCCGCCGTGGCGATCAAATAGTAAACCGCCACTGCGTAATCCGTGTGCGGCAGCGATATCTCCACGACCTCCGCACCAAGCGATTGGAGTCTCTGGATTGCCCCCCGTACCGCAGCCTCCACTTCACGGTCCATTCCATCGATGAAGTATTCTTTGGGCAGACCGATGCGCAGACCTTTCACGCCCTTATTGAGCGCCGCCGTGTAATCCGGCACAGGCTGTGGCACACTCGTCGAGTCGCAACGGTCGTGACCGGCCAACACACGCATCATCAGCGCGCAGTCGGCAACTGTCTTGGTGAACGGACCAATCTGATCGAGTGACGACGCAAATGCCACGAGGCCGTAGCGCGAGACACGCCCATACGATGGCTTCAGCCCGACGCAGCCGCAGAGCGCTGCGGGTTGTCGAATCGAGCCGCCGGTGTCGCTTCCGAGCGCCGCGAAGGCTTCATCACCGGCAACCGCCGCGGCGCTCCCGCCGCTCGAACCGCCCGGGATACGTTCCAAATCCCACGGATTATGCGTGATTCCCCAACTCGAATTCTCCGTCGAACTGCCCATCGCGAACTCGTCCATGTTCGTGCGCCCAAGGAGAACCGCCCCGGCGTCGCGCAGGCGCTGGATCACGAAGGCATCGTACACCGACGTATGTCCCTTCAGAATCTTGGAGGCGCATGCGCAGGGCTGGCCTTCGACATTGATCAAGTCCTTGATGGCAATGGGCACGCCACCAAGAAGCTTGCCGTCCCGCGCGACACCGCTGCGGTCAATCGCGTCGGCCTGGGCCAGCGCATCCTCGGGATTCAGCCACAGATACGCCTTCAATTTGCCATCAATGCCCTGAATGCGATCCAGCAACGACTGCGTCGCCTCACGCGCCGAACACTCGCCGCGCCGCAGCTTCTCGCGAAGCTGGTGGATGGTCAGAGTATGAAGGCTCATTCGACGATCTTGGGAACGATGAACAGGTCTCGGGCCTGTTCGGGAGCGTTCTGCAGAACTTTCTCGCGGTCAATGGACGGCCGCACTTCGTCCTTGCGGAACACATTCGAGAGCGGCGTGGCGTGTGCGGTCGGCTCGACATGCGAGACATCGAGTTCGTTCAACTTCTCGACGTAGGTCAGGATGTCTTTGAGCTGCGCAGAGATTTTCGCCTTCTCCGCATCGGTCAAATGCATTCGCGCCAAATGCGCCACATAGGAGATGTCAAACGTGCTGGTGTTCTCGCTCATACGAACGCCGCATCATAGGGTCGGAAACCGGCCCGCTCAAGTAAAATGCTCACGCTGTCACGACCGCGATTCATCATCCCAGCGACCGGCCGTACACGATCGTGCAGACAATGCGGTCCGTTTCGTCCGGCTTGCGCATCCGCGGTTCGCGATGAACCTCAATGAACCCCTGTTGCTCGAAGAAATGACAGGCGCGCGGATTGTCGGCACTGACCCGGGCATGAACGCCATCGGCACCAGCCTTGGCGGCATAATCACAGAAGGTCTTCACGAGATCTCGCCCCAAACCATGCCCGCGAAATCCGTCCAGAAAATTGAGATGCAAATGCGCCGGGTACTCCTGAAGCGACGGCCCGGGAGCGTGACTGGCCGTCAGCCACAGGCCCACGTTCGCGCGGAAAAGCCGAACCGTCTGCGCACGAAAGAACGTTCCGCGGAGGAGCGCTTTGAAGAACAGCACCGGCCCGATCCGCCACGTCATGACGCGTAAGAACCGTTTCGTGTTGAGGCAACCCGTCAAATAACCAACCACCCCATCGCCTTTATCGACGACCCATGATGATTGCGGCTCGAACCCTGTGTAGTAATTCATCAGCAGGTCGGCAATGATTTCCCGATCCGGGAAGAATCGCTCAACCGGCTGTCCCGCGTCGGCCGTGTCGCAACAGATCTTGCGCAGTGCCGCGCGGTCACGCGGTTCGTACGGCCGAATGCGCAGCTCGGAGCCCATGGCGGACGACATATCGCATGCGCAGGTCTCCCTTGTCCAGTTCAGCCTTCCACAGCCTCCACCGGATCCGTCGAACTAACGACTGGAGTGGGCTGGCTGTGCCCCAATGACGCGCCTGTCTGCGACCGGGTCCCGCGCCGAAGACTTCACATACTCCACCATCACCCTCTCAGCCGAGACCGTAACACGCACATGACCCGAATTCCCAATGAACGTACCCTCCTGGTACCCATAATTCCCCAGATCGCGAATGCGGTCGTTCCCCGCAAAGCTCGGTTGCGGAACCATCAGATACAGTATCCCATCGAGCTCCTGACGCGCATAGAAGTTGTCATGCGCCTTGAAGACCGCCGTCACCTGGTTGCGCACGAGCAACTCGCGAATCGGCGCATCCCATCCCGGCCGCCGCTCCTTGAATCCGTCACTGCCATCCCGGTTCCTGCCGCCCCACTCATTGAACGCCGCGATTTCCACTCCTCCGCGCGCCGTCGGATTGCCGCTGAGCAGATTATGGATGAACACAAATTTGAATCTGGCCCCGCTTCTCTCCAGCGTTCGTTCAAGCCACCGATATTGCGCCTCCCCCAGTGACCATCCCCACCCATCGCCTCCGCCACGCCAATGCCTCGAATACCGGAATGGATCCAGCACCACAAACAACGCATCGCCCCATTCCCACGCATAATAATCCTCCAGCAGACCACAGCGTGGATCGGGCGTGCTGTTCCCCGTATAAAACTCGTCAGGCACAGGATCAGGGAAATATCCCTTGCGCATCCGATTCGACCACGCCGCCAGGCAATCGCCCGAACCGTCGTCGTCCTTGCTGCTCTCACCATCATGTGTGCCCAGCGCGAGAAACAGCGGAACAGAACATCCAATTTGCCCCAGATAAAACCGCTGCGCCAGGTACTGTCTGGCGGCGTCCTCTCGACTGGCATGCTTGTCGGTCATGAACAGATTGCCAAGGTCGATATGAAAATCAGGGTGGCCAGCCCGAATGTTCTCCAGCGTCTGGCGATACACGTCCGCGCTCGTGTGCTCGTCCAGATGCGAATCCGCCGTCAACGTGAACGTAAACGTGCTACCAGGAGACCGCGCGGTGTGGAATGAGCATTCGGGGCCGTCGCTTAATCGCGTCGCCCCGGAAGCGCGCGAGCGGAATTGGTAGTAGTACGGCGTGTTGGGACGCAAGGAACCGATTACGAACTCGACCGGCACGCCCGCTTTGCATTCCTGAACCGGCGTCCGGATAAGGCACGCCCCTGGTTGCGTCCCGTAAACCACTTCCCCTTCCAGATCCTGATAGGCCAGCACACTCAGCGTCACCGAATTGCTCTCCGGACGAGCCAGGATCAAATCATACGCATGCGCGGGAACTGTCGTGTTGAAAGAATTCGTTGTCTCTTGGGTCTGATGCTCGCGGCCCACCCCTGGCTGAGCATCGCCCGCCGCCGCGCCCGCACCGGCGAGCGAAAGAACGCCTGCCGCCAGGAGCCAACTCGTGAGCGCCCTACGCACGGCCGCGTCTCGACGGGATCGTATAGCTGTGCGCGATTTCGCCGGTCTTTCGCTGGTCCGTTTCATCCTTTGGCAGGTAGCACCGAACGTAGTCCACCTTCACTTGTTCGGGCGACACCGTGACCCGCAAATGTCCGGAGTTGGGCAGCTTGACGCCCGACTCATACCGGTCCTCATTGTAGGCCACATAACCCTGGTCGGCCGGCATTGGCACTTCCTGGTAGACGACGCCATCGCGTTCCTGACGCACATACAGATGGTCGTGTCCCTGAAAGAAGATCGTCACCCCGTGCCTCGCCATCAATTGATGGACCGGCATGTCCCACCCGGGCCGGCACTGGCCAAACTCTGCCTCACCGCGCTTGTTCCGTCCGCCCCATTCGTACAGGTCGCACTCGTCAATCCCGCCCCGACCCGTGCCGAGTACATGATGGGCGAAGACGAATTTGTATTTGGCGGTGCTCTGTTCCAGCGTGCGCTTGAACCATTGATACTGCGCATCGCCCAGCGTGATTCCCCACCAGTCCCGGTCCCGGTGCCCCGCGTGGCCGTTCTTCCCACCACCGCCCTCCTCTTCATGAAACCCGCTGTCCACCAGGACCGGCGAATGCCAGTAGCAATCCAGAATCACGAACAGCGCGTCACCCCACGTCCACGCGCAATAGTCTTTTCGCAGGCCGATCGATTCCAGTGGCTCGGTGTCGCCGGAGTAAAAACCATCGGGCGCGGGCGTGGGAAAGTATCGATTGCGCGCCGTTTGGGCCAGCACCGCCACGTCATGGCGGACGTCGCTTTGGTTGTAATTGAACAACGATGCCTGCTCGTGATTGCCGTTGACCAGAAAGATCGGCGCGGACTGCGCGATCAGGCCAAGGAAGGGCCGTTGCAGCGTATACCGCCGGGCAACCGTATCGAAGTTGACGTCCCGCACCCGGGCCACACTGAAATCATCTCCCATGCAAATGTGGAAATCGGGCCTGTCCGACGCCGCGTTGAGCAAGGTCCGGGCATACAAATCCGGATCGCTCATTTGCGGACGCTCGGGATGCGAATCACCCTGAACGTCAAACGTAAACGTGCTGCCCGCGGCCCGTTGGGTGTGGAACCGACACTCCGGCCTGGCACGGAATCCGGCCTCGCCCGGCTTCCGCCACTGCGCCTGATAGAAGTACTCGGTGTTGGGACGAAGATTGTCGAAGACCAGTTCCACGGGCGCGCCGGCGGGAAGCGCAACCACATTCGTGGTATGAGCATAATGGCCCGATGCCGTGCCGTATTCGCAGAACGCCTCCATCGGTTCCTTCGCCAACGCGCTCACCGTGACCGACCGGTCGCTCACGCGGCCCAGCACGAGTGACAACAAATCAAATTCGGCCAGCTCGGGCGGAAGCGCATACTCGTCGTCGTCCCTCTGACGACGCCCCCCTCTCCCGCCGCGCTTCCGTTCGTCCGAAGTGTCCCACTGTCCCATCGCCGGCGCCACACACCAGGCAAACGCCGAGGCGAGGATTCCGAGAAACCTTCTTCGCGTGACCACCGCTCTCATCCGGCTCAAGGTAATTGGCCCATCAGTTCGTGGCTTTGGTGAACAGGAAATCCGTGTTTGGGATGTCCGGTTGCGCGACGCGTTGCGAGTACAGATACGCGCCCGTGCACGGAAAACCATCCAGATTCCGCAGTTTCAGCAGCTTCGCCTTCTGCTCGGGGCTCAGCGTCTTGTTCACCTCCGCAAACCGCGTGGCGTACAGGTACGACATCTCGCCGTCGAGCTCGCCATACCGACGGGACAGCTTCAACACAGCGGCCTTGTCCGCCGTGTCCTGCTGCATGAACTTCCGCAATTCGACTGCGATGGCCCGCCGCGTCTGGACGATTTCCGCCAGATCCTTGCGCTGCAGCTCCGGCAGGCTGGTGATCAGCGCGCGTTGCGGCTCGGTCAACGTGGCGAGGAATTCCTCGCCACTGTCGCCCGTCAGTGAGGTGCTGATCGAGTAATCCCGCTTGCCCATCGCCGGGGCGTCCTTCAGGTAGAACGACCCGAAATACGTACCGTGCCGCTCGGGGCAGAAATACACATCCGCCTTGACCGAGCCGGCATACCAACTGAACATCTCGCTGCCGTACGTCATCAGCGCCACATGCACATCATGCGTCAACCCCCGCCGGTCGAACGGCTCGGGAACATCCGGCCACGTGCTCGAATCACCGAATTTCAGTTTGGCCAGCGCGGCCTTCTGCGTCTCGTCCAGCGAACGAACGATCGCGCCGACGACCTGGGCGCGATGGTACGCCAGCGCGCCGTCCAGTTCCCACATGTCCGCGGAATACTCCATCACCGCCGCGCGATCCAGCCCCTGGCTGCCGGTAGGTAGGTCGCCGTCCCGCAAGCGGCAGAATGCCTTGATTAGCGGCAGCCGCCGGTGCGCCAGTTCGGTGATCTGCGGCGCTTGCTCGTTGCCCAGCGCGATCAATTGGGCCCGTTGCGCATCCGTCAACACCGCCAGCGTGTTGTGGGCGATGCGCGTCAGAAACGAGGTGTTGTGTCCCCTTTCGCCGGCATCGATGTCCCGCATGTACTGAAAGCCGAAGTAGTCCGACACCTTGCCCGGCGGCAGAAACGTGCAGGCGCAAAAGTCTCCCGTCAGAAACGCCAGCCCGTCAAACGCAATCGTGTTGAGCTGCGCGCGGTCGGAGACGGCCTGTTCCAGCGAGTAATGCCGCGAAGTCTCTTCCCCTTGCCGGGGACCTTCCCCTGGCGGCGGACGGTTGGACCGGTCCGCATCTTGCCCCCGCGCACTGAATGCGAACACGACGCATGCCACTACAATGGCGAAGGCCCTGGATTCATTCATGAGTTATCTCCATGCTTGATGCTTTGATTCGATGGAATAGGTTGCTTGCCGTGGCGGCTCCGGTGTGGACGAAGGCTTTGGTAATGACGGTTGGCGGGGCCGCCAATGGGATCCCACCCTGCGATGACTGACCCCGATCATTGTCCCCCGGCCGTCGACGCTGGCGCTGAAGAACTTTCCCCCGGCCGCCCACCCCCCGTTTGTCGCCCTCCCGGGCGTTGCGGCGGCGGCGACTGAATCTGGCGAAGCCTGGCCTGTTGATCGGGGGTCAGAATGTTCTTGATGCGAACCATCGTGCCAAACTGCAGCCGCTTGATGTCATTCTCGATGTTCAGGAGTTTGTTGAACTCGGCAAGTGATTGTTTCTCATCCGGGTGATCCTGCCTGGCCAGCGACTGCATCGTTTCCTGCTCGGCGCTCTCCTGCCACTTCAAGTCTGTAAACTGCGCCATTGTCTTTTGCATTTCGGCTTTGATCGCGGATTGCTGGTCCGCGGTCAGCTCGATGGCTTTCTGGTTCTGCATCACCAGTTCCGCTGGGAAGAAATTCTCAGCCATCAGCTCCGGCGCGCCGTGTCGCGGCCTGCCGGCTGCCCCCGGCCCGCCCAGTCCCCCCGGTCCTTGTTCCTGGGCCCGGGTCGCAGCCGCAACAGCCCCGATGAAGACGACGGTCGTAACAAACACGGTGATTTTCATAAAGCCTTCTTTTGAGTTGGTTGGTCCACATCTTCGAGCCAGAGATCGGACGGCGTGGTGATCGCGCCACCCCAGGTGGCCGCGCCCGATACAGACAACAATTCATCTGTCGATGCACGCCAGTTGGATAGTGCGGCCCATTGCTGCGTAACGTCAGCCGACCGCCCTTTGTAGGCCCGGAACAGGATGAGCGACATGCTCACCGCCGCAATCAATGCCACTCCCGCCGCCAGTCGGGGCCACAGGATGCCGAATGACGCCTCCGTCACCGGCGGTTGCGCGACACGGCTGAACGCCGGTACTTGCTGTGTGTCCCCGGCCCGGAGATCCTGAAACAGCCGCCGTAGTTCACCGTCATCGTTCATCGAAATGCTCCGATCGCTTCAGCCACTCACCCAGGCGGCATTTGCCGCGTTCGTAATGCGTCCGCGCCGAACCCAGTGACACCCCCATCACGCCGGCGGCTTCTTCCACGGTGAGATCCTGGTAAAAGACCAGGTGCAGCACTTCCTGTTGTCGGCGCGGCAATCGGGCGAGCGCCTCACGAAGTCGCTGCCGCCGCTCCCTCTCCTCCAGCCCGTCACCACGCGTAGGGGATTGGACTTCGCCCTCTCGTTCCCGGCTAAAACGCGACAGCCGCAACCGACGGAGCCAGCTCCGTCGCCGTTCCTCCGCCGCTGTCTTGCGAATCACTGCGAACAGCCACGTCTTGAATTGCGAATCACCGCCATACCGCGCCTGCCCGTTCAGGACCTTCAGGTAAGCCGCCTGCAAAATGTCTTCCGCTTCCATAGGATTCCGCCCACAACAGCTCAGCGCCCAGCCGAAACTCACGGAATGATGTTCTTCCAATTGCGCCCGCAATTCGGAATCGTCCATCGCCGTGGTCCGCACAACCTGTTGTTGTTCATTCACCAGATTAGTCGTCGCTGGGATCGGATTATATGACAGAAGAATACCCCACCGGCGGCTCTTTTCTTCCTCCTGGCGGAATCCCTGACGAGGCGCCGTTCAGCGTCGGGGGAAGCAATCCTGCGCCGATGACGAGCGTACCGGCTGCGAGAATGGCCGTTTCGCCCGGCGCCCGGACCGGCGGCTCACTTCTCGGAGTTGACTTTGGCGTGCACCGGCTGCAAGGCCGCGGCAATCTCGCTCTTGGCGGCAGCGAAGTCCTGCTGAAATCCAGGGCTCGATTTGAGTTCGCGAACGATGGCTTGCGCGAGGACGCGACCCGCATAAACATCCGTCGGGTAATGCTTGCCGATTTCGATCCGATGCCACCCGATCGCCCGTCCGTACGCGAGTATCTCGTTGCGCTTCTCGGGAAACAAATCGGCGAGAATCAGGGCGTCCACCGTGCCCAGCGTCGAGTGACCGCTGGGATAACTGTAGTTCGGCTCGGGACGCGTCACGCCCAGACCGGGGTCAACCACGTACGGACGGTCCCGTTTGAAGTACGCTTTCGCCGGTCGCGTAACAGCCTCCGCCGAATCTCTGACCCGATCAAAGAACGCAGACGTCTTTGGCAGCGCACCCGCCTGGAAAAACGTCCCGATAACCGGCCCGAAGGTGAACACGTCCAGGTGCTCTTGCGACGTTGCCGCTACCGTCTCGGCGGCGCTCGCCGCCTTGTGGACCGATTCGACCGTCGCCAGATCAACGGCTTGCTCCGCCGAATCCGGCGCGGGCGGTGGAGGCAGAATCGCCACGGCATCAACCTGACCCGCCGGCAAATAGGGATTCTCCGGGCCCGGTTTGGCCCCCGCAATAAACGTAATGGAAACGAGTGCGACGATGAGCGGAATCACATCGCGACCCGAGAGTCGTGCAATCTTCATATCAGTCATGGTCATGGAGGTTCGAAACGGATCGGTTGCAGTTGTTTGCCGGAGTTGTGACGATACCAGAACGCACCCGATTGTCACGCCGGATGGGTCGCCTGGCATCTCCCGACAAGATGGAAGACGAATGGGTTCAGCGTGATCGAAAGTAGCGCCCCCGCCAGAATCAGGTCGCGTCCTTCCAACGGAAGAAGCCCGAGACCAATGCCCAGCCCGGCGAGAATGAACGAGAATTCCCCGATTTGCGACAGCGCCGCCGACACGGTTAGCGCGGTTCCCAGCGAATGCCGCAATGCGATCACGATCCCCAGCGCCGCCAGCGACTTGCCGATGACAATGATCACCAGCACCAGCAGGACCCGCCACGGTTCGCGCACAATAATCGACGGGTCGAACAGCATCCCCACCGCCACGAAAAACAACACGGAAAACATGTCCTGCAACGGCTGCAGATTATCTGCGGCACGATGGCCCAACTCGGATTCGTTGATCACCACACCGGCAAAAAACGCTCCCAGCGCATACGAGACCCCGAAGAGTTGTGCCGATCCGAATGCCACACCCATCGCCAGCGCGATCACCGCCAGCGTGAATAGCTCGCGCGACCCCGTGCGCTCAACCCGTCTCAGTAGCCAGGGAAAAAATCGCGTTCCGACCAGAAGCATGATGGCCACGAATATGGCAACCTTGCCCAGCGTGATGCCCAGCGACATCCACAGGTTGCCCGGCGCCGCCGCGTGATCCGCGGACGGCGCAGGACCCGTTACCGCCGTGGACAGCGCGGGCAACAGCACCAGCACCAGCACCATCACGAGGTCCTCGACCACCAGCCAGCCCACCGCGATGCGTCCGTCACGGGTTTCGAGGCAGTCTCGCGCGGCGAGTTCGCGCAACAGCACAACCGTGCTGGCGACCGACAGCGCGAGTCCAAACACCAATCCGGCCGTCAGCGACCAGCCCCACGCGTGCGCGATTCCCGCCCCCATGGCCGTCGCGATCACGATCTGCGCGACCGCCCCCGGCACCGCAATCCCCCGCACCGCCAGCAGGTCACGCACGGAAAAATGCATGCCCACGCCGAACATGAGCAGAATGACGCCAATCTCAGCCAATTGCGGAGCCAGCTTGACATCCGCGACAAAACCGGGCGTGAACGGGCCAACCACGATCCCCGCCAGCAGATATCCCACCAGCGGCGGCAGACGTAGTCGAACCGCTACAAACCCTCCGACGAAGGCAAACGCCAGGCTTACCGCAATGGTCTCGATGAGCGACGTTTCGTAGTGCATGGATGGTTCCGGGCTGCCAACCGGCAATTGCGACCCCGCGCATAGTATCAAGGACGTTCGCCCTCACAAGCTTCTTTGCGAAACGACATGGGATTCTCCTTCCCAGTTGACCCCTGCATTCGGACCGGCGATAGTGCCGCCAGTTGGGGGCGGGCGACGAACGATTGTTGCGGTGACTGTGTCATGAACGAAATCGTTTTGATGCTGCATGTGGTTTTCGGGATGGGTTGCTTGATCGCCGCGGTGTGGCTGTTTGTCGATGTCTTGCATGCCAGCGAGGCGAACCTGGCGCGAATCAGAACGGTAAGCTGGGCCGCCGCCACTTTCATGTGGCTCGCCTTCCTCATCGGCGGCAGTTGGTATGTGATCTCCTATCCCGCCGATAAAGCCATTATCCTCAAAGGCCCCTGGCCGTTCTCCCACAGTTTCTTCATGGAAACCAAGGAACATCTCGTCATCATGCTGCTGCTCTTGGTCACCTATCTGCCCATCGCCGCCTCGAACAATCTTGCGTCGAGCAAGGACGCCCGCCGCCTGGTGCTGTGCGTCGCGGCCCTGGTTGCGCTGCTCGCTCTGGCTATCGAAGGCGAAGGCGCCCTGATTGCCATGGGCGTGAAAGTCGCCTTGCTGGCAAGACCACACTGAGACAAGGAACGACACGTGGATCACCCTTCCCTATCGAGATACACGGTCTCCTTCGGATTGTCCGCCGCGCTCTCCAGCGTGGTCAATGCATTGCTGGTCGTTGCCAAGGAAAAGAGTCCGGCCATCCAGGCAGCAATGCAGAGAATCACCGGTCATCATTGGGTGACCCACAGCGCGTTCGTCATTCTCCTGTTCGGTTTCCTTGGTTGGCTCTTCGCGCGGGCAAACGGCGGCCACGGACCGAAAATCAGCGCGAACGCGTTAATCGGCGCAATCGCCGGCGGCGTAGCGCTGGCGGGCGCCATGATCGTCGCGTTCTACCTGATGGCTGACTGACGACGCTCATCGACGCGAGAACCGACCATGAAGGCTGTCCCACCTCTCTCGCAAATATGCAGGACGGCTTGCGCCACGCTCCTCCTCACTGGCGCGGCGACGACTGGCGCTCTTGGCGCCGAAGCACAAACCACGCAAGACCCTCATCCCCAAGCCGACGCCAGCGCATCAACGGAACAGCCCGCAACGCCCGACGCGCCAGACAAATTGACCGGAAATTGGGGCGGACTGCGGGATCGCCTGGCCACGAACGGTGTGACCCTGAATGTGGACTGGGTTGGCGAAGTATTCCGGAACTTCGCGGGTGGCAAAAACACGCGCGATACGGTGGTCGCCTCGACCGCGGACGTCGATCTGACGCTGGACACTGACAACGCCTTCAAGTGGCCCGGTGGCAAGCTCTACGCGGGTTTTGAAGATCACGCCGGACAGAATCCAAGCAGCGTATTGACGGGCGATCTTCAAGTCTTCGACAGGCTGAATTCCTCCCCCTATTCGCAGATCTTCGAGCTGTATGCCGAACAGAAGCTCTTCGGCGAAACACTCCGCCTGAAGGTTGGCAAGGTGGACGCCAATACGGAATTCAGCGTCATCGACAACGGAGCCGATTTCCTCGACAGCTCAACCCAGGTTTCGCCCACCGTCCTCACCTTCCCGACCACGCCCGATCCGATGCCTGGCGCGAACGCCTTCTTCTCCCCGACCAAATGGCTGTCGATTTCCTTTGGGGCCTATCTCGCCAACCAACGGGATCACTTCCTCGATTTCACGGGTCAACCGTGGACGATTCAACCGACGCGTAACGGAGCGTTCCTCGTCGGCGAAACCGGTCTGACGTGGAGCAACGCGCCCGGTCTCGGATACGACGGGAACCTCAAATTTGGCTATTGGGGACACACGGGAACATTCCCGCGTCTCGATGGCGGCACGCAACAGGGTGCCGAGGGATTGTACGCGATCCTGGACCAAACCTTGTGGCAGCCACACGAGCAGGACGACCGGGGCCTGCGGATGTTCCTGGAATATGGCCGGACGGATCCGAATGTGGGCCAGATCTGGGAACACGTCGGCGGCGGCCTTGCCTGGAAGGGGGTCCTGCGCGACGGCGCGGACGATGAGATCGGCATCAGCCCGCAATGCGCTTTCCTTGGCGACCAGGCCGGATTGAAGTACGCCGACGAGTTGATCGTCGAATGGTTCTACAAGGCCAAACTCGTGCGTGGCGCCGCCGTGCAACCGGACCTGCAATTCATTCAACATCCGGGCGGCCAGTACGCGGACGCACTGGTCGGAACGTTGCAGCTATCCCTGCGCCTCTAAACTCACACGTTACGGACAACACAGGCCAATGATGAGCACGCGAAATCGCCGTTCCCTTTCCTGTCTGCCACTCACGACCCGAGGCGGCAACTGGCCAGCCCATGCTTTTCCAGATAACGTTGATCGGACTCGTCGGCGCGGTCGAACGAACCTTCAGGCGCGATTTGAATGACCCGAGGTCGTGTGGAATCCTGCAGCGGCTGCAACCTGTCCCGCACCGCCTCGGCAATTCTTTGCTCGTCGGCGTTGTGAATGAGGATCACCAGTCGCGCCGGCGAGCCGAGGTATGGCGCTTTGCCGTCGCCAATCTTCGGATTGTGTGTTGCGAAGAAATACGTCACCAACTTCTCGTAGCTGATTCGCGACGGATCGAACGTGACACGGCACGCTTCGAGGCGGTTCGTCTGATGAGGAGTGCTCGACTGCCGCGCGAAATTCGGAGCTCCAACGTCCACATATCCAACCGTTGTGTCAGTGACGCCGGGCACCTGTCGGAATGCGGCTTCCAATCCCCAAAAACATCCTCCGGCGAACGTCACAGTCCTGGTTCCTGCTGGGGCGCTCGCCTGCGCTGACACACTCGCCAACCGCTGCGTCCCTACAAAACCCAAACCTGCCACCACGGCAGACATTGTGAAAATGGCGAATCCGCGATGCATTGGCTACCGGGACTTTGGATGTCGCATCACCCGGTCTCGTTTCCGAGAAACGGGCTTCTGTATCCCCATCAGAGGCGCAACAATCCGCGAGAAACCGACTTCCACCACGTCAGAAACGCATCCCCTTAAATGGGCTCAGGGAGTGCGTACAACACCACTCGTTCGCCTTCGAACATTTCCTGAAAGTGCGCATCGCACCAGGCCCGGTAGGGAGATTTGGGCTCGGCAAGATTTGTCATGTAATCCGCGTGAAGGCGTGGATGATTCCACTGGCTACTGTGTTTGGCCTCCGCGTCAATAACGGCCAGATGGGTAAACCCCAACTTCTGTAACTCACGTGTCGTGCGGAGGAAGTCGTCAGGCAACCATGGGTCTGAATTGGCGCATCGTTTGAGGACCAAAGCATTGTGCCCCAGCCACACCTGGGGGCAGACCTCGTGAATGCATCCCCAGACCACCACGCGCGCGTCCGTTGGGAGTAATTCACCCGCTGCCTCAAGGTCACGGATGTTCGGGATCCGGCAAGCCTTCAAGTAAAGTGTCCCAAGGGCAACCACCGTCACGTGCAGCGCCACAACCAGACCCAGGGCGTACCGTCTGGTCAGCGTGCCGGTGAGCTTGTCGAGAAGCGGGCGAAACCCGAACGAAGCGGCTACGACAACCCAAAACAAAACCGGCACGCTATACTGAGGCTCTCCCCAGGCTATTTCCTCCAGAGCATAATAGCTGATGACGGCGCACGCGATTGCCGCCTTGATCCACACATGCATGCGTGCGGTCGAATTCCATGGTGCCGCCAACAGGCCCAGGACCCCCAGGACGCCGCAGCCAAACGCCAGGAGGAGCACGATCGGGGTTCCAACGAATCTCGGGTCGACCAATTCGCGCAAGTGAACCATCGATCGATCCCCCATATCTCCAACCCCGCCAACCATCACCCAACTCCCCGGCGGGTCGTGAAGGCTCAACGCGATCCACCCGAGCAGCCCCATCAGTGGGACGATGCCCCACGACAGCGACAGCCCGAGCAATCCGCGAACTGATCGGCATTGGCGGGCCGCCAGCAGCGCCGCCAGGATTGGTAATCCAAAAGGAGCCACCGTTAGCTTTGCCAGCACCGTGAAGAGAAACCAACCGCTCGATGCAATCAGATTGCCCTGCAACGCATACGCAAACGCAATGATCAATCCCGTGGTCGCCAGTATATCCGGCATTGGGACCTGTCCGAATTGCAGGATCAACGGCGCCATGGCCCACACGGCGGTGCCAATGAGAGAGGAGGACGCATCCAGCCAGCGACGCAACACGCGATACACCCACCAAATAGAGATCAGTGAGAACACCACCGATACAAGCCGGGCGATGGCGCGATCATGCCCCTTGACTATGGCGGCAGCAGGCCAACCGAACAACCCATGGAATGGAACTTCAAAATGCACGATCGTGTATGGCTGGGCGGCGTACTCCAAACGTGAAATCCCGAATCGAATGTGTGACTCTGGCGAACGTAATGGCAGGAAGCGAATGGGCCATTCAGGCCTATCATCGCGATCAGCAAAAAGATGCCCTGGATCAGGTACACAGGCCGCCATTCCGCGCGCGCCAGCCGGCCTGTTTGCCCGGTACCCCTCGGCCCAAGGTGGGCACGTCCGGCGATGACGGCAGGCGCTGTGTCCAGGTCGGCCACCGCAACTGGGACCGTGTGCAACAACTGTTGCGTGCTTGACCTCGCCCGGCGGTCAGTCAACCCCGGACGATTCCGTGACCTGCGGCCCGTGCCCAATATGCGCCATCGACTCCGCAGATGCGTTGGTTTGGCGCCTGTCGTTGATGGCAAATGGTGGTCGCCTTTTGTGGGCTGGATCTGACGGATCACGGAAATCCTCCGGTTCGTCGGAATCGGCAAAAGGTGGGATCAAACAACCGCGGTATCGTCGCGGAGAATAACGGAAGTATCTCAGAAATCTGGCAGGACAGCGAAGGGTAAACTCCGTGCCGCATCGCGCGAACATGGCGCAAGGTTCCCGCCCCACCCTCTATGTTAGCCCTCACCCAATCTCCCTGCGCGACCCGAAGTCCTTCACGCACGGACCAGATGGCCACCCACAGTGCCCATTATGCGACGGATGCCCCCGACTGTCAAGGCTGCAATTTCCTGCCTCCCGAAGTCACTCAAGAATCGGGGCCTCTCTCCGAAGTCAGGCAGTCCAAGCCTGTTGCAGGGTGAACGGTGCAAGAAGAAAACGCCGTTGCTCCCCGCCCAGAGGACGCATCCCCCGCCGTGTATCCGTGTGCCTTGCTTGACGGTGGCGGGCACAGTGTAGTAGCCTGCGCCACAAGTTTCGAATGAGTTGGTACAAGAAGATTGCCATCGTATTTGTGGGGATGCTGGCGTTCGCCTTCCTCCTGCCGGTCAGGTGTCCTGCTCCGTTGATTTGGACCAAAGGCGAGGGCTGGAGTTGGGTCAGCGAAGGCCAACCCACCGCGACGACCCCGACCGATCAGCTCAAGATCGGGCAGGAGTTTCAAGCCCGGAAGCAATACCGTAACGCCATCCCGGCGTACCGTCGGGTGATCGCTCGATGGCCGTTGTCATTGTCCACCCAGGATGCGCGGATGGGCCTGGCGGAATGTTACAGCGCGATCGGCTATCACTTCAAGGCCTTCCAGACCTACCAGGAGCTGCTGAAGAAAAACCCGAATACGCCCCACTTCGACGACGTGCTGCAACGCGAGTTTGAAATCGCCAATCTGTTCCTCGCAGGTGAACGCCAAAAAGCCTGGGGCGTCCGTTGGTTCCCATCGTTGGAGCGCGCGGAGGAAGTGTTCGAGGCGGTCGTCAAGAACGGACCGTACAGTCCGGTCGCCGTCCAGGCCCAGTTCCGCATCGGCCTGGTCTACGAAAAGGAGCGCGATTATCTGTCGGCGGTTCACGCGTACGAGAAGCTGATGGAGCGTTACCCGAAAGACCCGATGGCGGAGACGGCACAATTCCAGATCGGGTGGGCCTACAAGAAGGAAGCCGCTCGCGCCGAGTACGATCAAAACTCCGCGAATCAGGCGATTGCGGCGTTCTCCGACTTCCTGTTCCGTTACCCGCAAAGCGAGAAGGTCCCGCAGGCGGAAAAGTATCGCTCGGAACTCAAGGTGGAACAGGCGCGCGGACTGTTTCATATCGGCGAGTTTTACGAAAAGAATCATTACTACAAGTCGGCGCTGATCTATTACAACGACGTGATCGAACAGAATCCCGAGTCCGATTGGGCCACGCAGGCCAAGGTGAAGGTTGCCGAGCTCACTCCGCGGACCGGCGAAAAGACCGCGACGCCATGAGTCGCCGCGCGGTATTGCTGTTGATGCTCCCCCTTCTCCTCGCCGGCTGCGCGGGATATCACATCGGTCCGGTTACCAAAACGAGTTTCCATTCGATTGCCGTGCCGATGTTCACCAATGAAACTCTGCGTCCGCAACTCGAGGCGCAGATCAGCAATGCGGTGATCCGTCGCATCCAGCAGGACGGCTCGGTTCAAATCCAGCCTCAATCGCGCGCTGACGTCGTTCTGACAGGCACTGTCTTCCGCTATCAACGCATTCCCTTGCGGTCGTTGGAAACGGATACGGGCATCCCGCGCGAGTTTCGAGTTGCCATCGCCGTTCGCGTCGAAGCGGTGGATCGCCGCACGGGAGAAACGGTGTTGAAGTCCACGGAAGTCGAAGGCACCTCCGACGTGTTTATCGGTGAGGACCAGCAGACGGCGGAAATGCAGGCGTTGCCGCTGGTGGCCGACGATATCGCCAGGCGCGTCGCCGGGCTGCTGCTGGAAAGCTGGTAGAAGCCGGCGTTCCTGCGTGTGGAATCGCCTACGCCTTCTTGACCGGGGCCGCTGTGCGCAAGTGGGCAGAAAGCCGGGACTTCTTCCGCGAGGCGTTGTTGCGATGAATCACCCGCGTCTTGGCCGCCTTGTCCAGCGCCGAGCTCAACAGGCGATACAGCGCGCTGGCGTCCTCGGCCTTCTTGGCCGAGACCGCCGCGAGAAATTTCTTTTCCAGCGTGTGCAGCCGGGATTTAATCGACTTGTTGTGCGCCTCGCGACGGACGCTGGCGCGCGCTTGTTTCGCTGCGGAACGTGTATTGGCCATGATAAATAATCCGATGAACCGATTGCGTCGTAATTGCGTGAATGGCGCGTCATCTTACGTCCCGAACCGCAAAAGTCAACGGGGAAAATCGTGCGTTTCCTGAAGCTCTGTATCGGCCTGCTGCTCGTGCCGGCCTGCGCCGCCCTGACCATGACCGCGTGGCGGATGGCGTTGCGCCTGTCCCTCGCGCCCCACGCGATGAGCAGCTCCGCCCTGTGGGCGTTCGTCGGTGGCTACGTGCTCTGGCTGGTGGTGTTCGCCTGCCTGCCCAAACCCATGCGCACCTATGTCCTCGGCCACGAACTCACCCACGCCATCTGGGCCCTGATGATGGGCGCGCGCGTCAGCGGCCTCTCGGTCAAGAAAACCGGCGGGCAGGTCCGCACGAGCAAGACCAACTGGTTCATCGCCCTGGCCCCGTATTTCTTTCCCTTCTACGCCATGCTCTTTCTGATCCTGTTCCTCATCGCCTACGCCCTTTGGGACCTCTCTGCGTATCTGTGGGTGTTGTTCCTTCTCATCGGCCTGGGCTGGAGCTTTCACATCACGTTCACCCTCATGATGCTTCTCACCGTCAAACAACCGGACGTGCAATCGCAAGGCGTCGTGTTTTCGGCAGTCGTCATTTACGGCATGAACCTTCTGATCATGACGCTGATGATGGCCACGCTGTCGCACGCGGTAACGTTTGGCCTGCTCGCGCGCACCGTGGGCGGCGACCTCGGCACATCTTACGGGTGGACTCTCGACAAGCTCTCCGCCCTGTGGCATGATGCCGTTGCTTTCCTGCGGCATATGCGGCAACACTAACGCGGTTGGCAAGCGGACACATGAATCTCACGGAAATCCTGACGGCGGAGCAGGTTGTCCCGCGTCTTACGGCGGCCGACCGTTGGGCCGTGATCGATCAGCTCGTCGATGTCCTCGTGCGCACCCACAAGATTCGCGCTGAAGACCGCGACACCGTGCGCAAGGCCGTCAAAGACCGCGAGACCAGCAAGAGCACCGGCATCGGGTACGGTATTGCCATTCCCCACGCCAGCGTCCCGTGCGTTCAGGATCTCGTGGCAGTGCTGGGACGCGTGAATCCGGGCGTCGATTTCCAAGCCCTCGACAACCAGCCCGTCACGATTTGCATTCTGCTGCTCACGCCCCAGGGCCAGTTCCAGAAACACCTGCTGCTCCTCTCGACCATCGCCCGTTTCCTCAGCAACAAGGAAAATCGACAGAAACTCGAAACCGCTCCCTCCGCCGAAGAAATCCTCGCCATCTTCCGTTCCGCGGCCTAATCTCCCGCCTCATGGCATCCGCTCCTGAAACGATCGCCGGCGCTGTCGAACAAGCCTTGCGCGCCACCGTCGGCCCCGAGAACGCCGGCCCGGCACTGATTCGCCCCTGTGCCGACCCAAAATTCGGCGATTACCAGGCCAATGGCATCATGGCGGTCGCCAAGCGACTCAAGCAAAACCCGAAAGCGCTCGCCGACAAGGTCATTGGGCGGCTCCAGTTGACCGACGTGTGCGAGACGCCCTCCGTCGCCGGCGCAGGGTTCATCAATTTCAAGCTGAAGCCCGAATTTGTCGCCCGACAACTCGGCGCCGCTGCCGGCGATAAGCGATTTGGCGTCCCGTCCGCACAACAACCGAAAACCGTCGTCATCGATTTCAGTTCGCCGAATGTCGCCAAGCCCATGCATGTCGGCCATATCCGCTCGACCATCATCGGCGATTGTCTCGCGCGCGTGATGCGCTTCCTCGGCCATCGCGTAATTACCGACAACCATCTCGGCGACTGGGGCACGCAGTTCGGCATGCTCATTCTCGGCTGGAAACGATTCCGCAACGACGACGCGCTCAAGCAGGATCCCATCACGGAATTGGAGCGACTGTACAAGTACGTTAATGAGCGCGAAGAACTTCGCGACGACGCCAAAGCAGAGTTGGTCAAGTTGCAACAAGGCGACGCCGGGAACACCGCGATTTGGAAAAACATCATCGCCGTATCGATGGAAGAGTTCGGGAAGACATACGGCCGGCTCGGCGTGGCCTTCGACCATACGTTTGGCGAGAGTTTCTATAATCCGATGTTGCGGGATGTCGTGGAAGAGCTGAAGAGGCTCGGCATCGCCCACCAAAGCGAAGGGGCAATGTGCGTCTTTTTCGAGGACATTCCCGAACTCAAGACGGCCGCGCCGCTCCTCATTCAAAAGGCCGACGGGGCGTACCTGTACGGCACGACCGACATGGCCACGTTGAAGTACCGCATCGAGCAGTGGCATCCGGATGAGATCATTTATGTGACGGATGCGCGGCAACAATTGCACTTCAAGCAGGTTTTCGCCACGGCACGGAAGTGGTGGAAGCAAACGCCCGATCTGCGACACGTCTATTTCGGTTCGATCCTTGGCGAAGACGGGAAACCCCTCAAGACCCGCGAAGGCGCGCCCGTGAAACTCGGCGCACTACTCGATGAGGCGGAACAACGCGCTTTGGATGTCGTCACCGAGAAGAATCCCGAACTGCCCGAGCCGGCGCGGAAACAAATCGCCCGCGTCGTGGGAATCGGCGCGGTGAAGTATGCCGACCTCTCGCAGAATCGCACCACCGATTACGTGTTCAGTTGGTCCAAAATGCTGGCGATGACGGGCAACACGGCGCCGTATATGCAATACGCGTACGTTCGCGTGCAAAGCATCTTCCGCAAGGCCGGCCGGGAGGGCGAGGCTCCCGCCGAGCCGCATTCGTCCCAACTCACGCTGGAGCATCCGGCCGAACTGGACCTCGCCAAGCACATCTTGCGATTCCCGGAGACGTTGCAGGCCGTGGCCGACGATGATAAACCGAACTGGCTCACGAGCTATCTGTACGATCTCGCAAACAAGTTCAGCACGTTCTACGAGAACTGCCCCGTGCTGCAGTCCGCCGAGCCGACGCGTTCGTCACGGCTGGTGTTGTGCCGGCTCACCGCTGATGTGATCAAGTGCGGCTTGAATCTTTTGGGTATCGACGTCATCGAACAAATGTGAGTGAAGGCGCTCGACAGCTTTGCCGAACGCGGTTAACATGCTTCGTGGCAACGGCGAATGACAGTTTTTCCAAAGGAGTGACACGTTATGGCGAGTGGCATTGAAACTCTTCATGTATCCGACGAGGTCCAATTCAGCCGGGACTGCGAGGCGACACAGATTCCGTCCGGAGTGCGTATTGTTGTGCCGAAAGGCACGCCCGCGTATGTGGGCCAGACCCTCGGCGGCAACGTGACATTGCAGGTTTCCACCCTCGGCCTGGTGCAGGTGGCCGGACGAAATCTGGACGCGTTGCTCAAGGACGGGGTCCCCGTTGCCGAGCCGTCGGCCGCCGGCTCGGCGGCTGATCAGAAACCCGCCGGACCGGCCGACGAGAAGGCCCTCTGGGAAGCCATGAAACAGTGCTACGACCCGGAGATTCCGTGCAATGTGGTCGATCTGGGGTTGATCTATGACGTGAAAGCCACGCCCCTGCCCTCGTCGCGGAGCCGGGTCGACGTGAAGATGACGCTCACGGCAATGGGCTGCGGCATGGGCCCGGCGATTGCCGCGCAGGTGCGCGATCGGCTGCTCGACGTCCCCGGCGTGGAAGAAGCCCAGGTGGACATCGTGTGGGACCCGCCGTGGAATCAGACCATGATTACGGACGACGGCAAGAAGCGCCTCGGGCTTTGGTGATTTCCCTGTGTCGCCAATAAAAGCGGGGCCGAGTGGCACATGCTGCCCGGCCCCGCGTTCTACGCTGCGATTGTGGCATGCTGCCTTACGTCTTGTGATGCAGCAACCCGTGGTCCGTCTCGCGAACCACATCGATCGTGCCCCAGACCGCGCCCACCGCCAATGCAATCCAGCCCAATAGCATCGAGACCACCATGAATGCTCTTCCAATTTGAGCCAACGCCATAATCAGATCAATTCCCAGTCCAAACGCCGCGGTCAGCAGGAAGAAGATCCCGCCCACGCCGACGAGGTCGAACGGTTTCCGACCCGTCTCGAAGCCGGCCAACCGGGCCAGCCACGGCGCGCCGAGGCACACCAACCCGAGTACGATCAACTCATAATACATCTTGTTTCACCTCCCTCCTTTTACCGGTTCCAACAACGAACCAGCGAAAAGAAAGGTATTGGTTTTGCGACCCACCGGAACATAGGCCCGGATGTGGTCTTGTGCAACTGGCGCGGTCGGAGGTTGAAGAGGCCTGGTGCGGTCACTTCACGCGCTTGGCGTCGCCCCAGAGATCTTCGAGGCCGTAGCGCTGACGAAGCTCGGGATGAAATATGTGAATGAGGACGTCGTTGTAGTCCATGACGATCCAGCGGCTGGGCGGAAATCCATCGCGGTGGAGCGGACGGATCCCGTCATCGCGCAGGCGGCGGGCAATCTCGTCGGCAATGGCCTTGAGATGCGGTTCGGACGTTCCCGTGCAGATGAGAAAGAAATCCGCTACGTTGGAAATGCCGCGAACATCAAGAATCATCGCATCCTCGGCCTTCTTGTCGAGCGCGATTTCGCGGCACAGCTTGGCAAGTTTCTCGGAGGCGAGCCCGCTAGTGCCCTTCACTGATAGAGTCCGTGCCTCCGGATATATTCGGTGACCGCATCTGGGACAAGATAGCGTATCGACTGGCCGTTGGCAACTCGCGCACGAACCTCGCGGGATGCGATGTCGCAAAGATGGCCGTGCAAGACATGCTGGCGGAGCCGCTTCCGTGAGGCCGAATCGAGACGGCGATCCACCACGGGCCTGGCTTCGAAACCGGGCCGGGGTACCGTGACGAACGTGCACATCGCGACCAACCGTTTGGCCTCGCGCCACAAATGGAGTTCGCGCAACGAATCCGCGCCGATGATGAAGTAGAAGTCGGTCTTGGGATCGAGCCGCCGCAATTCCGTCAGGGTGTCCACCGAATACGACGTGCCGCCGCGACGGATTTCCATGTCGTCGATCTCGAAGTGGTCGTTGCCGCGAAGCGCCAGCTTGAGCATCTGGAGACGGTCGCGCGCGCGCGCCAGGACATCCACGGTCTTGTGCGGCGGCGTGGATGACGGGATGAATTTCACGCGGTCCAACGCCAGTTGTTCCATGGCGTCCTGGGCGATGAGCAGATGACCGATATGGATCGGATTGAACGTCCCGCCCAGGATGCCGATGCGTTTGCGCTTGCCCGTCATGATTGGATCGAGACTAATCAGAGCGGGTCGGTTTCTCAAACTTTTTCACCGGCGGGGCCCGAGTGCGGGTGCGTTTTGGGTGGACAAAACGCGGCACGCTTCGGAAACTGCCACGCAAGATGGCTTTCCATGACAGCGTGACGATCGCTCCCGGGTGGCAGGAGGTGTTGCAACGCCACGCGCTGGCCACCGTGGATGCGCTCTACCGCCTGCAAGACGGAGAGGTGCTGCTGGGCGGCAAGGCCACGGAGTTGCGGCGCGTGGAGTTGCGCGATGAAAAGGAAACCCGTGTTCTGTACATCAAAAAGTACTGGTATCCGACACCCAGGCTGCGCTGGAGCGGGTTTTATCGCGGGACGTTTCTCGGGATTTCCAAAGTGCGGCGCGAATACGAGAACCTCGCCAGGCTGCGCGCGTGGAGACTCGACGCTCCCGCGCCCATCGCCTACGGCGAGGAAAGACAAAATCGCTGGTTGCACCGATCATTTCTCATCAGCGAGGGCGTGCATTCACCGACGTCATTGGATTTGTTCATTTGCGATATTCTGCCGACCATGCCGGTGCCCGAACAACGGAAGCAACGAACCGATCTCATCCAGAAACTTGCCGATTACACCCGACGGATGCACGAACATCATTTCGTCCACCACGATTATTTCTGGCGGAACATTCTGCTCAGCGAACGATCGCTGGAACATTTCTACCTCATTGACTCTCACAAGGGGCGGTGCTGGAGCCCATGGGAAGACATGCCGAGTCGGGCAAAAGACCTGGCAACACTGGATTCCCCTGCCCCATGGTTTTTTCGACGTAGCGAACGCCTCCGGTTTTTTCTGCACTATCGCGCGCACAAACACCTGACGAGCGCCGACAAAGATCTGCTCCACCGCGTTCTGCGCCTTGCGGAGCCCCTCCGAGCCGCCCAACGTAAGCGCGTACGCGACGCCAACGCCGTTTCCAATTCGGGCCCGGTGTAATGAATGTGAGAAACCAACCAAAAGCCCCTTCCCTTTGGAAACGAATCCGGTACCGACTCGAGGGTTGGTTCCTGGAACTTCTCGCGGCGGCGATCCCGCTCTTGTCGCGGAGAATGCTCGTTCGCATCGCCAACGGCGCCGGGTGGATCGCATATCACCTCGCAGTACGGGAACGACGGGTCGCGCTGACGAATCTCGATATCGCCTTCGGTCCAACCAAATCCATGGAGGAGAAACGGCGGATCGCCCAATCGGCGTTCCAGAACTTTGCCCGTAGCTTCCTCGGGTTGTTTTGGGCCAAACGGCTGACACGGGAAACGGTCAACCAGGTCGTCGAAATCGATCCCGGCGATTTACGAATGCTCCAGGACGCGCAGGCGCGCGGCATGGGCATCATTTTCGTGACGTTCCATTTCGGCGAATGGGAAATGCTCGGCGTATCGACCGCATTGCTTGGCTTTCCCCTGACCATTGTGATGGAACAACTCCGCAACCCGCACTTGACCCGCATTTTCGAGCGCCTGCGCGGTCATGAGATCAACCAGATCATTCTGCAACGGCATGCGATGACCAAACTGTTCAAGACCTTGAAGCGCGGCGGAAATGTCGCGTTGCTCATCGATCTGAACGCCGTGCCGAGGCGTGGGGGAATCTGGCTGGATTTCTTCGGCAAACCGGTGTTCGGGTTTTCCGGCGCGGCGGCATTGGCCCAGCACACGGGGGCAGCCATTATCAGCGCTGCAGGGTATCCGCTTCCAGACGGACGCATTCGCGCGGTCTTTGGGCCTGAAGTTCCGTGCGCGAACACGGGCAACGAGGAAGCGAATTTGCAGGCCACGAGTCAACAGTGTCTGCGGTGTTGCGAGGAGTTGATCCGGCGGGAACCCGAGCATTGGCTGTGGTTTTACCGGCGTTGGAAGTTTCGACCCACACAAGAGATGGGTGAGTTTCCGTATTACTCGCGATGGATCGAGGAAGCGCGGCCGTCCCGGGCGAGGACGACCAATACGATCCAGAGCGCCAGCGTAGCCCAGCAGAGCGGGCCGTAGGATTGCGCGGCGCGGCTGGCTGCCAGTGGCAACGCCAGGATCGCGAAGAGAACGAGGCTAACGCGTGTCACGAGCCGGGAGGGTTCGTTCGTCCCTCCCACTGCCACCGCCACCAGCGCCGTCAACGGCAACAACAGCAACATGAAATAATGCGCCCACGACACGGGCGGGATTAGCAACATCCAGACAACAGCGGCAGACAGGATGTGGATTTCTCCGCGGGTGTTTGGGTGCCAGCCTACGGCGAGGAGGATTGCCGCCATGATCGCGCTGACACCGATGCCTGCCCAACGGGCCTGTGGGTTGCCGGTGAGCCGGGTCAGCACGGCGGGCAGAGATTGATTGCGGGGCAACTGCGAGCTGAGCAGTTGACCGTAGAGCGGGTTGTCGGCGCGTTCGGATTCGGCTTCGAGGGCGGGTTTGCCGATCACATCGACCCACTCGCGCAGGTAATCAATGTTGCGCTGCCAACCGAACACGGCGGCCGGAATGACGACTGCGCCAATTGCGGTGGCCGCCAACGTGACGAGGACAAACCGCCAGCGTTTCCGCCAGATGAAATACGCCAGGAGGACAACGGGAAACACTTTGAGCAAGATGCCGCCGGCGAAACAAATGCCGCCGCGCCAGTCCCGCTTCTTCCAGCCACAGAACAGGCCGGCCGTGACCAGCCACAACAGGATTGGCGAGGTCTGACCGCGGGCGAGAGCGGACATCAGCGGGAACAAGGCCAGCAAGGGCGGAAGTGTGTACAACCAGAGACGGTCGCCTTTGAATCCCGAGGCGTCGGCAACGACCGTCACGCACATCCTGATTGTCCAAGCGACAAGCGCCACCGAGAGCACATACCACGCGAGCGACGCCCAGAAGGTCGACACGAGGGCGAACGGGACCATCAGGATCGCAAATAATGGCGGGTAAATGTAGTACCAACCGCGGATGTTGTGCGCCTGATAGATGTCCGTGCCGTTGAGGACTGCCCGCCCCGCGGCAGTGTCGACGGTGAAATCGCAGCGATGCACGCGAGAACCCCAGTGTCTTCCGCCGATGGTGTATGGCCCGGCGCGATAGACGGTGCTGATGCCGAGCACGATGATGAAAATCAGCACGATTGCCAATAGGACGGGACGGAGCCATGACGGTAGCGCGGATTGGGCGCCATCGGCCGTGACCGGCTGGGTGGCGGGAGAATTGGGCGTCATCCTGGCCGCGGATTGTAAATCAAACGACTGCGTTGTCGAGAGCAACGGTGAACGGTGTGGTGGCGGCCATCTGCCCGCTTGACCGCGAGGCGCACCGGCAACTATTCTGCCGTCACCGTGTCTGCGCCGAGCAAGTCAACATCGCGGGTTATCCGAATCATCATGGCACTGATGGCAATTGCCGTCATGTCGGTAGCCGCCGATCGCATCAATTATTGGTACCGACAACAGTGGCATGTCGATCCGACGATGCAGGATTTACCGCCGGCGGACCGTTCCCACTGGCCCATCACTGCGGTCGTGTGGTCGAACGAGATCGTCACCGTCAACACGGCAACGCCCGAGGGAATGAAGCCGGCGAAGATCTCATATTACACGAATTCCATCGGGATGAAGCTGGTGCGAATCGAGCCGGGGACGTTCCTGATGGGTTTGCCGGACAACATGACGAATTCCGTTGGACCAAGCGCGCCGCGCGGCGGCGGCCCGGAGCGGGCCGGCGGGCCGATGTATTTGCAGCATCGGGTGACCTTGACCAAACCGTTCATCATCGGGGCATTTGAGGTGACGAACAAACAATTCGACATGTACGACACGGAGCACAGACATCGTCGACCGTCCTACCAGCGCGGCGCCGATGGCGACAGCCATCCGGTCGAGCCGGTCACGTGGCAACAGGCGCAGATGTTCTGCCGCTGGCTGTCGGAGAAAGAGGGTCATTTGTATGAATTGCCCACCGAAGCACAGTGGGAATATGCGTGCCGTGCGGGCACGACAAATCTGACGTATTGGGGGGACAACGTTGCGGACCGGACGAAGGCGAACATTGGCGGACCGAATTACGACGAGCGCACGCATCTCCATTGGGCGGATGACGGCTACGAGTACACGGCGCCGGTCGGTTCGTTTCCGCCGAACCCGTGGGGACTGTATGACATGATTGGCAACGCACGGGAATGGGTGTCCGACTGGTATGCGCCGTTTACGAGTGAGGCGGTGGTCGATCCGGTGGGGCCGCCGACAGGAGGATGTCGCGCGAACAAAGGAAATGGGTGGATGCATCCGTACCATCGCATCTGCTGCGCCTATCGGGATGGGGATGCGCCGCACGATCAGAAGGACATTCACGGATTTCGTGTGACGTGCGTTGCGGAGTGATCAGCCATGAGCGAACCAACACCTACCTACGCTGGACGCGTTAAGTACGACGACAAGCAATCGAGCGGCTATCAGAACCGCAAGCCGCACAAGCATCGCGCCGAGATGCGGCTGATTGACCGCGCGTTCCGGCGAATTCCGAAAGGCCATCGCGTGCTCGATGTGCCCTGCGGCGGGGGACGCGTGATGCTGCATCTGGCGCGGAGAGGTTACGCAGCATGCGGGGCGGATTTGTCAGAATCGATGATCGCGATTGCCCGCGAGAACGCTTCTCAAGCGAAGCTGGCGTGCACGGTGGAGCGCCAGGATTTGGAAAAGCTCACGTACGCGCCTGCGGAGTTTGACACAATCGTGTGTTTCCGGTTGTTTCACCATTTTCCCAACGCGGCAATTCGCCAGCGCGTCGTCAACGAATTGTGTCGCGTGGCCGGGCATTTCGTGGTGCTTTCTTATTTCAGCCCGTATTCCGTGCAATCGGTCCGACGCAAGCTGAGCGGCAAGGACAAAGACCGCTTTGCGACCTCTCTGGCCGAGGTCGAAGGCTATTTCCGACACGCGGGATTCCGACTGGTCGAAGACTTCGCACAAATGCGGGTCGTGCACACACTCCATCTTGCCGTGTTCAAGAGACAGAAAGCCAGGGACTGACCCGGCTCGGCAGTTCCTTGACGGAGCCCAACCGAAAGCCTATTCTCCGCCGCAAATGGCACCGTCTGGAAAGTCTCGGAAACCAATCAATTGGCTTATCAGCGCGGTAGTCCTGGCTGCGGCGTGCTGGTTCATTGGCGACCGGCTGAACCACTGGTACCGCAAGCAGTGGCGATTTCATCCGCCGGTCGCGTCCATGCAGGATCTGCCGCCAGTGGATCGATCACGCTGGCCACAATCGCCCGTCGCGTGGTCAAATGAATCGCGCGACGTGGAGGCCGCGACGCCGGAGGGAGTGAAACGCGCCACGATCAATTACGCGATCAACTCGATCGGGATGAAACTCGTGCGGATTGAGGCCGGGACGTTCGTGATGGGGCTGAATGAGGAGCTATCGAAGGCGGTCGGGCCCGACCAGCCTCTGGGCGGCCCGATGTACGTGCCCCATCGCGTGCGGCTAACCAAACCATATTACATCGGCGCCTTCGAAGTGACCAACCGGCAGTTCGATCTGTACGACACCGGGCACAAGCATCGCCGTCCCGACTATCAGCTCGGCCACGATGCCGACAACGAACCGGTGGAACCGATCACGTGGCGCGAAGCGCAACTGTTTTGTCGCTGGTTGTCGGCGCGGGAGGGGCGCCTGTATCGGCTGCCGACGGAGGCGGAGTGGGAGTACGCGTGTCGCGCGGGGACAACCAACCGCACGTATTGGGGCGGTGACTATGCAGATCGTACGAAGGCCAACGTCGGGGGGACGGGGTTGAAGAAGCACCACGACCACTGGACCGATGACGGTTTCGAATACACCGCACCCGTCGGATCGTTCCCGCCGAATCCATGGGGCTTGTACGACATGCTTGGCAATTCGTTCGAGTTCGTCCAGGACTGGTATTCTGTATTCGCCACCAATGACGTGGTCGATCCTCAAGGTCCACCAACGGGTCATTGTCGCGTGGGCAAAGGCGGCAACTGGAACACGGCGTTGACTTACATTTGCAGCGCGTTGCGCGACGGCGACGATCCGGGCGACGTGAAGGATACCCGCGGTTTTCGCGTCGTGTGCGAAATCCAATAGCTCCAGCGCGAAACCCCTCTCGCTGCATCGCTCCGCTCCTACGACTTCGCCACAAAATAACTCCGCCGGCAGATCCCGAGCCATCTCTGCTCCCCGACCGCAACCGGACGCGGAGCGTCAACCCCGAGTAACTGCAGGCGATATGCCTCGCGATAACACCGCCGAGCTTTCGAACAACCGGGGCCGAACCGCTGGATCACGAGCCCGTCTTCGCCAGTTCCACCAAAGCGATCCGGCGCCTCCAGAATCTTTGTCAGCGCCTTGTCCTCGTAACCGCGCCGCACCCACCATCGCAACTGCCCCACCCGGCGGACGTCGAAATCGTTCGTGTGGGCCCGCCAGCGACGGGCGATTTGTGACATCAGCGCTTCCCGCTTAATTCGAGCCTGACGGATGATCTGCCCACGGGGTAACTGGATATCCAGTCCATACCCATCGAAGAAAGCATCCGTCACAGGCAAGCGCGCCCCAATCAAGGCAAGATTGGTCAGGCGTTGCGATACACTCAGCTCACCTCGCAGTCGGATCTTGTCCAGATCGACCAGACGTATGGCATCGACCGCCGCCGCGTAAAGCAGATTGGCCCGGTTCAAGTCCTCATGAATGACACCAGCGTCGTGCATTTGCCGCACGAGTTCGCCAAGCCGCCGCTGAAACGCCGGCCGGCTCAATTCGCCATCTCCTCGCAACGGCAGATAGCCGGCGAGTCCCTCCGTGATGAGCGTGGTCTCCAACAAACCGCGCCAGGTCCATCGCTCCCCGTACGCCAGATGCGGAACGACCGGTATCGTTAACTCCTCCAGCCGACGTCCGAGGCGCCATTCATGCCGGCCGCGGGGTGACTTGAAAAAATACTTCGGAGGCCACCACCAACGCTGTCCGTGGGTTTGCGTCTTCACATAGAATTGCCGGCGAGCCACGTGATGGCGCGTGACCGTTGTGATTCCGGAGCGCTTCACGGACTCGCCCGGACTCTCCAACACCGACGTCAGCAGCGCCGCGAACTCCTGCCGCGTTTCCCACTTCATCCCGTGATGTCGCATGCTATCCACGACCGAGCACTTCCTCGTACAAGCCCCGATATCGATCCGCCATTCGTTCCAGGGTGAATTCCGTTTCGACGTACCGGCGCGCCGCCGCGGCGACTCGCTGCGCCAGTGCCGGCTCATTCAGCAGCCGCAGAACAGCCCCCGCCAGACCGGCATCATCGCCCACACTCACGAGCAGGCCGGTCTCGCCGTCCCGAACCAGTTGAGGTGTGCCGCTTGCCGCAGTCGCCGCCACCGGCACGCCCGCTCCGAACGCTTCCAAAATAACATTGGGCAATCCCTCCATGTTTGAGGAAAGCGCGAATACCTGAAATGCGGGAAGACATTCCGCTGCCTCCGTAACATACCCGGCGAACTCAACGACGCCGTCCAGCCCCAGGTCACTGCGCAGTTTCAACAAGACCGGCTTCCTCTCACCTTCACCGACGATCACAAATCGCACGTTGGGCCGTTGACGAGCCACGCGCTGGGCCGCGCGCAGCAACACCTCATGGTCCTTGTGATCCACCAGCGCTCCGATCGTACCCACGACTTTTTGCGAAGGAGTGATCCCCAGCCGCTGACGAAGCTCCTCGGCACGCCGCGCGTCGGTCTGGAGCGGCGGCACGCCGTACGGAATCATTTTGAGTTTTGCTTGCGGCACACCCCAGGATCGCAGTTGCGCGGTCACGGCCTCGGAAACGCCCACCACGGCGGCAGCAGTACCGAATTTGAATCGATTAAACCACGTCGTGGGAGGCCGCAGCTCGATGTGCCGCGTCACGATCACCGGCTTGCGATGCAGCGGCGCCGTCACGGCGGCCAGGCTGTGGGCGCGCCCGGTGTGGCAATGCACCAGATCGAAATCGCGTGCTGCCCGCGCCAGTTCCACGAACGTCCGCACCGTATCGCCACTGAGCGGCACGATCGGCAGCCTGCTTTCCGCAGCCCGCTCGGCCAATGCCCCGCCACGACGGCAGCCAATACTGCAACGCACGCCGTGCTCGCTCAGCGCGCGCGCCAGCAGCAGCGTTTGCCATTCTCCGCCACGCCAGGTGCGCTCCGTGTTGAGGTGCAAAACGTTCAACGCACGCGCATCCATATCGAAAGTATCAGATTGAAGTGAAGGAAAATCGTTGCGACGCTCCCGGTGCCTGCGCTATAAGGCGCCCGTGGACACGCCGCTGCCATTGTCGGTCGCGATCATCACGCTCAACGAACAAGACAACCTGCCAAGATGCCTGGAAAGCGTGCGCAATCTGGCCGGCGAAATCGTCATTGTCGATTCCGGGTCGACCGATCGCACCGCGGAAATCGCCCGCCAGTTCGGCGCCCGTCTCGAAGTTCATCCCTGGCCCGGTCATGTCGCCCAGAAAAATGTCGCCCTGAATCTCTGCACCCAACCCTGGGTGCTCGCTCTCGACGCGGACGAGGCCCTCACACCCGAGCTCGCCGCCGCCATTCGCCGTCAACTGAGCGGCGCGGAACCGACCGCCAATGGCTTTCTCGTAAGCCGACGCACGTTTTACCTCGGCGACTGGCTTTGGCACGTCTGGTATCCCGAGTGGCGAATCCGCCTGGTCCGTCGTGGCGCGGCGCAATGGCAGGGCCGCGATCCGCACGATCGACTCGAAGTGACCGGACCCGCCGAACGCCTCCCCGGCGACCTGCTTCATTACAGTTATCGGGATTTGACCGATCATTTTCAGAAGATGCTTCGGTATGCCCGCATCCTTGCCGACGCGTACAACCGCGAGGGCCGGCGCTTCCGCTGGCATGACCTCATCGTCACACCATGGCTCGAGTTCGTGAAATACCTCCTGCTCAAACAAGCCTGGCGCGACGGCTGGCGCGGGTGGGTTGTCTCGTTCATGCACATGGTCAGCGTGTTTACGAAGTACGCCTTCCTTTGGGAACTCCAGCGGGCGAAACCAACACCGCCATCGCCGTAACGCACCCCCGCCTGTTCGCCGGCTCCTCTCATGCGCCTCCCGCGACGTACGGATTCGCGCCGCCCACGAGTTGCAGGCCCTCCCCGGTGAACTTCAACCGCATCTCGGCCAGATAATTGTTCACGGCCCGATCCGCCACGATCTGATCCTGAATCCCTTGTGCCAATTCCGTCTGCCACCGGAGATCGAAGTACGTCGTTTGTTTCTCCTTCACCCAATCGTACTGCCGTTTTTGCGTGCCGATATGCTCCCGTTTCCAGTACTCGATTTGTTCCGGCTCAAACGGCACGCCAATCCACGGCATCAGCCGGCCCAATTCTCCCGCCGTATCTTTCGCCAGGTCCCGGTACGTCACCACATTCGCATCGAGCCGGTGCTGCCGGATAAACCGCGTGATCGCCCGGTTCTGCAGCAGCCACCGGTACATCAACACCGCTCCCAGATCGCCGAAACCCGCCGTCGCGGGAACCTGCGGCCAGGAACGCATCAGCTTCCACCGGATCCGCCACGCGCTCTTTCCCCCGCGCGCCACCATGGAGCGGCGCACCAGCGCCCGCGGATCGCGAATCAGGTGCACGTACTTGTGCTGATGCCGCTCGTCGCGCACAAACATCTCCGTCCATCCCCGCACCACCTTCGAGGTGTCCACGACCGCCTCGATATGCGGATCGATCCGCGAGAAAATGATCTCGTAAATCTCGCGGATATTGTCCGGGCCGATCCCCTCAAACACCGGGCTCGTGGTGAAATACACTTCCCCCAGCATCATCCCCTTCTCACGCTTCAACTGAAACAGCTCGCCCACGTGCAGCGTTCGCGAGTGGCTGCCCAGCAACAACGACAGGTAATGCGATCCCGCATGACCCGTGGACAGAATGTGGATGACGGTTTTTCTCATGTGGACAATCGGCGCCCCGGCCCGCCAGCCCGCACGGGCCGGCCCGGCTCAGGGATTATAGTCGCACGACAACGGCTGGGGTGACAGGGCCTCCAAAATGCACCGCACACTGGCCACTTTCTTCTTGTTCCGATAGGTCCCCTTGACACTGTGCCAGTTCCCCCACACGCTCACGTTCTCCGCGGTCGGATCCGCCGTCGCGCTTTCCAGCCCCTGCGGATGAATCTGCCCCGACGACGGAGTCATAAACTTCACCGCCAGCGTCGGCGTATTCGAATTCGTCGCGCCGTCGTTCACAAACCAAATCGCCCGCCCGCCCAATTGCGGCGGCTTGTTCGTCAGGATCAGGCTGTCCTGATTCACCAGGTGGTAGCAAAACGATTTCGTCGTCCGATTGCAGTAATCCAGCACGCAGGTGTGACTCGTGACCCTCGAAAATCGCAGAATGTCGTTGTCGTTCGTCTCCGCCGAAAGATAATTCCCCGCCATCCGCGCCACTTGAAAATTGTCCTGGTTGGTGTGGATGATCTCGTCCACGCAAAAATCCGTCGTCGCCATGAGCTGGTAGCTGACCTGGGCCTCCATCTCCTGCGGCTTCGGCATCATCATCATCAACTCAAAATCCTTCGCCGCCATCGACACGCCGTTCGATATCCGCCCCTTCATCTCCACCACGGCCTTCTTCCCGCCCTTCACGCGAATGTCCAGATTGCTGATCGTCATCGTCGGCACGTATCCCGCGTCGCAATCCCAGTACCCCGTCAGGAAAAACGATCCGCCAAACGGTCCGTTCGGCACCGCCAACTGGATCTCCCCGCTCCCCTTGACCACGCCCACGGGCACCGCGTTCGTCCCTTCCAGGATGTAGGAGAACGCCAGCTCGCCAAACGTCCCCATCGCATGCCCGTTCACCGACACCGCGATGCCGCTCGCGTTGGTCGACAAATCATCCGTGCCCACCACCACCCAGGATTTCTCGTCTACCAGGTTCGTGTCGGCGTAGATCGCTCGACCCGCTGTCACGCCGATCCCCATCAGCGCGATCGTGGCGAGAGTTGGGAAACTGCTCCAGCAACGGTTCATCATTGGCTCGCTCACAGTAGTCGCGACCTCCAAACCTGTCAAAGCTTATCAGCGCCTTTCGGGCCAAACCCTCCCTGGATCCGATCCAGCGTGATTCCTGCCTTCCTCGCACCCGATATCCCCTGCCCTGCCGGCGTCACGCCTCCAAAAAACGCAGTTGAAATCCGCCCGCATCCCGCTAATCTAACCCCGCTTCACGGATGCCAGGGTAGCTCAGTGGTAGAGCAGGGGACTCATAAGCCCTTGGTCGGGAGTTCAACTCTCCCCCCTGGCACCAATCCTTTATGGGTGCATATGTCTATATGCTGCGGTCCCGATCCGGGCGATTCTATTATGGTTCGACAACCGATCTTGCCCGGCGACTGGAGCAGCATGCCCGTGGTCATACATATACAACCAGGCGCGACGCGCCCTGGGTGCTGGTCGCCAGCCGAGAGGTCGGATCCCTAACGGAAGCTCGCGCACTGGAGCGTCAGTTTAAGAATTGGAAGAACCCTCAACGCGTGCAGGCCCGGCTTGGCCGATCAGGATAGAGCAGCCCCGACATCGGATGTCGGGGTTGGTCGGGAGTTCAACTCTCCCCCCTGGCACCAAACTCCAAATCCCCCCAAACGAAGCCATTTTTTGGCCGAACGAAGCCAATGCGTTTTTGCCGATTACGCGCATTGCAACCCATTGCCACCCAGCAGGCTCCACACCGTCGCCCCCCGAAAAACCGTTGGCTTCGTTTCGCAGTATATAGGGGGGGTACCCCCCTCCCCTTGGAGCGCAGTGACTCGCCTGCTCGCGAATCGTATTCGGAGTCACCGCTTTGCCGCTCTTCTCCCGAAAGCGAACCCCGAACCTCGCCTCACGAATTGGGTTCGTTTTTGCGTTCGTTTCGGTAACTTCTCCACACCGGCTTCGCCAGAATTGGGTTCGTTTTGCAACCCCGGCCCTGGCCACCCGTCCCCAGGGTTGTCATGCTGAGGACCTCGAAGCATCTCTGCCGTCCTCTCCCATATGTCAAAGCCGAGCCGCTGGGAGCGGCGAGACGCAACGCCGCAGGCGGCCCGTCAGGGCGAGCCGAGTGGGAGCGAGCGAGTGCAAAACAGCACCCTCTCTCCTATATCAAAGAACAACATTCCACCTTCCATCCTATCCATTGGAAATACATTTGTCAATCCAATATTCGTACTTCCTCCTTCTCATGCTCTTCCTCCTTCTCATGCTCTTTCTCTCGCTCCGTCCATTCTCTCCCTCGTGCCCCCTATCCCCCACCCAAACCACCCCGACCTCCCGCCCTCCAGACTC
>Ga0335083_10000451_pt1 | contig 63441 bp, 57 predicted proteins | sample Lox_Sample_42_FD_206716 | JGI IMG/M metagenome (GOLD analysis project Ga0335083, IMG submission 206716) | Soil microbial communities from Loxahatchee National Wildlife Refuge, Florida, United States - Lox_Sample_4.2 | ecosystem: Environmental > Terrestrial > Soil > Wetlands | place: USA...
CGTGGGCGTCGGCACGTGGACGCAACTCGCCGACGCGCGCCACTTCGACGGGATGGGCGGCAACCTCGGCGTGCTCTCCGCTCCGCTCGCGATCGTAGACAGCGACATCTGGTTCGCCGCGAACATCGACGCCCAGGTCGAGTCGCCGTACAAGCTCGCGATCGAGCTCGGCCACGATCCCGACTACGTCTACAGCGAGATGTTCGACGGTGGCCCGGGCATGCAGTCGGCGGAAGTCGTCTACTTCGACAGCGCGAACTATCACTTCATCGATCCGGTGACGCTGGCGACTGGCCTGCACACGGGCGAGGTCACGTTCCACTTCGCGCCGCGCACCCCACCGAGCACGATCACGCTCGACGCCGGCTGGCCCGGCGAGGACTACACCTCGTCGGGCGCGGAGGCCAACTACACGGGCGGCAACCCGCTCATGATCGAGGTCGGCGGTCTGGCGGTGGACGTCGCGTACGTGTTCGTCGTGACCACCTCGCCTTGAGCCTCGACGTCGCGCTTTGGGTCGCACGCCTGGTCGTGCGGCGTAGTACGATCGAATCGATGCGGCCCGCGCTCGCGGTGGTGACGGTGATGGCCGGCTGCGCTTTCCGCGCGGGCACGGAGAGCGGCGACGCCGGTGCGCAGCCGCCCGAGGACGCGGGGATCACGGTGTGCACGCACGCCGGCTGTCCAGCTGCCTGCCAGGTCACGGCAAACGGACCGGTGTGTTACACGCCGACCAGCTGCGCCGAGGCACAGGCACACGGCCAACCGGCGAACGCCGACACCACGCTGTACGCGAACGGCAACGCGACCCAGCCGTGGACGGCGTACTGCAACGGCGCCGACGAGTACCTCACGGTCGCCGCCGTGAACAACTACGGCCAGTACGCCGCCGGCGGTGCGAGCTCGGGTACGACGGTCACCACCAACTACAGCAAGCTTCGCATCGATCCGACGAGCTGGAAGATCGACGTCAACGACGAGACGTTCGCGATGTCGAGCGGCGGGCCGTTGACGCACGGCTCGAGCGGCCTCGAGGTGCAGTCGATGCCGCTCGCCGTCGCCATGGACTGCGTGACCAACTACAGCGCCACCGGCCTCGCCGAGATCGCGCTCGGCGGCACGCCGTTCGTGGTCACGAATCGGTGGACCGACTTCGGCAACAAAGGCTCGGGCTCGGCGACGGCGAGCGACTCCGCCACCATCTCGATCACCGGTGGCGGCTTCTGCGGCTGGGACGCACCGGTCGGCTATGTCGGGACGACCGGTGGAAACCCTTTCAACCCGACCGGCGTCAGCGCGACGGTCGCCGTGTCGTACGCACCGTAAAACCGTGCGGCGCTGACGCGACGAGATCTCGCTCCGACTCTGCGTGATGACGAGCGCCTTGCTGTCGTCGCGGTGATCGTCACGCTAATCCGCACCCCACGACGAGCACTGCTCGCCGTATAGAAACGCGCCCGGTTGAGACGGCGGCCAGTCGAGCTCGCCGATCAGCGGCATCGGCGCCTCCGATCCGCACGCGTGATCGACGCCCGACGTCAGATCGGCGGTGACGTCCGTCGATGTCGTCTGGCCGTCGCCATCCCAGTCGACCGGCGCGGCCGACGTCGCCGTCGACGCGGGGATGTCGCACTGCGCGTCGGTGAACGTGATCAGATCCGGTTGCGTCGCGCCGAGCGTGACGGTCTCGTCGAGGTGTCGCTCGTCGAGCGTGCGCAGCGCCTCCTCCGAGTAGTCGAGGCGAGCGCAGCCGCCGCCGAAGCAGCGGTTCGGCGACGGGCAGTCGGCGGCGGTCGTGCACGGGATCGCGCGCGGATCGTCCGCGGCGCGCGCCGGCTCGACGCCGGTGAACTCGTAGCGGTAGTTCATCACGCTCAGGTAGTTCGGCTTCCAGTTCGTGTCGTCCACCGTCGGCGTGCCGATCACGCCGACGCCGCCGCCGTGGTGCAGCCCGAGGTTGTGCCCGAGCTCGTGCATGAACGTCGACGCGATGGTCAGCACAGTCGGTGCGTACCCGAAACCTTGCACGCGCGCGCCGAGGCTGACGATCGCGTCGTTGCCGGGAAGCTCCGCGAGCCCGGTCGTGCCGCCGATGTTCGGCGTCGTCGCCTTCGCGGTGCCATCCGCGTTCATCGGATACGGGCAGGCGTCGCAGTGCGCCGTCGTGTCGCACGCGACGTAGTGCGCGAACACGACGTAGTGGTACGCGAGCCGATCGACCGCGTGCAGCGCCTTGAGGTCGTACAGGCTCGCCGCATACTTGCCGACGCCGGCGGTGCCGGAGCTCGGGCTGCCACCCTCGCACGCGTCGGTGAGCTCGGTCGGCCCGCGCATCGACACGACCTGCGAGTGCGGCACGGCGTGACCTCGCACGACGTGGAGGTTCGTGCCGTGCAGTGCGAACGCGGCGACGACCTCGGCTAGCGCGCCCGGTGCGAGGGCCTCCGGATCGTGGGTGTGCTGGCACGTGCTCGCGATGCAGCGATCGCCGATCCGGCTCCCTGGATTCGCGCGCCCGGTGCAATCCGCGTCGGTCGTGCACGCGAACTCGCAGCTGCCGGTGTAGCTCGCGGCGACCGCCGGTCCGGTGCACGTCTCGCCGGCGTGCGAGCTGCCCCACGACGACGTGCAGTCGGCCGTGACGTTGCACGCATCGCCGGCTGGCGCATAATCGAGCCAGTCGTAGATGACGAAGATGTCGGGGTGCGCGACATCCGCGCCCGACAGCAGCACGTCATGGCACGCATCGATCGCGCCGTCGTGGTCGAGATCGATGCCACCGGCGAGCTCCCACGCGTCGTTGAGCCCGTCCTGATCGGTGTCGGCGCAGGTCATCATGCACGCCGGCGTCGCACCGAGGCACGGATCGCTCGACCTCGCGAGCACCGGGCAGCCCGCATCGTTCACCGTGTCGATCGGCGCGTCGGCGGTGCTGGCATCGACCGCGTCGTGGGGCGTGTGATCACACGCGACGAGCACCACCAGCACGAGCCACCGCATGCCTCAGCGTATCGCGCCCTGTCCAGCGCGTACATCCCGACGTCGGTGTCCCGGATCACCGCCTCGCGCTCGTCGTCCCACGTGCCACAGCAACTGTTTGCGCTTCATGTCTGCAGGACGGGCGTTGCCTGGAGGTTTTCCGCACCGAGTTGTTACACTGTCGTGCGGCCGGCGGCCTGGTCCAGCGCGCCGAGCGCACGGCGAAGGTTTGCACGTGCGGCTGCGTCCAACCGGGTGTGGAAGTAGTCCGAAAGAAAGATCCGTTGTCGCGCCGCGAGCCCGGCGAGAAACGCGCGTCTCCCGGCACGGTAGGTCTCGAGCGGGATGTTCGCGTACTCGCGCGCGATCGCGGCATCGTAGCTGTCGAACTCATCGACCCCGGCGCCGATGATGGCCATGTCGCAGTCCAGAAAGAGTGCGGCATCGCGATCGACATCGCCAGGGGCCAGCGCCCCATGGCGAGCCGTGAGCTCGATCAGCGCGGCGACGCGCGCGCGATCGACCGGCAAGTCGGCCCGGCGCGCCCAAGCTGCCGAGCGCGCTTCGTTGTCGCGTTCGCCCGGCGTGTAGACAGCGTCGTGAAACACGATGGCGGCGTACACCTCGCCCGGCTGCTCCCAGCCAATCGACTCCGCCACTTCGTCGTACCAACGAAGCACCTCGGCGACGTGCGCCATCGAGTGATAGGCACGTCGTGGCTCGCTGTAGGAGGTTTCGAGCTCGCGCGCGAGCTCGTCCGGCAACCGAAATGGTGCACTTCTGCTCGCGAACGCCTCGCTGGCCATCATGCTCCATCCTCACGCCAGCCCGGGCGCGCGTCGAGAACATCGATTCCGGCGCCAGATCGCGTCGTTGCCTCAAGGTCGAGCGCGCCAGGCCGCGGCAGATCGCGGAGCACCACGAGGCTACGCCGGGCGCTCGTGCGACTCGTCCTGGCGCGCGATCGGGATCGCGAACGTGAACGTGCTGCCGTCGGCGAGCTTGCTGTCCGCCCAGATCCGCCCGTGGTGGGCAGCGACGATCCCGCTGGCGATGAACAGCCCGAGGCCGGTACCGCGCTTGCTTTCCGCGGCGCCCTTCCAGTAGCGCTCGAACAGGTGCGCCATCTCGTCGGCCGGAATGCCGGGGCCGCCGTCGGTGACCGAGAACCGGACCTCGCCGCCCTGCGCCCATGCGCGAATCCGCACGCAGCCGCCTACCGACGAGAACTTGAGCGCGTTGGACACCAGATTGGCAAGCACCTGAACGATGCGCGACTCGTCGCACTGGATCGCGGGCAGCCCGCGGGGAACCTCGCTGACGAGGCGGACCGATCGCTCGGCGGCGCTCGCCTCGAACATCTCGAGCACCGGCTCGACGATCGGCGCCACCTCGTGCGGTTCCAGAACCACCGTGAACGCGCCGGCCTCGATCGTCGCCGCTTGCAGCAGATCCTCGATGAGCTTCGTCATCCGGCTCGCCGAACGCTGGATCGTCTGGACCGGGCGTTGGAGGTCCGCTCGGCCGGCGGCGACCTGGGTGACCAGCTCGGCGCTGAGCCGGATCGTCGACAGCGGACCTCTCAGATCGTGCGACACGATCGCGAGCAGGTTGTCGCGCGCCGCGACCGACGCGCGCACCTCGCGCGCGAGCCGGGCGAGCTCGATCGCCACGCCGGCCCGCTCGGCGAACATCTCGATCACGGTCTGATCGCCAGCGGTGAACTCCTCGCCCGACCGCTTGTTGGTCAGATACAGATGGCCGATGACATGACCGCCGAACCGCACCGGCACGCCGAGGAAGCCGCGCATCTCGGGGTGGTTCGGCGGGAACCCGGCGAACGCGGGATGCTCGCGGAGGTCGCGCAGGCGGAGCGAGCGTCCGATTCGCATGACCTCTGCGAGCAGCCCGCGGGCGCGCGGCGGGTGTCCGATCGCGGTCGCGACCTCGGCATCCATCCCGATCGACACCCAGGGCTCGAACGGATGGTCCGAATCGCCGGCGAAGCCCAGCGCCGCGTACTCGGAGCCCGCGATGGCGGCCGCCTGCTCGACGATCTTGTGGAGAACTTCGACGATCACCGTGCCCTGTCCATCGATCCGAGTGAGCAGCTGATTGAGCTCCAATCCGGCGCGGTCGAGCTGCTCGTACTGCTTGTGAAGCCGGGCTTCTTCGGTCCTGCTGCGCGCGAGCTCGCCCTCGATCCGCTTGAGCTGCGTGATGTCGGTGAACGACGTGCGGAACGCCGCCGTCCGCCCGGCCACGTCGAACACCGGGACGCTGAGGGCCTGAACGTCGCGTTCCTCGCCGCGTCCGACGCTGAATCGCATCTCCGTGGTCACCGACCGCCGCTCGCGCTCGCAGCGCCGCAGGTGGTTCCAGAACATCGCGCGGTCCGGCATGTCGACGAGCGCCGGAAACGGCTTCCCGATGAGGTACGTGCGGTCTCGCCCGACCAGCGTCGCGGCGCTCAGGTTTGCCTCGAGCACGACGCCCCGCGGGTCGAACGTGAAGTACGCGACCGGCGCGAAGTCGTAGAGCTCCTCGAACCGGCTCTTCGCCGCCTCGAGCGCGCCCTGGGCGTCGCGCAGCTCTCGGTTCTGCAGCTCGAGCTCGACCTGGTACACGCGCAGGTCGTGGACGATCTTGTCCTGTGCTTGCTGCCGGCCGTCGCGTTCCGCGAGCTGCTTGTCCAGCTCCGCGATCAGCTCCTCGCGGGACATCTGCTCGAGGCTCATGGCGACGCGCTCCGGCCGGCGTTCTCCATCACGACCAGCGTGAGCGCGGCCCGCTCGCCTTCGCTTTGGAGGCTCCGCGCCGAGAACATCATCGGCCGGTCGCTGGCGCGTCCGAACGGGTGTGAGACCCAGATCCCGTCGAATGGCTTTTGCGACTTGGCCGTCTCCTCGATCGCGTTCCACAGATCCGGGTGCGTGGATCGGCCCGCCCACACGTCGTCGAGCAACTTGCCGAGGACCTCGGGGCCGGTCTGGAGCTCGTCCGTGAAGGCCTTGTTGACCCAGACGATACGAAGCCGGTCGTCGAGCACGATGACCACGTTCGGCAGCGTCGCCAGCACCTTGGTGGCCAGCTCGTGGAGCTCCGTGACCTCACCGAGGACGTGCGCCGCCGGCGCGCGCAGGAACTCGATGACCGCCCCGCGGATCGCGTGATCGGAGGTCCGGTACGGGATCATCCGTGCCGTGTACCAGTTGCCGTCGGAGCAGCGCACGCGCTGGTTGCGCTCGCGCACGGTGTTGATCGCGTCGGACACGAGCGACTCGATCTGCGGCGCGTCGAGCGACGCCCCGAGGTGCGCGATCGGGCGGCCGACGTCGCCCGCGATCAGGTTGAGCAGCCGCTCGGCCTGGCCCGAGAACACGCGGATGCGCAGGTCCATGCCGACGATCACGAACGCGGTGGTCACGCCGCTGATCACGTTCTTGAGGTCGTCGTTGGTGATGTTGAGCTGGGCCATCCGGTTCTGGAGCTCCTCGTTGACCGTGGCCAGCTCCTCGTTCGTGCTCTGCAGCTCCTCCTTGGAGGTCTCGAGCTCCTCGTTCGTGCTCTGCAGCTCCTCGTTGCTGCTCTGCAGCTCCTCGTTGCTGCTCTGCAGCTCCTCGTTCGCCGCCTCGAGCTCCTGGACGGTGGTCTGGAGGTATTCCTTGGTGACCAGGAGCTCGCGCTCCATCTCCTGGAGGTGCGTCTGGGTCGCGGCGTCGACCTTCTCGGCAGGCTGCTCGGTGGAGCCCGGCCGCGCGACGGGCTGGTCGCGGAACACGAGCAGGTAGCACCGCTTCTGCCCGCCATCGGCCAGCAGCATGATGTCGAGGACGACGAGCCGCTCCTGTGGCTCGTTGGTGAGGCGCAGCACCCGCGAGACCTGAGGCAGGCCGGTATCCGTAGCGCGCTGGAGCGTGGTGCGCAGCTCGAGCATCAGCTCGGGGCGGACGAGCTTGAGCACGTTCAGCGTCGCGATACCGGGTGCCGGCGCGAGGTACGGCCCGGTGTCACCGCGGAACTGGATCACGTTCTGGTTCTCGTCGATCAGCAGGCCCGGCGGAGCGAACTTCTCGAGCACCTTGCGATCCGCGAGCTGCTGGAGGCTGATCGGCGGGCGGCGCTCGACCGCCGGCACGCTCGGAGCTTGGGCCTCGACGCCGGCCTGGGTGCCGGCGGCGAAGTCGAACACCGCCGCCGACGGTACGTTCTTCTTGAGATAGATCTTGAGCTTGCGATCGAGCAGCGCGAACTGATCGGACGCCTCGCCCACCGACTCCGACGCGCCCAGCAGCAAGAAGCCATCGGGGTTGAGCGCGTAGTGGAACACGCGCAGCACCTTGCGCTGCAGCGGCGCGGTCATGTAGATGAGCACGTTGCGGCAGCTCACGAGATCCAGCCGCGAGAACGGCGGATCTTTCCCGACGTTGTGCCGGGCGAACACGACCATGTCGCGGATCGGCCGGGACACCTCGTAGCCCTTGTCGTGGGGGACGAAGAACCGCTGCAGCCGGTCGGACGAGACGTCGACCTCGATGCTCGGCGGATACACGGCCTGCCGCGCGCGAGCGAGCGCGTGCTCGTCGATGTCGGTCGCGAAGATCTGGACTCTGCGCGTACCGGCGACGTGATCGAGATACTCGACCAGGCTGATCGCGATCGAGTACGCTTCCTCGCCGGTGGCGCAGCCCGGGACCCAGATCCGGATCGGGCTCTCGGCGCTGCGCTTCTCGAACAGCCGCGGGAACACCACGGTCTTGAGCGCGTCGAACGGCTCGTGGTCGCGGAAGAAGTTGGTCACGCCGATCAGGAGGTCGGCGTAGAGCACCGCGAGCTCGGCGCTGTTCGAGTCGAGGAACCGGATGTAATCGTCGAGCTTGTCGATCTTCTGCAGCGCCATCCGGCGCGCGATCCGCCGCTCTACCGTGTTGAGCTTGTACGTCGAGAAGTCGACGCCGAACGCGCGGCGTACCATCTCCAACAGCCGGCCGAGCGCATCTCGGCTGAGGAACTGCGCCTGCCGCTTGCGCGCGACGAACGGATGGCCGGACAGCCGCATCAGCTCGTCGCCGATCTCGGCAGGGCTCAGGCAGTAGTCGGCGACTCGAGATCGATCGCCGCCTGCGGCATGCTCCGCTGGCTCGCGGTCTGCGGATCCTGCGCGAACGTGATGCCGCCTTCTTCCTTGATCGCGCGCAGGCCGAGCGCGCCGTCGCTGCCCGCGCCGGACAGCAGCACGCCGATCGCCGATGCTCCGAGATCGGTGGCGATGCTCCGCAGCAGGGTGTCGATCGATTGCCGCGGCAAACGCCCGGACGCCGGCTGGAAGCGCAGGATCCCCTGCGCGAGCACGAGCTCGACGTCCGGCGGCGCCACGTAGATCGTGTTCGGCACGACGGTGGTGCCATCCTCGACGGTGACGACCTTGAGCGACGTCCCGCGGGCCAGGATCTCGGTGAGGATGCTTTCGTGCGTGGGTGCGAGGTGCTGCAGCACGATGTACGCCATGCCGTCGCTGGACAGGCGCCGGGTGAGCGCCTCGAGCGCCTCGAGGCCGCCCGCCGAAGCGCCGATGCCGACGATCGGAAACCTCGTGCTCTCCGCAGCCTGGGCCGGCACGGTCTCGGGAGGCGTCGTCGAAGGTTCCGGCTTGTCGGGTGGTTCCGCCGCCATGTCTAGGTGATCCGCCCCAATCCGACCGCACTCCGCTGGAAGCGTACGAAGACCGCTTACCGCGGAGCGAGCGGGCGTGGCAACACGATCAGCGCGCCAATGACGGAGCGCACATCTCCACTCGTGCAATCGGAACGGAAACTGCGATCGCAAGATCTGTGTCTGCGCGAGTGCGATCGCACCGCATGTCCGAATGGTACCTTGGACCATGGAAGTCGGAGCCGAGCGCGCGGCGCGCGTTGCAGACCTCATTCGGTCGCAGCACGATCAGATCGTCGCGCGGTGGCTGAAGGCCGCCACCTCGGCCGCGTCGGCGCGCGGAGTGAACCAGGTCGCACTCACGAACGTGATGCCGGAGTACCTGTCGGCGCTGGCCGATCTCCTCGACACCGGCCGATCCGACGCGCGCGAGCGACTGCGCAGGCGGCTCGAGAGCCACGTCTCCACGAGGATCCGGCAGGGCTTCGATCTCGCCGAGATGGTGAAGGAGCTCGCCTTGCTCGGCTCGTCGATCTCCAGCGTGTGGCGCATGCTCCCGGAGCTCGGATGGCCGTCCGCGGCCGACATCGACAGCCTGCAGCTCGAGCTGCACGCCGCGATCGGCGATGTCACCGAAACCTTCCGTCGCCATATGCTCGAAGAGGAGCAAACCGAGAAGCGCTACTCCCGGCTCCTGCAGAGCATCGCGAGCAAGAGCTTGCACGAGCCAGGCCCTCCGCTCCGGGAGCGCCTGCGCGAGGTCGTCGCACTGGTGATGGAGGCGATGGGCGCGCAGTGCGCTGCATTCGCGCTCTACGACGTCGCCCGAGCGGAGCTCGTTCTCGAGGCGAGCGCCGGGATCGCGGACCTGGCTTCCCCCACTTTGACGTCCTTCGTGGAAGAGATCGCGGCGCACGCCGAGCCGACCACGGTCTACGACGCGACGGCTTCGCGCCTGGAGATCCCGGAAGCTCTCCGCCGCAGCAGCATCCACTCGCTTCTCGGCGTCCGGCTTCCGACGAGAAACGCGCTGCTCGGCGTGATGTACGTCGGTATCTCGCAGCGGCGCGAGTTCACCCCGCGCGAGCTGGCTCGCCTGCAGTCTCTCGGCGAGCAGCTGGGGCTGCATCTCGACAATGCGCGCTTGGTCGCCGAGCTGCACGCGACGATCGACGAGCTGCGTGCCGAGCAGGCACTGCGCGAGCGTTTCGTGTCGGTGCTCGCGCACGACCTGCGCGGGCCGCTCTCGGCGATCGCACTTGCCGCCTCCCTGCTCGCCGACCAGCCGCCACGCCCGGATCTCCCGATCAGGATCCAGCGCAATGTCGCGCGCGCCGATCGGATGAACCGGATCCGCGCCGGGCAGCCGCTGCCGCTGCGGCTCACGGAGTGCGACCTGACGGCCATCGTGCTGCGGGTCGCGGAGGAAGCACGCACGCAGCACGGCGACCGCTTCGTCGTCGACTGCGAGCAGGACCACGTCCGCGGGATCTGGAGCGAAGACCAGCTGCAACGCGCGCTGTGGAACCTCGTGATGAACGCCGTCAAGTACGGTGCGGTGGACCAGCCGATCACCCTCCGCGTCGAGCGCGGTGACGGTACCGCGGCCGTGTCGGTCCATAACGAGGGCACGCCCATCCCACGCGAAGATCAAGCGACGATCTTCGACGCGTACATGCGCACGCCGACCGCGCGATCGAGCGGCAGCCCGGGTTGGGGGCTCGGCCTCACCTTGGTTCGAGGCGCCGCCGAGGCTCACGGTGGACACGTCTCGGTGCGCAGCGACGCGACGGGTACCACCTTCACGATCGAGCTCCCGCTCGATGCGCGGCCGTATCAGCGGGACGCCAGCGATCGCGCACGCGCCGTCGGTTCGTCGACGGTGCATTGAGTGCGGGGCACGAGCGTCGGGTACTCGCGCGCCGTCCTCGGATCGAACAAGGTCGTGTGCTGCTTGTAGACCCGCGCCGTGCGGTGAAGCCGCGATAGCGCCGCGGTCAGCGGCATCGACTGGTAGCGCTCGGGCCACCTCGCGACCAGCTGCGCACGTACCTCCGGCGCGTGGCGCGTGCTCATCGCGGGGAACAGGTGGTGCTCGACGTGGTAGCCGAACCCGAGGGTCAGCCAGTCGATCACGCGCGAGCTCGTCACGCTGAGCGAGCTCACGAGCGGGTCGTCGATCTCGACGCGGGGGCTCAGGCTGTGGTTCGTGACGATGAACGCCATCACGCACGCATTCGCGATCAGGAGCGGAACGATGTACGCGAACACGAACGAGACCAGTCCGATCGCCAGCGCGAGTCCGATCCAGATCGCCAGCATCACCGCGGTATCGCGGAATGCGCGCCCGCGCTCGCGCCGGGTCAGCGCGTGCGACGTGAACAGCTGATCGGCGCTCTGCACCGTGAAGCCGAGCAACAAGCTGAGGACGCCGCGCCAGCGTCCGCCGGCGAGCGAGAACCGATCGACCGAGAACCGCGTCGACGCGCGCGCGACGTAGCGCTCGAGCGTCGGGTAGCCGTCCGGATCGTTCGACATCTGGGCATGCGCGTGATGGTCGCGGTTGTGCCATGCGCTCCACAAGTGCGGCGACACGACGAACGGCAGAAACCCGACCCAACCGACGACGCGCTGGAGCCAGCGCGACCGCGTGACGCCACCGTGAAGCGCCTCGTGCGCGACGAACGTGAGGCACGCGAAGCTCGTGCCGATCACGACCGACGCGACCGGCACGACGGGCCACGGCAGCCACCCGCGCGCGATCGCGGCGATCGCGACCATGGCCAACGCCGCGTGCAGGGGGGCCCGTAACAGGCGCGACCGGGCGGGTGCGAACACGGCCGGGGGCAGCGCGGCGCGCAACTCGTGCACGTAGTGGGAGCGCGGATACAGCACCGGTCCGGGCATCACCCACCATGCGCCCGCTCGGACGGGTCGGCCAAACACGATCTCGTCATGCCGAACACGGACTCGCCGTCTCGGATACGTCTGCGCGATCTGCCGAGTTTTTCGTCACGAGACCGAGGAACTATCGAATGGTCGAGTGATCGATCGCGACGTATGGTGCGCCATCATGTCCAGTTATGGGGATGCGGCAGTGGCGAAGCTCCGCGCGGTCATCGCGATGATCGATCAGGAGCTCGTGCAGGCGCCCCCGACACCGGCGTTGCGCACGGCATGGGACGAGCTTGTCTCGGTGCTCGCGCTCGGACCGGCGCCGCAGACTCGTGAGTGCCCGGCTTGCCACGCCATCGGAATGCGTGCGGCCAGCCGATGCGGTCATTGCTGGGCAGCGCTCGAGCTTCTTCCGCCATGAACCACCGCCCCGAGCGCGAGCCCGATCGTCGCCACCACGCCCGCATCGCGCCCAAAGGCACGGTCACGATAACCGTCCTCGGGAACGCGCATCGCGGGCGGCTCGCGAACATCGGCGTGGGCGGGATGTACGTCGCGACCGACGTCAGCCTTCCCGATCGCTTGCTCGGGCGAGTCGTCGACCTCGAGCTCAGGTTCGACGGGGCGCTGGCGGCTTGGCAGCGCCTCACCGGTCGCATCAGTCGCATCGCGGCCGGCGGCGCTGCGATCGTGTTTTCGGCGCCGGCGGCGCCAGCGCTGCTGCTCGTGATCGACAAGCTCACGACGGCTTCGCATGCTTCCTCGCGAGTGATCTCGGTCGTGTTGATCGATGCCGACGCGGCGCGCCGCGCGTTGATCGCGGCCGGGTTTCGCGCGGCCGGCTGCGAGGTGGTCGAGGCCGCGTCGCAGCTCGAGGCGATCGTGCGGCTCGGCGAGAGTCATTTCGAGCCCGACATCATCGCGGTGGCCAACACGCAGCCCATCACCGCCGCAGACGAGATGCGCGCGTTCGTCGAGCACTATCACCCGAGCTCGATGCTCGTCACTATCGGGCCAGAGCTGCTCGATCCCGCCGGCCTCGCGAACTGGCTGTCAGAGGCCACCGCCACCGCGGACCTGCCGGCGCGGATTCGCGACCTCCTGTTCGCTCCGAGAGGCCACTAGCCCCCCGGCTGCACGAGGTCACCTCCTCGTCGACGAGAAGAAATGCGTGTGCATCTGACGCAAGAACTTGCCGTCGAGACGATGCTTCGAAGCATCGCCGATGACGGCGTCGATGCCGCATGCCGGACACAGCGCGGTCTGGTCGGAGTCGACCCAGGCCTTGATCTCGGTGTGCGAGAACGTGTGGAAGCAGAAGTAACATCCGCAGCGCGCGCTGGCCTGGATCTCGGCGCGATGTCGGGACGCGTGGTCGCGCGCGGCCTCGCACAGGACAGTATCGGGGGTGACAGCCGGCATGGAGTCGGAGTCCTTACCCCGGATCGCGACCGTAGCATGCTCGTGTCGAGAGAACGGATGTAATGTTGGATCTGGAGTTGCGGCGACTCGAAGGCGTGTGGACGGGCACCGAGCACGTCAGCGACGGGGTGAACGACTACCACTCGTCGGGCCGACTGGTCTTCCAGACGGTGTTCGACGGGCGGTTTCTGCTGTGCGACTACATCCAGACCGCGCCCGAGCGGCCGACTGCTTTCGCCCACGGCGTGTTTCGTCGGGACGATCAGTCGAAGGCGCTCACCGTCACGTGGTTCCGCAGCCCGACCGCAGCTGCGAGCCAGCAGGCCAATGCCGTCGCCGAAGGTGACAAGCCGATCTTCTACGAGACCGTCGATGCATGTACCACGCGGACGACCTACGTCGTCCTCATGGATCGCTTATCGGTGCGTACGGACCGCGCGACGGGCGAGGACTGGAAACGGATCTTCGAAGGTGCCTACCGTCGACGCTAGGTCGATGCTAGTGTTCGCCCTCGCCTCGTCGAGGGCGATCCGGCCGCAACTGTGGCCAGCACGGATTCCCCGCTCGCGGCTCGTGGCGTCTGTCATTCCAGCCGCCGAGGAGTCGTCATGTCGAACCGTCTGTACGTCGGGAATCTTGCTTTCCATGTGACCGAGGATCTGCTCAGGCAACATCTGGCGCAGTCGGGAGATGTGCGGACGATCGATCTCATTCTCGACCGCATGAGCGGGCGGTCCCGCGGGTTCGCCTTCGTCGAGATGGCGACCCCCGACGCGATGCAAAAGGCCATCTCCGACTTCGACGGCAAGGACTTCGAGGGCCGCACGTTGAACGTCAAGGTCGCCGAAGAGCGGCGTCCTGGCAGTGGGCCCCGCGGCGGCGGCGGTGGGCCACGAGGTGGTCGTGAAGGCGGCTGGGGCCGTGGCCGCTGACGGCGCCGCGCGACCACCCGATTTCCTCGCGGAGCGCGCCTCGCAGATCGGCGCGGCGTGGGCCGAGGAGTATCTTCGCGAGCTGCACGCGCACGCGCGTGCACCTGTGGGCGCCTGGCCCGGGACGATGAGCGAGGCGCGCAAGCGGGTCGTGACCCAGCTCGCGATCGTGCTCGCCCCCGATCGCTTGCAGGAGCTGGCACGCGTGGTCAACCTCGCCGCGCGGCGTGGCTGGCAGAAGGTCTCCGAGCCGGATCCCGAGAGCTGACCGGCGGCGGCGCTCAAGCGCAAGCGCCGATCTGGTCGCGCATGGCCACGAGACTGTGGATCTGCAGTGCGAGATCGGGGAAGCGGTCCACCGTGAGGTGCGCGCGCGTTCGCCGACCGGCTCCGACGATGATCAGCGGGACGCGCGGGTATGTCTCGCGCAGGTAGCTCCGCAAGTCGTCAGCGCGTGAAGCGATCTTGGTGTCGGCGATGACGACCGCCCACAGGTGAAGTCGAGACTGATCGATCTCGGCGATCGCTTCGAGCGCCGAGCTCACTTCGACGACGCGGGCCCCGGCGGCGCGAAATGCCGCGGCCACGAGATCGCGGCGGCCGCGTACGGAATCGACGAGCAGGATCTGCGGCTCGCACGCGCATTCGAGCACGGAGAGCAGCTCGTTCTGAACGAGATCCTCGAAGTCCTGCGGGACGGCGCACAGCTCGATCGCGAGCGCGGTCGTCGAGCCGCGCGCGTCACTACGCGCGATGGATCCGCCCACGTGGAACCAGCGACCCACTCCATCGAGCCGAACGCTGACGCGGACACGATCTCCAACCTCGGGCGGCGAGACGCACCCCTCGACGAGCAAGCTGATCCCGCCGATCGCGAGGTCCACGATGCGACCGTGAAGTGCGGACGTGCCATGCACGAGCGCGGTACCCGTCGCGTCCACTCGGCCGCTGCGCCGACGCTCGCGCAGTCCGTGGCGCCCGTCCGACCGCAACGCCCATGCTCCCGATGCCCCGTTGACCTTGTTCCCCATGCCCTCAGCGTGGGACCCGCCGGAGTGCTCGACCAGTAGGTAATGGCAGCTCGAGGCGCTCGAAAACGCGAACTCAGATCGCAAGCTGACCGCGATCGCCGCGGTGTTCGGGCCGAAATGTCGCGTTTCTCGACGCGATGGCCCGAAACAACCTCATGTTCGATGGATCGACAGCGGCGTATACCGGAATCATGACGGCTCCACTGCACGAACGGTCGAATGAAGTACCGCCGGCAGCACCGCCGCTGCTGCTGGCCCGCGCCCTCTCCTGCTCCGGCTGTCACCGCGCGACCATGCGCCACCTGGCAATCGGAAGCCGCGGTTTTTGCGAGGTGTGCCTGGACCGCTCGCGATCCGCGGCCGGGGACGACGAGCTCGGCGGCGAATGCTGATCGCGCTCACCCGAAGATGTGCTTCCTCGCGACCTGACAGATCGCCGCCACCGCCGGGTTCTTGACCTTGCGTTCGACGGAGATCGCGTAGAACCGCTGTCGGATCTGCTTCGAGCGTCCAACCAGCTGGACCTTGTAACGCTGGCGGATCTCGTCGGCGAGCACGTCGGGCGCGGCGAAGATCCCGAGCCCCGCCTCCCCCAGCACCAGCGCCAGGGCGAGGTCGTCGAGCTCGGCAATGATCGTCGGATGAAGATCGTGAGAAGCGAACCACTCGTTCAGCGCCCTCCGGAACGTCGAATCCTCGCTGGGCACGAGGACGGGGCAGCCGTCGAGTGACGTCGGGAATCCGCGGCGGCGCGACCGCGCCAGTCGGGGCGCCGCAAAGAACGAAGTGCCGCACTCGCCGAGCGGATGACTGTACGTGCGGACCGGTGTACCGGGACCAGCGGGTGCATCGGATAGCACGACGTCGACGGTGTGGCCGGCCAGGTCCCCCATGAACGCCTCGACGGAGCGATCCTCTCGGCAGATCACGCGAACCCTGTCTTGCAGATCGAACGCCGGCTCCAGGATCCGGTGCACGATCGACTTCGCGAGGACGTCGGAGACGCCGACGACCAGCCGCAACTGTTGTCCTTTCGACCGTCCCCTGAGCGTGTCCTGGAACTCTTGCCCGAGCGAGAAGATCTCGTCGGCATACCGGAACGCGATCCGCCCGGTGTCGGTCAACACCAGGTTTCGCCCCTGGCGCGTGAACAGCTTTGCTCCGAGGACCTCTTCGAGCCGATGGATCTGGCCGCTGATCGTCGGATGCGCGAGGCGAAGCACCTTGCTCGCCTGCGTGATGCTGCCGTGCTTCGCGACCGCCCAGAAGTAGAGAAGGTGGTGGTAGTTGAGCCATTCCATGCCGTCGCGAGTATGTCGCGTTTTTCGAAGTGGGATCGCGACGCTTCGAAACATTCGAGGCGGCGCAGCGAGCGTGCAATCCGGCTCGGAGCCGCGGCTCGTGCAAGCGCGCGTGACGGGTCACAGCAAGCGCCCGAGGCGCGGGTTCGTGCGACGCCGCCACAGGAACGCATCGAGCACGTAGTGCGTGAGCTGCGGGACGGCGAGCAGCGGCGCGATGACCAGCGCCGCGCGGCCGGCGTCGGCGCCCGAGCCGAACAACCACGACCGATCGTGCCACAGCGAACGATCCCACAGCATCTCCTCGATGTAGGCCGCGAGCCACACCGACGCCGCGAACACGACGATCGCGCGCAGCAACCTGCCGCGGAGCAGCAGCGCGGCCGTACCGTCGCGAGACTCCGGCTCGCGCGCGGCGCCGCGCGCGTACATGAACACCAGGACCATGTACGGCACGCCGTGCGTGAACACGTTCGACACCATGAAGTCGTAGTCGGTGTTGTGCGCGATGATGCCGTTGTACCAGCACGCGGCCGTCGCCCCGACGACGAGGTGCTTGCCCCACGAGACCGATTGGCCGCGCACGATCTGGAGCAGCGCGCGCACGGCGTAGATCGCGAGCAACAGGACGTAGACGACATAGGCGATCGGCACCACGGCCTGCGGCAGCCCGGCGACGAAGTCGTTCTCGGTCATCCACCAGAACCCGCGCGGCAGCGACGCGTGCCACCAGATCAAAGGGTACAGGGTCGCCACGTAGACCGTGGCTCCGTCGAGCCAGCGCCCGATGCGGTCGCGCTCGTGATTGCGCGCGCGATACAGCATCACCCACCCGTACTGCTGGCGGATGAAGTGAAACACCGCGAGGTAGGCGATCACGCGCCAGAACACGTCCTCGCCGCAGGCATACAAGCCGAACGCGACGGCGAAGCACGCGATCGGCACGCCGATGTAGAGCAGCGGACGTCGTCGCCACTCGGCCGGATCGAGATAGACGACGAACGCCGTCGACCACACGTGCGCGACGTCGACGAGCAAGATCGCCGCGATCCACGACCACTCCGGCGTGTCATCGCCTGCAGGGCCGAGCCACACCAGCGCGAACGCGAGCAGCGCGGTGCCGCCGAACACGGCGACGTCGATCGGCGCGGAGAACAGCCAGCGTTTGGGCGATGGCACGATCTCGTTGTAACGAGCCGGCGCCCCCGGGTCGAATTGAGCTTGTATTAGCGCGCGTGGCGGATCGTTAAGAGAACGTGCAGGCCGAGGTGGCTCGACTCGCGGCGGCGGTCACGCCGGCAGCGCCTTGCAGTGCCGGAACAGTCCGTGCGGATCGTACTTGTGCTTGAGCGCGGTGAGCCGTTCGTGATTGGAGCCGTACGCACTCGCGACGCGATCGGCGCCGTCGTCATCGGCGAGGAAGTTCACGTAGACGCCGCCCGTCGTGTGCGGCTTGAGCTTCTCCCACGTGTCGCGCGCCCAGGCGATGTTCGCGCGATCGTCCTCGGCGCGGTCCCACATCGACGCGATGTTGCAGACGAACTTCGCGTCGCGATTGCCGGCGGGCGAGTGATCCGCCGGCAGATCGTTGAGCGCGCCCGCGACGTGGAAGAAGAACATCAGCGACGTCGGCGATGGCATCGTATCGAGCTGCGTCGCCATGACCTCGCACGCACCCGGCGACAGGTCCGGCAGGTTCTCCGACTTCCAGTAGTTGCGCTTGCCCTTCGGCGCGCCCGCGTCGAAGATCGACTGCATCTGGGCGTACGGTCGGCGCACGATCACGTCGGCGGCGGGTCTTCCGAACGCCTTGAGCGGAGCGACCACCCGCTCTCCTTCCGCCGGATCGCCGCAGTAGCACGCGGAGACCGCGATGATCGGCTTGCCGTGCAGCTCCTTGGGGATGAACGGCGCCGGTGGTGCGCAGCGCGCGATCGTCATGATCGCGAGCTCGCGCGGCGAGGTCCGGGTGAATTCCCGCAGGAACCCGAGCACGTCGCGCGCTCGATCGTACGGCCACGCGATCAAGCCACCCACGATCTCGGGCCCGACCGGATAGAGCTCGTACTCGATCGCCGTCACGATCCCGAAATTCCCGCTGCCGCCGCGCAGGCACCAGAACAGCTCGTGATGGTCGTTCTTGCTCGCATGCACGACCTCACCCGCTGCGGTCACGACCTCGAAGCCCACCACGTTGTCGCACGTCCAGCCGTGCTTGCGAGTGAGATAGCCGAAACCACCACCGGTCGTGAGGCCGGCAATCCCCGTTGCCGACACGTAGCCGAGCACCGCGGCCAGGCCATGGACCTGCGTGTCGCGATCGACATCGCCGAGCACGCAGCCGGCCTGTGCGCGCACGGTGCGCGCGACCGGATCGACGAACACGCCCTTCATCAGGGACATGTCGATCATCACGCCGCGTTCGCACACGCCCGTGCCGGCCACGTTGTGGCTGCCGCCGCGCACCGAGTTGAGGAGCTGATGATCTCGGCACAGCCGCACGATCGATCGCGCGTCGGCGGTGCCGGTGCAGCGCGCGATCATCGCCGGCTTGCGATCGGCCATCGCGTTCCAGACCGCGCGCGTCTCGTCGTAACCCGCATCGCCTGCGGTCAGGATCGGTCCTCGAAACGATGCGCGCAGTGCCTGCAGTGCGCCCGACTCCAGCTTGTACGTCCCACCACTCAGCGTCGCGATCTCCAGCCCGGAATCAGCCATCCGGGTCATGTACCATATTACCCCGCCCGCTAGGACCGACTCGGGTACCATCATTGCCATGAAGCTGCTCCTCGTGTTCGGGGTGGTGCTCGCGGGATGCGGCAAGAGCTCGAGCGGCGGCGACGGTGGCTCCGGCTCGGCGTGCGCGGATCAGGCAGCGATCAGCCACGCGTGCACCTGCCAGGGAGCGACGCGAACGTCGGGCTACTGCTGCAGCGACGTCTGGCAATCGGTCGCGTGCTCGTCGAGCTCCAACGGGCTCTTGAACCCCGACGTGACGACGACCTGGAATCCCGGCATCCTGGTCGACACGCCCACGAGCCAGCCGCTCGGCAACGACGGGTTGCCGGTGCGCGATACGGCCTGCGCGGGCTCGCCCGTGGCGCCGTCGGCCGCGGCGACGCTGCAGACGCTTCTCGACGCTTGCCCCGCGAACACGGTGTTGACGCTCCAGACCGGTACGTTCACGATTCCGGCGACGCTCGTGGTGCCGAGCGGCGTGGTCCTGCGCGGCCAGGCATCGTCGGGATCCGGCGCCACGATTCTCTCGCTGCAGGCTGGAGCGAACGGACCGGTCGTGGCCATCGGCCCCGCGGGCGTCTACGATCAGACGTGTTATGCGAACGGCTACACGGGGGCGGTCGACCTGGCCGCCGATGCCGTCAAAGAAACGTCCACGGTTCAGATCCCCGCCGGCAACACCACGTTCGCCGCCGGCGATCTCGCGTTGATCGACCAGCCCGACACGAGCATCGTGCAGGTCGGAGACTGCACGTACTTCAAGCGGGTCGTCGGCGGGAAGAATCGCAGTATCAGCGATCGTGTCGAGATCTCCGCAGTGGATACGGCCACCGGCACGCTGACTCTCACGACGCCCCTGCATTGGACCTACAGCGCGAGCGGAGGCGCGCAGATCGCGAAGGTCGGCCAAGCGGTGACGAGCTGGGCCGGCATCGAGCACGTCTGGTTGCAGAACGGAAACAACCCGGTTCCGCCGGTCGGGTCCTCGTACGACGGAGCGTATGCCGGCGGCGTCGACATCACGAACGCCAAGTACTGCTGGGTCAAGGACGTGCAGACCGACGGCACGATCGTCGGAATGTCCGCGACCCTGACGGGTGCCTATCGTTGCGTCGTGCGCGACAGCCATTTTCACAACTCCAAGCTCTACGGATTCGGCGTCGACAACTACGGCATCGTCATCCGCTGCGGAGCGGCCGACAACCTGATCGAGAACAACGTCGTTCGCTATCTCGACATCCCGATCAACTTTTCGGTCTCGGGCGGCGGCAACGTCGTGGGCTACAACTACACGGACAACGCGTGGACTCTCAGCTCCAACGACGATGACCAGTATCAAGTGACGACCCTCGACGAGCACTGCTCGTTCCCTCACATGGAGCTCGTCGAGGGAAACTACTCGCCGCACATGGGACTGACCACGACCCACGGCAACGCGGGGTACTTCACGTACTTTCGCAACTACGTTTCGAGTCAATACGCTCCGGGTCCCATCGTCTGGGCCGAGGCCGAGACCGCCCAGAGCGGCAACATCGAGGCGTTCGAGTTCTCAGCCGGAGACGTCGATAACTCGGTGGTGGGAAACGTGCTCGGCAGCACGACCGATGCCGCGCTCGGACTTCCGGCGAGCCTCGGCACGGGCCCCGTGTCGCAGAGCTACATGGACTACACCGGCAGCGCGCCGGCGATCTTCGAGCTGCCCGGCGGCGCCAGCGACATCTCGGCCACGAGCCTCTGGGTCACTGGCAATTTCGATACGGTCAATCAACAGACGACCTGGAACATGATGACCACGACGCACACGTTGCCGGCGTCGCTGTACTACAAGCAAAAGCCCGCGTGGTGGCCGTCGGATCAGGCGTGGCCGTGGACGGGACCGGATCTGTCGCCGATGGTCCAGACCCTGCCCGCCCAGGCGCTGTCGGCAGCTTTCAACTACGCGACCGCGAACGATCCGACGTGCACGCCGGATGTCGGCAATTACGACTGCGTGTGCCCGTAGGCTGCGAGCTAGCCGAACCAGTACGACAGCTTGACCGCCACCGTCTGGATGCCCGAGTCGGTGATGATCTGGGGTGACGCGGAATGAAACGGCTGCGCGATCGGCGCGGACACGCCGCCGCGCTGCTGTTGCCACACGACATAGAGGATGCTGCCGGGGCGCAGCTCCCAGCGCAGCACCGCGGTCGAGCGCAGCGACGCCAGCGTGTAGTTCGGCTCGGGGATCGAGAACGTCGTGCCGCCGTCGACGATCGTGCGCAGCGCGGTCGCCGGATCGCTCGACGTCTGCACGTACCAGCGCACGTCGTCGGTGCCCGCGGCGGCGAGCTCGCCGATGTGATCGTAGCGGCCGATCGACAGGAACGGCTGCGCGTACAACGTCATCACGAGCTCGGGGCTCAGCGCCCACGTTGCGCGCAGCACGCACGACGCCTCGCGCCGATCGAGATGGCCGAAGATGTAGCGCGCGCCGTAGGTCTCGACCCCGCCGCCGTCGCCGGTGACGGTGTCGACGTACTGCCGCGAGGTCGCGAGCCAGGTCAGCGTCGGCTGGAGGTCGAGGCGCAGCTGCGGCTCCGGGCGCCACGTCAGCTGGGTCGCCGCGACGACGCCGTTCGCGTAGTCGTGGCTCGAGTAGACGTTGACCTGCGCCGACAGCTGGTTCTGCCGGCCGCTCGGCGTCGCCGCGTAGGCCCACGCGTTGCTCTGCCAGCCTTCGGCCATCTTCGGGCCGCCGCGCGTCAGCGTGTCCGACGTGCCCGGTGGGTTGACGGTCCACCCCACGCCGCCGTGCCAGAAGCTCGACAGCGTGACGTCGGCAAACGGGTAGAGCACGGCGGGCCGGCGGACGCCGCCGAAGTCCCAATCATCCGATGCCGCCAAGCCGGCATCCCACTGAAACACGTGCTCGCTCGGGGTCGTGATGATCCGCGTGAGGCTCGCGTAGATGTGGATGGTGTCGGCGCTCGCGAGGCCACCGAGGTCGTTGAGGTCGAAGCCCGGCGAGTCGGCGTAGAAGTGGACGGCCGGGCGCCACTCGCCCGCGCGACGGTCGGCGTTCGCGCCGGCCTGCCAGCCGAGCAGCTGATGCGCGTCGTCGTCGACGTGAAGGTACGACTGATCGGGCCGCTGGAAGAAATGCGTCGAGTCTTGCTCGGTGCTCGCGATCGCCGCGGCGCTGCCGAACAGCAGCGAGTAGTCGAGAAACGGCAGGACCTCCCACTGGCGATCCGGCGTGCGCAGCGTGGCGTCGAGGCCACCGGTCAGCGCGGTCGACGGCAGGATCGGCTCGAGATCGGTGTCGCCTTCGGCGCGCACGACCGCGGTCGCGATCGCACCGACGACCGACGCGCCGATCTGGTGCTCGATGCGCGCGACGCCCCAGCCGGTGAGCGGTGACACCACGAGCGTCTGCCGCTGGCCGGTGTCGTCGATCGCAGGTGCGGTCGCCGAGTCCGAGACCGCCGCGATCGCGGCGAGCTGCGTTGCGGGATCCAGGTAGCCGCCGAGCGACGCGGCACCGAGGATCCGGGTGTACTCGGGCAGCTGGATCTGCTCGTAGCCGGGCAGGCGCAGCGGCAGGCCGCCGATCCGCCGGCTGTAGAAGAACTGCGCGAACGGGTCGGTCAGGATCGAGTTGTTCTCGACGAAGAACGGCCGCAGCTCCGGCAGCTGGACCTCGTACGCGGTGAGGTTGACGAACGACGGGTCGGCATCGACCTGCGCGAAGTCGGGGTTGACCGTCGCGTTGATCGCGAGGCTCGCGGTCGGCCGCAGCCGGGCGTCGAGGCCGGCCTCGATGCCGCCGGTCGTGCGCGCCTGCGGATACGCGACCGGCACCTCGCTCGCCTGGCCGCGGATCGACACGTACGGCAGGAGCTCGAGGTGCACGCCCGGTCGCACCGGCGGCAGGTCGACGAGCTCGCCGAAGTAGCTCGACCACCCGATCTTGTCGAGCGGCACCGGGATCCAGAACACGTCCTCGCTGCGGCGCGGGACGTACCAGTCGAAGTCGATCCCCCAGCTCGAGGCCGGCTCGTGCGGCAACCGCAGCTGGGCGAGCGGGATCGCCATCTCGACCGACCAGCCGTCGGCGAGGAGCTGCGCCTTGCCGGTCCACACCGGGTTCCACGAATAATCGCGCGCGCCCTCGTCGTCGTCGGTGTGGATCCAGTCCGAGCGCACGCCGCGCGCGGTGAGCGCGAACGAGTACGCGATCCGCTTGGTGTGCGACGGATCGAGCGAGACGATGAAGCGCTCGGCGCCGTTGGTGTCGTCGAACTGAGTGAGCGCGTCGTCGACGTCGTCGGGCCCGCGCGACCACATCCGCGCGCCCACGTACAGGGTCGTGTCGTCGATCGCGACCGCGACCTCGACCGGATGGGTCGGCGGTCGCCCGAACCGCGGCTGTTGCTGCGCGAAGTCGCGCGCGAAACATGCGTGCTGCCACACCGGATCGTCGAGCACGCCATCGATCGAGCGCGGCGCGCCGCGCGTGACCGGCAAGCGCTTGGCGGTCACCTCGCAGTCGGCGCGCGCGGCGTGGCTCGCGCCGGCGAGCGCGCCCGCGACGACGAGCACGCATGCCCTCATACCAGGACGATCAGCTCGCGAAGCAAGAGCTGGCAGAGATGGCGGCACGCTTCGCGCCGGGGCAGACCGCAGGTCGCGAGCAGCTCGCGCACGGTGAGCACGCCCTCGATGCGGGTCATCAGGTAGATCGCGCGCTGGTCGATCGCTAGATCGACGAGCTGCTCGACCTGATGCGATAGCGCGATCGTCCGCGACTGCGGTCCCAGGAACGCGTGGTGGACGGTGTGAATGAGCTCGTCGTTGCTCGCGAGCAGCGCGTCGATGTCGCTGTCGGTGCGCGCCGCCGAGAGCGCGAGCTCGAGCGCGAGCACCGCGGCTTCGAGGTCGCCTCGCGCGTGGTACCGCATCACGTGCCCGAACAGCTGTGCGACCGCGGACGCCGGCAGGTCGCGCGCGTCGGTCGTGCCCGGCGCGATGCGCTCGAGCAACGCGTCGCACTTCGCGACGATCCGATCGTTCGGGGCCCGCGCCGCAGGATGGAGTCCCGCGGCCGCCAGCCGGAGGTCGTCGAGCGCCATGCCACCGGGCAGCGTCGCCAGGCGCGCCTCGCGCGGCGGCGGCCTGTGCACCGGCGTCTCGCGGGGCTTCGCGGGTGCCGGTGCCTTCGGCACCTCCGCGGCGCCCCGTCCGAGCAGCTCGTCGATGTGTGCGGCGAGCGCCGCGCTCGACAGGTCCAGGCCGTGCGCGGCCACGACGCGATCGAGGTCGACGAGCAACGCCCCGGCGGACGGATAGCGATCGGCCGGCCGCGTCGCGAGCAGCCGAAGCACGATGTCCTCGAGGTCGCGGGGATATCCCTTCACGAGCCGCGACGGGGCCACGAGCTCGCCGCGCACGATCGCCTCGAGCGTCTCGAACTCGCTCGCGCGATCGAACGGGCGCCTCCCCGTGGTGAGCTCGTACAGCACCACGCCGAGCGAGAACAGATCGGATCGGCCATCGAGCGGTCGCGCGCGGCATTGCTCGGGGGACATGTACGGGATCTTGCCCTTGAGCCCGCCGCTCGAGGTGCGAGGGCTCGCGCCGGTCTCGACGCGCGCGATCCCGAAATCGACCAGCTTGATCGCACCCCGGTTGCTCACGAGGATGTTGCTCGGCGAGATATCGCGATGGACGAGGTTGAGCTGCGCGTGCGGGCCGTTCGGATCGTGCACGTACGCGAGCGCACACGTGGTTCCGTACATGACCGAGATCGAGATCGCGAGCGGCATCGGGCGCCGCCGCTCGGCGGCCGCGGCGAGCAGCGTCCGCACGTCGTGGCCATCGACCAGCTCCATCGCGAAGAAGCACACGTCGTGATCGAGCCCGACGTCGAAGACCTCGGCGATGTTCGGGTGGTGCAGGGTCGCGGCGAGCCGCGCTTCGGCGACGAACATCTCGTTGAGCCGGGGCTCGTGCGCGAACGCCGGCAGCAGCCGCTTGATCGCGACCGGCGCGGCCCCGGGATCGTTGCGAGCACGCGCGACATAGACCTCGGCCATGCCACCTGCGCCGAGTCGCCGGACGATCTCGTAGCGTCCCACGATGGCACCCGGTGTGAATTCGATCATCGACACGGCGAGCGACAGTCGAGCGTATCACGCGCTCGACCGCGTTCTTGCAGACACGGTCGAACGTGCGCGTGGCGACACACCCGCCCGTTGCTTCGAGGACGTGAGCGATGGCGCGCCGCGTGCACCGGCGCGCGAACGATGAAGGACATCCTTGGCAAGATGAAACGTGGCGTCCTGCGCGCTGGCTACCTCGCGAAGGCGATGGTGCTGGCGTGCTTTCTCGGCGTGATCGAGCTCGTCGGCAGCTCGCGCGGCCGGCGCGTCCTCGGCGTGCTCGCGCTCGGTGGGCTCACCGCGGGGTTCGTGTTCGCGAAGCCGATCCGCTCGATCGCGCCGGGCGAGGCAGCGGTGCGCGTCAACAAGCTGACCGGCGGCGTGACCGTGCTCGACGAGGGCTGGGCGCTCGACCTGCCCCTCGTCCACGAGCTGCGCACGTACCCGCTGCACGATCAGGTCTATCGCCCGGCCGATGCGGCGAAGGCCAGCGGCGCCGGTGCATTCCAGACCAACGAAGGCCTCACGATCGGCATCGACGTGACGGTCCGGTGGGCGCTCGATCCCGATCGGATGTCGCGCGCGGCCCGGCTGCGGCCCGACCAGCTCGGCGCCGAGCTGGTGCAGCCGACGGTCGACGGCCTGTTGCACAAGACGTTCGCGGCCCACACCGTGCGCGAGATCTTCGCGACTCAGCGCGGGCCGATCCAGAAGGCGATCGAGGACGAGCTCGCGGGCCAGCTCGCGGGCGAAGGCGTGATCGTCAAGTCGGTCGCGATCGGCAGCGTCGACCTGCCGGCGCAGTATCGGGCCGGGCTCGAGGCGCTGCTCTCCGAGGAGCTGTCCGCGGACAAGATGAAGTACACGCTCGAGCTCAAGCAGCAGGGCATCAAGCAATCCGAGCTCGAGGCCGAGGCCGACAAGGTGCGGCGCGAGAAGGCAGCCGAGGCCGCCGGCGAGGAGCAGATCATCGCGGCGAAGGCGCAGGCCGAGGCGATGACGCACGTCCTGCCGCTCAAGGAGAAGGAGATCGAACAGAAGCGGCTCGAGGCCGAGGCGGCCAAGGTCGAGCGGATCGAGCAGGCGCAGGCCAACGCCGAGGCGCGGCGGATCGAGGCCGGCGGCGAGGCCGACGGCCGGCGCAAGCTCGCCGAGAGCGATGCCTACCGGCTCGAGGTCACCGGCAAGGCCACGACCGAGCAGATGGCGCGCGAGGCGGAGGTCATCCAGAAGAACCCGCTCATGATCCAGAAGACGCTCGCCGACAAGCTGTCCGACAAGATCCAGGTCATCATCGCGCCGCCGCAGTCCGGCGGATTCTTCGCGAACGGGCTGCTCGGCGGGCAAGGCTACGGCGGCATGGCCGGCGCCGCCGACAAGGCCGACAGGGCCGAGCCGTGATCCCGTTCGCGATCGTCGCCGCGGTCGTCGTCGGCGATCACGTCGCGTTGCGCGCCGCGCCCGAGCGCACCGCGGCCCAGCAAGCGGTGCTGTGGAAGGGCGACTGGCTCGAGGTGCGCGGCCATCGCAAGGGCTGGCTCGAGGTCTACGACCACCGCCACGATCGGCCCGGCTGGGTCGCCGAGCGCACGACGCGGCAGGTCGAGGTCGTACCCGCATCGGCGCCGGCGCTGCGCGCGGTCGTCGACTTCGTGCGCGACACGCCGGGCTCGGAGTCGCTCGGCATCGCGTACGCGGCGCTCTATCTCAAGGTCGCCGCGAAACCCGCGATCGATGCCGGCATCATGGTCGAGCTCGGCACGCTGGCCGACCGGCTCGCGCGCCGCGCGACGGTCGTCACCGACCCCGGTGCGGCCGCCGACAGCACGGCCGCCGAGCAGCTCGAGGTCGCGCGCAGCTGGGGGATGGCATTCGCATCGGTCGAGCGCGACGACGGCATCGCCGTCTGCTACGACGGCCAGGCGTTTCGCGCCGCGCTCGCGCTCGCGCCATCGCCGAGCGACGCTGCCACCGCCGCGCTCGCGCTCACCGATCCGGCGTGCACGCCGGCGCATCTCGGCGCGACCGAACGCGCCGCCCTCGCCGAGGCCAGGCTCGCCACGCTCGATCGTGCGCCGACCCAGAGCGCCCCGCCCGTGCTCGCCAACGCGCTGCGCATCCGGCGCGCGCGCGTCGCCGCCGAGCTCGCGTGGAGCGCCGCGCGCAAGGGCGACCTGGCGGGCTCGGCGAGCCGCGCGAGCGATGCGGTGGCGGCCTACGTCGCGCTCGATCGCGCCGAGCTCGCCGACGACGATGCGGCCGCCGCCGACGCGGCCGCGATCGAGGTCGAGGCCGCGCGGTTCGCCGGCGAGGTGGCGCGCGCGCCCGGCTCGCTCGCGTTGAAGCTCGACCCGGGTCAGCCCGGCGAGACGTGCATGACCGTCGTGCCGAAGCGCGGCCCGGCGAGCAAGCCCGCGTGCACGTTCGGCCAGGTCTGGTCCGCGTCGTTCGCGGCCGGTCCCGACGGCACGACCGCGGCGGTGGCGGTCGAGCCGCTGCCCGGCTGGCTCGAGCTGTGGTTGTTCCGCAAGGGCGACGACGGCGGCTGGATGGTCGACACGCTCGCGCCCTCGACCGACGCCCCGACGCTCGGCTATGTCGAGCTCGCCGGGTGGTCGCCCGACGGTCGCCACGCGCTGCTCGCCCGCGCGGTGCGCGATGCGACGGGCGTCCACCACGCGTTCGAGTCGGTCGAGCTCGCCACGCTCGCCGTCGCCAAGCAGGCGTCGACGCTCTCCGGCATCGGCGCCGCGAAGCAGTGGGCGTCACGCGACTGGCGCCGCGCCACGCTCGGACCGCACTGAACGGTGACCTGCGCGGGATTCCACGGTCGTGCTGACGGTGATGTCGCGGTTCCACTCGCTCGTCGTGCGTAAGCATGCAAGATCGCGGCGGCATCGCGGTTGCAGTACGCGCACGGCGATGCGGCTCGTTCCGTACGCAGCGCTCGGGCTCGCCTCGGCGGCATGCGTCGACCCGGGGCGCCCGCTGACGCAGCTCGGCGCGACCGGCATCTACGTGTACGCGTCCGACACGGACCCGCTCGATCAGCTGCCGCCGCGGCTCGAAGTCGATCTCGATACGCCCGACTGTGCGCCGCTGGCTTCCGATGCACGCATCGTGTTTCACGGCATGGCGCTGCCGATCACGCAGCCCTCGATCGCCGACGGCGGCGGCTGCGTGATGGGACAGGCGACCACGACGCTGACACCCGGCGCCTTCACCGACACGACGCAGACGATCGAGATCGTCGACCCGTCCGCGACGTGGACGATCGCGTTCGACGGGCTCTACGATCCCGACCTCGTGTTCACGACGGCACCGCTCGTGATGACCGAGCCGGCGACGATCACGTGGCAGCACGGCCCCCCGATCGAGAATGCCTGCTTCTACTACGACGATCCGGACACGACCGACCTGCTGGCCTGTGCCGACGATGACGACGGCCCGGACAACCCGTTCGCGAAGCCGATCGGAAACACGATCCAGCTGTCGTTCCCGCTGTTCACGCCGGACGTGACGACGCTCCAGCTCTCGGCGGTCGGCGCGTACGCCGTCGGCGGCGCGAGCGCGCGCAGCAGCGGCAGCACGGGCGCCACGTGCGACGGGCCGGCGTCGTGCTCGATCGAGCTGACCGTGACGCACGATATTCCCGTCGCGCTCGTGCCGTGAGCCGTCGACACTGGTATGCCTAGGCGTGCTCGCGTCGTTGCAGGAGGTGATCGTCGCCGTCGCGACCGACCGCGCGGTGCGCCGGCGGTTCGCGCGCGACCGCGATGCCGTGCTCGCCTCGTACGAGCTGGGCGCGCGCGAGCTGGCCGCCCTGCGCGCGCTGCCGATCGAGGCGATCGACCGCTACGCGGCATCGCTCGAGCTCAAGCGGTGGGGCGAGCTCGGGCGCGTCGTACCGCGCACGCTGCGCGTCGTGCCAACCCTGCCGCAGATCTACCGGCGATGGCTCGGCGCGCATCCCGCGCCGGCGCGCTTCACGGTGCTGTCCCCGGGCGCGAGCGAAGGGCTGCGCGCGCTCGGCGAGCTGCGCGCGGCGCTCGCCGACGACCGTCACGCCGACTACGCCGCCGACCTCGTCACGTACGAGGTGCTCGCGGCGGCGAGCCGCGAGGACGGCGAGCCGCGCGGGTTCACGAGCCGGTTCGCGATCCACGAGGTCGCGCGCGCGATCGATCGCGGCGGTATCCCGATCGATCCCGATCCGGCGCCGCATGCGTATCGCTTCGCGCGCGAGCGCGTGCAATGGCGACCAGCGTGAGCTTCCTCGGCGCCGGCATCGGCTATCGCCGCAAGCATCGCGACGCGCTGCTCGCCGACGCCGGCGAGCGCCCGTCGCTGCTCGAGATCATCCCGGGTCATTTCTTCGCCGATCCCGACGCGCTCGCCCCGCTCGCCGCCCGCTATCCGCTCGTGTTCCACGAGGTCGGGCTCTCGCTCGGCACCGCCGATGCCGGCTCCGCGGTCGCGCGCGAGCTGATCGCTCGGATCCGCGGGCTGATCGATCGCGCTCGCCCGGCGCTCGTCACCGATCACGTCGCGATCACGCGATCGCCGGCCGGCGTCGACCTCGGCCACCTGTGCCCGCTGTGGTACACGCGCGAGGCGCTCGCGCTGGTCGCCGATCGCGTGCGCGCGCTGCAGGATCGCTTCAGCGTGCCGGTCGCGCTCGAGAACCTCGCCGCGCCGTTCGAGCTCGCCGCGGCCGAGCTCGACGAGCCCGCGTTCTTCCGCGAGCTGTGCGCGGCGACCGGATGCGGCATGCTCCTCGATCTGTCCAACCTGATCGCGAACGCGCGCAACTTCGGCTTCGACGCCGCCGCCCGGCTCGCCGACTACCCGCTCGAGGCGGTCGCGCAGGTCCATCTCGCCGGCGGCGGCGACGATCGCGGGTTCTACGTCGACAGCCACGACGCGCCGGTCGGCGACGATTCGTTCGCGCTGCTCGGGCAGATCCGCCGCCGCGCGAATTCGCTGATCGCGATCGTCGTCGAGCGCGACGATCACATCCCACCGCTCCCCGAGCTCGTCGCCGAGGCGCGGCGCGCCGAAGCCTTGTGGAGGCAGCCATGATCGATCTCGATGCCCTCGCCGCCGATCTCAAGAAGGCCAAGCTCGTCGACCGCGGCCGGCTCAAGCCGGGCGGCCGCAAGGAGGTCGAAGCCGAGATCGATCAGCTCGATCACGACCGCGGCTTGCACGCGCACGTCGTCGTGCTGCTGCTCTCCGACGATCCCGCCGAGGCCAAGCCGGTGTGGGATCGGCTCGCGTACGACGAGCGGACCGAGCTGCTGCTGATCTCGAACGGCAAGGCCTGGGAGGTGCGCGGCTGGGGCCTCACCAGGGCGCAGATCGACGCCGCGATGGCCGACTCCGCGCCGGCGTACAAGGCGTACCTCGGCAAAGGCCTCGTCGCGTCGCTGACCGCGCTCGCCGGCAAGGTAGCGGCGGTCGCGGCGCCGCCACCGCCGCGCGCGCCCGACAGGCCGACGGCGCCGCGGTCGCAACCGCCGACCGAGTCGATCGCGCCGAGCAGCGGAACGCCGACGCGATCCACCGGCGCCACGTTCCCCTGGCTTCCGCTCGGCATCGGCGGCGCGGTCGCGATCGGCGCCGTCGCGTTCGCGATCCATCGCCGCAACCGGCGCGCGACCGAGTCGCGCGGCGACTTCGATCGCGCGCGCGCGTCGGCCGAGCGCGCCTACGCCGACCTCGTGCTCGCATGCGAGGATCTCGGCGGCGACGCCGGCACGCAGCTGCAGCTCAAGGCCTCCGATCTGAAGAAGCGGCTCGACGACGTGATCGCCGATGCCGACGGCAAGCCCGACAAGATGTCCGACCGCGTGGTGCTCGGAAAGATCGCGCAGCTCGACTCCGAGCTCGCGGCGCTGCGCTCGACGCAACTCCAGAAGGCCCAGAAGGCACGAGGCTAGTCATGTTCAAGTCCAAGATCTCCGTCCACCTGCCCAGCGCCGAGACCCAGCGCCACAAGGGGCCGATCGAGTGGGTCCGCTCGCTGTTCGGCGCGAAGCTCGATCTACGCAGCGGCAAGGAAGAGCTGACCGTGAGCGCGCTCTCGCTCGTCGAGGGCCTCGAGAGCGCGTTCAAGCAGGTCGGCATCACCGACGCGATCACGCTGCTCGTCGATCGCAGGGTGATCTACGCCGACAACAACAACGTCACCGACGATCTGTCGCTCGTGTGGCAGGCCGCGCACGAGGGCGGCGTGCTCGACAACCCGTTCCGCGAGCTCCACCTCGTGCTCGTGCACAAGGAGCAGGGGCTGCACACGATCATCGACGTCGAGGTCGAGAACGGCGTCGTGCTCGGCACCGACGCGATGACGATCGTGCTGTCGTCGCGGCTCGAGGGCCTGCGCATCCAGCCCGGCGAGACCGCGCAGCAGTACGCGGCGCGCGTGAAGGACTTCGCGACCGTCGGCGAGGGCGTCGAGCCATTCAAGTACGTGCTCGACGGCCTGACCGACGCGCTCGCGGATGCGCTGCGCGCGACGCTCGTCGGCGCGACCGTGCGCGCCGAGCCCGCCGCGGTCGAGCTGATCCGACCCGACGTGCGGCAGGTCGCGAACTTTCGCAAGCTCGGCTTCGGCGACGGCGTCGTCGCACCGACCTACCGCGCGGTGCCCACGCAGCGCCGGTTCGGCGCGTACGCCGACCCGTACTACTACTATTATTCCGATCCCTACTACGACTTCATGAACTGGGTGCTGCTCGACTCGATGCTGACGTCGTCGTGGCATCCGAGCTACATCAGCGTCTACGAGCCAGGCGGCCAGTTCCTCGCGACCGGTGACAGCGTCACGCCGCACCTCGGCGATGCGTGGGCCGGCGGCTCGGTCAGCTTCGACAACGATGGCGGGCTGGTCGTGCCCGCGAGCATCCCCGACACGTTCTCGAGCGATCCGTGGAGCGGCGGCAGCTTCGGCGACAGCTTCGGCAGCGGCTCGAACGACTCGTCGTGGGGCAGCTCGGGCGACCTCGGCTCGAGCTCGAGCGGTAGCTCGTGCAGCTCGAGCTCGTCGTGCTCGTCGAGCAGCTCGTGCAGCTCGAGCAGCTCGAGCAGCTCGTGCAGCTCGAGCTCGTCGTGCTCGTCGAGCAGCTCGTGCGGCAGCTCGTGCGGCGGCAGCTCGTGCGGGAGCTCGTGCGGCAGCTGAGCTAACGAGCTTCCGCCGCGAGCGGGTTCGGCGTCGGCTCGCCGATCCTCATCAACCGGTTGCGGTCGGTGTGATGAAACGGGTCCGCGAGGCCGGGGATGATCATCACGGTGTCTTGCTCGTACGACCACGTGCCGTCGGCATGGATCGTCACGTCGATCGTGAAGCGGATCGTCTTGAACGCGTGCTCGAGGAATGGATTGGAGACGATCCCGTTCGTCTCCGAGCCGCGCACGGCCTCGAGCCGGAACGTCTTCGCGTTCGGCGCGGCGCGGCCGACCGCCATCGCGATCTGCGCGCGCGGGATCGCGAGCGTGCAGATCACCGTCGAGGTCGCGGGCTCCCACAGCCAGTAGCCGACCTGATCGTGGAACGTCTCCACCGAGTCGGGCTTGACGATGTGCGTGTGGTAGCGCAGCCCGTAGAACAGCTGGGGGCCGTTCGTCTGCGGATCGATCGGCTGGAGCTCGTAGCGCTCGATGTACGGCTCGCGCTCCGGGCCATCCGCCGACGGGTGCACGTCCTCGCCCGCCGTACTCTTCCAGATGCCGGCCATCGCGGCGAGCGGCCCGAGGTTGCGCAGCGTGTCGACGTCGGCGTCCGGCTCGGTGTAGATGTCGGTCGGGAATTCACTCATCGGCGTGCCTCCAGCTCGTCGATGCGGCGGCGCGCCGCGGCGAGCTCCGCGGTGAGCCGGACGATGATCTCGATGCCCGGCCAGTCGACCTCGAGGTCGCGCCACAGCGTGCGCGCGAGCAGCACGGCGTCGATATCGACGGTGACGATGTCGTTGCCGCGCTCGATCAGGCCGTGCTCGACGAGATGAACGACGAGCTCCTCGTCGCCGTCGACGAGCTCGAGCAGATGCTGGTAGGTGAAACGCGTCATAGCGTGAAGCCCTCCCGGACCGGCTTGGAGTACAGGCGGTCGGATGCGCGCAGTGCCTCGGCGAGCGCGTCGTCGGCCTTGTCGGGCATGCGGACGTCGAGCTCGACGAGCAAGTCGCCGCGCTCGTCCTTGCGCGCGACCCCCTTGCCGCGCAGGCGGAGCTTCGCGTGCTGCTGCGTGCGCGGCGGAATCTTGAGCACGACCGGCCCTTCGAACGTCGGAACCTCGATGCTCGCGCCGCCGTACGCTTCGTCGAGCGTGACCGGCACGGTCAAGTACAGATCGAGGCCGTCGCGACGCACGCGCGGATGCGGCCGCACGATCGTCTCGATCACGAGGTCGCCGGGCGGTCCGCCGCCGCGGCCGGGCGCGCCTTTACCCGGAACGCGCAGCGTGTCGCCGGTGTCGGCGCCCTTGGGAACGCGCACGCGCACGTTGCCGTGACCGGGCAGATCGGCGGCGAGCTCGGTGCCCTCGAACGCCTGACGCTGATCGATCTCGATCGAAGCGTACAGATCGGCCCCGCGAGCTGGCCCGCGCGGCGCGCGGCGGTTGAACAGCTCGCCGAGATCGAACTCGAACGGTCCTCCCGTGTCGCCGAAGCCCGTGCTGCGGCGCTCGCGCGTGTCCTGCCAGCGCGCGTACTCGCGCGCCTTGTCGGGATCGAAGCCGCTCTGCAGCGACGCGTCGCCGAACTCGTCGTAGGCCTTGCGCTTGGCGTCGTCGCCGAGCACGTCGTACGCCGCCGCGATCTTCTTGAACGCGGCCTCCGCCGTCGCGTCGCCCGGGTTGACGTCCGGATGATGCTTGCGGGCGAGCTTGCGGTAGGCCTTGCGGATCTCGTCGGCGCTCGCCGTCCTCGCGACGCCCAGGGTGTCGTAGGGAGACTCGGCCATCGCCGGGACTCTAGCTTGTGGTCGTCGCCGTCGGCTAGGCTCGCTCGCGATGCGAGTGCGATTCTTCGGTGTTCGCGGCTCCTGCCCCACGCCCGGGCCCAGGACCGTGCGCTACGGCGGCAACAGCGTGTGCGTCGAGGTCCGGCTCGCCGACAACACCTGCGTCGTGCTCGACGCCGGCACCGGCATGCGCGAGCTCGGCAACGCGCTCGCGGCCGAGAATTACCAGGGCACGATCCACGTGTTCATCACTCATCCCCACTGGGATCACGTCCTCGGCTTGCCGTTCTTCGGACCGCTGTACACGAAACGCTCGCGCATCATCCTGCATCCGATGACGGTCGCCGCCGCCGAGCGCGCACGCTCGCCGCTCATGTTCGACGGTGTCCACTTCCCGGTGCGCTTCGAGGATCTGCCCGCGAAGCTCGAGGTGGTCGAGGACCTGACCGAGCATCGCGTCGCGAGCGCGCGCGTCACGAAGATCGAGCTCAACCACCCCGGCGGCGCGGTCGGATATCGCATCGACGACGACGGCGGCACGTCGCTCGCCTACTTGACCGATAACGAGCTCGAGCCGCCGCGCGACCGCGTCACCACGCCCGCCGAGCTCGCCGCGTTCGCACGCGACGTCGATCTCATGATCCACGATGCCCAGTACTTGCCGTCCGACATGCCCGCCAAGCTCGGCTGGGGCCATTCGCAAGTGAATCAGGTGCTCGAGCTCGCGCGCGATGCCGGAGCGCGCGCCGTCGCGCTCCACCACCACGATCCCGATCGCGACGACGACGCGCTCGACGCGATCGCCGCGACCTCGCGCGAATGGGCGAGCGCCCACGCACGCTCGCTCGACACGATCGTCGCGCGCGAGGGGCTCGAGCGCGACCTGTGATCCGATGGCGCGGGAGTCGTGGTCACAGCCGGATCGCGTAGGGCGTGCCGGTGAATCCCGCCTTCTTCATCTCCGCGGGTGTCGCGAGCAGCTTGTTGCGCTTGCGATCGAGCGCCGCGAAGTATTCGCGCAGCAGCTCGGGCGCGTCCTTGGCGCGATAGGCCCGCTGCGGGTCGCACGCTTGCCGAGGTACCGGCGCGCCGTCCTGGTCACGCAGCGACTTGGGGTGAAGCTCGACCAGCCGCGCGAGCGCCGCCCGGTACCAGTCCCGGAACGGCTTCGGGTTCGGCATCACGTGGCGGGCGAGCTTCATCAGCATCGTCGCGTCCTCGGCGAGATACGACTCGTCTCGGATGTCCCCGATCAGGCGATCGAGCAGGAAATAAGCCTCGCTGATCGCGCCGCGCGCTGGACCGTGCCATTTCTCGCGCCACGGTGCGTCCTTGCGATCGAGCGGACGGACGTAGCGCCAGTCGACGACGCCCGCGTACGCGGCCTCGATCGCCTCGAACAACGGGGTGCTGTCCGCCGCCGCGCTCACGCGCCAGGCGATCCACTCCGCGCTCGCCGCGGATAGCGCGAGGATCGCGCGATTGGCGGCCGCGGAGATCGCGCGCTCGGTTCTGGGATCGCTCTGGTACTCGAGGTCCGGCTCGTCGTCGTTCCACGCGTGCTTCAACGGCTTGCCGACCACGCTGGCCGCGGCGATGTAGCTCGGAATCGCGAGCATGATGCGCGGCGAGCTTACAATAGCGGGCGCCCATCAGCGCCGGCGCCCGAAGCTGATGATCGCCGGAACCAGCGCGAGCGCGGTGACGACGCACGCCACCTCGCCGAGCAGCGACGCGAGCCCGAAGCCGCGGATCGCGAGGTTCGAGCTCGCGAGCAGCGACGCGTACCCGATCACGGTGGTCAGCGAGCACACGAGCACCGTGCCGCCGGTCGAGCGCAGCGCGATGCGGGGGTCGTCGCGATCGGCGCGGTGCGCGACGTTGATGCCGTAATCGATGCCGAGCCCGAACGCGATCGGCAGCGCGACGAAATCGAGGAAGTTGACGCGCAGCCCGATCAACGCGCACGCGGCGACCATCGCCAGGCTGCCGAGCGCGCTGGCGGCGAGCACGGCGAGCGCGCGGCGATCGGGCCCGACGAGCAGCAGCACCATCGCGACCAGGCCGGCCGCGGCGACCAGCGTGATCACGACGCCGTCATGGCGGATCGCCGTGATCAGATCGGCGAAGATCACGCTCGCGCCCGACGTCGTGACCGTGTGTCCGCCCGCGAGATGTAGCTCGCGGATCGCGGTCGCGAACCGCAGCAGATCGTGACCGTTCCATTCGTCGAACGTCGCGCCGGGCGTGACCGCGACCAGATAACCGATGCGGCCGTCGCGTTCGGCGAGCCTCGCGCGCAGCTCGGCCGGCAGGTCGTCGGCGGTGAACGCGTGCAAGCCCGGTGGCAGCAGCTTCGCGCGCGCGAGCAATGCGAGCTTCGCGGGCTGATCCGGGGGCACGGCGTCGAGCGTCGATTGCACGTCGCCGACGACCGGATCCTTCGCGCGCGCCTGGCGCAGCGCCTCGACCACCTCCGGCACCTGCGACAGCTCGTCGACCGCGATGTACGAGCTGCGCGACATGCCGGTGAGGCCGCGCCCGAACGTCGTGTTGACGTAGTTCGTCCACGCGCGGGTTTCGAGCGCCGCGGGCGCGTCGGAGCGCAGCTTCGTCATGTCGTACTCGAGCGGATCGCGCGCGACGTAGACGGTCACGATCGCGGCCGATCCGAGCGCGAGCACGGCGCCGGCTGCACACGCGACGCGCGGCCGGCGCGTGCCGAACAGCCCGAGCGCGATCCGCCCGAACACCGGCGCCTCGCGGCCGCGCGAGCGCGCCGCGAAACGCAGTACGAGCGCCGGCAGAAGCACGAACGACGCGATCCAGCACACGAGCATGCCGACCCCGCCGATGATCGCGAAGTCGGCGAAGCCCTTGAACTGAGTCACCGCGAGTGCGCCGTACGCGATCGCGGCGCCGAGTGACGCCACGAGCGTCGGCTTGAGCGTGCCGGCGATGGCGCGCGCCATCGCATCGGAGGCGTCGCTCGCGTGGCGCTCCTCGAGGTAGCGCGCGACGAGCAGGATCCCGTAGTTGACGCCGTTGCCGGCGATGATCGCGCCGAGGAACGCGGTCGCCGCGTTGAGGTGACCGACCGCGAGCGCGGCGAAGCCGAACGCGACGATCGTCGCGGCGACGATGTTCGCGACGATCACGGCGAGCGCGCGCCACGAGCGCAAGTGCACGAACAAGACGAGCGCGACCAGCACGGTCGTGACGCACGCCGACACGACCATGCCGTGCACGAGCGAATCGTGCTCGGCGACGGTCTGCGTGATGCCGCCGGCGAACGCGATCCCGACCGTCGGATGACGCGCGCGCACGCCGTCCGCGATGCGATCGAGCCGATCCTGGAGCTCGCGATCCGCGGCTGCATTGGCCGCGGGGAACGCGGTGTCGACGACGATGACCTGCGCCGTGCCGTCGGCGCTGACGTAGCGCGAGCGCGCGAGCTTGGCCTCGGCCGCGAGCTGCTTGGCGCGCAGCTCGAAGCGCGCGCTCGGCGCTGCGATCGCCTGCAGCTCGGCGACGGGCACGTACAGGAGCTCGTGCGCGCGGATGAACTCGCGGGTCGCGCGATCGTCGTGATCGACGCGTGCGACCAGTCGCGGCTCGATCCGCGCGATCTCGGCCGCGAGCTCGTCGGCGGCCGCCGCGCGCTCGGCCGGATCGCACGCGATCACGATCGCGGCGTCGGTGTCCTCGGTCGCGAGCCGCGCCTCGAGCCGGCGCAGGTCGCGAATCGCCGGCACGTCGGACGGCAACAGGTCGGACAGGTCGGCACGAACCGGCAAGTGAAACACCGCGAGGTACGCCGACACCGCGACGAGCACCGCGGAGACCGCCACGATCGCGCGACCGCGGCGCTCGACCCAGGCGACGTAGCGTGCGCTCGCGGACATACCTGTTCGATGTACGTCGCCGAGGCCGTCTGCACACCGACACAGAGCGGTAAAGAACGTGCTGTCGAATCATGCCGCGCATCATCGGCGGCAACACGAACGCGCCGACGATCATGATCGCGGAACGGCCGCCGAGCCGATGCTGCGCTAGAAGCGGTCGTAGCCGATCGTCGCGGCGACCTGCGTGACCGTGCCGATCGCATCGCCGGGAAAGTACAGGCGCGCGTCGAGCGCGACGTTGAGCCGGCGCGACACGACGCTCGCGCTGGACTCGAACGGATACCAGCCGATCCGGCCTTGCACGAGCATCCCGCTCGGGTTGTTGAGCACGCCGTAGCCGGCGCCGACCGCGACGAACGTGCGTGCGGGTAGCATGCGCTCGGCCATCACGGCGCTCGCGAAGTCACCGGTCACGCCCGACGTCGTGCCGATGTGCGCGTTGCCGAACGACAGGTGTGTCTGCAGGTAGATCGAGTAGTCCTGGTTGATGTGGGCGCCGATGCGCCAGTCGAGACCGAACAGCTGGCCCGACAGCCCCGACGACGGGCCCGAGCCGAACTCCTCGCTGGCCGACAGCGAGAAGCCGTTGCGGAACCGCGGACCATCGCCGGCGGGCTGGATCGGCGCCGGCGACGGAGCGCTGGCCGATGGATTTGCCGACGGCGCCGGCGGATCGGCTACCGCGACGACCGGGCCGTTGTCCGCAGCGGCGACCGACGACCAGATACCTGCACAAGCGAGCACGAGCGACGAGCGATGCATGGTTGCCTCCCGGCGAGCCATTCAGCAAGGTCGGTGCCACCCGGATCCGGCCACGCGGATCCGGCGCATCGGGGTGGCGATCGCGGCGCGGAGTCAACGCGCGTTCTCACAACAGCGTGAAACCGGACGGTTACTCGCATTAGGATCGTTAAGAGTCGATGGCTGGTCGACAAAGCTCTTGAGCTGCGCGGCTACGCGGTGGGTCGGCGGATGCCGCGCGCGAGGACGAGGCCGCTGAACAGCGCGAGACCGCTGAACGCGGCGCTGACCGCGAACGTATGCGCGAACGCGTCGGCTGCCGGCGCGCCGGCTTCGCGTCCGTTCGCGGCGAACCATTGCAGGGTCACCGCCATCATCGCGGTGCCGAGCGGCGCGCCGAGGCGCTGCACGATGTTGATCGATGCGGTGCCGTTCGGGATGTCGTCGTGCGGCAGCGTCTTGTACGCGGCCGACAGCGCGGGGGCCGCGGTCGCGCCGAGGCCGGCGCCGCGCAGCACGAGCGAGGCGCCGAGCAGCACGTACGAGCTGTGATCGGTCGCGAACGCGAACGCGAGCGTGCCGAGCAGCGTGAGCGCGACACCGACGATCACGACGATGCCGCTGTTCATGCGGTCGGCGAGCTTGCCGGCGCGCGGCAGCGTGACGAGCATGCCGAGCCCCTGTGGCGCGAGCAAGAGCCCGGTCGTCATCGCCGATTCGCCGCGTACTTGCTGGTAGTACAAAGGGAGCACGAGCTGGGCGCCGAACTCGCCGAACGCGGTGACGAGATAGGCGAACAGCGCCGCGTCGAAGCGCGGGTTCTTGAACAGGCGCAGGTCGATCAGCGCGGTCGTCGGCCGCCGCCGCGCATCGACGACGAACGTCGCGATCAGCGCGCCCGCGATCGCGAACGCGACGAGCGATGGCTGCGTGACCGCGCGCGCGTGGCCGACCAGCGACACCGCGTACACGAACAGCGCGATGCCGGGCGACAGCAGCGCGAGCCCGACCACATCGAGGCGGGTGCGCTTGGCCTCGTTGCCCGCCGGTAGCTTGCGCGACGCGAGCCACGCGCCGAGCGCGCCGAGCGGCGTGTTGAACAGGAACAGCCACCGCCACGATAGCCGCTGCACGATGAAGCCGCCGAGCGTCGGCCCGAGCAGCGGCGCGACGAGAATCGGGACCGACATGATCCCGATCGCGCGGCCCATCCGCTTGGGCCCTGCGAGCTGCGCGGCGAGCGTCTGGGCGAGCGGCGTGAGCAAGCCGCCGACCGCGCCTTGCAGCATGCGGAACGCGATCAGGCTCTCGATCGACCACGCGCACGCGCACGATAGCGACGTCGCGGTGAACGCGAGGAGGCACACCACGTACAGCCGGCGCGAGCCGAGCCGCTCGACCGCCCACCGGAACGACGGCAGCACGAACGCGAGCGCGAGCAAGTACCCGGTGACGATCCATTGCGCGCTCGCGAGCGGCGTGTCGATCGCGACGTTGACCGAGGTCGCGCCGAGGTTGAGCAGCAGCGACCCGAAGCTCGCGATCAGGACCGCGCGCAGCAGCTCGGGCGAGAACGCGTCGTCGTCGCTGCCGCTCATTCATACACCGGTGTACTAACTTAATGCACCGGTGTACTATCATGTCAACCCGTGGCCCTCCGCGATTCGAGCGAGTTCTACGAGCGCTTCGCCGACGTGCTGCGCTGCATCCGCGCGCGCGCGGAAGACGCGTATGCGGCGATCGATCTCGGCACGGCCCAGGCCAAGTTCGTGCGCTACATCGGGGCCCATAGCCACATCTCGCAGGCCGAGCTCGCGCGCGCGACGCGCACGGCACCGACGCTCACGGGGCGCGTGCTGGCCACGCTCGTCGCGCGCGGCTGGATCCATCGCAAGCGCAGCAGCGAGGATCGGCGCGAGTACGTGCTCGAGCTGACCGCTTCCGGTCGACGCGTGCGCGCACACGTCGACAAGGCGCGCGCTCGCGTCACCGCGCAGCTGGCGAGCGTGCTCGACGACCGGGACGTGCGTGACTTCGAGCGAATCGCGACGAAGATCCTCGCCGCGTTCGCACGGCCAGACGGTTAGCCGTGCTGGTCCGCGAAGATGATGCCGTCGCGGGTCTGCTTGATCGCCTCGTTGATGAGCTCCATCGCACGCTTGCGATGGCCGCCCTTGTCGTGCGCGGCGTCCTGCAGCTGCTTGCGGGCTTCGCGCAGCTGGACGACGGCGGCGCGCATGTGCGGCTGCGTGTTCGCGCCCGGCACCTCCTCGTCCACCGGCAGCGGCGCGGCGGGGCCTTCGTCACCGCCGACCTCATGCGGATGCTCGCTGGCGTACTGGATGCCGGCCTGCACCTCTTGCATCGCGTGCTGGATCATCTCGAGCGCGCGCTCGCGATGACCGCCCTTGTTCGGCGACGAGGCGGTGAGCTCGGACTGCGCGCCGCCCAGCGCCTGCATCGCGGCCTGCATGCGCGGCTGGCCGTTGTCGGCGGCGACCGGCGGCGGCGCGGCCGGTCCAGGCTGTGCGGCCGGCGCGCACGCGCCCAGCAGCGAGAGTCCCAACACGAACGTGATCGATGCACCAAGCTTGGTAGTCAAAGTCATTCCATCCCTCCGGAGGTTGACGGTTATAACGAGAGCAGACGGCGAGTGCCAATCGCGTATTCAGGTTCGTGCGCGGTCATAATGCCTCGGTGAGTGATAGTTGGCGCGTTCGCTTCGCCGAACGACTCGGTGCTCGCACGACGCGCATCGGCCCGAGCTACGTGCTGCGCACGACGATCGCCGCGATCACCAGTCTCGAGATCGCGCGCGTGCTCGGCATCGCGAGCCCGATCTGGGCGGTCGTGTCGGCGGTCGTCGTCATCCTGCCCGAGATCAAAGGTTCGGTCGCGAGCGCCGGGCTTCGCGTCGTCGCGAACCTGATCGGCGCCGTCGTCGGCGTCGCGATCGCCGAGCTGGATCTGCCGACGATGCCTTCGCTCGCGCTGGGGCTCGTGGGCGTCGCGCTCGCATGCCGGCTCGCCGGCCTCGACGGCGCCGCGCGCTCGGCTGGTGTCGCGCTCGTGATCGTGCTGCTCAAGGGCGAGCACGGCGCGGTCGGCTCGTCGGAGGAGCGCGTCGCGCTCGTGATGATCGGCTGCGTCGACGCGCTGCTCGTCACGCTCGCGGTCTCGGTCGGAGAGCGTGCGTGGGTGCAGTGGCGCGAACGCCGCCGCAGCCGCACACGGGAGTGATGTTCGCGGCTACGATGCCACGATGACGAAGCGCGAGCGTCCGCAGGGGGTTCCAGAGGCTGCGCAGTTCATCGAGGCGTGGGACGAGTGGGCGCTCGGCGAACGCGATGCGAGCGGTCGCGAGCAGGGGCTGTGGAAGTCGTGGCGCAAGGACGGCTCGTATTCCGAGGAGGCGTACTTCCGCGACGGCAAGCTGCACGGCGACAAGCGCCGGTTCTTCGAAGACGGCGCGCTCTCGCTCGACGAGCGCAACGAGGACGGTCACACGACGACGCGGCGGATGTTTCGCCCGAAGGCCGAGACGAAGGAACCGCATCCGTTCGGAAATCTGTCGCAGCAGATCGCGACGGTCGAGTTCGAGTACGAAGACGATTGGTTCGTCGCGCAGCGCCTGCTCACCGCCGACGGCACCGAGGTCGCACACGACGGCGCCGTCGCGCCGCCCCGCCCGCCCGGCGTCGGGGCGCGGGCCGTGTTCCTGAGCCGGCCCGCAACGCGCAACGTGATGATGACGGCGACGAGCGGCCGCCACGGCAAGGTCACGAGCTCCGAGACCGTCCACGAGGCACACCGGTACTGGGAGCTCGGCACGTGGAATTTCGTCGATGGCAAGAAGGTGTGCCGCGGCGTCATGTACCAGTACGACGTCGACGGGTCGCTCGAGGCCGTGACGTACGGCGCGCCCGATCACGAGATGACGAGTGTCGGCAACGTGGGCGACAAGGGCGGCAGCGGCAATCCGCTGATCCATGCCGCGCGCGCGAACGACGCGGCGAGCGTCGACAAGCTGTGGGCGATCGGGCTGTGGCAATCGCCGAACGCGGCGCTTCATGCGGCGCTCGCCGGCCAGCCGACGCTCGCGCAGCGGATCCGCGCCGCGCTCGCCGCCGGCGATGTCGCGCCACCCGCGCTCGCCGACCCGCGCGCCGACAAGCCGCGCCCGGGACGGGTTCCCGACGATGCTGCATGGGTGCCCGGCCACGGCGGCTACGTCAGGGCCACGCTCGACGCGGAGGGTCGGATCGTCGGCCACGCCGACGTGTGGGAGAGCCCGTACGGCTACACGTTCGTCATCAAGCACGACTACGACTTCGTCGACGGCCGCGTCGCCGTGCACAGCCGAAACAACCGCGAGAGCGTTCACGAGACGACGTACGTCACCGATGGTCCGCGCGCCGGACAGGTGCGCGTGCTGCGCGAATTCGATGTCGAAGCTGGCGCGCGCACGCTGACGCGCGAGACCGAGTATCACGACGACGGCAGCTCGACCGAGCGCGTGTTCGTCGCCGGCAACACCGGCGAGCGCACGAGCAAGGATGGCGCGTTCGTGCGCGAGCGCTGGCTCGACGCGCGGGGCGCCGTGTGCGCGACGGTCGAACCGCTCGCCGAGCAGCCGGCGGGCGCGGAGGAGCCCTTGGAGCGCTTTACCGGTCTCCGCGCCGGCGTGGCCGTGCTCGCCGGCACCACCGAGGCGGGCCTGAAGGGCGAACCACACGGCCCGTTCACGCTGCTCGACGGCGGCGAACCCGCCGGGGAGGTCGACTTCGAGCGGATCTCGACGTCGCTCACGGGTGTGAAGAAGCACCAGCTCGTCGACTTCGCAACGAAGCTCGCGCGCTGGATCGCGATCGTCGATCGCGATCCGCCGGCGCTCTTGCGCGACATCGTCGCGATCGACTGGACGAAGCGCGAGGGCTGGTTCTCCGATGGCAGCGCGGGCGCGATGTTCGTCGTCGGGCTCACGCTCGACGATGATGCCGTGTTCGAGCACTCGCTGTACGGCCTGTGGGACGACGTGCTGCACCAGGAGACGATCTCCGCGCTCGGCGGCCCCGTGCTCGACGCGTGCTTGCGCATCTTGCCGACGCTGTCGGGCGAGCGCCAGGAGAAGCTCCTGCGGTTCGTGACCGCCGCGGTTCAGGAGTGCGGCATGTACTTCCGCGACGTCGCCGGCGCCGGCGATCGCAACCTCGCCCAGCTCTATGTCGCGGCGCGTCCGCAGATCGAGGCGCTCGCGAGCGCACGCGGCGCCGGCGCGGCGATCCGCGACCTCGTCACCGCGTTCCTCGAAGCCAGCGTCGAGCCCGACGACGACGAAGACGACGACGACGACGACGACGAAGACGACGAAGACGACGAAGACGACGAGGACGACGATGAGGACGAGGACGAAGGCGACGAGGAAGACGACGAGGAAGACGACGACGAGGAAGACGATGACGACGAGGACGACGACGATTAATCTAAGAACGGATCCTGAAAATCGTTCCCGGTTCCGGTTCCGCTTCCCTATTCCCTATTCGATCCCCTAGTAAGCCGGCGTCGTCCCGAACAGCGTATGCGTCGCCAGCGCGCGGCCGCAGCCGTATAGCGCGCCGCCGGCCGCGCCGGGCACCACGCCCGCACCGCCGCTGACGAGCCCACCGCCGATGCCGCCGACGATGCCGCCGCGGACCGCACCCGCCGCGCACGCCTTCGCGTAGCCACCGAACGTCATGCTGTCGTGACCGCCGGTCGTCTGCTGGAGCGGTTGCGGCGCCGCACCGGCCGAGGCGTCGTCGCCGTCACCGCCGGTCACCGTGTCGAGAGCCGCGAGATCGATCGTGGGGAACGTTGGATCCGTCATGCTCCCCACCTCTGCGACGCGCGTGCCACGACTAACGCCGCGAAACACGGTCGGGGCCGGCCGCGCAACGAGACCCGCGCGCGACAGGTCGCCTACTCGACGCGACGGCGGCGGCGCACGACCAGGACGCCGAACGCGAGCGCGAGCGGCCACAGCGCGGCCGCGCCGCCGGCGTTGCACGCGTAGTAGCTCGACTTCTCGGTCACGTTGCTGCTGGATCCGCTGCCGTCACCGCCCGGCATGAACGGCTCGCCGGTGAGCGGCACCATCTGGCTGCCGCCGTCGTAATCGACCTCGAACGTCGCCTGCTTCTGGCCCGGCGTCGACGCGTTCATCACGATCAGCCACGCCGCACTCGCGGCGGGATCGATCGACGAGCTCGCCGGATTCATGACGATCGCGAACGCGTCCGCATCCATCCCGGTGATCGTCGCGCTGCTCACGTTGATCGAAGTGGTTCCGCAGTTCGTGATGTTGATCGACTGCCCGAGCGTGGTCATCGACACCGGAACCGGGCCGAGGTCGAGCGTCGTCGGCGTCGCGCTGACGCCCGCCGGCAAGCCGGTGACGTCGACCGTGATCGTGTCGGGCTGACCGTTCGGGATGTCGGTCGTGATCGTGATCGCCGAGCTCGCTGGGCCGGCGGTCGTGGGCGCCGCGGTCACCATGAAGCTCACGGTGTTGGCCGCGTTGCCCTGAACCGATGCGGGCAGGCTCGGCGCCGCGACCGTGAACGGCGCGTCCGGCGTCGAGATCGACTGGATCACGAACGGGCCGGCCTGGTTCGCGATCACGTCGAACGTCCGCATCGCGCTCTGCCCCGCGCATACCGGGCCGAAGTCGACGTCGCCGTCGGGCGTGAGCGACATCGAGGTCGCGAGCGCGTTGCCCGAGATCGCGACGTCGACCGACTTGCCGCTGTCGTAGTCGATGTGCATGTTGCCGCTGACCGGTCCGGCCATCGTCGCGGGAAACGACACGACCGCTTGCGTCGAACCGTTCGCCGCGAGCGGCGTGTTGTTCGCCGGCGCGTTCACGGTATCGACGCCCGTGATGATCACGTCCTGGATCGTCGTCGACGCACCGCCCATGTTCGTGATCTCGATCGTCTGTTGCACCGGCTCGCCGACACGGGTCGTCGGGATCACGGCCGGGCTCGGGCTGACCGCCAAGGTCGACGTGATGCCGGTGCACGACACCGGGATCGAGAACGTCGGCGTGATCGGATCGTTCGTCACGATCGTCATGTTGCCGCCGTACGATCCCGTACTCGGCGGGTCGCACACGACCTGCAGCATCTGCGACGAGCCCGAGCCGACCGAGAACGGCGCGCTCGGGCCGGACTGGATCGCGAACCCGCTCGGCACCGACACGGACGACACGGTCGCGGTGCTGCCGCCGCTGTTCGCGATCGTCACCGCGACCGGCGTCGAGCTCGAGCCGGTGCGCACGCCGCCGAAGCCGATGCTCGCGGGCGAGACGGTCACGTGAATCGGCGGCGCCGTGCCGGTGCCCGACAGCGTGTACGTCTGCGTGCCCGACGTCGACGTGATCGTGAGGACGCAGCTGACGGCGGCGGCGACCGTCGGATGAAACGTCGCGGTGAACGAGTAGATGGTGTCGTATTCGCAGTCGAGGAGCAGCGGGCAGACGAGGTACGGCACCTTGTCAGGATCGGATCCCTGCGAGCTACCGGGCGCGATCGACTCCGTGCCGCAGCCGTCGTTCACGCAGTCGTCGCTCGTGGTGCCCGCCGCCCAGTTGACCGTGAAGTCCGGGCAGCTGTACGCGATCGACGAGATCGTGTCGGTGTGGACACCGATGGTCATCGTCGTCTCGTAGATGTAGTAGGTCTGCGCGGCCGAGGTCTGCCCGACCTGCGTGTTCGGGAACGTCGGAGTTCCCGACGGCGCCCCGACGAGCTCCTGCGTTCCTTCCGAGATCGCTGGAGATGCCGAGCACGCCCCCAGCGCGACCAACAGGATGTAACGGCGCACGAGAGCAGGATCGGAGGTCACGCCAACATCTGTCAATCGGCGATGATGTAGGTGCATGTGTTCGCCGTGGCGTGGGGTTTGACACGGGGTGCGCCAGCCGTAATCATCGATTGGTGATGGCGGATGCTGTCCTCAGTGCCGCCGCCGGTAACTACCGGTTCCTCGCGAAGATCGCGGACGGCGGCATGGGCACCGTCTATCGCGGACAGCACGCGCTGATCGGACGCGAGGTCGCGATCAAGGTGCTGCTGCCGGAGTTCACCGCGAACCGCGAGATCGTTCATCGCTTCTTCAACGAGGCGAAGGCGACGTCGGCGATCAAGCATCCGGGCATCGTCGAGATCTTCGACTTCGGCTATCTCGAGAACGGGCTCGCGTACATCGTGATGGAGCTGCTCGAAGGCATGACGCTCGCGCGCAAGATCAAGCAGCGCGGCACGATGCCCGAAGGCGAAGCGGCGGCGCTCCTCCGCGGCGTGTGCGGCGCGCTCGCCGCCGCGCACGACAAGGGCATCGTCCATCGCGATCTCAAGCCCGACAACATCTTCCTCGTGTCCGATCCGGACAGCGCGAGCGGCGAGCGGCCCAAGCTGCTCGACTTCGGCATCGCGAAGCTGACCGACATCGGCGCCGCCGGCGCGGCGACGAAGACCGGCGCGGTGATGGGGACGCCGACCTATATGTCGCCGGAACAATGTCGCGGCAGCGGCGACGTCGACCAGCGCGCGGATCTGTACTCGCTCGGGTGCATCTTCTACCAGCTCGTCACCGGCCGGCCGCCGTTCGCGAACCACGGCGCGGGCGAGGTGATCGGCCACCACCTCTACGTGCAGCCCGAGCCGGTGTCGCGGCACTCTCCGGGGATCTCGCCCGACGTCGAGAACCTGATCATGAGGCTGCTCGAAAAAGATCCGGCGCGGCGGCCGCAGACCGCGCGCGAGCTGGCGACCAGCCTGCAGACGATCGCGTACATGCACGGCTGGATCGCCGGCTCGATGCCGCCGACCTCGTGGTCGCACGAGATGATGGCGGTGCCGCACGTCCCGCAGCCGACGCCGCAGTTCACGCCGCCGCCGCAGGTCATGGTCGCGGCACCGAACCAGCCGACGACGCTGAGCGGCGCCGCCAGTCAATCGCAGGTGCGCGAGCCGCGCGCGCGGTGGCCGTACGTCGCGGCGATTCTAGCGTTCGTCGCGGCCGGGATCGGCGCGGGTGCGTTTTATGTCATCGGGAAGGAAGACGGGGCGAAGACCGCGAGCCCGCCGGCCGCGGCACCGGCAGCGGCACCGGCAGCGGCACCGGCACCGGCACCGGCACCGGCACCGGCACCGGCGGCGGCACCGGTGACGGCAGCGGCACCGGCACCGGCACCGGCAGCCGCACCGGCAGCGGCACCGGCACCTGCAGCGGCTCCGTCTCCGGCGCATGTCGCCGCACCGGAGCCGGCGGTCGCGCACCCCAGGCCGGTCAAGAAGCCCGTGCATGTCGAGCCCAAGCCGACGACGCCGAAGAAGCCGGCGAAGCCCGACTCGCCAGCGTCCGACCTTCCGATCGAAACCAACGTCGAATGAAGCACGCGCTCGCGATCGTTCTCGTCTGTGTCCCGCTCGCGGCTCGCGCGCAGCCCGCATCCGCGCAAAAGGGCGACGCGCAATCGCTGATGCAATCCGGCGTGAAGCTGCTCGAGACCAAGGATTATCTCGGCGCGCTCGCGGTGTTCAAGACCGCGTACGAGCGCTTCCAGAGCGCGAAGATCCTGCTCAACATCGGCACGACGCTGAAGCTGCTCGGCCGCGACGCCGACGCCGCGAACGTGTACCAGCGATACCTCGACGCGCACGACACCGATCCGAAGCGGCGCCCCGAGATCGAGAAGCTGATCGCGCAGATCGACAAGACGGTCGGGCGCATCGCGCTGACCGTCACGCCGAGCGACGCCCAGACTCACCTCGACGACGACGACTGGCTGCACGTCGTCCACGCCGCAACGTGGCGCGTGTCGCCCGGCAAGCATTCGCTCGACGTCCATCGCGACGGCTACGAGGCGAAGACGCAGCTGGTCGAGGTCGCGGCCGGCGACCGCGTCGCGGTCGAGATCGCGCTCGACGCCGTACCGAAGCCCGAGCCGACCGTGATCACGGTTCCCGTCGCCGTCGGCGTGCGCGCCACGCCGATCATCGAGGAGCCGCGGTCCCGGCTCGGCGCGCTCGTGTTCGGCCACTTCGACGTGCCGCACGGCGGCGCCGCGCTCGTCGGGGTCACGTCGGATCTCGGCGACCGCTACGCCGTGCGCGCGGCCGCGATCCTCGGCCCGCACTTCGGCGGCTACGTCGGCGGCGTCGCCGCGTTTCTCACCCACCGGTATCGCCCGTACGTGTCCGCCGGCGTGCCGGTGTTCTACTCGAACGGCGCACGCTACGGCGTACGCGGCGCCGGCGGCTTCGAGTACGAGCTCAACCGCCACCTCGCGCTCTCGATCGAAGCCGGCGTCGAGCACACGTTCAATACCGAGATGGACGTCAAGGCGACCGTGTTCGTGCCGGCACTCGGCGTGATCGGCCGGCTCTGACCGTTGCCGAGTGAGCGCGCGCGGTCCAGTCTTCGGCCATGGTCGAAGGCATCACGAGCGCGATCAGCCCGTACACGGTCGACGAGACGCTGCGCCGCGTCCGCGCGTTTCTCGAAGCGCACGCGATCGCGATCTTCGCGATCGTCGATCACAGCGGCGAAGCGGCCAAGGTCGGGCTCGCGCTGCGGCCGACGAAGCTGGTGATCTTCGGCAATCCGAAAGCGGGCACGCCGGTGATGGTCGCGGCGCCGACCGCGGCGATCGATCTGCCGCTCAAGCTGCTGGTGTGGGCCGACGACGAAGACGTCGTCCGGATCGCGTACAACACGCCGGAGTATCTCGCGCGGCGTCACGGGGTCCGCGCGGATGTCGTCGCGAATCTCGCCGTCGTCGCCAGCATCGTCGCGAAGGTCGTCGAGCCCGGTCAGCCCGGATAGCAGTCGACCTCGGTCGACGGGAAACCGTTGATCCCGCCGAACGTGAGCGCCATGCCGTACGACGTCGTGTTCCACGTGCCCTGGTCGTAGCTGTCCTCGCTGGGGTTATCGATCTGGCCGTTGCAGCGCAGCGTCGTGCCGGTGCGATCGTCGGCGCAACCCGGCCCCGACGAATCGGTGATCGACGTCCAGTGATCGAGGCCGGCGTCGCATTGCCAGTAGCGATCGCACACGCCGCACGCGTCGGTCGGCGCGGCATCGGGAGCAGGAGCATCGACGATCGCGACGTGCGCATCCGCGCCAACCGATCGCGCATCGGCGATGACCGCCGCGTCGCGCTCGGGCGTCGCGGATGCGTCGTCGCGCGCGCCGGCCGCGTCGCTCGAGGCCGAGGAGCTCGCTCGCGTCGGACCGCACGCGAGCACGGCCACGCAGATGACGGCGATGGTGCGGATCACGGAGGCTCCGCGAGATGGAGCCGCGAGCGAGCGCGCGGTCGCACGAAATTGTCTTTTCCGGTGGCCGTTGCGGCTTCGCGCCACAGTTGTCGTTCGATCGTGGCGGACGTATCCTGGCCGCATGCGCAAGCTCCTGCTGGCCGCCGCGCTCGCGAGTGCAGCACTTGTCGGTTGCTCGAGGGCCGACTCCGACGACAAGGCACCGGCGAAGCCGCCGGCGGCACGGCCGAACGATCACTCCGACCTGCCGGCGATGACGGTGGAAGAGGTCGATCAGGCGCTGAACGCGAAGCAAGCGACCGCGGTCGACTGCAACAACCCGCGCACGCGCAAGCGCATGGGCACGATCCCCGGCGCGATCCTGATCAGCGACGACGAAAGCTACGCGGAGAGCGAGCTGCCCGCCGACAAGACCACCAAGCTCGTCTTCTTCTGCGCAAACCCTGGTTGACACGCGTGCCATGTTGGCGCCGGGCGCGCCAAGAGCTTCGGTTACGCGAACGTGTTCGTCATGCCCGAGGGCATCGCCGGCTGGGTGAACGCCGGGAAGAAGACGCAGCAGATCTGAGCCGCGTCGCATGTCGCAGGTGTCGCGAGTCCCCGGGTTGTCGATCGCGGTTGACACACACCTGACAGCGAACAACAGGACCGGCCCGACCCGCGTGCGCGCTGCCAGCGCCTCGTCATTGCGAGCCGGCGTGTGCGAGCCGAGACTGCTCGCATCATGCTGCATCTCGCTTGGCTGGCGCCGACCGGACGCGAGCAAGAGCGCACGCACGCGCGTCCACATCGCGCGCTGCCGCGGCGCGGCGCCGGGCGCACGCAACCCACCTCCTCGCCCGCGCGGGTCCGCGCGCATTGCACGCTCGCGCCCGGCGAGCTGATCGGCGAGCGCTACCGCGTGCTCGGCTTCCTCGGCCAGGGTGGCATGGGCACGGTCTATCGCGTGTTCGATCACGTGCTCGATTCGGAGTTCGCGCTCAAGCTCGTGTGCGATCGCGAGAGCCTGCGCGAGGAAGTGCGGCTCGCTCAGCAGGTCAGCCACCGCAACGTGTGCCGCACGTACGATCTCGAGCAGATCGGCAGCGATTGCTTCGTGAAGATGGAGTACATCGCCGGCGAGACGCTCAACCAGCATCTCGCGCGCGTCGGCACGCTGACGGTGACGCGTGGGCTCGCGATCGTGCGCGCGATCACGCACGGGCTTGCCGCGGCGCACGCGCGCGGGATCGTGCACCGCGATCTCAAGCCGAGCAACGTCATGCTCGACGGCGAGCGAGTCGTGCTCGTGGACTTCGGGCTCGCGACGCGACCGGGCGAGAGCGATCGCGCCGGCACGCCCGAATACATGTCGCCGGAGCAGCTCGCGGGCGGCAGGATCGACGCGCGATCGGATCTGTACGCGCTCGGCTGCGTCGCATTCGAGATCCTGGCCGGCGTGCCGCCGGCGAGCGCGGGCACGACGGACGTGCGCGTGCTGCGCCCCGACGTGCCGCGCACGATCGCGCGTTCGATCGCGATGCTGCTCGCGACCGATCCGGCGGTGCGCGTGGCCGCGGTCGTCGGATTCGCGGCTCGCCGCCGCCGGGCACGGCTCGCCGCGCCGATCGCCGCCGCCGCGATCGTGCTCGCGGTCGCTGCAGCCGCGTGGGCGACGCGGCCCGCGCCATGGGAGCCGCGCATCGTCGACCTGCCGTCGTACGAGGAGAACGCCGACGACCCATCGCTGTCACCGGATGGCGCGTCGTTCGTGTTCAGCAGCGATCGCGGACACCGCGACGTGTGGGGGATCTACCTCGCGCGGATCGGCGACGATCGCGGCGAGCCACGGCTGATCTCGCCGCCGCAGAACACGTGCTTGAACGGGCGGTGGACGCACGACGGACGCGCGGTGTTGATGTCGTGCTTCATCGCCGGCGAGCGGCGGATCCTGCGGCAGCCGATCGCGGGCGGCGCGCCCGCGGATCTCGGCCCCGGCTGGTCGGTCGATGACTGCGGCGACGCGCTCGCGGTCGTCGTGCCGCGGCCGACCGGCGCCGCGATCGTGTCGCGCGCGCCAACCGGCCGTGACACCGAGCTCGTCACGGTCGGCAGCGTGTCGCTCGTGCGCTGCGATCGCAGCGGACAGCACGTGCTCTACCTGGAAGGCCCGGTCGGCCATCCCGGATTCGGCGGCGACCTCGCCGTGGTCGATCGCGACGGTCACGCGCGCGAGCTCGACGTCCACGGCGTCGATAGCGCGACGTTCACGCCGGCCGGCACGATCGTGCTTGCGATGCACCGCGGATCGTCGACGTCGCTGTACGAGACGACGAGCGAAGGCGGCGAGCTACACGAGCTGACGCCCCACGAGCAATACGCGGCGGCACCGGACGTGGCGAGCGACGGCAGGACGCTGCTGTTCGATCGCGACCGCACGGCGATCCCGCTGTTCGAGCTCGCGCGCGACGGTGCCGTCCAGAAGACGTTTCGATTCGAGCGGCTGGCGCACGTCGTGGCCGCACCCGACGGCCGCACGCTCGTCGTGACGCGCATCGACGATCGCGGCCAGACGGTCGTCGCGATCGATCCACACGACTTCCTCGAGCGCGATCTCGCGTCGGGCGAGGCGCTGTTCGTGAGTCGCGCCGGCCGCGTCGTGTTCCGCGCCGACGACGATCCCCGCGTCCTGCGTGCGATCGCGCGCGACGGCACTGGCGCGGTGACGATCGCGAGCTTGGCCGGGCCCGTGCTCGACGCCGCGGAAGGCAGCGATGGCATTCACGTCGAGCTCGATCGCGATGGCAAGAGCGAGGCGTGGCTCGTCGCGCGCGACGGCCGCGCGAGCTTCGAAGGCGTCGAGGGCCTCGTCATGCCGTCGCCGGCCGCGCGCGGCTGGCGCGTCGTGCGCCGCGCGACCGGCACCGACGTCATCCTCGGCTTCGTCGCCCCGGGCCGGCCGCTGTCGGAGATCGCGTACACGCGCGCGGCGACCTGGGGCCATCCGGCGTGGAGCGGCGATGGCGAGCTCGCGTACTGCGACACCACCGCGTGCCGGCGCCTCGACGTCGCGACCGGTCGCGATGTCGAGGTCACGCCGATCGACGCGCCCGGCAAGCGACCGATCACGGTCGCCGGCGACGGCAGGCACTGGTTCATCACGTCGTCGATCGGCCACGTGACGCGCGAGCGGATCACGAACTTCGCCGAGCGGCCGACCGCGCGCTGACGGGCTCGCGATCGGCAACGCGAGGAGCCGGCGCGCGGCAACTCGAGCTTTCACGCGTGTAGATGATGCGCGCGTGCGGTGGCTCGCGATCCGCGGTCGCCCGCGTGCTGGCTCACGTTTGCCGTTCGCATCGCGTGCAACGCGCCGCCGACCGCGGGCGACGAGCTGCAACCTGCGGTGATCGTGCGAGCGCTGGCATCGCCGCTGCATCTCGGCTGTCGACAAAGGAGCAGCCATGAAGACCGAGACCGAAGCGTTCGAGACCCTGACCTGCGACGAGCTCGCGACGGCCAACGGCGGCATCGATCCGGCCGCGCAGTGGATCATGCAGCACGAGTCGGGTGGCAGCACGACGGCCGGCCACCTGCACGCGCAAGGCCGCGGCGATGGCACGGCGGGCAACCACTCGTCGGCGTTCGGCGCGTTCCAGATGATCGAGAGCCAGCGCAAGCACTACATGGGCGCCGACTACCAGTCGACCGACTTCAACAAGCAGTACGCGGCGGCGAGCCACTACGTGCGCGACCGCTACGGGTCGTGGTCGAACGCCGAGCGGTTCTGGAAGGGGCACCGCTGGTACTGAGCGCTCATGCCCGCGCCGGATCGCGCGGTCGCAGCGTGACTCGACGCGCCTGCGGCGCCTCGCACTCGCGCGGAAGCGGCAGCCCGGCGATCCACTTCACCGCGATCGACGCCATCGTCATGCCGAACACCGACGGCACGAACGCGACCGAGCCTTCGACGCGATGCTTGTGCTCGCAGTCGTTGACGCCGTTGTGTCCGCCCGGGCACACGCAGCGGAAGCCGTCGCGGTCGTAAGCGAGCGCGTGCGGCGCGTGCGGCGGCTCTTCCGAGTACACCGCGACGACGCCGACGTGGCGCGTGCAGTCGAGGCCGTGCTTCGCGCGCAGGTTGCGCCGCAGATCGCGCGCGAACGGGTCGACCTTCGTCGCGGCGAGGTCTGCGACGCGCACCTGCGTCGGATCGAGGCGGGCCGCGGCGCCCATCGCCGACACGATGCGGAGCCGCTCGCGCACGCAGGTCGCGATCAGGTGCATCTTCGCCGCGATGTTGTCGATCGCGTCGATCACGACGTCGGGCTCGGGCACGAGCAGCTGCGCCGACGTGTCCGCGTTGTAGAACTGACCGCGCGCCTCGATCACCGCATCCGGGTTGATCGCTTGCAGCCGCTCCGCCATCGCGAGGGCCTTGCTCTTGCCGAGCGTGGCCTTCGTCGCGTGCAGCTGGCGGTTGACGTTCGTCACGCAGATCCGATCGTAGTCGACGAGGATCAACCGGCCGACGCCGGTGCGCGCGAGCGCTTCGGCCGCGAACGAGCCGACGCCGCCGAGCCCGAGCACCGTCACGGTCGCGCGCGACAGCCGATCGACGGCATCGTCGCCGAGCAAGCGTGCGGTGCGATCGAAGCGGCGGTGCGTGGACATCGCGCGCAGTCTACGGGAAATCGCGAAATACGCGACGGGCATTTTCGGCGGTGCGGGCGGCGACCTCGGCGACCGGCTCGCCGCGCGCCGCGGCCAGACCGGCGATGACCTCGCACAGGTACGCGGGCTCGCACCGTCCCCCGCGATGGCTCGCCGGCGCCTGGTCGGGGCCATCGGTCTCGGCGAGCAGCAGCTCGCCCGGGACGGCGCGCGCGGCGTCGAGCGGGCGGCGCGCGTTCGGATACGTGACCGGCCCCGCGAACGAGAACGCGAAGCCGAGCTCGCGATAGACCGGCACGAGCTCGGCGCCGCCCGAGTAGCTGTGCAGGACGCCGCCGACCTCGCCGGCGCGCTCCTCGCGCAGGAGCTGCGGCGCGACGTCGTGGGCACGCAGCACGTGGACGACGAGCGGCCGGCCGATCGCGCGCGCCGCGCGGACGTGCGCGCGGAAGATCCGCTGCTGCAGCTCGCGCTGCGCGGTGCCGCCGTCGAGCCCGCACTCGCCGACCGCGACCGCGCCGAGCTCGCTGCACGCTCGCGCGATCCGGTCCTCGAGGTCGAGCTGCTCGTCGGGATCGAGCTCGGGCACGATCTGCGGGTGCACGCCGAACGCGACGCGCACGAGATCGCGGTGCGCGCGGGCGAGCTCGCCGAGCGCGTCCCACGTGCGCGGCCGGATCGCCGGCACGAGGATCCCGGCGATCCCGGCTACCCGCGCGCGTGCGAGCACGTCCTCGCGGTCGCCGTCGAATGCGGCGACGTCGAGGTGACAGTGCGAGTCGATCACCGACTGCTACTGCAGGCCGAGCTGCTTCGCGAGGAACGTGTACTCGAGCGCTTCGCTGTACGCGCGCTGCTCGGCGTCGGCCGCGCCGCTGTGGCCGCCTTCGGTGTTCTCGTAGTAGAGGACGTCGTGGCCCTGCTCGAGCATGCGCGCGACCATCTTGCGCGCGTGACCCGGGTGCACGCGGTCGTCGCGCGTCGACGACGTGAACAGCGTGCGCGGATACTTCGTGCCCGCCTTGACGTTCTGGTACGGCGAGAACTTCGCGAGCGCCGCCCAATCGTCGGCATTGTCGGGGTCGCCGTACTCCTCCATCCACGACGCGCCGGCGAGCAGCTTGTGGTAGCGCTTCATGTCGAGCAGCGGCTGGTGACACACGATCGCGCCGAACAGATCCGGCCGCTCGACGAGCATCACGCCCATGAGCAGGCCGCCGTTCGATCCGCCGACGATGCCGAGGTGCGGCGTCGCGGTCACCTTGCGCGCGATCAGGTCCTCCGCGATCGCGATGAAGTCGTCGTAGGCGCGCTGGCGGTTGTGCTTGAGCGCCGCTTGATGCCACGCCGGGCCGTACTCGGCACCGCCGCGGATGTTCGCGAGCACGTACACGCCGCCGCGCTCTTCCCACGCCGCGCCCGCGATCGGATCGTAGCCGGGCGTCAGCGAGATCTCGAACCCGCCGTAGCCGTACAAGATCGTCGGGTGTGAACCGTCGAGCACGAGCTTGTCCTTCGCGACCTGGAAGTACGGCACGCGCGTCCCATCCTTGGAGATCGCGAAGTGCTGCTCGACGACGAGCCCGGTCGCGTCGAAGAACGCCGGGCTCTTCTTGAGCGGCGTGGCCGGCTTGCCGAGCGTGCCGAGCGCGAGCGTCGACGGCTCGGTGAAGCCGGTCGTCGACAGCCAGAAATCGTCGCTCGAGCCATCGCTATCGACTTCCCACACCGAGTGCGTCGCGAGATCGCCCGCCGGCACGCCGGCGAGCTCTTCCTGCTTCCACGTGGCCTTCGGCCCGAGCTTCCACACCGAGAGCTTGTTGTGCACGTTGTTGAGCACGTTCATGACGAGCGAGGACTTGAGGCCCGCGGTCGAGTCGAGCGCGGTCGTCGGCGTGGGCTCGTAGAGCATCGTGAAATCGCGCTTGCCGGCGAGGAACGCCGACAGCGGGGTCGCGAGCAGCGCGCCCTTCGGCCACGTCTTGTCGCCGATCTTCCAGTCGGTGCGCAGCGTGACGAGCAGCTGGTCGTTCCACACGCCGGGGGTCGCATCGGCGGGCACCTCGATCTTCGTCAGCTTGCCGTCCTTGCCGCGCAGGTACGTCTCGCTCGTGTACGTCGTGATCTCGCGCGACACGAAGTCGTACGTCTTGCCGTGATCCCACTGGCGCGACGCGCCGATCGAGACATCGCTCGCCTGGCCTTCGTACACGGTCGCGGCGTCGGCGAGCTTGGTGCCGCGCTTCCACTCCTTGACGATGCGCGGGTAACCCGACTGGGTCAGCGTACCCGGGCCGAAATCGGCGGCAACGTAGATGGTGTTGTCATCCTTCCACGCGACCTCGGTCTTGCCCTCGGGGAGCGTGAAGCCGCCGTCGACGAACTTCTTCTTCACCATGTCGAGCTCGCGCACGACGGTCGAGTCGCCGCCGCCGGGCGACAGCGACACCAGGCAGCGCTCGTACTTCGGATACAGGCAGGTCTCGCCCTTGAACACCCAGCTCGCCTTCTCGGCGGCATTGAGCGCGTCGATGTCGAGCACGGTCTCCCACGCCGGCTTCGCCTTCTTGTACTCGGCGAGCGACGTGCGGCGGATGAGGCCGCGCTTGTGCGCGTCGTCCTCCCAGAAGTTGTAGTAGTAGCGGCCGCGCTTCGTCACGTACGGCAGCTTGTCCTTCGACTCGAGGATCGTCCGAATGCGATCGCGCAGCGCGGTGAACCCCGGCGTCGCTTCGAGCTCGCCCTGCGACGTCTTGTTGCGCTCCTTCACCCACGCGAGCGACTTGTCGCCGGTGATGTCCTCGAGCCACGCGTACGGGTCCTCGACCGCCGGCTTCGCCACCGGCGGCGGCGGAACGACGTGCGGCTGCGGCGGCGTGGGATCCTGAACGGGCGGCGGCGCCGGCTGTGCGGGCGGCGGCGACGACGACCCGCACGCCGCGAGCAGCGCGCAGGCAACGAGATGGCGATGGAACATGGCGCAGGCGTACCACGGCCACGGCGGCTCTCAAAAAACTGAAGCGGATACCTGCAACCGCGCGAGATGTCGAACCGGCGCGGCCGGCGCGGCCATTGCAGTCAACGCGCGCCATGAAGCACGCGCTCTGGATCGCCGCACTCGCGGCGTGCACGACGTCCAGTCACGACGAACCGCAGCCGCCACCATGCGGCGCGCCGAGCCCGACCGATCAGCTCGCGCAGACGCAGAACCAGATCCTCGCGCTCGCGATCGCGAACGGCGAGATCTACTGGCTCGACATGGGCGGCATCGGCAAGGTCTCGACGGACGGCGCCGGCGGCGCGGGCGGGACCGAGCTCGTGCAAGCGACATCCGATGCCGCGTTCGCGCTCGGGGGCTTCATCACGACGGGCGCAGGCAACGTGTACTGGGCCGACGGCAACTTCCCGGCCGGCTCGGTCGATCGCGTGGCAGCGAGCGGCGGCGCGAGCGTGCAGATCGCGGCCACCGACGAGCCGATCGGGATCGCCGTCGACGACACCAACATCTACTGGAGCACGTTCGGCTCGAGCGCCAACCCGGTGGGAACGATCGTGAAGCAGCCGATCGCCGGAGGCGCACCGGTCGTGCTCGCGTCGAACCTCGCCACGGTAGGTCCGATCGCGATCGATGATTCCAGCGTCTACTGGAGCGATCTGTTCGGCGCGGTGTCGTCCGTGCCGATCGCGGGCGGCGCGGTGCGTACGCTCGTGCCCGCGCAGTTCACGCTTCCACCCGCGACGATCCTGGACGGCTCGCCGGTCGGCATCGCGCTGGCCGACGGCCGCCTGTACTGGACGGCGACGCCGCTCGACGGCAAGTCGCCGAGCACGATCCGATCGGTCGCGATCTCCGGCGGCACCGCCACGACGATCGCGACGCTCGACACCCAGCCGACCGGCATCGCCGTCGACGATACGTTCGTGTACTGGGCCGAAGTGGGCCCGATCACGTCGGGCGGTCTGGGCACCCCGCCGGTCGTGAATCAGGGATCGATCCGGCGCATGGCAAGAGACGGCACCGCCGCCGCGCAGATCGTCTCCAGCGGTGCGACGTATCCGGTCGGGCCGGTCGTCGAGGACAACGCGCTGTACTACTCGACCGGGAGCGCGGCCACGACGCTGTATCGCGTCGTGCTGTGAGCGCGGCGGTTACGATCCCGGCTCGGCGACGCGGTTGTTGCTGACCGTCGGCTTGAGCAGCGGCGAGCTCGCGCACGTGTTGAAGAACGTGTCGTCGAGATCCCACTGGTCGTCGGTGCCGCACAGGTTGTAGGCGGCGACGTAGCAATCGGTATTCGTCGCGTCGATGATCTCGACGTCGTAGGTGTCGCACGCGACCGACACCGTGATCGAGTCGCCCGGCGCGAGCGGCACGCTGCCGAGCAGGTTGTCCGTGGTCGGGTACGTGCCGTCGCTCGGCCCGATGTAGATGTCGGTGATGTCGAACGTCTCCTGGTTGACGATCGTCAGCGTGGCGTCGCTGGGGCTGCTGCTACTCGAGCAGCCGGCGGCGATCATGGTGGCGAACACGGCGACAGCGAATGTAGACGAAGCGATGCGACTGAGCACGATAGACCCCCTTCGCAAGTGATGATCACCCAAATGGCCCCACGATGAAAGCGTCGGGGATGCGGATCGGACGCGAATCGTGACTAGCGCAACAGCGGCGCGATGGGAGCGCGGTGAAGCCCGCGCTGATGAAGTACCAGCGGCGCGCTCGCGCTCACGAACACGAGACCACGGCGATGGCCGGTGTCGGTCGGGTCGGTGCTCCAGCCGGGCAGCTTGAGCGCGCGCTCGGCGGCCGCGAGCGCCTCGGCATCGCCGCGCACGAGCTGGGCGAACGCCTCCTTCGCCGACGAGACGTCGGCCATCGCGCGCTCGAGATCGGCATGCGCGGCATCGGCGCGCTCGGTCGCCGCGTACCAGCGCACCTGTGCTTGCGCGAGCTGACCGCGATAGAGCGCGACCGGATAATCGTCACCGACCAGGTAGCGATCGACCGCATGCGCGCGATCGAGCTCGCGCTGGGTGTCGAGGAGCGCGAGCTGCTCGCGCGCGACGTCGATGCGGCGCTCGCGCCACACCAGCTCCGCGCGAGCGCGCGCCGCGGCGGCGGCGTCGACGCGCGCCAGTGCATCCGCGCGCTCGCGAGCATCGTCGCCCACGGCGTCGAGCTTGTGACGCGCTGGCCGAGCGGTGACGGCGGAACGCGCGCGCTCGGCGAGCGCGGCCGCGACGCGAAGCTCGGCCTGCGCCTTCGCCACCTCGGTCGCGTTCGCGTTGTCCAGCATCGTCCGCTCGGCGACCGGCACGGTCTGCCAGTCCGACTCCGGCACCATCTCGATCCCCCCGGTCGCGCATCCCGCCACGGCCACCATCGCGATCCAGCGCAGGTTCCCCATGATGGTCTGATCGTCGCACGTGTGACGCGGAAGCGCGATGTAGGTGCGAGGGGGCACGACGGCGCGAGATCGCAGCGGGAGCGTCGCGATGGTCGTGTTCTCGCCGGCGCGTTCGCGGTCGCATGTGCCGCGCGCCGCCGGCCGATCCTCGAGCCGCGGCGGATCGAGTAGCCACGCGCGGCGACACGGTTGCCGGCAGTTGGCGTGGCATGCGCCGTGCTGATTCGCGCGCGATGCGCCTCCGTTCGCTCGCACCGTGCCTCGCCGCCGCGGCCTGCGCCACGTCGCCCGGGACCGATCCGGCGACCACCGCCGGAGCTTGCCCTGCCCCGGCCGGCAAGCTCGTGCTCTACGCGATCCCGCCGGGCTCGTCGCTCGACTGGTCGACGCCGAACAACCTGCTCGACTCGGTGCTCGCGAGCAGCGACGCCGGCACCGCGCTCGTGCAGAGCGGCCAGGCCGTGATGACGCACGAGATCGGCCACGTCAACGTCGAGCTCGATTGCGGCGACTTCAGCATCCCGCTCACCGGCCAGACCGGCGGCGGCACCGACTGGCAGTCGGCCGGCGACGGCGTCGGGATCCTGCTCCGCGACACGCCGGGCGCGATGAACGACACCGCGGCCGGCGACGTCGCTGACACCACCGCCGACATCGCGGCGCGCCAGCAGTCGGGCAAGCTCAGCCGGATCTCGTTCGTGGTCAACCAGGCGATGTGCACGCGCCTGAAGTCGTTCTACGACGCGTACCTGCAGTCGGGTGCGTTCACGCATTACGCCGGGCTGTACCGGCCGCGCCGCTTCGAAGGTGCGGGCTGCGCGATCTTCGGCGCGGGCATGGTCGACGTCGGCGGCCTGCTGCGCCGCTCGCTGTTCACGCCGGTGTGGGCACGCACCGAGATGATCGGCAGCGCGCGCATCGCGAACTTCGCCGGCAGTCCCTCGTATCAGTTCGGCTCGGATCTGGTCGCACGCGATGCGAGCGGGCACGACTGGGTGTGGCCGGAGGGCCAGAGCGTCCCGGCGCCGGCCGGCGATCCGGTCTGGCTCGGCTCGCCGGTGCTCGACGCGTGGTCGGGCCCGGAAGATCAGCCGTTTCCGATCGCGGGCCTGCCCGGTGCGATGCAGAGCCAGCTGCCGTTCTCGATCTACGACCCCGAGCTGATGGCCGAGTGGGCCGAGCAGGTGTTTGCGCAAGCACGTGCACAAGGCAGCGCGGACTCGCTCGGCGCGACATGGACCGCCGACACCGTCGAGGCTGTGCACGAGGTCACGTACGACGCCCACTGCGTCGCGCCGCAGACCCTGGCGTTCGAGGCAGATAACGATGACCTGTTCGCGGATTCCGATGCCCCGTGACACGAGGCCGCGTCTCGTATAGCGTGCCCGCCCACATGGATCTCCGTCGAGCATGTGCAGTCGTGGCCGCCGCGGTGTGCGGCTGCGCGTCGGCGTCGGCGTCGCAAAACGGCGGGCAGATGGACGCGCCGTTCGGCAACGGAGGGGATGGCTCGTCGGGCGACACCGACGGGTCGACGCAACGCGACGCGCCCGAGAGCAGCGGCTCGTGCACGTCGCCGTTCACGGGCGTGCTCGCGACGTGGGACTTCACCGGCGCCGCGGGCAACCAGGCGTCGACGTCGTCGTCGATGACCGCGACCGGCGTGAGCGCCGGCGATGTCGCGCGCTCGGCATCGGTCACCGCGTCGAGTGGCTCGAACTCGATCAACTCGAGCAACTGGACGACCGGCGCGTCGCCCGATCCGACCAAGTTCTACACGTTCGGGCTGCAGCCGCCGAACGGCTGCAGCATGTCGCTGACGTCGCTCGCGGTCGACGCGAAGGCGAGCGGGACCGGGCCGGCCGCCGCATCGGTCGCGACGAGCGACGACAGCTTCACGGCGATGTCGACGGTCGCGCCCAACTCGACGAGCACGCCGAGCCTGTCGGTGAACGCGTCGACCGCGATGGTCGAGATCCGGATCTACGGCTACAGCGCGACCGGCACGTCCGGCACGATGCGCATCGAGAACACGCTGACCGTGAGCGGCTCGCTGCAATGAAGCTTTCGACGCTCGCGCTCGCGCTCGCCGCGTGCGCGTCTCCGCTCGCGAGCACGCAGCAGGCGATCATCGGTGGCTCCGCCGATGCCGGGGACAGCGCGGTCGTGATGCTCGCCGCGTATCCCGCGGACCACTCGACGTTGTTCACGTGCACGGCCGAGGTCGTGTCACCGACCGCGCTGGTCACCGCCGGGCACTGCCTCGATCACACCGCCGATTACGCGTACGGCGTGTTCTACGGCGAGGACGCGTCGAGCTACGCGACCCTGACCGAGCTCCTGCCGCAGCTCGCCGCCACCAGCGCGACGTACATCTATCCCGGCTACGATCGCAGCGCGCCGTTCACCGGCGACATCGGCGTGGTCGTGCTCGCGCAGGCGACGCAGGTCGCGCCGCTCGCGTTCGCGCGGCAAGCGCCGACGCAGGCGATGGTGGGCGAGCCGGCGCGCATCGTCGGCTACGGCCAGACCGTGTACAACACGTTCCACGAGAGCCGCGACGCGGCCGACACCACGGTCGCTGCGATCGACGCCGGCGATACGATCACGGTCGGCGACACCACGCACCTGACATGCGTCGGCGATTCCGGCGGCCCCGCGCTCGTGTCCAACGTGATCGTCGGCGTCGATTCGTACTCCGACACGACCGGCTGCACGCAGCCCGCACACTTTCGCCGGACCGACGTGTACGCGGCGTTCATCGATCAGTACGCGGGCACGAGCGCGCCGCTCGGCAGCGACGCGGGCCCGACGGCGGGTGCCGATGCCGGCACCGGCAGCGACATGGAAACATCGTCGAGCGGCGGCGGCTGCACGAGCGGTCGCACGACCGGCTCGGGCGCAACCATTCTGGTTGCGCTGTGCCTGCTCCGTGCCTCGGGGCGGCGCCGCCGGCGATAGCCACGGCTAGTCGGCATGCCACGAGACCCGCGTGATTCCGCGCGGTTGCTCGTGGCATGGATGCTGCTGAACACCCCCGCATGCGTTCGAGATGGCGTTCGCTGGGGATCGCTCTGGGGCTCGCGTTCGGGCTTGCACTGGCCGCGCAGCCGGTCGGCGCCGCGGCCACGCCCGCACCTGCCGTGCACGTCGCGATCGCCGCGAGCGGCGGCGGCGCCCCCGACGCCGACACCGTGCGCCGCGTGTTTCTCGCCGAGCTGTCCGCATCGCACCGCGCGACCGCCAACGAGCAGTTCGACGTCTCGATCGTCACGTCACATCTCGAGACCGTGCGCGGCATGGTCGAGCTCACGCTGACGATGCACGTCGTCGTATCGGATCGCGACGGCAA